>ODAK010001062.1_pt1 | contig 30741 bp, 25 predicted proteins | sample 1539591 | NCBI WGS metagenome assembly ODAK01 (sample SAMEA3539303, study PRJEB22396) | soil metagenome | biome: tundra; feature: field; material: soil | place: USA | collected 2010-05 | depth 0.15 m
ACAGAAGCGGAACAGCTGAGTGCTGAGCGGTCGGGTGGCGCTGTCGTTACGATGTGCTCGCAGCGGTATCCGTCCGCGCGCGAGATCGCGCGTCAGTCGGGCGATGCCGCGAAGATCGGCGATCGCGGTCTGCACGATGTCGACGCGGGAATCTGGATCGTCGGTCCAGTCGACGGGCACCTCGTGAATCCGCATCCCTGACCGCTCGGCAAGGACGAGGAGTTCAGTGTCGAAGAACCAACCGTTGTCCTGCACCATGGGTAGCAGCTCACGCGCTCGGTCGGCCCGCATCGCTTTGAATCCGCATTGCGCATCCGAGAACTGGGTAGTGAGCGTGGTGCGCAGCAGCACGTTGTAGCAACGCGAGATGACCTCGCGCTTGGGTCCACGAACGACGCGCGACGAGCGCGCAAGCCTGGTGCCGATCGCGACATCGCTGTGCCCCGATAGCAACGGTGCAACGAGGGGCAGCAACGCGGACAGATCGGTCGACAGATCGACGTCCATGTAACAAACGACTTCCGCGGCGCTCGCCAACCACACCGTGTGGAGGGCGCGACCGCGACCCTTCTTAGTGAGGTAGGTCGCGTGCACGTTCGCGAGCTCAGCTTCCAGCGCGCACGCGATAGGCCACGTGTCATCGGTGCTGGCGTTGTCAGCGATGGTGATGCGAAACGACAAGGGGAATGTCGATGTCAAGTATTTGTGCAAGCGGCGAACGCTCGGCCCGAGATCGTGCTCCTCGTTGTGCACGGGAATGACGATCTCGATCGCCGGGGCGCCGAGGGCCTCGACGTCGGTCAGTTGATCTGGGAGCTGCATCGTTGTCATGAGATGACAATCGCGTGCGGTCCTGCACCGAACCTGAACGCGACCTTACGGTCGCGTAGGAGATTTGCTTAGAGTTTGCGCTACAGCTGGCGCAGGACCTCATCTGCCGGCATGGCGTCGAGGGTGAAGTCGGTCAGGCCATCGATGGTTCCGCACTCGACGCAGCGAGCGGCGAGCGCAATCCAGTTCACCGCGCCGTCATCGTCGGTGTGCAGGCCGGTCGCGAGTTCGGCGATCGATTGCGAGCAGCTCGGGCAGGCCCACATGCGCGGGAAGTTCCAGTGTTCGGCGGAGTCGAGTACGTCCTGGCTGTCGCCGCAGCTCATGCAGCGATGACGGGCGACGGCAGTTTCCGCATCGGCCTCGACATAGAACCAGGTCGAGGGCTCCGCACCGTGAACGGCGTTCGTACACGTGGTCAGCACGGTCCTGGTCACTTGCGGGCAGCCCTGGAGCTGCACCAGCCATGACTCGAGGTCGTCTGTACTTTCACCGGTGCGACGCCCGGCCACCGTTCGCAATACCACGGGTCCTCCTCGCATGTGCCCGACTGGAACGTCGGTACGTGAGCGCACCGGCTTGAATGACCGGACCTCGGCGCGGGGGTGAAAACGGCGGTGCGAAAGGTCGGCTAGCTGTTGGCGCTGCCGCCTGAGCGTCCGCGACCGCCCCGCGATCGCCTGCGCCGTGGCGCACCGCCCGTGCCGTCGGGGCCGGCCGCACCGTCGCCGGAGGCAGACGCTCCGCTCCCGCCGTCGACCGCTGACGACCCTGCTGCCCCGCCGGCCGACGCACCGGCCGGGGAGTTGGACCGCGCCGACCTGGTCCGCTGGCGGCGCGGGGCCGGGGAGTCGGTTGTGGTAGCGGTACGCGGGGCTGGTGGTGTTCGGGCCGTCTTGGCCGACGCCGCGTCGGTTGTCGCCGCGGCGCGTTGACGCGGCGCCCGGTCGTGCTCGGTGCGACCACCGCTCTTCGGTCGGGACGCCGACGAGCCACCAGCGCTGCGGCGCGGTCGCCCCGTCTCGCCAAGGTCCTCGAGGACTTCGGCGCCGAGGCCGGCTCGGGTGCGATCGGCACGTGGCAGGACGCCGGTGACCCCACGGGGGATGCCCAACTGCTCGTGCAGTTCGTCCGAGGTCGAGTAGGTCTCCGGCGGGTCGGGGAACGACAGATCGAGCAGGGTGTTGATTGACTTCCAGCGGGCGAGATCGTCCCAGTCGACCAGCGTGACGGCGACGCCCGACGCGCCCGCCCGACCCGTTCGCCCGATGCGGTGCAAGTAGGTCTTCTCGTCGTCCGGGCAGGAGTAGTTGATGACGTGGGTGACGCCCTCGACGTCGATACCGCGGGCCGCCACGTCGGTCGCAACCAGCACGTCGACCTTGCCTGCACGGAAAGCGCGCAGGGCCTGCTCACGTTGACCCTGACCGAGGTCCCCATGCACCGCCGCTGCTGCGAACCCGCGTTCGGTGAGGTCGGCCGCAAGCTTGTCGCACTGCCGCTTCGTGTGGCAAAAGACCATCGCCAGTCCGCGTCCGTCGGCCTGCAGGATGCGCGCCAGCACCTCGGGCTTGTCCATCGAATGTGCGCGGTACACGAACTGCGCTGTCTCTGGAACCGTGCGGCCCTCGTCCGGTTCCTCGGCGCGGATCCTGGTGGGCTGCTTGAGGTATTTGCGTGACAGCGAGATGACTTCGCCAGGCATCGTCGCCGAGAAAAGCATCGTCTGGCGGCTGGCCGGTGTCAGCGCGAGGATGCGCTCGACGTCAGGCAGGAAGCCGAGGTCGAGCATCTCGTCGGCTTCATCCAGCACGAGGATCTGAATGCTGGACAGGTCGAGGTGGCCCTGTCGGGCGAGGTCGAGCAGTCGCCCAGGGGTCCCCGACACCACGTCGATGCCGGCCTTGAGTGCCGCCACCTGCGGCTCGTAGGACCGGCCGCCATAAACGGCGAGCACGCGGGCGCCCAGTCCCTTGCCCGCGACGACGAGGTCCGCGGCGACCTGGATCGCGAGTTCACGGGTCGGGACGACGACAAGCGCCCGCGGGCGGTGATCGTCGACCAACTCGATGAGCTGGAGCAGTGGAGCTCCGAACGCAAGAGTCTTGCCCGTGCCCGTCCTGGCCTGCCCGATCAGGTCGGTACCCGTGAGCGCCAGTGGAATCGCCAGTGCTTGAACGGGGAACGGGATGGTGATGCCGACGGCTTCTAAGGCCTCGGCGGTCTCGGGAACAATCCCGAGTTCGGCAAACGTGGTCAGAACGAAACCTCTCAAAAGGGGCCGACCTGCGGTGCGGACCGTCTGGCGGGCGCTGGACTCGTGCATGAAGACAGATGCAGCGCGGCTCGCGGGTCCGGGCGGTCGCCCTTGGCATCGCGAGTCTATCGTGCGAGCGCTCGCCAAGCTTTCGGCACGCTCCATACGGAAGTACGCTTCGGATCGTGAGCGAGGAGCAAGTTCCTGAGATCGACCTGCTGGCCGATCCGACCTATCGCGACGCCGTCACCGACCTGCTTGGTGTGCTGGCCTACGCAGAGCTCGTCGCGTTCGAGCGCCTGGCTTACGACGCGCGGATGGCACCCACCCTCGAGGACAAAGCTGCCCTCGCCCGCCTCGCAACCGCAGAGTTCGGGCACTACCAGCTTCTCGAGCGGCATCTCGAAGGCATGGGGGTGAGCGCCGAGAAGGCGATGGCACCATTCGTCGTCCCGCTCGAGGCCTTTCATGCGCAGACCGCGCCAAGCGACTGGGCCGAGAGCTTGGTGAAGGCCTACGTCGGTGATGGCATTGCGGCGGACTTCTACCGTGAGATTGCGAAGCTCCTCGACCCCACTGCGCGTGCTCTCGTGCTCGAGGTGCTCGCCGACACCGGCCACGCCGAGTTCGCGGTCGAGCGGGTGCGGCAGGCCATTGTGGCCGACCCGACGATCGCCGGCCGCCTCGCGTTGTGGGGGCGCCGAATCGTCGGCGAGGCGCTCGCGCAGGCCCAGGCGGTGTGCGCGGAACGCGAAGCGCTGGTCACCTTGCTCGTCGGTGGAGTGGCCGGCGCAGGCGCCGACATCAGCGAACTGATGCGCACCTTTACTCGGATCACCGACGCCCACATGAGCCGGATGGCAGCTCTCGGCCTGTCCGCGTAGGCGAACCTGCCCCGCCGCTAGGTGCTACCTATCCGCCTCCGGCGCCGCGCTACCTGTCCGCCTCCGGCGGAGTGTGCTACATCGTGCCGAAGCCGACCCTGCGCTCGTTCGCTTCGCCGATCTCGACGTAGGCGAGCTTCTCGACAGGGACTAGAACCCGCCGGCCCCGCTCGTCCGCGAGAGTCAGCAGGCCACCGGCCTTGACCGCTGCGGTGATCAGGTCCTCGACGGCTTCGGGGGTCTGCGAGCTCTCCACGACGATCTCGCGCGCGGCGTACTGGACACCGATCTTGACTTCCACGGTCATCCTCCGCCTGCTCACTTGTGCTAACCCGATAGTGAGAACTTACCGGTACTACCTGCCGTCCGCGGCGGCCGCGGCGCCGGCGGGGAGCTTCGGACGCTGCTTCGTCGTCAGCGACACCAAATCGGCCAGCAGGTCGCCGTCCACCTCGATTCGATTGAGCACCGCGTCGGGTGCGAAGACCAACTCCTCGGGCGACCGGCAGGCGGCCACCTCGTCCCAGCTGACGGGGGTCGACACCGTCGGCTCCGGTCGGGCCCGCAGCGAGTATGGCGCGACGGTGGTCTTGGCAGCCGCGTTCTGGCTCCAGTCGACCAGCACCTTGCCGTGCCGCAGCGCCTTGGTCATGTCGGACACCACCAGGTCAGGGCGCTGCTTTTCGAGCCTCCGAGCAAGCGATCGCGCGTAGGAACGAGTGTCGTCGGCCGGCGTCGGGCGAAGCGGCGCGTACAGCTGCATGCCCTTCGAGCCACTCGTCTTCGGGTACCCCGTCAGCCCGTCGGATTCCAGAATTCCCTTAAGTAGTAGGGCAACTTCGCAACACTCGACGATCGTCGCGGGCGGCCCGGGGTCGAGATCGAGCACCAGCAAATCTGCATCCTGGACGCCGCCGTGTGGCCCCACTTTCCATTGCGGCACGTGCAATTCGAGGGAGGCGAGATTTGCCGTCCAGACCAGCGTCGGTAGGTCGTCGACGATCACGAAATCGATCGTTTCGCGGTTCATGGTGCTCCCGGGCACCGGCAGGGTGACCGTGTGCACCCATTCCGGCGTCCCGCGCGGCGCGTTCTTCTCGAAGAACGAAGGGCCGTCTACGCCGTTGGGGTAGCGTTTGCGGGTCAGCGGCCGCCCGGCGAGATGCGGGAGCAGCACCGGCGCGACGCGGGCGTAGTAGTCGAGAACCTCGCCCTTGGTGAATCCTGTTTGCGGGTACAAGATTTTGGTGAGGTTGGTGATGGCCAGACGGCGATCGCCTACCTGCACGGTCGTCTTGCCGGACTTTTCGTTTGCAGCCTGCATATCTTTGCTTGACGGCACGGTCTAGTGCTTCACAGACGAAGGAAGGCTCATGCGCAGCATCTGGAAAGGGTCCATTTCTTTCGGCCTGGTCAGCATTGCCGTCAAGGTGTACTCGGCGACGGAAGAGAAGGACATCGCCTTCCACCAAGTGCATCGCGACGATGGCGGTCGAATCAAGTACAAGCGGATCTGTTCCATCGACGGCGAAGAGGTCCCGTACAACGACATCGCCAAGGGCTACGAACTGCCCGACGGCGACGTGGTCGTGCTGACCGACGACGACTTGGCCGAACTGCCCCTGACTAGCAGTCGCGAGATCGACGTTCTGCAGTTCGTGCCCCTCGAGCAGGTCGACCCGATCTACTTCAATAAGAGCTACTACCTTGAGCCCGACCCCCGCGCCGCCAAGGCCTACGTCCTGCTGCGCGACACGTTGGAGAAGTCCGGCCGCGTTGCGGTGGTCAAGGTCGCCCTGCGCCGCCGCGAGGCGCTCGCGACCCTACGCGTCCGGGCCGGCGTCATCACCCTCGAGACCATGTTGTGGCCGGACGAGATCCGCAACCCTGAGTTCGGGTTCCTCGATGAGGACGTCGATGTGCGGCCCGCCGAGATCGCGATGGCGAACTCGCTCGTCGAGTCGCTGTCGGGCGACTTCGACCCAGCCGACTACACCGACCAGTACCGCGCCGCGCTCGAGTCCGTCGTCGAGGCGAAGATCGAGGGCCGCGATCTGGTGCCAGCGCGCGATACGACCGACTCGGAGACGGCTGGCACGGTCGTCGACCTAGTCGCGGCACTCCAGGCCAGCATCGCGGCCGTGAAGGCCTCAAAGGCGTCCGGTGAGAGCGCGACCGGGAAGGCGTCCGCGGGCGCCAAGAAAGCCGCGGTCAAGAAGCTCACGCCCAAGGCCGCGCCAGCCAAGAAGGCGGTCGCCGCCCGGGCCGGGGGGACGAAGGTTGCGGCCAAGTCCTCAGCGGCGAAAACGGCTGCCAAGGCGCCGGCCGCAGCAGCCGCCCGCGCCGCTGCGGAGAGGAAGCCCGCGCGGGGCCGCCGTTCGGCGTAAATGGCGGCGCATTCGGCGCTTAAGCACCGCGGCCCTCGCGCCGACTTCAGGCGTAAGAGGACGGCGTACCAGCGTCGTCCGACGGGTATTTGGATTTGGAGCCCACCGTGACCGTCAGCGACCACCTCGACATTGTCGCGGCGTTGCGCGAGGTTCCAGGGGTCGCGGATGCCGACGTTGAGCCTGACGGTGAAGGCGACGGACTCGGGCTGCTCAGGCTCGGGTTGGCTCCAGGCGTCGATGAAGTCGAGGTTGCCAGCGCAGTAGGACGTCTGTTGCGCGAGCGGTTCGGCCTGGGCGTCGACGCCGATCGCGTCCAGCTCGTCGAGGACATGCAGGCGGACGCCGAGGACCCCGCCATCGAGGACGACGAGGCTCACGACACCGACAGGTTCCGGCCGGCGATCAGGCGCATGCACATCATTTCCTCGGGACTCCAGGTTGCCGCCGAGGTCACCCTGTCGATCTCCGGCGCAGCTGCACGGTCAGCGGCAGAGACATCCGCCGTCGGCCGGGCCGAGGGAACCGCGACCCAAAGCGGTGTCCAGCGTGCGGTCGCGACCGCCACACTGCGAGCCGTTGAGGAACTGCTCGGTGGCAGGGCACGATTCGAGCTCGACCTCGTCGAGCTGACACCGACCGGACGCGATCGCGCAGTCCTCGTCGCCCTCACCATGCTGAGCACGACCGGCAGCGAGAAGCTGACCGGCGTCGCGGGAGTTCGCGAAGACGTCCGGCAGGCCGCGATTCGGGCCACTCTCGACGCATTGAACCGCCGCGTCGAGCACATGGTCAGCTAGCCGGCCCGACCCGAGCCACCCGCCCCTCGCCGTCCCGAAGTGTTGGTCCCAAACGCGCGTAAGAACGCGTAAGAACGACCGCTGGAGACCAAGACTCTCGCGTCTGGGTCCCGTCGCGGGCGTAGCGTGCGGTCATGTCCATGATGGGGTTGGCGCAGGGTCAGGACCCGCGACCGTCGACGTACACGGCCGCGGGATCAGATCGGGCCGCAACCGCCGGCGCATCCGCATCCCGGACCGCGTAAGCCGCGCCGTCATCCGGTGCGCAAACTCACGAGCTGGTTGCATCGCAAGCGGGACTTCTAGCGACGCTCAAGGGCGCTGCCTAGGATCACCGTCATGCATGAGGTTCAAGGCGTGATCGCGCGCACGAAGGGTGCGCCAGTCGAACTCACCACGATCCTGGTTCCGGATCCTGGCCCCGGCGAGGCACTCGTCAAGGTGCAGTCGTGCGGCGTGTGCCACACCGACCTGCACTATCGCGAGGGCGGTATCAACGACGACTTCCCCTTCCTGCTTGGGCACGAGGCGGCCGGTGTCGTCGAAGCGGTCGGTGACGACGTCCGCGATCTGGCGGTTGGCGATTTTGTGATCTTGAACTGGCGCGCGGTGTGCGGTGACTGCCGGGGGTGCCGACGCGGCCGCTCCTGGTACTGCTTCAACACCCACAACGCCGCGCAGAAGATGACGCTGGCCGATGGCACGCCGCTCTCACCCGCGCTCGGTATCGGCGCGTTCATCGAGAAGACCTTGGTGCACGCAGGTCAGTGCACAAAAGTCGATCGGACGGCGAGGGCAGCCGCGGTCGGATTGCTCGGCTGCGGAGTGATGGCGGGCATCGGCGCTGCCGTCAACACGGGTGGGGTGACACGCGGCGACACGGTCGCTGTTTTCGGCTGCGGCGGTGTTGGCAACGCAGCGATCGCGGGCGCGAGGTTGGCGGGCGCTCGCACGATCATTGGCGTGGACGTCGATGCGCGGAAGCTCGACGCGGCACTGCGGCTCGGGGCGACGCACGTCATCAACTCGAGCGAGTCCGATCCGGTCGAGGCGATTCGGGCGCTCACCGACGGTGTCGGGGTCGACGTGGCAATCGAAGCGGTCGGCCGCCCCGAGACCTACACGCAGGCGTTCTACGCGCGCGATCTCGCAGGCACCGTTGTGCTCGTCGGGGTTCCGCGACCGGACATGCGGCTTGATCTACCGCTGCTCGACGTCTTCGGTCGCGGCGGATCGCTGAAGTCGTCGTGGTACGGCGACTGCTTGCCCTCGCGCGACTTCCCGATGCTCGTCGACCTCTACCTGCAAGGCCGCCTCGACCTCGACGCGTTCGTTTCGGAGCTGATCGGCATCGGTGACATCGAGGCCGCGTTCGAGAAAATGCATCGCGGCGAGGTGCTGCGCTCGGTGGTCGAGTTCTGACGCCAGCGCTTCGGGCCGAAACTCATCCGAACCTTTAGCGCCACAGTTGCGTCCTTGGTGTCGATCGTGAGGAGGACGGCACCATGGCGATGGGGGGACTGGTGCGCAGCGAGGCGAGCGGCCAGCTGACGGCCGTCAGCGTCGACACGCGGGCCCATGAGTTGTGGCTCGCGCACTATGGCCCACTCGCCGGCTGGTGCCAAGCGCTCGTCGGAGATCCTGAGGTGGCACACGACATCGCGGCCGAAAGCTTCGCCCGGCTGCTCGGTCGACTGGTCGCCGTGCGCGACCCGAGGGCCTACCTCTACGTCACGACAACCAGGCTGGTCGCCGATCATTGGCGGGCGCGGGCGCGTGACTCGAAGCTCGGCGACCGCATCGTGCTGCAGGAACGCGGTCGCGACGTGCCTGACACGGCATGGCTGCGCGACCTCGTCGAGCGGTTGCCGGAGCGCCTGCGCACGCCGGTGTTACTGCACTACTACGCCGACTTACCCGTGGCCGACGTCGCGAAAGCTCTGCACCGGCCGGTCGGCACGGTCAAGCGACTGCTCGCCGAAGGCCGCGCAAGTTTGCTGGCCAGGATCGAGGATCCCCGATGACTGAACTCCCGCGGCGGCCGATCAGGCCGCTCCCGCCGCCGCCTGGCTCGTTCGGACAGACCGTCGCTCGGGCCCGCTCCCGCCGCCGCCGCGCGCTGGTCGGTGCTTCTTCCGCAGGGCTTGCCGTTGTAGCGGTAGTGGCGATCGTCGGAGCTACCTCACTCGCGCACGTCGGCGCGCAGCACGATGTGCACCCGGTGCTGCCCGTCGCGTCGAGTTCGCCGCCCTCGTCGCCGCCGCCCTCGTCAGCACCGTCGTCGGCGTCGCCAGCGCCGTCGACCGCTGCACCGTCGTCTGCTTCGCCATCGATCACTGCAACGGCCGTTGTCTCGCCGCCGGCGCCGCCGCCGGTTGTCGTCTCTTCGCCGCCGCCTTCAGCGCCCGCATCGCTCGCGCCCGCCATGTATCACGGGCGGCTAACCGACGCTGCCCATCACCCGCTCAAGGGCTACTACCTCTATTGGGACTCGCCCGGGCTCATCACCGCTCAGACTCCCAACGAATTGAGTGTCGATCAGCCCGCCGCGACAACACGGGCCGACGGGACCTTTGACGTCCCGTGCGGCACCGTGATCAATCCGGCCTTGGCAATCTCAGCGGTGCAGATCCCACCCGATGCGCACAGGAACCTGATCACCCCGAACGAGAACAAGCACGAGAATGAGGTGTACGTCAGGTATACCGGTGCGAATTCCATTCTGCCCTTGGTCGACGTCAGGCACGCTTGCGCCCCGGGTGCGCCTCGCCAGACCACGATCTTCCGGCCGAATGCCACCGTGACTGGGACACTGTCGATTGACGGCAAGCTTTACAGCGCTGCGGACGCCGCCCGCCGCGCGACGGCTCAGCCAGGTGATCCCGGCTCCGACCTGGTCCAAGGCGCTGCTTTCAACTCGCCCAACGGTCAGGGCCTCGTGGACAGCATCTTCCCCGAGCCAGGGACCGGCGTGTTCACGCTGAGAGGGCTAGCCCCCGGTGACATCGTCTTCGTGGTCGCGCAGTCGTCCAGCGTGAAGGTGCCGGTCGTCGACGGGCAGCTGGTCAAGGTCGCGGTCGCAATCACCACCGGGAGTTTGCCGACCGGCGGCGATGCGACGATCAGCGTCACGGTCGTACCGTAGGCGGGTGGAGACTGCGAGCGGCTGGCCAGGGCGGCTGCTCTCGACGTCCCGCGGTGAGATCTTTGTCCGCACGTTCGAACGCCCGGCCGAGATCGACCTCGACGCTCCACCGCGCCCGCCGATCCTCTTCGTGCACGGGCTCGGCGGTGAGTCGCTCGACTGGGTCGACGTCGCACTCCAGCTAAAGGATTCGTTCGACTGCTCGGCACTCGACCTGCCCGGGTTTGCGCACTCGCCGCCGCCACCCGGGAAAGACCTCTCGCTCGACGGCCTCGCCAAGACGGTCGCCGAAGTAGCGCGAACCACTAATCGGCCGGTGCATCTTGTCGGCAACTCCCTCGGCGGCGCGGTGGCCGTGCGCGTTGCTGCCGAGCACCCCGAGCTAGTCGCGTCACTGACGCTCGTCGCGCCGGCGCTACCCGACCTGCGCCCAAAGCCCGGCAGCGCGCAACTGCTGATCGCCCTGGTACCGCTCCTCGGCCCCGTCGTCGTGCGCACGATCATCAAGGCCGACCCTGAGTGGATGGCCAAGCGCATCTACGCGCTCTGCTACGGCGACCCGAAGGCCATAACGCCCGAGCGCCACGCGCGCGAGCTCGCGACCCTGCGGCAGCGGGCGAGCCTCGAATACAGCCCCGAGGTCTACCGCGAAGCTCTGCGCGCCACGGTCATGGCCTACCTCGACCACGGACCGCGCCGGCTCTGGCAGCAAGCGGCAGCTGTCGGCGTCCCGACTCTTGTCATTTCTGGCGGACGCGACCGGCTCGTCTCACCGCGGGTCGCGGCACGGGCGGAACGCACCTTCCGGGACGTCGAGGTGCTGCGGTTGCCGAAAGCAGGTCACGTCGCCCACCTCGAGGACCCGACGGCCGTGGCAACCGCCATGCGCGCGTTCCTGTCCCGGCCCGACCTGCCTGGGAGGTTGACGCGGGGAATGACCGAGCGCCGTGGGACCGTTGTGGAGGTCGGGCCAACCACGCCCCTGCACCGCTAATCCCCCGTTGATGGAGTCGAAAGTGTCGCTTCCCCCGCTTGTCGAACCGGCCGACAGCCTGACCGTCGAAGAGGTCCGGCGCTATTCGCGGCACCTGATCATTCCCGACGTCGCGATGGCCGGGCAGAAGCGCCTGAAGAACGCGCGGGTGCTGGCGATCGGTGCGGGTGGGCTGGGGTCACCGACGCTCATGTATCTGGCCGCCGCAGGTGTCGGGACGCTCGGCGTCATCGACTACGACACGGTCGACGAATCGAACCTGCAGCGCCAGATCATCCATGGCCAGAGCGATATCGGCCGGTCGAAGGCGCAGTCGGCACGCGACTCGATCCACGAGATCAACCCGCTCGTCAAGGTCGTGTTGCACGAGGAGCGGCTCGAGAACGACAACGTGTTCGAGATCTTCAGCCAGTACGACCTGATCGTCGACGGTACCGACAACTTCGCGACGCGTTACCTGGTCAACGATGCGTGCGTGCTGCTCGGCAAGCCGTACGTGTGGGGCTCGATCTACCGCTTCGACGGGCAGGCGTCGGTGTTCTGGGCAGAGAACGGGCCCTGCTACCGGTGCCTCTACCCGGAGCCGCCGCCGCCCGGCATGGTGCCGTCGTGCGCCGAGGGTGGCGTGCTCGGAGTGCTGTGCGCGTCGATCGGGTCGATACAGGCGACCGAGGCGATCAAGTTGCTGACGGGTGTCGGCGAATCGCTGATCGGCCGGCTGATGATCTACGACGCCCTGGAGATGTCGTACCGCACGGTGCGGATCCGCAAGGATCCCGAGTGCCCGATCTGTGGCAAGAACCCCACGATCACCGAGCTGATCGACTACGAGACCTTCTGCGGCGCGGTGTCGGACGAGGCGCAGCTCGCTGCGCAGGGCTCGACGATCGTGCCGCGTGAGCTCAAGGAGTGGATCGACCGCGGGGGGAACATCTTCCTGGTCGACGTCCGCGAGCCAGCCGAGTTCGAGATCGTCTCGATCCCAGGCGCGGTGCTCATCCCGAAGGGCGAGTTCCTGAACGGGTCGGCGCTCGAGCGGATGCCGCAGGACAAGCGCATCGTCTTGTACTGCAAGTCGGGCATGCGATCAGCAGAGGCGTTGGCAATCGTCAAGGGCGCCGGATTCGCCGACGCCGTACACGTGGGCAGCGGAGTGGTCGGCTGGGTGAATCAGGTCGACCCGAGCCTGCCGTCGTACTAACTTTCGGTTCGTGGCGCAGCCTTCTTCCATGCGATCTTTCGAACCGGACGACGAGGTGCCGGCGTTCGCACAACGCGTGCTCGACCTCGTCGACGCGATACCGCCAGGCAAGGTGCTGGCCTACGGAGACATCGCCGAGTACCTCGGTGAGGGCGGCCCGCGCCAGGTCGGTTCGGTGATGTCCACGTGGGGCGGCGCGGTGCCGTGGCACCGGGTGGTCCACGCCGACGGCACACCTGCACCCAGTCACGACGGCGAGGTGTTTCGGCGCTTGCGCGCTGATGTGACGCCGATGCGCGGCGACCGCGTCGACATGCGGCGGGCCCGCTGGAACCCCGACTCCTGACTTCTCCGCGGCGGTTCGGCGTCCCTCGCGGTTTCGCACCCCGCCGCCACACTCGCCGTCCTCGCCATTCCGGCCCGATCGCTGCACCTGTAAGGAATGGGTAGCGCCGACAGGCCGCGGATGCGCGGCGCAGCTGAGCTCCCCGCAGTGTCAGCGTTTCGTGGTGTGATGCGGTCGTGTCTTCGACCAGCGGGACGGCGGGTGGGCGGCGTCCGCGTCGGCCCGCGGACGTGCCGCGCGTGGTGCGAGCCCCTGCGCGGCCGGTGGTGCCGCCGGTTCTCGACGAGGCACAGCGACGCGCGATCGAGCATCGGGGCGGCCCGGTTCTGGTGCTTGCCGGTCCCGGCACCGGCAAGACCACCACGATCGTCGAGGCGGTGGTGCAGCGGGTCGAATCCGGCGAGATCACGCCCGACCAAGCGCTCGTCCTGACCTTTAGCCGCCGAGCCGCCGCGGAGCTTCGCGAGCGCATCGCTGCGCGCCTCGACCGAACGATCCGCGAGCCGATTGCTCGCACCTTCCACTCCTACGCGTTCGGCTTGCTGCGCGCGAACGCGGCCCGTCGCGGCGAGCCAGCGCCTCGACTGCTCTCCGGCCCCGAACAGGATCTCGTCGTCCGCGAACTTCTGGAAGGCGATGTCGACGAAGGCGGTGCCGCGTGGCCACCGCGCCTGCATCCCGCGCTCCTCACTCGCGGCTTCGCCCAAGAGTTGCGCGACTTCGTCCAACGCGCCGTCGAACGCGGAGTCACTCCACGCGAACTTGTGCAGCTCGGCCGCCGCTACAAGCGAGACGACTGGGCGGCGGCGGCGAATTTCGCCCAGCAGTACGCACAAGTGTCGGCACTGCGCGAGGCCGCCTCCTACGACCCTGCTGAATTGATCCGCGCGGCGGCTGGGCTCTTGAGGGCAGATCCCCTTGTCCTGCAAGAGATTCGGGCAGCTCACGAGTTCGTGGTCGTCGACGAATACCAAGACACCGACCCCGCCCAAGAGGAGCTGCTCTCGCTGCTCGTCGGCAGCCGCGACCTGCTTGCCGTTGGAGATCCCGACCAGTCGATCTACGGATTTCGCGGGGCCGACCTCGAAGGCATCCGCCGTTTCCCCGACCGCTTCCGGGCGGCGGACGGCTCGCCTCCCACTGTGATCGAGCTTGACGTGAGCAGGCGCTCGGGGGAGCAACTACTGGCCGCCTCGCGTCGCGTCGCGCAGCGGTTGGCCGGGCCGCCCGCGCATCGCCGATTGCGGGCGGCGGCCGGGCTCGACCCCGGCACGGCGGAGGTCCACCTCTTCGCCACGACGAGCGCCGAGGCGTCATACATCGCCCAGCGATTGCGCGAGATGCACCTGCTGCATGAAGTGCCTTGGTCGCGGATGGCCGTCCTCGTGCGCAGTGGCACGCCGCTGCCCGCGCTACGTCGGTCACTGCAGTCCGCCGGCGTGCCGGTGGCCGCGCATGCTGAAGAACAGCCCCTGGTCGACGTCCCGATCGTGCATGCGCTTTTGCGAGTTCTCGCCATTGCCACCGGACGCCTTGACCTGTCCGGGTCGCAGGGTGTCGAGTTCGCGGCGGAGTTGATCACCGGGCCGCTTGGGCGTGCGGACCCGCTGGCGCTGCGCCGGCTGCGACAAGACCTGCGCCGGCTCGAGCTTGCAGCCGGTGGTGGCCGCGCGTCTGGCGCTGTGCTTGCCGAGGCGCTCGTCACGCCGGCGGAGCTCGTCGCGATTGACCCTCGTGTTGCCGCGCCCGCGCAACGCGTGGCAGACGCGCTCGTGGCGGGCCGTGCAGCGGCCGCCGATCCGGCGGCAACGGCGGAGACGGTGCTCTGGGCAATTTGGCAGGCCGCCGCCGTGGTGACGCGCCTCAGTTCGCTCGCGCTTTCCGGCGGCGCCGGGTCGGCTGCGGCCGACCGCGATCTCGACGCGGCGGTCGCCCTCTTCGATGTGGCCGCCCGATTCGCCGACCGCTTGCCGAAAGCCGGGCCTGACGTGTTCCTCGACCATCTGCTTGGCCAGCAGATCCCGGGCGACACGCTCGCGCCACAGGCCCCGAGCGCCGACGGCGTCCGGCTGATGACCGCGCACGCCGCTAAGGGCCTTGAGTGGGATGTCGTCGCCGTCGCGGGCGTGCAAGAAGGCGTCTGGCCCGACCTGCGCGGACGCGGGTCGCTGCTGGGATCACAGCAACTCGTCGATGTCCTTGCGGCCGGCGACGATTCGGGGGCGACTAGTCCATTGCAGGCGGTCGCCGCCCGACTGGCCGAGGAGCGGCGGCTCTTCTACGTCGCGGTCACCCGGGCTCGCCTGCACCTGCTGGCCACTGCTGTCCGCAGTGACGACCAGCAGCCGTCGCGCTTTCTTGACGAGCTCGTGCCGAGCGAGCGCGACGAGCGACCGCTAACGCGGGTTCCGCGCGGGCTCGACCTCCCGTCCGTAGTGGCGGAACTTCGCGCGGTTGTCACGAACGCAGGTTCGGACCTGGACGAATCTGCGGGCCGACGCCGAGCGGCTGCGGCTGCCCAGCTCACGCGACTGACGGCGGCTGGGGTGCCGGGTGCGGATCCGCGCGACTGGTACGGGATCGCGCCGCTTTCCGACGACCGTGGGCTCGTCGACGATGGCGAACTCGTGAGGCTGTCGCCGTCCCGCCTCGACGCTTTTGCCCGTTGTCCGTTGCGTTGGTTGCTCGAGTCGGCGGGCGGCACGAGTGGAGATTCGACGTCGCAGGGGATCGGCACGCTGGTCCATGCGCTCGCGCAGCAGGTCGCGGACGAGGGCGTGCGTGGTGACGAGGTCGCCACGCAGTTGCAGGAGCGACTTGCTAGCGCGATCAAGCGGGTCGACTTGGGCTCCGGATGGTTCGCCGTCAAGCAACGAGAGTGCGCTGCGGAGATGGTCCGAAAGCTGGCCGAGTGGCTGCGCACGAACACGCGGGTCTTCGTGGCGGCAGAGCAAGACTTCGAGGTCACCATCGGCCGCGCGGTGCTGAAGGGCCAGGTCGACCGCCTCGAGCAAGACCCCGAGGGTCGGTTGTTCGTCATCGACCTGAAGACCGGCAAACACGCGCCGACGAAGGCCCAGCTCGGCGAGAACGCCCAGCTGGGCTCGTACCAAGTCGCCGTCGAAGCTGGCGCATTCGACGAGGTAGCGGCTGGTGTACGTACCTCGGGCGGCGCGGCACTTGTGCAGGTCGGCACGAGCACGGTGAAGGCGGCCGTCAACGAGCAGAAGCCGCTGTCCGACAGCGATGACCCCGGTTGGGCGCTCGCGATGATCGAGCGATCGGCTCGCGGCATGGCGGGCAACGTCTTCAACGCGATCGACAACGACATGTGCCGGTCGTGTCCGGTGCGCACATCGTGTCCGGTAAGGGACGAGGGTCGCCAGGTGACCGCATGACGATGCGTTACACGGCGACCGAGATTGCGCGCACGCTCGGCCAGGATCCACCGACCGACGAGCAGGCTGCGGTCATCGAGTCGACCGCGCAGTCGTGCCTGGTCGTCGCGGGCGCCGGGTCGGGCAAGACGGAAACGATGGCCGGCCGCGTCGTGTGGTTGGTGGCCAATGGCCTCGTCCGACCAGACCAGGTACTTGGGCTGACGTTCACTCGCAAGGCCGCCGCCGAACTTGCGGCCCGCGTTCGCCGGCGCCTTGGCCAGCTAGCCGCCCACGAGATTGTCGACGCCGACGTGATCAGTGCCGCCGATCCGACGATTTCGACCTACGACGCGTATGCGGGCCGGATCGTCGCCGAAAACGCGTTACGCATCGGGCGTGAGCCTGGCCAGCGGTTGATCCCGCAGACCGTCGCGTGGCAGTACGCGCGTCGAGTGGTCGACGCATATGACGGCCCGATGAGCGATGTGCTGGTCTCGCCGATGACGGTCACCAACGACGTCCGCGCTCTTGCCGAAGGCCTCGCGCAACATCGCGTGACGAGCGAGCAGTTGCGCGAATACTGCGCGGGCCTGCACGCCGTGCTCACCGCGTTGCCCAAGGCGGCGAGCCAAAGAACCGCGAAAGACCTCCACGACGACATCGCGGGGGTGGCCCGGGCACTCGCGGCACGCTGCCAGCTGCTGCCGGTAGTGGCGGCATACGACGAGGCGAAGCGCCGACGCGAGTGTCTCGACTTCGCGGATCAGATGGCGCTGGCGGCCGACCTCGCCGAGCTGTTCCCCGAGGTCGCGGCGACCGAGCGATCGACCTACCGTGCAGTGCTGCTCGACGAATACCAAGACACCAGCCATGCCCAACTGGTGTTCTTGCGTGCCCTGTTCGGCGCATTCCATCGCGGACTCGACGCCCCGCCGTTACTCACCGCGGTCGGTGATCCGTCGCAGGCGATCTATGGCTGGCGTGGCGCAAGCCAAGGCACGTTGGTGGCATTCCCGCAGCAGTTTCCGGACGCCGACAAGCCTGCGTCTGTGCTGACGCTGAGCACCAGTTTTCGCAATGAGCGCAGCGTTCTTGCCGTTGCGAACACAATTGCGGAGCCGCTGCGTGACGGCCGCGTCTCGACGCCAGAACTTCGCGCGCGCGGTGCGGCGGCTGACGGTGTGGTGCGATGCGGCCTCTACCCAACCGTCGACGACGAGGCGCAGGCGATCGGTGACCATGTGTGGGCTCTTTGGCGAGCCGACGACGAGAAACGTGCCCTAGGCGCACCGAACAACAGCATCGCGGTCCTCGTTCGAGCGTGGCGACAATTGCCACGCATCGAGGCCGCGCTGCGTGCGCGCGGGGTGCCGATCGAGATCGTCGGAGTTGGCGGCTTGTTGCTCGAGCCCGAAGTCGTCGACGTGGTGGCCACCTTGCGGGTGATGGTCGACCCCGCGCGCGGCGACGCCTTGATGCGGCTGCTGACCGGCGCGCGCTGGCGCATCGGCGGTCGCGACCTGGCTGCTCTGGGCGGCTGGGCGCGCCATTTGGCGCGTACGCCGGCGCGGGACGGCGTCACTGCAGTCGACGTCACTGCAGTCGACGTCACTGCAGTCGAGCCGGATCCCGACGATGTCGACGACCGCAGCATCATCGATGCGCTCGACGCCTTGCTCCCACCGGGCCGGTTCACGCCGAAGGGTCTTTCGGCCATCGGTCATGAGCGGTTGGCGAGGCTGGCTGGCGAGCTGCGCGCGTTGCGGTCCAGGCTTGGCCAGCCGTTGCCCGATCTGATCGCGGACGTGATCGCGACAATCGGTCTTGATGTCGAGGTTCTCGCTCGCGGTGGTGATCTGAGCGCCTCGCGGGCCAATCTCGATCGCTTGATCGAGGTCGCCGCGGAGTTTGCGGCCGGCGGCGACGACGTTAGCGTGGCCGCGTTCCTCGACTACCTCGATGCCGCCGCCGTCGAAGAACGCGGCCTCGATCGTCCCGACGAACCCGAGTCGACGGTGCCCGAAGTGCGTGCTGGTGTCGACGTCCGGCGCGATCGCGTGCAGCTACTCACTGTTCATGCGTCCAAGGGACTTGAGTGGGACGTCGTGTGCGTCCCCGGTCTTGTCGAGAATCTATTTCCAGGCGTGCGACCGGCCGACGTCAGAGGTTGGCTCACCCAGCGAGGGTCGTTGCCGTGGCCGCTGCGAGGCGATCGAGACGGACTGCCAGTGGCAGACCTCGACGGCCACGTCGACCAGCTGGAGGCTGTCGAGGCGATCAAGCGTTTCGCTGAATTGGCCAAGGCGCATCTCCTGCGTGAGGAACGGCGGCTTGCTTACGTCGCCGTCACGCGGGCGCGCAGCATGCTGATCTGTACCGGCTATCGGTGGGACGACACGCAGAAGCCGCGCGAGGTGAGCGCATTTCTTGCTGCTGTGCATGAGGTGTGCGACGGCGGCCGGGGCGAGGTCGACTGCTGGACCGAGTTGCCCCCCGACGGCACGCCGAACCCAATGCACGAGCTCGGGCCGGCGACGGCGACGTGGCCGCTCGACCCGTTGGCAGTTCGGCGTCCGGCCGTCGAGGCCGCGGCCGTGCTGGTGGACTCGATGGCTGTCGAGCTCGGGACGCTCGATGGCGCGCTGGCCTTGACGATGGCGATCGACGAGTGGAGTCGCGACGTTGACGTCTTACTGTCCGAGCGCGCAGCCCGCACCCAGCGGGCCACGCTCGACGTCGCGTTGCCACGGCAGCTGTCGGTGAGTCAGCTCGTCACCTTGCGTCGAGATCCTGACGAGCTCGCGCGGCAGCTCCGCCGACCGCTACCGGCCGCGCCAGCTCCCCTCGCGCGCCGCGGCACCGCGTTCCACCTGTGGCTCGAGCAACGGTTTTCCTCACCGCGCTTGCTCGACCTCGATGAGGTGCCGGGCTCGGGCGACGCAGACGTGGCGCCGGACGCTGACCTGCATGCGCTGCAGCAGGCGTTTCTTGCGACGTCGTGGGCCGATCGCGACCCGGTCGAGGTCGAGGTGCCGTTCGAGCTCGTCATCGACGACATCGTCGTGCGCGGTCGCATGGACGCCGTATTTCGCGACAGCGATGGCGGGTTCACGGTCGTCGACTGGAAGACCGGACGCCGTCCATCGGGTTCCGACGCGCGCGCGGCCGCGATCCAGCTGGCGGCCTACCGCCTGGCGTGGGCCGATCTCACCGCGACCGCACTTGCCGGCGTGCGCGCGGTGTTCTGCTACCTGCGCGATGGTGAGACAGTCGCACCGAGTGACCTGCTCGATCGCGACGGCCTGGTCGAACTGTTGCGATCGGTCCCCGCCTAGAGTGCTGACATGAGTGAGCACCCCGCTTCGGCGATTGATGATGCGCGGCGCAACGCCGTCCGGGCCTATGTCGAGGCACACAAAGACGAGTTCGTCGCGCAGCTGTCGGAATGGATTCGCATTCCCTCGGTGTGGACCGACCCGGAGCGACGAGACGACGTCCAGCGCTCGGCAGAGTGGTTTGCCGACGCAGCAAAAGCTGTCGGGTTTCCGACTGTCGAGATCTGGCCGGCGACCGATGGCGCGCCCACCGTTTTCGCGGAATGGCCCAGTGACAACCCGAACGCGCCGACGGTCGTGGTCTATGGCCATCACGACGTGCAGCCCGTCGACCCGGTCGAGCTGTGGAGTTTCGCGCCCTTCGAGCCGGCCGTCGTCCCAGGGCCGGACGGCGATCGGTTGCTCGGTCGAGGAGCATCCGATGACAAGGGGATGGTGCTCTACCACTTGCTTGGGTTGCGGGCGAGTCTCGCGGCGAGCGGGCGCACCAGCCCGCCGGTGCATCTGAAGCTGCTGATCGAAGGCGAAGAGGAATCCGGGTCACCGGCGTTCGCCGACCTGCTTCGTGAGAAGCGCGATCGCCTTGGCTGCGATGTGATCGTCGTGAGCGACAACGGCCTCTACGCGGCTGGCGTGATCACCACGTGTGTGCGTATGCGCGGCCTGACCGATTGCCAGATTGACTTGCACGGGCCTGACGTCGATTTGCATTCGGGCTCGTTCGGCGGATCGGTGCCGAACCCCTTGACCGTGATGACGCACCTGCTCGCCGGACTGCACGATGAGTTCAATCACGTCACGCTGGACGGCTTCTACGACGACGTTGCGCCGCTGACCGACGTCGAGCGTGACCTGATTGCGCGACTGCCGTTCGACGACGCGCAGTGGCTCGAGACGGCTGAGAGTCGCGCGACGTTCGGCGAGGCAGGCTACAGCACGCTCGAGCGCATCTGGGCGAGACCGACGTGTGAGATTCACGGAGTCTGGGGTGGCTACATGCGCCCCGGCCACAAGACCGTCGTGCCGACCGATGCGCACGCCAAGGTGTCGTTTCGGCTCGTGGCGAATCAGCGACCACTCGACGTCCAGGCTGCGCTACGCGCGTACATCACGGCCAACGTTCCTGACGGCATCACTGCGAACGTCGAGTTCTTCGGCGACGGCGTGCGGCCCTATCTGGTGCCGATCGACGACCCTACGGTGCAAGCGTTGGTGCGCGCACTTGGCCGGGCGTACGACGACGAGGTGCTGTTCACCGGCGAAGGTGGATCCGGACCCGAGGCCGATATCGCTGAAATTCTCCAAGCCCCGCTCATATTTCTTGGTGCCGGGCTCCCGACCGACCGCGTCCACGCACCCGATGAGCACGCGGTCATTTCGGTGCTGCTCAAGGGCGCCGAAACCGCGGCCTACTTATGGGACGAACTCGCCGCGCTGCCTTCGCTATGACCCGGCAGCCACCGCCGTTGGGCCGTTCCGGCATCGATCGAGCAGCGCATTTGAGGGCGGACGACGAGTGGTTGGCGCGTGCGTGGGCCAACCCGTCCTCGCGCGTGATCGTCGTCGACGGTGGTCGCGCGCTCGTCGACGAGCATGACGCACTTGTGGTTTCGCATGCCGGCGATCTTCAGGCTCGCGAGCGATTCTTCCTCGGTGTAGCAGCGCCTTCAGATGTCGATGCGGCCGTTGGGGTGTTCGCCGTTGCGGCGCCACTACCCGACCCGCCGCCGGCCGGTATGAGAGCCGCAAACTTGCGCGAGGTCGGTGCGAACCTGTCGGACGCGGACGCCGGACTGTTCGCGCATGCGGCGGCGCTCGAGCAGTGGCACGCGCGTCATGTGCGCTGTCCGTTGTGCGGTGCGGTTACGGTTGTCGCGCTTGCTGGCCACGTCCGTCGCTGCGTCAATGACGGCAGCGAGCACTATCCGCGAACCGACCCAGCCGTGATCATGCTGGTGACTGACGACGACGATCGGTGCCTTCTCGGTCGGCAGCCGAGTTGGCCAGCGGGTCGGATGTCCACCCTGGCTGGGTATGTCGAGGCTGGCGAGACGCTCGAGCACGCCGTCGTCCGCGAAGTGTTCGAAGAAGTGGGCATCAGGGTCGGCGACGTGCGCTACGTCGCCAGCCAGCCGTGGCCATTCCCATCGAGCTTGATGCTGGCGTTTACGGCGAAGGCCACGACGACGGCGCTGACGCTCGACGGGGACGAGATTGCCGAGGCCCGCTGGTTTAACCGTGAAGAGTTGCGGACGGCGATCACCGGCGGCTCCTTGCGGCTGCCGATGAGCGCGTCCGTCGCCTTCTACCTCATTGACGGCTGGTTCGGCGGCGATCTCGCGCGGGTAGCGCACTGACAGGGTCAACTGGCCGCTTAGGAGGCGGTGCCGCGCAGTTGGGCGATGACGGCGGACAGCCGCGGGTTGGTCAGCGTGCTGCCGTCGGGAAACAGCACGGTGGGCACGGTCTGGTCGCCGCGGTTGATCCCCATCACGAACTCCGCGGCGCCGGGGGTCTCATCGATATTGACCTCGGTGAACGCGATTCCCTCCTCCACGAGCTGGCGCTTCAGGGTGCGGCAGTACCCGCACCAGGTCGTGCTGAAGATCACCAGCGGGGTGGGAACCTCGACTGACGCGGTCACAAGTGGAACTCCTCCGGATTGCGTGCGCCGCCGCCCGTGCAGGCCGGCGGTCACACTATGACAACTGCCCACCACCCGTGCTTCTTCCTTCACAGCTGTGTCTTCACAGCTGTGGCCTGTGCTGCGACGAGGTGTCGGCTGGCCCTGCCAAGATGGCCTGGTGACCGCGGTGGCTGAGCCTGAGATCTTGAGCGCGCTCGATCCCGAGCAGCGGTCCGCGGCGGAGGCCGTCCGGGGGCCGGTCTGCATCCTTGCCGGCGCGGGCACCGGCAAGACCAGGGCGATCACCCACCGCATCGCTTTCGCGATCAGTTCCGGCACGGTGTCGCCGGCGCACGTTCTTGCCGTCACCTTCACGGCCAGGGCGGCGGGCGAACTGCGCGGCCGGCTGCGCGGGCTCGGCGCCGGCGCGGTTCAGGCGCGAACCTTCCACTCCGCCGCGCTGCGTCAACTGCAGTACTTCTGGCCGCGGACCATCGGCGGCGAACTACCGGCGATCCTGAAGTCGAAGGTCCCGCTGCTCGCCGAGGTCGCCGGGCGGTTGCGTCTCGGGCTTTCGTCGTCCGACCTTCGCGATGTTGCCTCTGAGATCGAGTGGATGAAGGCGCTCCAGCGACCGCCCGACGACTACGCGTCCTCCGTGCTCCTCGCACACCGCATCGCCCCGCGGCCGGTCACCGAGATCACCGCGCTCTACGCCGGCTACGAAGACCTCAAAGTGCGCAAGAACCAGTTCGATTTCGAGGATCTGCTATTGCACGCGACGGCACTTCTCGAAACCGAGCCGGCAGTGGCTCTCCAAGTCCGTGACCAGTACCGCTATTTCGTGGTCGACGAGTACCAGGACGTCAACCCAGCTCAGCAGCGGCTCCTCGATGCGTGGCTCGGCGACCGCGACGATCTGTGCGTCGTCGGCGACCCGGAGCAGACGATCTACTCGTTCGCCGGCGCGTCGCCCGAGTACCTCACGGGGTTCTCGACGCGATACCCGAAAGCAACCGTCGTCCGGCTGGTTCGCGACTATCGATCGACACCGCAGATCGTTGCTCTCGCCAACCGGCTGTCGGGCGGTGCGCTCGTCGCACAGTTGCCGGCCGGGCCGGTGCCCGCTGTCGACAGCTACTCCGACGAAGTCGCCGAGGCGGTCGCCGTCGCGGCCAAGATTTCCGGGCTGATCGCTGACGGCACGCCCGCGAGTGAAATCGCCGTGCTGTTCCGCATCAACGCGCAATCGGAGACCTTCGAGCAGGCGCTCGCCGAAGCAGGAGTGCCGTACGTCCTGCGAGGCGGCGAGCGGTTCTTCGAGCGGCCCGAGGTGCGTGAAGCCGTGTTCTTGCTGCGCGGTGCGGCGCGGGCCGAGCAGCCCGACGAAGGCACGCTCGCTGACGTTGTGCGCAGTGTTCTCGCCGCGGTTGGATTCGGCCCCGTGCCGCCGTCTGGATCCGGCGTGGCACGTGATCGGTGGGAGTCCTTAGCTGCACTCGTTCGGCTCGCGGAGGAGCGCGTGGGCGGGGAGCCTGCGGCTGGGGAGTTCGCCGTTGCACTTGACACTGCAGTGCCGGACGAAGCGAGCACGATGCCGGACGCCGGGCGTGGGTCGAGCCTGGCTGATTTCGTCGCCGAGTTGGAGGAACGAGCGTCGTTGCAGCATGCGCCCGTCGTCGACGGCGTGACGTTGGCCTCGCTGCACGCGGCCAAGGGGCTTGAGTGGGACGCCGTGTTCCTGGTGGGTCTGGTCGACGGCACGTTGCCGATCGTCTACGCCGAGACGATCGCGCAAGTCGACGAGGAACGACGGTTGCTCTATGTCGGCATTACCAGGGCCCGACGGCATCTCGCCCTCTCGTGGGCGGCGGCGCGCTCTCCGGGCGGGCGCGCCAGCCGGCGTCCGAGCCGTTTTCTCGACGACGTGCGCGCCGCCACAGCTGGCGGGTCGGGGCCGCGCGTCGCGCGGTCACCGTCAGCTGCCAAGTCGGGCCGGGACCGTATCGAGCGGTGTCGGGTCTGCCAGAAGCTGCTGACCAGTGGTGCCGCGCGCAAGCTCGGCCGTTGCACCGACTGCCCGGGCAGCGTCGACGAAGAGTTGTTCGAAAGGCTGCGCGCGTGGCGGCTCGAGCGATCGAAGGAACTGAAGCAGCCGGCGTTTTGCGTGTTCACCGACGCGACGCTCACGCGGATCGCGGAGGTGCGACCGCAGACCACGCAGGAACTCGCGATGATCGGAGGCGTCGGTCCCGCCAAGCTCACCGCTTACGCAGCCGAGGTACTCGAGCTGTGTAGCTCGTCGAGCTCGGTGGATTTGTCGAGCTCCGTCGACTGGATTCAGCTGCCCTGACTCCCGCAAATAAATGCCCAATAAATACGTTGCCCGCTTCGCGGCGTTGGCCGTAGCCTGCCCACTGGTAACTGTTGGTGTTGGCACGCCCGAGAGGGCGCAGCCCGAGAAACGGAAGGTGGTGAGCTGCAGTGCGGACCGTGACTAAGGCAATGGCGTTCGCTTCTGGGTTCGCCATGTCCGGGCTCGAGGGCAGCGGCACGACCGCTGCCGCTATGTGGCGTTCGACGACCGCAGCAGTCAATGCACCAGTCAATGCACCAGTCAATGCACCAGTCAATGCACCAGTCAATACGGCACAGCACCAGACCGTCGCACCTACGCAGATCCTCAAGCCCGCAGCGCTCCACACCCAGATCAAGCAGTACGTGGTCACGACGCCGGATGCCGGTCGTGACAACAAGGGAGCCTCGCCTTGGAGGTTCCCGGTCTGAGACACCATCAGACCGGCTCTCCAGGCCGCGGAACCCCCACCGGGATCCGCGGCTTTTTTGTTGTCCAGTTCGTCCTCCTGCTGTTCCATCCGGAGCCACCGAAATGTCGGACCTCACTACGAGGATGACCTGTCACTACAACCTCCCGAGGGGGTGACGCAGATGCTGACCGGCCCGTTTGACCGCGTGCTCGCCCAGGCGCTGCGACGGTCGCTTGCAGTCCCGTGTCTCACGGTCGACCCGGAGCTGTTCTTCGCCGAGTCGCCTGAGGACGTCGAGACCGCCAAGGCGATGTGCGCGGAATGCCCTGTGCGTACCGCGTGCCTGACGGCGGCACTTGACCGTCAGGAGCCATGGGGCGTCTGGGGCGCCGAGCTGTTCGTCCAGGGAGCCATCGTGGCGCGCAAGCGTCCGCGTGGCCGTCCGCGCAAGGAAGTTGCCGCCTGATCGTCTGAGTGACTCGGCGTTCGGCGGCGATCACACCCACCGAAAGTCGCCTGTCTCACCGACTGGCGAACGTCGATACACCGAATCAGGAGTTCTCATGTTGAGCAACGATGCGCACGTCCGCGTCATGGCGACGCAGCGACAGCAGGAAGCGCAAGCAGCCGCACGCCGGTCGCGAATCATCGCGGCCCGGTCGGTCCAAGCGCAAAGCCGAAGACACCTCACGGTGGATCCGGCGGCTGCTGATCGCCGTCCGGTAATGCGGCAAGGCAGAGCGGGCCGATGAGCCCGCCAATGAGTCTGCTAATGAGTAGGGCGAGGGACCGTACCCACCTGTGGGTGCGGTCCCTTTGCATGAGTTGTTAGCGCACGGCCGTGCGGAGTCAGTGCGTAGGCGTGAGGCCTGGCACCCAGCGACGCATTTCCGCCTGAAAAGGCCCACGTGCGTCGAGCTGGCAGAGCACACCGACGCCCCCGAGCCACACGCGATGGATCAGCAGATAGGACGGCGGCAAGTTGAGCTGACGACCGAACGCCGCAGCTTGGGTGCGCGGATCGCCCACCCGGGCGGCTTGCTCGCGCAGCCATGCCCGCGAGAAGTGGAAAGTCGGCCGGCGCGCTGGATCCAGAAAAGGGTTGAGGTAGTTGATCAGTTCGTCGGGGTCGACCCGATGACCCGGATTGACGAATCCTTCGACGCGCAGGCCCTCGAGGACCGCCTCGTGGTCGCCGCCGAGAGCAAGCGCGAGCAATCTACCGATCGCCGGTGGGAAGCCGCCCGGCAACCTGTTCACTGCGCCGAAGTCGAGAACGCCTAAGCGCCCGTCGGGAAGGACCCGGTAGTTACCCGGATGCGGATCGGCGTGCAGCAGACCCGCGCGCGCCGGACCGGAGAACAGGAAGCGGACGTAGAGCAGGCCGACCCGATCGCGCTCCTCACGACTGCCGTTGCGCAAGATCTTCGCCAGCGGTGTGCCGTCGACCCATTCGGTGACGAGCACGCGGTCGGCGCCCGCGAGCACGTCAGGAACGAAGATGTCGTCGTCATCGGCGAATGCGAGCGCAAAGGCGTGCTGCGACTGCGCCTCGAGCCGGTAGTCGAGCTCCTCTGCGACCCGTTCGCGTAGTTCCCGCAGCAGTGGCTTGATGTCCAGCCCCGGCGAAATGACGCCGAACACGCGGCCCATGCGGGCCAACTGGTTCAAGTCTGAGAGCAGCGCCTTGCCAGCGCCCGGGTACTGAACCTTCACTGCAACCGGACGACCGTCGGCCCAGACGGCACGGTGCACCTGCCCGATCGATGCGGCTGCGGCTGGCTTGTCCGTGAAGGAGCGGAACAGCTCGCGCCAATCAGGGCCGAGCTGGCTGGCAAGCACCTTGTGTACGGTCGGCGCCGGCAGTGGCGGCGCGTCTTCTTGCAGTCTGGTGAGCGCCTCGCGGTAGGGGGCCGCGAGCTCCTCCGGCATGGCCGCCTCAAATACCGACAGCGCTTGCCCGACCTTCATCGCGCCGCCCTTGAGCTCGCCAAGGACCTTGAACAGCTGTTCGGCCGTGCGCTGCTGAAACTCCGCCCTGACCTCGTCGGTCGAGCGTCCCGACAGGCGCTTGCCGAGACCCACGGTGGCGCGGCCAGCCGCACCGATCGGCAGCCCAGCCAGGCGTGCGGTGCGGCTCATCGTGCGCCGGGGTATTTCGCTCACATCACCATTGTCCGCTACCGATCGTTCGGGGATCGTTACTACACCGCCTCCATCGGCCACTACACCGCCTCGTCGGCCACTACATCGCCTCGTCGGCCCAGCAGCAGCCGCACAACGGGTGCGCGCGCCAACTCCTTCGCCGCACCCGCCAGTCGGGCAACGCGATTTCCAGTGTTCCGTTGCGGGTGACGGGATCGCCGCCGTCGACGAACGCCAACACTTGCAGTGCGGCGATGCTCGCGGCCAGTGTCGCCAAGACGATGTCGCATGCCTCGGTACCTGTGCGCGAGCCACCTGCGGCCAATTGCGCGGCGATTCACCGGCCACGCCGAATCGCGATCAGACCTCTGTAACTCAAGGCAGCGAAGGCACGACGTGGTCCCCGGTATCACGAATGGGCCCACCACGGCGATCGCTTCCTTCACGACCACCCGCAGATGAGGCCGGAGCGCACCAGTTCGTTGATCGCGGTCATTTCCGGTACGCCCCCCCGGTCGCCAGCACGACCACGTCGTAGCGCTCGGCCGGGGTCAGCGCTGTCGTTCGAGTGATCTGGCTGATCCGGTGAATCGACGCATGAGCAGCCTGGGCGCGGGTCGACCCGGTATCGCAGATCGCGGCACCGGCTGGCCCACAGTCGGCGGGCCGGCAGGTCGCCGCGTCTTCGACCACAAGGTGACCGATGCCGGCAGCACCAAGAAGCGTCGCAACGGCGCCGCCTACTCGACCCCCACCAACCACGCCAACCGTCGCTCGTTGGCGCCGCGACACCGTCGATAACCCACCGTCGAGTTGCCCGGAAACCAATGACATGGATGCGAGGTCGGGCGCGAGCCGATCGCGTTCAACGCGCGGCAGCGCGGCGAGCGGACGTGCGTCGGTAGCTGCATCGTCGAGCACAGCGGCCTCGGTCAGCATCGACACCAGCCGATCCACAATCGAGGCGTCGAGACCCAATGAACGCGCCCGCGCGCGCAGCGCAGACCGATCGTGCGCGCCGTCGAATGCCGCCAGCAGCCTGCCCACCTGCTCGCCGATCCCTGCGAACACGACAGCTCGTTCGTGATGGACGCCGATCTGCAGCGTCGTCGAGTCACGCCACAGCCGTCGCAACGCTGTCTTCACGACCGGACGCAACGGTTCACCTCCGGCTCGAAATGTCGCGCACGCGGGTGCCCCACATGGAGCGGGCGCGTCTGCCCTGAACAGTGCCACCGACGACGTCGCCGTCGCGCGCTCGTCCACAGCTGCGTAGGCGGTGGCGTGCGAGGTGTGGAAAGCGGCCTTGACATGTGACTAACAAGTCACCTATCTTCGCGGGGTGGACGAGGTCTTCAGGGCTCTGGCGGATCCCACGCGGCGGGCGCTCCTCGACGAGCTCTTCCGCGAGGACGGTCAGACGTTGCGAGCGCTCGAGGAGCGCTTCGCAATGACACGTTTCGGCGTGATGAAGCACCTCAAGGTTCTCGAGGAAGCGGGACTCGTCGTTACCCGGCGTCGCGGCCGAGAGAAGCTCCACTTCCTCAATCCGGTACCGATCCGGCTCGTCCACGACCGCTGGGTGAGCAAGTACGCACAGCCGTGGACGGCCGCACTCAGCGACCTGAAGAACAGAATGGAGACTCCGATGGAGAAGGTTTTCGAGATCTATATCCGCACGACGCCAGAGCGCCTGTGGGAGGCGATCACCGACACCGAGATTCGCAGCAAGTACCAGTTCGGTATGCGAGCGACGTCTGACTGGACCCCAGGGTCGCGCTACGAGATGCGAGCCGGCGGCAGCGACGGCCCGGACGGCGAGCTGGGACAGCTGTTGGGCGAAGGCGAGAACATCGAGATCGACCCACCGCGCCGGCTTGTCCAGAACATGGTCGCGCTCTGGGGGGAGGACGCGAAGAGTGAAGGCACGTCGCGGGTGACCTGGGAAATCGAACCCGTCGGCGACTCGTGCCGGCTCACCGTGACGCACGACCAGTTGCGCGACGGTGCGAACGACCAGCTCTACGGCGGTTGGCCGATGATCTTGTCCGGGCTAAAGACCTGGCTCGAGACGGGGGAGTTGCTCACGACCCCGGGGTCGTTGCTCTACCGCTCATAGCTGAGATTGCGGCGCCTATCTGCGCTGGCAACGAGAAAAAACCGAGCGGAGGCCGCTGTTGCGACCTCCGCTCAGTGCTGCATCGAACTCAGTGCTGGAACTGTGCCTAACGGGCGCGATCAGGCCTTGCCGAGGATCCGGTTGAGCGTGGTGCCGCATACGTGGCACTTGCCCTTGGCCATCTTGGTGCCCTTGTCGTTGACGACAACGTCGCCCTCGAACTCGCGCTTTGCCTTGCACTTCACGCAGTAGGCCTCGCCACTGTACTTCTCGGCCACGCGATCCTCCTTGGTCACGGTCGGGGGGCAAACATGTGGAACAGGTTGGGGCTGTCTAACGGTCGGGCATGCGCCGATCACGGTTGATCGCGTTCGCGAGCCAGTCTTCGGTCAAGTCGTCGCTGAACATCGCCGACCGCCTCGAAGGGCGTCGTCCGCCCTCTCGGGCGAACGAACTGAGCGTCAGCCTACGTCAGACACGCTCACGCGTGCCGCACGCGCGCCGCACGAGCGCGCCGTCGGGTTCGTGCACAGGTTTATCCACAGGCCGTTTACGGGGTCACCCACAACCTCATCCACAGGCCCAATGTGAAGCCCCCGGCTTGCTGCCATCCGCCTTCCCCTTGCGAATGGCGCCCGACCGGGGGCTTCGACGGCCCCGACGTTAGGAGGCCGCACTCGGCGCCGTCAACGCTGCGTCGACGCTCGAAACGATTGCCTGTGGACAGGGCTGTGGGCGGGGTGGGGATGCATAGGAGTGTTCCTGTGGACAGGGCGGGATAGGGATGTGCACGCGGACGATCGCCGCGAGGCCATCCGCCCCGCCACCTGCGCCGATGGCGATCCATGCTGTGGACGGGAAAGAAATCGGCGGCTTTGGGCCGGTCTGGCTACGCTGCTCCGGCTGACCACTCGCCGGACCGATGAGTTCCGCGATCCGAAGTGATCGGTGCCTGGGTACGGCTGTGCATGGGCTGTGCATGGCTGTGCATGGTCAAGTGCAGGTGTCGCACGCCGGCGGTACCGTGCCCGCGTGGCTGGTTCAGTGGAGGTAAGACGAAGTACGCGCCGTCGCCGAACGGTATCGGCGTATCGCGACGGCGACCGCACCATCGTGCTGCTGCCTGCGCGGATGTCACGCGCCGAGGAAGAGCGTTGGATCGCGATCATGCTCGAACGGTTAGCCACGCAGGAGCGACGCAGTGCGCGGCGCGCGGCGCGCGGCGATGCTGAACTTGGCCGACGCGCGGCGGAGCTGTCTCGGCAGTATTTGGGCGGGGTGGCGAAGCCGACCGGCGTCCGCTGGGTGACTAACCAGGGTTCACGCTGGGGCTCGTGCACTCCGGTCGACGGCACCATCCGGCTGTCCGACCGGCTGGCGACGATGCCGGGCTGGGTGGTCGACTACGTGCTCGTGCACGAGTTGGCTCACCTCATCGAGATCGGACACGGCCCGCGCTTCTACCGCCTCGTCGATGCCTACCCGAAGGCTGAGCGAGCGCGGGGCTACCTGCTCGGCGTGGT
>ODAK010001064.1_pt1 | contig 30717 bp, 27 predicted proteins | sample 1539591 | NCBI WGS metagenome assembly ODAK01 (sample SAMEA3539303, study PRJEB22396) | soil metagenome | biome: tundra; feature: field; material: soil | place: USA | collected 2010-05 | depth 0.15 m
GCACGGCCCGCTGCTCCTCCAACTTCGCCCTCTCACCGGCGAGCGCCTCCAACTCGGCTTCGAGCGCGGTCAGACCGGCCCGTTCGGCCAACATCTCCCGCCGGTGTGCGAGTTGGGTGATCAACGTGTCCAGGTCCTGCACCACCAGCAACCGCGTCAATGATTCGTCAGTCATGCCGCCCACTCATCCACCACGACCCACGTCGCCATCCCCCCGACTGTCCACTCCTTCATCGTTCTTCCCCCCACTCGTCAGAGCGTCCCACTCGGCCCGGGCCACGACCAGTGCGGGCGCAAGGGCTTCATCCGCCATCGCGGCCGCATCGTCCCAGTCATACCAGCGCGCCTCGGGGCTCTCACCCGGCGGCGGATGCGGATCATCCGCCGATCCGAGCAACAGGTAGCGCAGATCGAGGTGCGTATGGCCGAGGGCCGCCTCGTGGACGTCAAGATGGATCAGGCGCGGCCCATCCTCGGGATGGACCACGTCCAAGCCGAGCTCTTCGATGGCCTCTCGCCGGGCCGCCACGGGTGGCGACTCCCCGAGGTCGATGTGCCCGCCCGGCTGCATCCAGCGGCCGAGACGTTTGTGGAGATGGAGGACCGTGCCGCGGGTGCCGACGACAATGGCCGACGCGGTGACATGCACGGGGCCGGCCTGCTCGCTGCAAGGATCGTCGAGGCGATCGAGCTCGGCCAAGAAGCGCTCCTTGGAAGCGACCTCACGAGGTGAGCGGGGCACTTGGGCGGCCACGACCGCCCGTAGCTGCGCAGTCGATCCCACCATGTGGCTCACATCTATCACAGGTGGCCCGTGAACACCGTCACGGCGTTCCCTCCAATGTGCACCCGCGCGCCGTCCGGCCGCACATGAAGGACCGCTCCCCGGGGGGAGAGCTGGTGGGCCACCAGGCTCGGACGCGCCAGGATCTCCGACCAGTACGGGCCGGCCGCGCACTGCGCCGAGCCGGTGGCGGCGTCCTCGTCGATGCCGACGTTGGGGCCGAACACCCGCAACACGTAGTCGGCCTCCGAGCCGGGATCGGCCGCCGCGGTCAGGAGGACGGCCTTGTGGCCGGTGGCGGCAATGGCGGCCAGGTTGGGCCGATGCTGGCGCACCGCGTCGGCACTGGCCAGGGTCACCATGGCGAAAAACGAGGAGCGGCCGACGCCGATGACCATCCCCTCGCCCCATTCGTCCTTGAGTTCGCCCGGCAGCGAAGTGGCCGTCACGGGATCGGCCGGGAAGTCGAGTTCGATGAGATCTCCCTTGAATGAAGCCATGAGGGGACCGCTGCGGGTCAGAAACGTCACCGGACGCGTGCCGTCCACCACTCCGTGTTCACGCATGGCGTGGGCCGAGGCCAGGGTGGCGTGGCCGCACAGGTCGATCTCGACCAGAGGTGAGAACCACCGCAGATCGAAGGTGAGCGGCTCCGTGGTGGGGGTGACGAACGCCGTCTCGGCGAGGCCCAGCTCAGCGGCGAGGGCCTGCATGTAGTCGGCGCTCAACGGCGCCTCCGGCAGGCAGACGCCGGCCGGATTGCCCGCGAACACGGTGTCGGTAAATGCATCGACCCAGGTGAGCGAGGTGGTCATGGTGCCTCCGATGCTACCGGTGACCCCGAACCCCGCGGCGACGAACAGTTCAGCCCCACGAGGCCAGGCGGGCCAGCGCCTCCTCGAGGACCTCGTCGCGCTTGCAGAAGGCCCAACGGACCAGGGTCTGGCCCGCGGTCTGACCCGCCACAGAGCCGGCACTCGCCCCGCCGCCGTAGAACACTGAACTTGGTACGGCCACCACGCCGCAGCGCCCGGGCAGGGCCCGGCAGAATTCGTAGGCCTCCAGGCCCGGGGCGATGGTGGCGATGTCCGTCATGGTGAAGTACGTGGCCGCCGGCCGGTACACGGTGAATCCGAGCTTGGCCAGCCCTTCGCAAAAGAGGTCGCGCTTGGCCTTGAGCACCGATCCGAACGCGGTGATCGTGTCGGGTGCGGCCACCAGGCCGTGGGCGATCGCCAGCTGGAAGGGGGCACCCGAGGTGTACGTGAGGAACTGCTTGGCCGCACGCACGGCCGCCACCAAAGGGGCCGGGCCCGTCACCCAACCCACCTTCCACCCGGTGAACGAGAACGTCTTGCCGCCCGAGGAGATCGACAGCGTGCGCTCCGCCATGCCGGGAAATGTGGCCAAGGGAACGTGCGTCCCGTCGAAGACGAGATGCTCGTAGACCTCGTCGGTCACCGCGAGTACGTCGTGGGCGCGGCAGAGCTCGGCGATCTGGGTGAGCTCGGAGCGGGTGAAGACCTTCCCGGTCGGGTTGTGCGGTGAGTTGAGGAGCACGAGGCGGGTGCGGGGACCGAACGCGGCCGCCAGCGCGTCGGGATCGAACGACCAGTCGGGTGGATGGAGGCGGACGAGGCGCGGCGTCGCCCCGGCCATCGCCGCGCACGCGGCATAGGAGTCATAGGACGGCTCGAACATCACGACCTCGTCACCGGGTTCGCACAGCGCCAGCAATGACGCGGCGATCGCCTCGGTGGCACCCGTCGTCACGAGGACCTCGTCCTCGGGAGAGAACTGCAGCCCGTACCAGGAGGCCTGGTGGGCGGCGACGGCATGTCGGAGCTCGGGCACACCCTGGCTCGGGGGATACTGGTTACGGCCTGCCACGATGGCTTCCGTGGCGACCCGGATCATCTCCGCCGGACCGTCGGTATCGGGGAAACCCTGACCCAGATTGAGGGACCCCGTGGCGAGGGCGAGCTCGGACATCTCGGAGAAGATCGTCGTCGTGAACGGTCGAAGGCGCGTGGCGAGCACGTCCGGGGCTCGGGGCGGCACAGCGCGATCGTACCGGTCGCCTATCCTCAGCGTGAACCGTGCTCACCGTGGCCAACTTCAACATGCATGCCGGCGTCGACGGGTGGGGTCGACCCTTTGATGCGATCGCCGCCTGCGCCAGCTTCAAGGCCGACGTGCTCGTGCTGGAGGAGGCGTGGACCAACGACGCCGACGGGCCCGGCTCCGGACAGGCCGAACAGATCGGCGCCGCCCTGGGGTACGAGGTGGCGGCGTGCACGCTGGCCAAAGGGCGGCGAGCCCGTCCCCATGTTGCGGCCACCGAACGGTGGATGCCGCTCATGGGCTTTCGGGCCGGCGTGCGTTCGTTGTACGTCAGCAGTACCCGCCCACTGCACACGACAGAGCTTGCCGCGACCCGCTACCAACAAGGGGAAAGCGGGACCTGGGGCATCGCCGTCCTGACCCGGCGTGCCTTGACGGTCGAGGGGACACGCACGTTGCGGCTGCCCCCGTTGGCCCGGGACAGGGTGCACCGGGCTGCGGTCGTGGTCGACCTCCGCGTCGACGACGTACCCATCTCGGTCGTCGGCACGCACATGTCACACCTGCACTACGGGTCCCACCGCAATTACGCCGATCTCAAGCGGCTCCTCCACACCGAAGCACGGCCCGAGGCCGTGCTCCTGGGCGACATGAACCTCTGGGGCCCGCCCGTGCGGGCTTTCCTGCCCGATTGGCGCCGAGCCGTCAGGGGCCGGACGTGGCCGGCCTGGCACCCGCACAGCCAGATCGACCACATACTCGTGCGTGGGGACATTGCCGTCGCGTCGGGCGAGGTACTCCCCCCAGCCGGCTCCGATCATCGCCCGGTGCGGGCCACACTGACCCTGGGATAGCACTGACCCTGGGATAGCAGAGTCGCCCACGCCGCCATCCAGCTGAAGGAGCATCAACCCCATGACCAGCTACCCCTACGCCGACCGGTTCGAGATCCATCGGACGCTGCCCGAGACGGGCCAGCCCCGCGAGGAGGTCCTGTCCGAACTGCGCACGATGGCCGCTGAAGAGGATGCGTTCTGGGAAACCGGAAAATGCTCGGGCACCATGTACTGCGGAGATCACGACCACTACCACTTCATGAACGAAGCCTTCGGGCTCTTCGCACATGTCAACGTCCTCCAACGCGACATGTGCCCGAGCGCGACCAAGTTCGAGGCCGAGATCATCTCCATGACGTTGGGCCTGCACCACGGGGAGGCGGCCGCTGCTGCGGGGGATGATCCCTGCGGCTTGGTCACCACGGGAGGGACCGGCAGTATCTTGCATGCGATCCTGGCCTACCGCGAGCATGCGGCCCGGACACGAGGGACAACCCGCCCCAACGTGATCAAGCCCGAGACGGCCCACCCGGCCTTCGACAAGGCCTGCCACCTCTTCGGGATGGAACTCCGGCGCGCACCGGTCAACCCGATCACCACCCAGGTCGATGTGGACTGGGTGCGCGACAACATCGATGACCAGACCGTGGCTCTCATCGGCTCCGCCTGCAACTACGGCTACGGCACCGTGGACCCCATCAGCGACCTGTCCGAGGTGGCCCTGGCGCGCGGCATCGGGTTGCATGTCGACGGATGCCTCGGCGGGTTCATCCTGCCGTTCGGCCAAGAGCTGGGCTACGACATCCCCGTGTTCGACTATCGCGTCCCCGGCGTCACCTCGATCTCGGCCGACACGCACAAGTACGGCTACGCCTTCAAGGGCTCATCGGTGCTCAGCTTTCGTACCAAGGCATTGCGCAATGCGCAGTACTTCTACCTGACCGACTGGAGCGGGGGGAAGTACACCTCGCCCGGCATGGAGGGGTCCCGTTCCGGCGGCCTGATCGCCGCCACGTGGGCCGCCATGGTGCAGCTGGGCCATCAGGGGTACCGCGGCTACGCCAAGCAGATCTTCGAGACGTCCTTCGCCATGCAGGACGCCGTGCGGAGCCACCGGCAATTGAGGATCGTCGGCCATCCCACGTTCCTGTTCTCCTTCACGTCGGACGACTTCGACATCTACCACGTCAACGACTTCATGCGACAGAGAGGATGGCGCTTCAACGGCCAGCAGTACCCCAATGCGCTGCACATGGCCGTCACCCGCCCACAAACGCAGACCGGTGTCGCCGCTTCGTTCGCGGAGGATCTGGCCGACGCCGTCGCGTACGCCAACGACCACGCAGGCGAGGCCGCCAAATCGGGGGCAATTTATGGCGGTGTGGCGGGCGGTATGACGGACGACGCCGACGAATTCATCCGTGCCGTGATGGCTGACATGCTCGATGCGCAGTCGGTGATCCCGCCGGGCTGAGGGGCGCCGCGCACACGCGCCGGCAGGGCGGGTGCGCCGGCACGGTCGGCGGCACGAGCCCTATGTGCTCCCGGCGCTCCCGGAGATGAAAGCCCGACCATCGTTGTCCACCGCCACGCAGTAGGAAACTGTAGGGCACGAGATTCCCGTGAGGGCATGGCCGGAGTCGATCTGCGTTCCGGCGCTCCAGGTCGTGCCGTCGAATCCGAACACCCGCCCGAGCGAGTCCACGGCGCGGCAGAACGTCGGCGTGGGGCACGACACGCCGGTCAACCCTGATGCGTCAGACCCCGAGACGGGCGGTTCCGTGGCCACGGGGGTCGGCGCCGAGAAACCCGACCCGTTCCAGGTCAGCTCGTCGCCCGCGCTATCGACCGCGATGCAGAATGTCGCAGCGGCGCAGGAGACGGCGTTCAGCTGCCCCTGGGGGTCGGCGTCGGTGGGTTGCGTCCACGAGTGGCCGTTCCAGAGCGAGGGACCGCCCTCGGCCGCCAGACAAAATGAGGCGGTCGCACACGAGATCTGGTTCGCCGCACCCCACGCGCCCACGTTCCCGGACCACGACCGGCCGTTGAAGACGAAGGAGTTCCCCTCACCGTCGATGGACACGCAAAAGGTCGAGCCCACACAGCCGATCGACTCGAAGCCCTGCGCGGCGGGGATCGTCGTCGGCGCCGACCACGACGTGCCGTTGAAGAGCACGGCCTGGTTCAGGTTGGGCACGGCGGCACAGAAGGTCGCACTCGTGCAGGTGAGATACGACCCGCCTTGCGGCGACGGGGCACTCCCCACCGGCCCCATCGAGGCGGGTTGTCCCGCCGTCACGCGGTAGGACTGCCCGCTCTTGGTCCCCACCATGCAGAACGCCGCCACGGGGCACGACACCACGGAGAGATCCACGCCGGCGACGATCGTCACCGGCTTCGACCACCCGCCGGCAGCACCGCTCACCCCCGTCGTCGTGGTCGTCCCTCCACCGGTGGTGGGGGGAGCGGACGTGCCGGCGGTCGTCGAGGTCGTGCCGGCGGCACCTCCGTGCCCACCACCGCACCCCGCCAGTCCGAGTGCCGCCGCGACGCCCGCGATGAGGAGTGCGGTGTGGCCCCAGCGGCCTTTCACGACGAGCTTTTGGCCGTGCGATCCGATTCGAAGGAGCGATGGCGCGACCACGTATCGAGCACGATCAGTGTCTTGGTGCCCGTGACCCTGCCTCGCCGGCGCAGCTGTTCGATCACCTGACCGAGGCGCTCGACATCGGGCACTTGCAACCACACCAACGCGTCCGGATCGCCCGCTGTCGTGAACACCGCCTGCACCTCAGGGAGTTGGATCGCCGTCTCCTTTATCTCCTTGAGATCGGCTGTCCCGGCAAAGCGCACTTCCGTGAACGCCTGAATGGGGCGACCGGCCTTTCGATGATCGACCACGACGGTATAGCCCGCGATCACCCCTGACCGCTCGAGCCGTTCGATACGTCGTGTGACGGCGGAAGCCGAGAGTGAGACCTTCTCGCCGATGTCGGCCATGGTGCGCCGGGCGTTCTGCGAGAGGAGTTCGATGATCCGGTGGTCGGTCTGATCCAGGTCCACGGCGCTCATGACTGCAAGTATAAATACGATACAGCTCCCTTGCATATTCTGTGCGCTGAACTGAGCTTCTCCCCGTTTTCCGTTGCGTAACGCTACGAAAACACCATTGCTTTCTCCAAGACACGGGGCTGGGGTGTTGAATGGGTTGGTGAGTGTCGCAACGGTTCTCGGAGCTCGTGATGTGAAGTCAGGGGGCACGCCTGTCTCGGTTCCCGGTTCCCGTGCCCCACTGGGCGAGGAGTTGTTGCTGTGCCACGATCGCGCCAGTGGGCTCGTGGCGGCCATCGCCGTGGACGATACGACGCTCGGGCCCGGATTGGGCGGTGTCCGCTGGATGCGCTACCCCACCTTTGGTGACGCGGTCGAGGAAGCATGCAGGCTCTCGCAGATGATGACGCTGAAGAACGCCGTGGCGGGCATCCCCTACGGCGGGGCGAAGTCCGTCATGATGCGGCAGGGCGGCGCCGATCGGCCGGCGCAACGCGACGCGCAGCTGTTGGCCTTCGCCTCGTATGTCAGCCGCCTCGGCGGCGCCTACGTGCCCGGGGTCGACATGGGGACGACCGTCGCGGACCTGGCCGTGATCGCCACCGTGGCCCCCTGGGTGAGTTGCAATCACAACGACCCCTCACCGGCCACCGCCCTCGGCGTGTTCCACTCGATCGAAGCGGCGGTTCGTCATACGCTGCATCGTGACCTTGCGGGGCTCCACGTGACGGTGCAAGGAGCAGGACATGTTGGATCGTCCCTGGTCCGGCTCCTCGCAGATCGGGGTGCGGTCGTCGCCGTGGCCGATGTCGATCGCGTGCGGGCCGAGGCGGTAGCCGGTGGCGTCGGCGGGAGCGTCGTGTCACCGGACACGGCGCATGCGCTCCCGTGCGACGTCTTCGCCCCGTGCGCGTCGGCCCGCGTGCTCCACATGGCCTCGATCGACGAACTCCGGTGCGCGCTGGTGGTCGGGGCAGCCAACGACGTGCTGGCGGCACGGGCCTGTGCCGACCGCGTGGCCCGGCGCGGGATCACCTACGTTCCCGATTTCGTCGCCAACGCCGGCGGTGTCCTGCAGATACACGCGGAACGCGCGGGATGGGATGCCGGGCGCCTCGGTCTGGCCCTGGACGCCGTCGGGACCCGTACGGCCGATCTGTTGGAGGAGGCCGACGCCACCCGTTCCCTCCCGCTGCAGGTGGCCGAACAGTGGGCCTCGGCCCGGCTGGGCCGCACCGTCACCATCCCCGATTGAGAGAACGGAAGAGCCGATGCGCACGGTGAGCATCAGCGACCGCTACGAGGCCACGGAAGGCCCGGTGTTGCTCTCGGGCATCGAAGCGCTTGTCCGCCTCCTTCTGACCCAACGACGTCTCGACCTCTTACGCCATCTGTCGACGGCTCTCTTCATCAGTGGCTACGAGGGCTCGCCGCTCGGAGGTCTCGACCAACAGCTCCAACGGGCACACGATCTCCTCGCTGACGCGGACATCGTGTTCACTCCGGGACTGAATGAAGAACTGGCCGCCACGGCGGTCGGCGGGACGCAGCTGACCGGAGAGCTCCCGGGACGGCGCGTGGACGGCGTCGTCGGCTTCTGGTACGGGAAGAACCCCGGGCTCGACCGCGCGGCCGACGCCATCCGTCACGCCAGCGTCTCGGGCACGGCACCCCTCGGCGGCGCCGTCGCACTCGTCGGCGACGATCCCTTCTCGAAGTCCTCGACCTTGCCCAGTTCGTGTGAGCAGATGGCCCGGTCGTTGTCCCTGCCGGTCCTGGCTCCCTCCTCGGTGAGCGACATCATCCCGCTGGGGCTCCATGCCGTGGCGCTGTCGCGCTATGCCGGCCTGTGGAGTGCGCTGAAGATCGTGGCCGACCTGGCCGACGCCAGCGCCACCGTCACCATCCCTGCCCTCGGCGGACTCGGCATCCCGCCCCCGGATCAGTCCCGCCTCTGGCACCCCCGCACGCTGGTCGGACCGGGCGCCCTGGAGGCCGAGGAAGACCTCTTCACCGTGCGCATCCCCCGGGTGCACGAGTACACCGAGGTGGCCGGGCTGAACCGCATTACCCGCGAACCTGTCCGTCCCCGCATGGCCATACTGGCCTCGGGCATGGCGTACGCGGCCACCTTGCGGGCGCTCAGCGACCTCGGCCTGAGCGCGCACGACCAAGATGACCTCGGCCTCCGGCTCGTCAAGATCGACCTGCCGTGGCCCCTCGGCCCGTTCGCCTTGCGGGCGATGGTCCACCGGGTGCACGAGGTCCTGGTGGTCGAGGACAAGGCACCGATCGTCGAGGAGCAACTCAAGGCCGCCCTGTACCGCCAACCGAACCAGCCTCGCATCTACGGCAAGGAGGATGGCGACGGCCGATCCCTCATCCCCCGGCACGGGGCAGTGACCAGCCACCTGGTGGCCACGGCCCTGGCGCGACTCTGGCACGACGAGCCCCTTCCGGGACCGGCCCGCCTCGCGGTGGACCGGCACAACGCTCCGGCCCCGGTCCACATCGACCTCGGGGGCGAGGCCCCCGCCCCCCGCACCCCGTACTTCTGCTCGGGTTGCCCGCACAACATCTCCACCCGCGCCGACGAGGGCCAGCTGGTGGGCCTGGGCATCGGTTGCCACATCATGGCGGCGCTCGACGACGAGGGCCGGGGGCACAAGATCGGCATGACGCAGATGGGCGGCGAAGGGGCACAGTGGATCGGGATGTCCCCCTTCACCGAGGACCGTCACTACGCCCAGAACCTGGGCGACGGCACCTTCTTCCACTCCGGCTCACTCGCGGTACGGAGCGCCGTGGCATCCGGTGTCACCATGACCTACAAGATCCTCTACAACGACGCGGTGGCCATGACCGGTGGCCAGACCCCGGTCGGGCGGGTGGGCGTCCCCGAGCTCACCCACTGGCTGGCCATGGAAGGGGTGAAGCAGGTCATCATCACGACGCCCGATCCCGACGAGCTGGCCCACACCCGCCTCCACCCCATCGCCACCGTGCTGCACCGCGACAAGACGGCAGAGGCGCAACGTGAGCTCGCACGCGTCGACGGTGTCACCGCCCTCATCCATTTCGACCCCTGCGCAGCCGAGGAGCGCCGGCTGCGCACCCGCGGGCAACGTCCCGCACTGACCGAGTCCGTGTGGATCAACAGCCGGGTCTGTGAAGGCTGCGGTGACTGTGCCGAGCACGCCACCTGCATGTCCCTGGTCCATGTCGCCACCGAATTCGGCACCAAGATGTCCGTGCACCAAGGCAGCTGCAACCTCGACAGGTCGTGCGTCAAGGGCGAGTGCCCCTCGTTCGTCATCGCCCGCCACGACCCCGCTCGCGGCGCACCCCGGCCGTCGTATCCCGCGCCGCCCTCCTCGTTGCCCGACCCGCCGGTTCGCCCCTGGTCCGGAAGCACCGTGATCCGCATGCCCGGGATCGGCGGGACCGGCGTCGTGACCGCCTCTCGCATCACGCAGATGGCGGCGCATCTCGCCGGATTACACGCGGCCGGCATCGACCAGACCGGGTTGGCGCAAAAGAACGGCCCCGTAACCTCCGACGTGCGGATCTCTTCTTTCCCCATCCAAGGAGACGTCCACGCCAGCCCCGGGGGCGCCGACCTTCTCCTCGGTTTCGATCTGCTCGGCGCGGCCGGGGACGACGCGCTGTCGGTGACGTCCCCCGAGCGCACGGTCGCCGTGCTCAACGTGGCCGAAGTGCCGACCGCCGCCATGCTCCGCCACCAACGCTCGTCGTATCCGCCGTCACCGGCGCTACGGGCGCGTATCGCCCGGACCACGCGCTCTGCCGACATGGTGTGCATCGACGCGCAGGCCATTGCCGAGCAACTGAGCGGCGACCATTTGGCCGCCAACCTCGTCCTCATCGGTGCCGCATTCCAGGCCGGGCTCCTGCCGTTCGGGGCAGAGGAGTTGGCCGAAGCGGTCCGTCTCAACGGGGTCGACGTCCCGGCCAGCCTGGCCGCCATCGCCTGGGGACGCGCCGCCGTGGCGTCACCCGAGATCGTGACCGCTACCCTCGCCTCGGTGGCCGGGCATTCTGCCGGCCCTTCCGGCGGCTCTCGTGCGCACCACGTGCTCCCCGCCGTTCTCGAGCCCGACCAGGCGTGGCCAGAGAACCTCCGCCGACTGACCCGGCTCCGGGTGGGCGACCTCATCGACTTCCAGAACAACCGGGTGGCCGAGCGCTACCTCGCGCAGGTGCGCAACGTGGCCGAGCGGGAGCGCACGGCGACCGGGAGCCTCTCAGGAGGGGTGACCGAGACGTTCGCCCGCGGGCTCTACGCGTTGCTGGCGGTCAAGGACGAGTACGAAGTGGCTCGCCTCCATCTGCTCGATGAAGAGCTTGAGGCCTTCCGGCACGCCTTCCCCGGCGCCCGCCCCGTCTACATGCTCAAGCCGCCGCTGCTGGCGCAGCTCGGCCTGCAGCACAAGATCAAGCTCGTCCGTAGCGCCCGCCCGGCCTTTCGCGTCCTGCGCGCGGCGCGGCATCTCCGAGGGACGCCCCTCGACGTCTTCGGCTGGACCGCCGAGCGTCGGGCCGAGCGACGCTTCCTGGCGGAATATCTCTCGTGGGTGGGCCAGGCGTTGGACCACCTCACTCCGGCCACCGTCGACGCGGCGCGTGAGGTCGTCAACACGGCCAACGACGTCCACGGCTACGCCCACGTCCGCCGATCGAGCATCACCGCCGTCCGCACCATGGTCACCCACCAATTGCGCGAGCTCACGGGCAGCGGGGCGTCGCATTTGGACCGGACCGCCGCCGCACGGTAGAGGAGCCGCACACTTATCCCTCCCGCCGGTGGACAGAGACGGCATAGGGACTCGACGGATCGAACGGCCGCCTATCCCAGGTCGACCAGCGATCTTCGAGGGACAAGCCGGCCCGTGCCGCCAGTTCGTCGTGCGCCCCGACGGAGAAGCCGCCTGGCGTGAGCGAGTAGCCGGCAATGAGGCGCCCACCGGGGGCCAGATGCGCAGCCATGTTCGAGACCACGAGGGCCTCCGTGCCGGGTGCAACGAAGATCAGGACGTTTCCCGCCATCACCACGACATCGAAGTGGCGGCCGATCACGAGGCCCGGATCGGCGAGATCCCCGTGCACCCACTCGAGCTCGGGCGCCTTCTTGCGGGCGGTCTCCAGCATGCCCGGGTCCATATCGACCCCGACGACCACGAAGCCCCGCCGGCTGAGCTCGATGGCGACCCTCCCGGTCCCGCACCCGGCGTCGAGCACGGACTCCGGACCGTAGGACTCCACGAACGCCGCCTCACCATGCATGTCGGCCCCGCCGGCAGCCAGCTCTTCGAACCTGCGGTCGTACTGCTCGCCCCGGGGAACCTCGCCTGTCATCCATCGATTGGTGGCCATCCACAGATTGTGGCCCGCGGGCGAGGCCCGTGGGACCCACGACGGGGTGGAGCGGGCGTCTCCCTGAGCGCTCCAAAAGGAGGGCTGGACTGGAACGACTCCTCCAATGGGACCGACGCAGACTACGGTAGCGCCATGGCAACTGGCGTCCTGTCCGCACCGCGGCCACTCTCGCGGCGGATGCTTCGCCAGGCACTGCGTGTGTTCAACGCTGCCGCGACCCCCTATGGGGTCGATCGGTATGTCGAGTTGGTGCGTCCTTCGTGGTCCTCCACCGAGGTCCGGGCCAAGGTGGTGCACGTGGCCCGTACGACCCCACGTAGCGTGACCTTGACGCTTCGCCCGAACGGGAACTGGAGCGGCTTCCGTGCCGGCCAGCACACACAGCTCAGCGTCGAGATCGACGGCGTGCGTCAGACCCGCTGCTATTCCATGGCCAACGATGCCACGTCCAGAAACGGTCTGATCGAGCTGACAATCACGGCCCACTCCGAGGGCCGTGTCAGCCGGCACCTCCAGCTGGCGGCGCGGAAGGGGCAGACGGTCGGTCTCACCACGGCCCAAGGCACGTTCATCCTCCCCTCTTCGGAACCGGCGCACCTCCTCCTCATCAGCGGCGGCAGCGGCATCACTCCGGTGATGTCAATGCTGCGGACACGTTGTGCCCTCGGTTGGAGCAAGCCGGTGACGTTCTTGCACTACGCCCTGACCGAAGGGGACATGCTCTACCGTGACGAGCTCGAGGAGATCGCAGGTACCGCGCCCAACGTCCGCCTCGTCCGCGTATTCACCGATCAACCGGGCAGAGGCGATATGGACGGCTTTCTCACGCTGGCACATCTTGACGCGGCAACCCCGGAGTGGACGAGTGCGGAAGCGTTCGTGTGCGGGCCGGCACCCCTGATGGAGGCGGCTCGTACGCTCTTCGCACAGGCCGGTCGGAGCGGGCACCTCCGTACCGAGGCGTTCACCTTGACCCAGTTCACCGCGGAGGCCGGCACCGTGGACGGGACCGTGCGGTTCGGGGCCAGTGAACGAGCTGTGGCCAGCGACGGCACACCGCTGCTCCTGCAAGCCGAAGCAGCGGGGCTCACGCCGCTCACGGGATGCCGCATGGGGATCTGCCACACCTGCACGCGCCGACTCTGCTCGGGCGTCGTGCGCGATGCTGTGACCGGCGAGCTCACCAATGGGCCCGATGTCAACATCCGGATCTGCGTCAGCGTTCCGGTGGGCGACGTCGAGATCGATCTCTAAGCGGATTCCGCCCGAAAAGGACCCTTGATGACCACCGTTGCCGAAGCTCATGGTCTCACCCCAACCCAACTCGATGCGCTGGAACACGAGCTCGAAAGCCTGCGGGCCGAGGTCGTGGCACAGCTTGGCGCGGCGGACGTGGCCTACATCCGCCGGCTTATCCGGATACAGCGTTGGGCCGAAGTCGGCGGGCGGGCCTCCTTGTTCTTGGGCTTCCTCCCTCCGTTCTGGATCATTGGAGCGGCCGCCCTCTCGCTGTCGAAGATTCTGGACAACATGGAGATCGGGCACAACATTCTCCACGGACAATACGACTGGACGAAGGATCCCGGCCTCTCCTCCACAGACTTCGAATGGGATTCCTCATGCCCTGCCAAGGGATGGCAGCACTACCACAACTACCTCCATCACACCTTCACCAACATCACGGAGAAGGACCGGGATCTCGGGTACAGCGTGATCCGGATCAGTGGGGAGACACCGTGGACGCCGGCCAATCTGGGCAATCCCCTCTACGCCCTCGGACTAGCCCTGATCTTCGATCAGGGCATCATGTTGCACGACGTGGACTTCGGACATGTGCGCGCCGGGAAGAAGTCCTGGGCCGAGGCAAAGCTTTCCCTGACGAATGGGCTCCGCAAGTCGGGGACTCTCGCCTTCCGTGACTACGTCATGTGGCCCGCCTTCACCGGTCCGCTCTTCTTGTTCACCCTGGCGGCAAACGCCGTCGCCAATGTGGTGCGCAATATCTGGGCCTTCATCATCATCTTCTGTGGGCACTTTCCCCACGGAGCTCTGGAGTTCACCGAAGAGGAGTGCGAAGGGGAGTCCAAGGGCCACTGGTATTTCCGACAGATGCTCGGCTCGGCCAACATCACCGGCGGGCGCCTGTTCCATATCATGTGCGGCAACCTCAGCTTCCAGATCGAGCATCACCTCTTTCCCGACATTCCGGCGCGGCGCTACCAACAGATCGCCCCCCAGGTGCGGGAGATCTGCCAGCGTTACGGGATTCCCTACAACACGGGCCGGCTCTCACGGCAATTCGGATCTGTCATCGGAAAGATCTTCCGCTATGCCCTCCCCGGGCGCTCCAAGCACATTGCGTCGGCACCCCCTCACACACCCGAGAAGGCGTCGGCCGAGCTGATGGCGGCCTGACGCCGAAATTCCGCCACATGGTGGGCCTCTCGCTAGTGTGAGTTCGTGTGCCTGCTTGTCGTGGCGTTTCGCCTGTTTCCCGGCACACCGCTCCTCATCGGGGCCAATCGCGATGAATTCCTGAGCCGGCCGGCGGTCCCCATGACGGTGCTGCGGACCGAGGGACCTCGCGTGCTCGGAGGGCAGGACAAAGAGTCGGGCGGCACCTGGTTCGCCGTCAACGAGTGGGGGGTGTTCGCCGGACTCACCAACCAGCCCAGAGAAGGTGGGCGCGACCCCTCGCGCCGGAGCCGGGGGGAACTCCCACTCGCACTGACCGCACGACCGACGGCGCGACGCTCCGTCGAGCATTTCCTGGCGCACCATCGGCCGTCGGACTACAACGGGTCGTGGCTGCTCGTGGGTGACCGTGACGCACTGTTCTTCATCGACTTCACCGGGCTCGTCGCACCAAAGGCCGTCGCGCTGGCCCCCGGGATCCACGTCCTCGAAAACCGTCCCCTCGGCGCACCATCGCCGAAGGCCGACCGTGTCACCGCCTCACTCTTTCCGTCGACGGACGCCGAGACGGCTCTGGTCGCGTTGCGCCGTCTCCTCGAAGATCACACCATGGCAGAACCGCCGGAACCGAACGGGCCGAGGTCGTCAGCCAACTGCGTACACCTTGACGAGTACGGCACCCGCTCTTCGTGTCTCGTCCGCTACGGGGCCGACGCGGCGTCGCCTCCCCAGCTGTGGGTCGCCGACGGCCCACCGTGTACAGCTCCCTTCGTCGATGTCAGCAGGTTGTGGTCACGCCAGGCGACGTCGCGCCAATGACCCCTTCCCATGGCGCAAGTACCAGCTCCCCCCGGACCGGCTCGTCGATCCGCAACCCATCGGTGTTGATCCGCAACGCCCCGTCAAGATGGGGCACGACCGCTCGAGTGTCCGTCATGTTCAGCACCACGAAGTGCCGGTCACCGCGCCTCCACGCCCATACGCCGTCGGGTGCGGCGAGCGATCGATAGGAACCGGTGCGTAGATCAGGCTCTTCCCGCCGTACTGCGATGACCGTGCGGGTCAAGGTGAGCACGGAGCCGGGATCCGACCGCTGGCGTTCCACATTGCACGCAGCCACATCGCCCAGCGGCAGCCAGGGACGGACGGACGGCTCGGTGAAGCCCCCACCGGGGACGCCACGCCAGGGCATGGGCGTGCGTCCAGCGTCGCGACCGTCGTAGTAGGGCCAATACCGGACGCCGAGAGGATCGCGCATGTCGCCATGCTCCACGTTCGTGTTGCCCAGGCCGATTTCGTCGCCCTGATAGAGCACCGGAGTGCCGCGCAGGCTCAGCAACATCAGCAGGGCCAGTCTCACCTTTCGCACGTCGTCGCCGGCCCAACGAGTGGGAAACCGGAACATGTCGTGATTCGAGCCGGTCCACGCCGGCCAGGCGCCCGGCGGCAAGGAGGCCTCGGTCTGCTCCACGATCTCTCGCAGCACGCCACATTCGAAGGAGGCCGAGATGAAGGGGAAATTGAACGCGAGATGCAACTCGTCGCCGCCGTTGCCGTAGTAGTGGGACAGCTCGCTCACCGGCACCGGAGTTTCCCCCAACAGGATGCGCGGTTCGCGGTAGTCGTCGACCAGCGAGCGCCAGCGTCGAATGACCTCGTGTACTTCCGGGCGGTTGGTGTTGTACACCGACCGCTGACCGAAGAGTTGCGCTTCGACGTCGTCGTCCTCTGTGGCAACAGGATTGTCCCGCAGCTCCGCGTCCTTGATGATGACGTTGCACACGTCGATGCGGAAGCCCGCCATCCCCCGATCACACCAGAACCGGATGATCTCGTCGAAGGCGGCCCGCACCTCTTCGTTCCACCAGTTGAGGTCCGGCTGTTCGGCCAGGTGGTTGTGCAGGTAGGACTGGCCTGTCTCGGGATCGGGGGTCCAGGCCGGGCCTCCGAAGCTACTCACCCAATTGTTCGGAGGCGATCCGTCCTCTTTCGGATCGGCCCACACATACCAATCGCGCCTGGCGGCGGCGCGGGACGATCGCGAGTCGAGAAACCAGGGGTGCTGATCGCTGGTGTGATTCGGCACCAGGTCCAACAGGACACGCATGCCACGCGTACCGGCCTCGGCGATCAGGAGATCGAGGTCCTCCATCGTTCCGAAGTCAGGCTCGATGGAGCAGAAGTCGGACACGTCGTATCCCCAGTCGGCGTTGGGGGATCGCGTCACCGGTGAGAGCCAGACGCCGTCGATACCCAACCACTCGAGGTGGTCCAGACGACCGATGATTCCCCGAAGGTCGCCGATGCCGTCCGCATTGGAGTCCGCAAAGGACCGCGAGTAGATCTGGTAGAAGACCGCTGACATCCACCAGGGCTGCCTCGGCCCACCGTCAGCGTGGGTCACGTCCCCGAGCGGGGTGCCGCATCCTCATGCGCCTGGCGCCACGGCGTCATATCGAGCAGCGGGTAGCGCGCGGCCACCCCTCGCAACGTCTCTTCGGTCCAGTAGGGATGTCCCGGCTCGGGAAAACCCAGAACCGTGAGTTGCTGCACCGTCGGCGTGTGCATGAACCGGTGCCAGGCCATGCCCTCGGCGGCACCGGGCCAGGCCTGAGAACCGAGCCAGTCCGTTGCGACGGGCTTGAAGGAGACGTGCAGCATGAACCGTGCCGCGCCCGGAGCGGTCATCCTCACGCCGCGGTGATACACGTCAGGCCGGTAGGCCAAGATGGACCCGGCCGGACCCGACGCGGGTACCTCAGCCTGGTAGAGGTGTTCGTAGTCGACGGGGCTGAGATATGTCCGTTCGACCGGGATCCCGGTCGTCAGGCGACGGGACACCATCCGCGTCGCCGCCTTCTCCGGTGTCACATCGCTCAGGTAGATGAAGAGCTCGAGGTGCTGATAGCCGACCTCAGGACGCGGCACCACCAAGGTGTGATTGCCGTAGTCGACGTGGAGCAGTTGTTCGTCCTCACGCGCCCCTTCCGAGTACTTGGCACTCAGCATGCCTTGGTAGAGCCGGACGTCGGAGAGGCCCAGGAACTCCTGGGCCAAGCTGATGACGCCCTCGTGGAGGACCACGCGGTTGAGCGCACCGCTCTCGAACGGAAACGTGGGCATGACGGAATGCGAGTCGACGCGAAATGGGCGATTGCGGTCAGGATCGACGTCGCGCGCGAACTCCTCGGCGGTGGGGAAGAGCTCTGGCAACGCGTCTTGCGCCGCCGCGAGCTCCTCATCGGAGAAGATGCCGCCAAGAAGGCTCCATCCGTCCTCCTCCCATTGGGTCTTCTCGCGTGTACGGGCCGCTGTCACGCGCTCTTGGAGAAGGGCTTCCAGGTCTGCACCTGGTGCCAGCAGACCACCTGGGGCGGCAGCGTGCCCAGCGGTGTCCGGCATTGGCTCGAAGGCGGCTTGTTGACGTGCAGGCTGACCACCTGGTACTCCGAGGGGCCCGCGAACTTGTCGGGACCGAAGCTGAGGATGGGCGAGGAGCCGCCCGGGTAGTTCTCTATTCTGGACATCGCCTCAACGAACGTCCGACGGTTGAGATCCTTGCCCGCCATGACGGCGGCCCGGGCGAAGAGCCGGATCTCCTGACACCACCCTTGCACCGGCCCTTGCTCTTCGATGAAGTCGTTCATGTTCCCCTTCGGGATCTGAGGATATGCCTTATGCCAGGTGGCCCAACACGCCCGCACCCCGGGGTCGTAGCCGCCCTGCGCCTCCGGCCGCGTGTCGTCGATCCCACCCAGCGTCTCCGTCGTGACGCCTTCCTGTCCATTCAGTGCCTTCTCGAATGGCACGGGGATCAGCCCCAACGAGGTCTCGATGGAGTCCTCGTAGTCGGAGAGCAGCAGCCTGGGGAAGTACCGCTGCTGGGATTGGGCTTCCAACACGGGAAGGAACGCGTTGAACGGCATGAGGGGGATCAGCGAGTCGACCCCGGCTGCACGAAGTTTCTCCACGTCGAGCGATGCGTCGCTACTGGTGGCCGCCGTCTCGGAGGGCTCAGCGGCAATCGTCTCGACCACGGGCTTCACGCCGATGCGCTTCAGGTCGGGCAAGAGGTACTGAGTGAGGGCCAACTGATCGCTGGCCCTGTCCCCCGCGATGATCCCGACCTTGCGGTGGGCTCCCAGTAGGCCGGTGCCGTGCCCCCATTGGACGACGGCCTGGAGAATCGACGCGTCATCCGGCCCTGTCCACCAGAGGTAGGGCGACCCTTCCTGGGTCCAGTTGGAGACGGTCGTCGACTGGCCGAGAAACGGCGTATGGCCTTCCTGGGTAAGGCAAAGCTCGTTGTCGCCCGACCAGTCACCAACCCCGTCGAGCACGGCGAAGGCGGCGGGGCTGCCCTCGGTCCAATCCTTGCAGAGCGCCCGCATGCTCGACTCGTTGGTCGGGTCGAAGTAACTGATGATCGGGTGGATCTTCCTCCCGTTGATGCCGCCACTCTGGTTGATCTGCGACACGAACAGCGTGATGGCCTTGGCCTGCTCCGTGTACTCGACATCGCCCGCAAACCCCAGCTCGCTCGAAAGGGCCTGCAGGTTCACGACGGGGAAGACGACGTTGATACTCGTGCTCGTCACGCCCCGTGTGCTGGTACTGGCCTTCGTCACCGGAATGGGCGCCTTGACTGCTCCCGAGAAGGTGGGGAAGGCCAGTCCCGCCGCACCGGCGACGACGGTCATCGCGCCGAGCACCGTCAGCAGTCTCCGTCCCAATGCGGTGCCACCCCCCCCTCGCATCGTTGACCCGCACCACGTCCGTCGGTGGCCGTCGAAGCTTTGCACAGCCAGCCGGCGACCAAATGTGACATAGGGGTGAATTTGAGAACCTTTGCCATCCCGGGCACGAATGAGGCGGCTATGGTTTCCGGCGTTGGGCAGGATGACACTTCCGTACTCCCCAATTGATGCAACTCATCGATCGGAGCTCGAGTGACGGTTGTTGCCCCACCACAGGTCACACCGCCGGCCGACACAGTGCCCCCCGCCGCCTCCAAGGCCCAGCTCGTGAGCGCCTCGCTCCTCGTGGCGCTTCCCCTGATAGCCGTCGTCGTGGCCATCGTGATCTTCTGGAGCCACGGGATCGGGTGGCTCGACCTCGGTTTGGGCATCGGCATGTACCTGGTGACAGGGATCGGGCTCAGCGTCGGCTTCCATCGCCTCTTCAGCCACCGATCGTTCGTGCCCGCCCGGTGGCTGAAAGTCACCCTGGCCATCGCCGGGACGATGGGCATCGAAGGTTCGCTGACCAGCTGGGTGTCACAGCACCGCCGGCACCACGCCTTCACGGACCGACCAGGCGACCCGCATTCGCCGACACCCGAGGGGCCGGGGCTCGGCGATCAACTCCGTGGCTTATGGCATGCCCACGCCGGGTGGCTCTTCGTGCACAACGAGGTCAACGCGGAGCGCTGGAGCAGCGATCTCCAAGCAGATCCCGACCTCGCCTTCGTCTCCCGGACGGTGGTCCTGTGGACCGTCCTCTCGTTCCTCATTCCGACACTCATCGGTTGGGTCGTCATCGGAACGATCTGGGGCGCGCTGCTGGCAGGACTGTGGGGCGGCGTGGTCAGGGTGGCGCTCCTCCATCACGTCACGTGGAGCACCAACTCCCTCTGCCACACATTTGGAAAGCAGCCCTTCGGCGACAAGGATCGCAGCACCAACTTCGCTCCGTTGGCTCTCCTCAGCTTCGGTGACTCATGGCACAACACGCACCATGCGTTTCCGCGATCGGCCCGTCATGGGGTGGACCCAGGGGAGGTCGATATCGCCGCCGACATGATCAGGGTCTTCGAGCGGATGGGTTGGGCCACCGACGTGCACTGGCCCCGGCACGCCGTGATGAACCGGCGCCGCGCCCGCTTCGCGTCCGATCAGCCCCGCACCAAAGGCTTGTAACGGAGGCGGTGGGGCTGATCGGCGTCGATGCCGAGACGCTTCTTGCGATCGGCTTCGTAGTCCGTGAAGTTCCCCTCCCACCATCGGACCTCTGAGTCACCTTCGAAGGCCAGGACATGGGTGGAGACCCGGTCGAGAAACCAGCGGTCGTGGCTGATGACCACGACACACCCTGGAAAGCCGAGGAGCGCATCTTCGAGCGCGCGCAGGGTGTCGACGTCGAGGTCGTTGGTCGGCTCGTCGAGCAGCAGCACATTCCCGCCGCTCTTGAGGACCTTGGCCAGCTGTACCCGGTTGCGCTCACCACCGGAGAGCTGCCCAACCTTTTTCTGTTGATCGCTTCCCTTGAATCCGAAGCTGGCGACGTAGGCCCTCCCGTGCAGTTCACGGTTCCCCACCACGATCCGGTCCACCCCGCCGGTGATCTCATCGAAGACCGTGGCCTCTGCGTTCAAGTTGTCCCGGGACTGATCGACGTACGCCAACGCCACGGTGGCCCCTACCTCGAGAGAACCACCGTCAGGCTTCTCCTCGCCCACGATCATCTTGAACAGGGTGGTCTTCCCCGCCCCGTTCGGACCGATGATCCCCACGATCCCACCGGGGGGGAGGAGAAAGGACAGACCGTCAATGAGCAGTCGATCGCCGAAGCCTTTGACCAGCCCGACGGCGTCCACCACGCGATCCCCCAGCCTCGGACCGGGAGGGATGGTGATCTCGACCTTGTCGGCCCGTCGCTCGGCAGCTTCGGCCTCAGCGACCAGTTCGTTGTACGCGGTTATCCGCGCCTTGCCTTTGCTCTGCCGGGCCCGCGGCGACATGCGGATCCAGTCGAGTTCCCGTTGCAGGGCGTCCTGCCGCGACCGGTCGGCCTTCTCCTCTCCGGCGAGCCGGGCCTGCTTCTGCTCCAGCCACGACGAATAGTTGCCCTGCCAGGGAATGCCGGCGCCGCGATCCAACTCCAGGATCCAGCCGGCAACGTTGTCGAGAAAGTAGCGATCGTGGGTGACCGCGACGACCGTGCCCGGGTACTCCTGCAAGGTGCGCTCCAGCCAGGCCACCGACTCGGCATCGAGGTGGTTCGTTGGCTCGTCCAGGAGGAGCAGGTCGGGCTTGGAGAGCAAGAGCCGGCACAGGGCGACCCGGCGGCGCTCGCCGCCCGAGAGCGTCGTCACGTCGGCGTCGCCTGGAGGCAATCGGAGGGCATCCATGGCGATCTCGAACGTCCGCTCCAGGTCCCACGCGCCCGCAGCGTCGATCTTTGCCTGCAGGTCTGACTGCTCGGACAGCAACGCATCGAAGTCGGCGTCGGGCTCTGCGAACGCGGCGCAGACCTCGTTGAAGCGGTCCAGGAGACCCTTGATCTCCGCCACGCCATCTGCCACGTTCCCGGCGACATCCTTGGCCGGATCCAGCTGGGGCTCCTGCGCCAGGTAGCCGACCGTGAAACCGGGGGTCAATCGGGCCTCGCCGGTGAACCCGTCATCCTGCCCCGCCATGATCTGCAGCAGGGAGGATTTCCCCGAGCCGTTGGAGCCGATCACCCCGATCTTCGCCCCCGGATAGAAGGAGAGGTTGATGCCACGCAGCACCTCGCGGTCGGGAGGGTAGAACCGCTTGAGATCGCGCATGGTGTAGATGAACTGAGCTGCCATGCCAACCAGTGTGACCCAGCGCCGGCGCCTCCCGCGACAGGCCCGCCCAAGGGAGTTCGAAAGGAACCGGGGGTGCCGCCAATCCCCGCCCCGGGGACTCTACAGTGCCCTTCTGAACCTTGGGTTTACCTGGGAAATAGGCCAACGACAGGAGGCGGGAAGACGTTGAGGCTGCAGCGACTGTTGGGGCGGGCGGCCGTTGCAACGAGCCTGGGCGTGGCGCTGTTCACCGGCGCCATCGGGCTGGGCACCCCGGCGCACGCGGCAGCGACGGAACCGCAGTACTACCTCGCCCTCGGCGGATCTGACTCGGTGGGCTTTCAACCCACGGCGGCCATTCCACAGGGTGAGCGCACCGATGAGGGGTACGCGGACGATCTCGTCAGCGCCGAGCGTGCCCGGTGGGACGACCTCAAGCTGGTTCAATTGGGCTGTCCCGGCGAGACCACGCTGGCCATGCTGGACGGGGGAGATCGTTGCCATGCGGTCGGGTCGCAGCTCGCGCTCGCCATGTCGTTCCTGCGCCAGCACCCATCGACGGTTCTCGTGACGGTGGACGTCGGCTTCAACGACATGGTGCACTGCTTGGGGCATCACCAGATAGACGAATCCTGCGTCGACGCCGCCCTCGGTGATGTCCGAGTCCAGCTACCCCAGATTCTGACGGCTCTTCGCAATGCCGGCGGCCCCTCGGTGCACATCGTCGGGGTCGGCCACTACGACCCGTATCTGGCCGCATATCTCGCCGGCCCGGCCGGGAAGACGTTTGCGGCGCAGAGTGTCGGCGTGATCACGCGCCTCAACGAGGCACTGCGATCGGCCTATGCCGCAGCCGGAATCCCGATGGCCGACGTCGCAGCGGCGTTCGACATGGGGAGCGACGAATCCACCACCCTGCCCGATGGCGAAGTGGTGCCGCTCAATGTGGCGCACACATGTGAACTGAGCTGGGTCTGCGTCACCGGCCCCCTGGGCGACAACAAGCATCCCGACACGGAGGGGTACCTGCTCATCAGCGAGGCCATCAGCGACGAGCTCGCGGAGTCCTGAGCCCGCCCCAAGGCAGCCGGTGGAAGTATCGATCGCTCACGTGCGAACCGAAGGGATCATCGCTCGCTCCGTCCCGAAATCCTGCGCTGCCGGAGCGGGCCCTTGGGGCGGGGACGCGTGGTGCGGGCGTCCCGTGACCCGTGAGCGTCCGGTGAGCGGCTTCGCCAGCGCGGTGCGTGCCAACAACTCCGTCAAGGCGATGCAGGCGAAGAAGACGATCAAGACCGTCAGCAGGCAGACGATCGGCCACGGCACGAACGCATTGAGGTGGCGCCACCCGCACCATCCGAGTGCCGTGATGAACACAAGCTGGGCCAGATACACCCCGTAGGAGTCGTCCGATCCGGACTTGGTCAGCGCCCGCGTCAGCGGAGACCGGCGGCGGCTGACCAGCCACACGCCGAGGAGGTAGATACTGGCAATCGCCCCGATGTTCCACGGGATCACGACCGGCTGGAACGGATCGGAGCTCGAGCCGAACCAGGACACGACGTGGTACACGGCGAGGTAGTACCAGGCTTCGGCCACGGCCGCACTGGCCAGGGTCGCGCCGAGCACGAGCCGGACATGGGAACACAAGCAGCGGTGCACCTCCTCGAGATGGAAAGCGACCACCATGCCGGCAATGAGGTAGAACTGGTAGGAGGTGACCTCGCGCGTCGCCCAGAACCCCCGCAGCCAGTGCGGGAACACGCCCCAGTGCATCAGCGACACGATGAGGAGTTGCAACGTGGCACTGGCGGCCAGAAGAAGGCCATGGTGCCCGACGGTCCGTCGCAAGAGAATCAGGAGAAGCGGGAACACGGCGTAAAACTCGAGGAGGACCACCAAGAAGTACAGCTGGTAGTACCCCGTCCCCACGAGGTAGGCCAGATGATCGAGCCTCCACGGCAACGAACCCTTGGTCCCGTGAAGGGTGACGAAGAAGTAGATGAGAGTCCAGCAGAGGTACGGTATGCCGACCGCGTTGAAGCGACGGCGCCAAAAGGAGCGCAGGTCCAACTGCTTCACCCCGCGGAAACTGTAGGCGATCATGCAGGCGGAGATGAAGAGGAATGCCTCCCGTGTCACGTGCAAGAGCTGTAGCGCGGCACCGACGCTGATGCCGGTTCCTGCGGCTGCAAAGAAAATAAGTGTGTGGGTGGAGACGACGCCGAATTGCTTGACGGGCCGCATTGCATCGATGTGATCGAGACGCTTGCGCGTGCCGCTGACCGGTATGGCCGGAGCGAGCGGCGACTCGTCGACGCTCATCGACAATCGAGGCGAGCGATCACAGCGAGATCGCTCTCGCGCAATGTGCGTCGCTGCACCTTGCCTGTCGCCCCCGCCGGCAGGGCATGGACGACGCTGAAGGAGGTGGGCCGCTTGCTCTTCACGAGGGCCGCAGCGAGTCGGTCCCGAATGCGGGCCAGCGCATCTTCAGCCACGGCCTTCTCCGTCACGCCGTCGACGCCGTGCAGCACGACGAATGCGACGGGCACCTGGCCCAACTCGGGGTCGGGAGCCGCCACGATGGCCACCGCGGCCACCGCAGGGTCGACGAGCACCATCTCTTCGATCTCACGGGGGAAGACTTTCTCCCCGCCCCGATTGATGACGTCGTCTATGCGTGCGTCGAGGTAGAGGTACCCGTCCCGGTCAAAGTGCCCCAGGTCGCCGGTCCGGAGCCAGCCGTCGGCGTCGACACGGTCTGCGTGGTGGTTTCCCTCGTAGGCCACTATCACGGAAGGACCCCGAATTTCGACGTGACCCACCTTGTCGCCCTCGACCTGACGCATACAACCGTCGGCCGCCGCCGTGTCGTCTGCCACAATTCGCAGATCGACGCCGACGGGGAGACCGACCGAACCCGGTTTGCGCGGGCCCCCGAGCGGGTTGGCCGTTATCTGGCTCGCCGCCTCGGTCATGCCATACGTCTCGAGCACGGGGATCCCGGTATTGGCTTCGAAGCGGGCCGAGGTGGCGACGGGGAGAGGGGCTGAGGCGGAACGGATGAATCTGATGTGGGGCGGGATCGGTTCGTCCACGCCAGGATCGGCCAGCCGCGAGATGATGGCGGGCACCGCATTGATCCATGTGATCTGACGCTCGCGCATGAGCTCCCAGAAGCGTGTGCGATGAAACCGGTCATCGAGCACGAGCGTCGCGCCGGCGACAAGCGTGGAGAGGAGACCCACGACTTCGGCATTGATGTGGAAGAGCGGCAGCGAGTTGAACCCGCGATCGTCCGGGGTGAGACGATGGTGCCCGACGACGCTCCGGGCGGTGTGGAGGAGTTGCTCTTGGTGCAGCGGGATCACCTTGGGCGCACCGGTCGTGCCCGAGGACGCCAGAACCGCACCTCCCGAATCACCCCTCTCCCCGGCCGGGGCCCGCGCCGTGTTGACCCCCGTGTGCGCACGCCATGTCGCGCTCGCGATGTCAACCCAGTCGACGTCGACGCCATCGGGGACGCTGTCATCGGCAAACACGACGTCCGCCCCCACCCGCGCCAGAGCAGCGACCAACCCACCCGTTCCATGTGCGGGCATACTCGGGTCGAGAGGTGCAGCCCAGCGTCCCGATGCCATCGTTCCCAGGAAGGCGACCGCGAAATCGATCGGATCCTTGATGACGAGACCAACGGTCGAACCCACGTCGACACCACATGCATGGAGCCTGCTCGCCCATCGACAGACGGCTTGGTCAAGGTCTCGAAACGACAGGCTCCGGTTCTCGCGGGCATGCTCGATGTAGGCCCTGCCCCCCTCGGAAAGAGCGCGCGCACGGACGAGATCAAAGACCGGCCCGCCGACCAGTCCAATCGTTGGGGAGGGGTCAACCTCCGAGGCGAGCACCGACATCTCAGTACATCATTCTGGGATCGGCGTAATGCTTGAACTCGACCAGGTTGTCCGACGGGTCGCGAAGAACGAAGGTGCGGTGCACTTCGACCAGGCCCTCGAATCGAACGTTGACGTCGGAATACATCTCGATCTTGCGTTGGAGGCACAGGCGATGCAGCGCCTCGAAGTCCTCTACCTCGCGAAACGTCACACCGAAGTGGCGGGGGTAGAGGGTGAGGTCCCCACCGCGCTGGGCCGGTGGTTCGGACAGATGGCACACCAGCTGGTCACCAAAGAAGTCGAGGGTGATGCGATCGGGGTACCGCCTCGCCAACTTGCACCCCAGCTGTCGGACGTAGAAATCCTCGGTGTCCTCCAGGTCGTACGCCGGTATTGCCAGGTGAAAGGCGTCCCTACTTTCCCTCACGCACTTCCACCTTCGAAACAGCACAGCGTGTCAGCTCGGAGTCCAAGACGAATGGTCTCAAGTCCCAGAACCGCGGTCGCCGCCACATTTCCAAGGTTCACATTCGGACCGAGCCGCTTCACGAAGTAATTCTGCAATTCTGACGACGGGGCTTCAAAAAGGAGCGTCTCGTGACCGAGCTCACAGGTCAGCAGCTCCTCAATGAGCCCGAAGCGGAGCTCTCCATTGGGGCGGCAAATGCCGGACTTGCCGCTCTCCCGCGCCTCGAGGGTAACGAGGATGGCGCCGGCATCGAGATCCTCGTGTATGCATTCGATCCAACGACTGGGCGGCAGGTTCTCCGACCGTTCCGCATCCTTGAATCCCACCTCGGAGATGACACGGAAGTCGTCCGACAGCTTCCTGATGTAGCCGGCCTTCTCCGGATTGGTCAGGTCGATCGTTCCATTCGAAACCTCGACGTACTCGCAGGAGTACGTCTGACAGAGATTGCGATAATCATCCATTCGATCCTGAAGGACGAACTTCTCAAACAACGTGCCACCGAAATAGAAATCCACTCCGACCTCGCGCAGCACCGCGATCTTCTCGCTGAGGTCCTTCGTGACCAGAGCGGTCCCCCATCCGAACTTCACAAAATCGAGGAACTCCGCGCCACTCTCCACGACGTCGCGGAAATAACGGGTTGGAAGGCCACCGTCGACCACCATGGTGATGCCGGTCGACCTTGGCTTGCTTGCCCGCTCAGGGAGCTGTAGGGCTGTGGGACGCATGTGACCCTCCGTGCTCTTTCGTTAACCGTTGGTTGCGTGGACTATGGCTGGCTGCCGGACATTCCATACGCTGCCGTTCGGCACCTCGCTCCATGTGCTGTCGAGCATGGGCTCGCCCGCGCAGTAGGCGCGTAGGGCTCGGATGGTCCCACCGTGCGTGACGAGCACCACATCGCCCGCGTGGGGCTGATCACCGAGCCACTCGAGGAATGTCCCGACACGCCCGTACAGGTCGTCGAGCGACTCCCCGCCCTCGGGTCGCGCCGTGGCGTCGATCACTCGCTCGTCGCGGATGCCGGAGTGCGCGGGGTCAAGATCGCTCAAAGGACGACCTTCGAGCACCCCGAAGCAACGTTCACGCAACGCGTTGTGCGAGCTGACGGGAAGCCCGAGTTCCGATCCGACGAACGTTGCCGTCTCCTGTGCACGCTCCAGATCACTTGCATAGATTGCCTCAACGACGCCGACCGGCAAGCGATGCGCGACATCCTGTGACTGGGCGCGGCCTCTTTCCGTCAACACGGGCCCGTCTGCGTGACCTTGGATGAGCCCGAGATTGTTCCAGGTGCTCTCACCATGCCGGACCAACCAGAGTCCCCTGCTTTCGTCGTGGGGTGAATTCACTACCTCTAAGCATGGCCAATTCCGCTGAGTTACGACTGTGAACCGGCCGATAACGCCGTCAGACTTACGATTTCCTGGGAAACACCTGGGAATACGAACGAACATGCGCTCCTGGCCTTTACCCGATGAGGCGGAGCGGCATACCCCTCATGAACGCGTCGATGTCCTCGACGACCTGCGCATACATCACCCGGAGCCCCGGCTCGTTGACATAGCCGAGGTGCGGGAGGAGGACTGCGTTCTCGAGGGCGACGAACGCATTGCCCTTGGGCAGCGGCTCCTGGTCGAACACGTCGAGGCCCGCCGCGCCGATCGTGCCATCACGCAGGGCATCGACAAGCGCCGGCTCGTCCACAATGGGCCCCCTCGATGTATTGATGAGCACGGCGCTCGGCTTCATGCGGGCGAGGTCCTCGGCCTGGAACAGACCGCGGGTACGCTCGCCGAGGACGAGATGAATCGACAGCACATCGGAGCTCGCGAGCAACTCTGACTTCGAGACCTTTCGCACGCCGAGCTCAGCCGCTCGCTCTTCGGTGAGATGTTGGCTCCACGCCACCACGTCCATGCCGAACACCCTCGCCGGAGCCACCATGGCACCACCCAACCGGCCCAGGCCCGCCAGGCCGAGGGTGGCACCAGCGAGGTTCATCGGGAAGCCGGTTTGCCATGACCCGGACCGGATGGCTCTGTCCTCGATGGTCACCCGCTTCATCGTCGCAAAGATCAAGGCCCACGCCACCTCGACCGTACTGGGCACTCCGGGTGTCCCTCCCGCCATACCCGTGCCCGAGACCACGACTCCCTTCTCACGCAGGAAGCTGACATCCACGGACGCGTTCCCCATGCCAGTGGTGACAAGGAGCTTCAGTTTGTCCAACCTCTCGAGCACGGACCGGGGGAACGCCGTCCGTTCCCGCATCAGGACGAGCACATCGAATGCGGCCAGCACCGTCACCAAGTCTTCCGGAGCGATGGGCTCTTGGAAGAACGTCACCTCGACCTCGTCTCCGAGTGAACCCCAATCGGCGAACTCCCGGGCGCGCCCCTGATAATCGTCAAGCACCCCGACGTTGATCATGGGCACAGTCTCGTGGCCAGACCACGTCCCTCGCCCTCTATACGGCTGATCCGCTCCTCCAAGAACGCACGCTCGACCACGTTCTCGCTCAAGAGGAGCGCCTCTTCATAGGCCGTCCGTGCCTCACCGGAACGGCCCAACTTGCCGAGGAAGTCGGCCCGCGCCGACGCGAGGTAGCTGTACGTGGAAAGAACCGGGTCGGTACCGACCGCGTCAAGTGCGTCGAGTCCGGCCTGGGGACCCTCGGCTAGGCCCACCGCAACCGCACGGTTGAGGGCCACGACCGGCGATGGCCAGATCTGCACAAGAATGTCGTAAAGACCCACGATCTCGCGCCAGTCGGTGGCATCCCACGAGGGAGCTTGGGCGTGCACGGCCGCGATCGCGGCCATCAATGCGAAGCGCCCCGGCGGCCGACGCTGGAGGGCGTACCGCACGAGGGCAATGCCCTCCTCGATAGCAGCCTGGTCCCAACGGGCACGGTCCTGGTCCGAGAGCAATACGAGTTCCCCGTCATCTCCGAGCCGGGTGTCCCGCCGTGCGTCGGTGAGGAGAATCAGGGCGAGAAGACCAGCGACATCAGCATCGTCGGGCAGCAGCATGCGCAGCACACGGGCCAGGTCGAGTGATCGTTCCACGAGGTCTCGCCGCACCAGGTCGGCACCCACCGGTGCCGTATGCCCGGTGGAATAGAGGAGGTGGACGACGGTGAGCACCGCATCGATACGAGACGGAAGTTCCCCTACCGGTGGCACTCGGTACGGGATACGGGCAATGGCAATCTTCTTCTTGGCACGCGTGATGCGGGCCGCCATGGTCGCCTCCCCGACCAGGAACGCTCGTGCCACCTCAGCCGTGGTGAGCCCGCAGAGGAGCCGAAGTGTCAGCGCCACCTGGGCATCGGTCCCGATGGCAGGGTGACAACACGTAAATATGAGCCGGAGGCGGTCATCGACGATCTCGGGAGTATCCGCCTCCTCAGGCCCGACGCCCTCCACCCTTTCGACGAGGAGGGGAAGGGCTCGGCCATAGGTCGCCGTGCGGCGCGCCAGGTCGACGGCGCGACGGCGTGCCACCGTCGTCAACCATGCGCCTGGTTTCGACGGGATGCCTCTGGTCGACCAGGTGGCCAACGCGCGGGCGTAGGCGTCCTGGACGCATTCCTCCGCCAGATCGATGTCACCAGTGACCCGCACCGTCGCGGCGAGCACGAATGCCCACTGGCGACGGTGCGCGTCGGCCACGGCGGCCTCGACGGAGGCGCTCTCAGGAGGACGGATCGTGCTCAGTCGAAGGTCCTGATCGGTCGCACCTCGACCCCTCCCGCCGGCATGGGAATCTGCTTGGCCAGGGCGAGGGCCTCGTCCAGGTCGGCCGCCTCAATGAGGTAGTAGCCACCCAGCGCTTCCTTGGTCTCGGCGAACGGTCCGTCGGTGACGACGAACCCGCCCGAAGAGTCCTCCCGCACCGACGTTGCGGTGGCCGTGGGCTGCAGGGCGTTCCCACCCCGTAGCGCCGCTGCGTTGCGCTCCCCGAACTCTTGGTGCCCCTTCATCATGACGTTGAACGACTCGGCATCTGCCTTGCCCAACGCTGCCTCGTCCCCGTAGATGAGGATGAGATATTCGGCCATCGTGTGCTCCTCTCTTCGTCGGCCCCGTCGTTAGGGCCGCTCACTCACTACGACGAACGACGGACGGCTCGATCGACATCACAGTGTGGATTCTTCGGCGGCGTCGCACCACTGCGCCTCCCAAGAACCCGTCATCTGGCAGTATCGCCCCATGCCCCCGATCTCGCTTCCCTACTTCGTC
>ODAK010001065.1_pt1 | contig 30713 bp, 26 predicted proteins | sample 1539591 | NCBI WGS metagenome assembly ODAK01 (sample SAMEA3539303, study PRJEB22396) | soil metagenome | biome: tundra; feature: field; material: soil | place: USA | collected 2010-05 | depth 0.15 m
CACCCCGCCTAGCACGGTCCGTCGTTGATCCTAGTGGTTCCTGCGCGGCGGCGCTGCCTAGTGCTGGGGCGCCGGGGGCCTCGTGCGCGCGAGGGCGTCGCGCGCTAGCGCTGGGGGCTACCCCCCGGTCGGGGCCCAAGGGGGAAGACCCCGACCGGGCGAACTCGCGGCGCCGGTCACGCGAAAGCGAGCTCGCGGCGCGCAGCCAGCTGATCGCCGACGTCGGCGTGGTCTAGTAGCATTTCGCTTCCCCCGTGCACGAGTGAGCGATCGGCCGCTTCGACCATACGCACGACACTGCGCGCCAGGGCAGTGTGAAATTCCATCCGATCGTCCTCGCGGATGGCTCTGACGAAATCTGATAGTTCGAGCCCCAGTGGTTCGTGCGACTCGATCTTCGGCGACAGGATGTCACCGCTCCGATACGAGAGGTGGTACTCGCCGAAGGTTTCCGGATCCTGATACACGACGCCGCGGTCGAACAGGCGGACCGGCTCACTGGCCCCGTCGTCGTAGATCACCATCCGCTCGCTACCAACGAGCACCGTACGGCGGAGCTTGCTGGGAGCCAGCCAGCTGAGCTCGACGTTGGCGACGATCCCGGAAGCGAAGGTCATCGAGATGAACGCCACATCGGCGATCCCCTTGACGATCGAGTCACGGCCGATCGCACGCACGCTGACCGGTAGCTCACTCAGCCAGTACAGGAGGATCGAGAAGTCGTGCGGCCCGAGGTCCCAGATCACGCTCACGTCCCGCTGATGGAGGCCCAGGTTGACGCGGCTCGAAGAGATGAAGTAGATGTCCCCCAGGGTCCCGTCCTGGACCATGCGCTTCACGGCCCGGACCGGCGGGCTGTAGATGAAAGTGTGGCCGCACATGAGGATCCGGTCGTTGTCCTTGGCCAGCCCGGCCAGATCGTCGGCCATGGCGCTCGAAGGCGCCAGCGGCTTCTCGACGAACGCGTGCTTGCCCGCCTGGAGCGCCTGGAGCGCCAGGTCGTAGTGCGTGTGAACGGGCGTGGCCACGATCACCGCGTCGACCTCGGGGTCGGCCAGCACCCGGTCGTAGTTCGTTGTTACCCGCGCGCTCGGGTAACGCCGGCGGTAGCGCTGTAGGCGCTCGCGGTCCAGGTCACAGATCCAGCGGACCTCGACATCGGGGTTCTCTGACAGGACCCGGAGCAGGTTCGGCCCCCAGTAGCCCAGCCCCACGACTGCGACGCCGACGGGCTGAGTCGGCAGAGACTGATCGTTGTTTATTGACGTGATCGGCAGCAGCATTGCGGCGCCTCCTCAAGCGATCGCGGCGGAGACGACCGAGTGCACAGCCGATGCCACACGCTCGATCTCCTCGGGTTGCAGGTCAGGGTGCATCGGGAGCGAGAGCTCTTCCGCAGCCCATGCCTCTGCCTGTGGCAGCTCCCCATGGCGAATGCTTCTCCCAGTCCACATCGGATGTCCGTGCACGGCAGGCGCGTAGTGGACGCCGGTTTCGATCGCCTGCCGGCCCAGCCTCGCCGCTACCGCGTCACGATCGTGGACCCGGACCGGATAGAGGTGGAAGATGCACGGGCTCTCCGGTCGCTCCTCGAGCGTCCGAAGCTCAGCGGGCAGCAGCTCGCCGTAACACTCGGCGTGCTTGCGCCGCGACTCGTTCCAGCCGTCGAGGTACGGAAGCTTGACCCGCAGCAGCGCCGCCTGAAGCGCGTCCAGGCGCTCGTTGTAGCCGAGCTCGACGTGTTCGCCCTTAGCCCGTTGACCGAGATGGCGCAGCCGGCGCAGCCGTGCCGCGAGCACATCGTCATCCGTGCAAACGGCGCCCCCATCCCCGAGTGCGCCCAGGTTCTTGCTTGGGTAGAACGAGAACGCGGCCGCCGCCCCGAGCGAACCCGCGCGGCGTCCCCGGTAGAGGGCGCCGTGCGCCTGTGCCGCGTCCTCCAGAACGAGCAAGCCATGCGGCTTGGCGAATCGGTGGATCGCGTCCATGTCGCACGTCTGCCCGTACAGGTGAACCGCCAGGATCGCGGCCGTACGGGGCCCCACACAGGCTCGCGCAGCATCCGGGTCGATAAGGCCGGTGCCCTCCTCGACATCGCACAGGACGGGCGTGGCGCCGACGTGGGCGACGGCCAGCGCCGATGCGATGAACGTGTGCGCCGGCACGATCACCTCGTGTCCGGGCCCGATCCCGTATGCCTGAAGCGTCAGCGCCAGCGCTGCTGTGCCCGACCCCACGCCGATGCAGTGATCAACGCCGCAGTACTCGGCGAAGTCCGACTCGAAGCGCTCCAGCTCCACTCCGAGCGTGAACGCGCTCGAGCACATCAGTCTCGTAAACGCCCCATGCAATTCACCTTCGATTCGTGCGTGCTGACGCTCCAGCGCCACAAAGCGCACCCTGCGCTGACGCGGCTGCGCAAGTAGTCGTGCTTCCACGATTCGCCCCTTGGTTGTCCTTGCCAAGGGAACTTATGCCAGTCACGGGGCGTCCTAGGAATAGGGCGCGCCGCCCATGCGCCGTTCAACGTCATGAACGGCCCGCAGAGCTGGTGTGCCGGAATTCACTTTTCGCGGCTTCCGTGCTGATCTACACTCTGAGAACCGACTGGAGCTTGGGAACGCCTTCGGTGGTGGCCAAGACCACGCGGTTTGAAGAACGGACAGGATGCCTTATGTGTCGTAGGGCCAATGACGGGGGGCAGTATTGATGAACGCTCAACCTGAGCACGTGGGGATTATCCGGGTGCTTGTGGTCGACGACCATGACCTGTTTCGGACGGGGCTCGCGTCGCTGCTGGGCTCGCACATGGACATCGAGGTCGTTGCCCAGGCATCCGGTGGCAGGATGGGAGTTCGTCTGGCGCAGGAGCTCTCGCCCGACGTCGTCCTGATGGACCTTCGGATGCCGGATCTGGAGGGCGCCGAGGCGACCCGCGCGATCATGGCCAGCCATCCCTCCACGCGAGTCGTCGCCTTGACGGTCGCCTCCGAGGATGGCGACGTGGCAGACGCGGTGCGTGCGGGCGCGTGTGGGTTCCTGGTCAAGGATGCTCCTGTGGACGACATCGTGGTGGCGGTCCGGGCCGCCGCCCAGGGCGCCGCATGGCTCTCTCCCCGAGCCGCCGACGCCGTGCTGGGTGCGGTTCGCCAGGCGGAGACCGAGACTGTGTCGGAGCTCGGACCGATCGACGATCTCTCGCCGAGGGAGCTCGACGTGCTGCGGCTGATTGCGCGCGGAATGGAGAACGCGGAGATCGCCGAGGCGCTGAACATAAGCCCCCGGACGGCCAAGAATCACGTCTCCAACATCCTCGCGAAGCTCGGCCTGCCGAACCGGATTCAGGCTGCGATTTTCGCGGTCCGCCGCCACCTGGAATAGCCGGGGCCGCGCCCTACCGCCCATCCTCCGGCGCGATTACAAAACCGAGCGCGAGCGTCGGGGCCCCGGCCCCGGCCCCGGCCGCGCGCAGCTGTTCGATCACGCGCTGCAGCGACTCGATCGCGCGACTGATGTCCTCCTCGGCCTCCTTGAGATCGACGTCAGCGTTCGAGAGATTGATGCGAGCAACCTGGAGCGTCATGAGTCCGCCGCAGCATGCTTCCAGCGCGGCCTCTAACTCTAAGTGATTGGGAATCGGTGGGGAATCGAGTGCGTGGGTCATTGGGAGGACCCGAAGCCACCATCGTCGCTGCGCGGCGAAACGGAGGCAATGAGCCGCATGGCCCGGTGAGCCGTTCAGGACCCGCGCGTTGGGTGCACGGGTAAGCCGGGACGCTCAGTTACCGTTGCCGGAGACGGCCGTCAACGGGCGCGAATCCGGGGCGATCAAGCCGGAGCGGTCGTCAACACCCAGCTTGCGCACGAGCTCGGAGACGTGCCGGCGGACCGTGACCGGCGCGATCTGCAGGCGCTCCGCGATCGACGTGGTCGAATGGCCACGTCGCAACATGCCGAGAACCTGAGACTCGCGGCTGGTCAGGCCGCCGTTAACACCGCCACCGCTCCGGAGCTCCATCAGCAGATCGAGCACCATCGAGCGCGAAACCGCCGCTTCGTTGGCAGCCACCGCACTGATGACCCTGCGCAGCGGGTCGGCACGGAGAGCCCCGGGGATGTATCCGATCGCCCCCGCGCGCACGCTCTCCAGTAGGTCATCAGGATCAGAGACGGCTGCGAGCATCACCACGGCGGAGGCGGGAGCGGCGCGGCAGATGCCCCGTACCGCGGCGAGCCCTCCGCCCGGAATCTCGCGCCCCACCAGGCTCACATCGGGTTGCTCGCGCATCGCCGCCCGGATCGCCTGCTCGGCGTCGCCGGCCTCCGCGCAGACCTCCACTTCGCCTTCGAGCGCCATCCGGATCCCTACGCGCGTAGGGGCGTGATTGGCGATCAGCAACCGCGGGCGCCTCACGGCATCACCACCTCGAGCTCCGTACCTCCACGAGTCCGTTCGCGGACCGTCAGGTAGCCGCCGAGCGCCGAGGCGCGCTCCCGCATGCTGCGCAGGCCAAAGCCTTCCCGGTAAGCGCCCGGAGTCGCCTGCGCGATTCCGCGGCCGTCGTCGCGAATCCGCACCACGACGCCCTCCGGGGAACGCCGCAGCGCCACGCTGATGCTCCGAGCGCCGCCATGGCGGACCGCGTTGGCAATGGCTTCCCGCACGATCCTCAGGACATCGTCCCGTTGATGAGGGGCGAGCTCTGCCTCGCCCGGGGAGTCGATGCCGATCACAATCCCGAACCGGTTGCCGAGTTCGAACGCGAGCGCCTCCAGGGCATCGTGCGAGCTCGTGTTCTCACAGTCCGACAACTCGCTGATCATCCCGCGTGAGATCGCGAGTGCCCGCCGTGCCGCGATCGCCACCGGATGCTCCTCGCCAGAGGGTCCGGAGATCTGGGCACCGTGTGCGGCGATGAACGCCAGGTCCTGGGCGAGGCCGTCGTGGAGGTCCCGGGCGAGCCGACGCCGCTCCGTCAGCGCGGCCGCCCTGGCCAGGTCGCCGCGGACCTTCAGCTCCTGTTGCACCGCGGCGGCCATCACCAGCACGAGGCCCAGCAGTCGCAGGGCCTCACGCGTGTCGATCCAGCCTGGTGCATGGACGGGCATCGCGAGGTAGTACAAGCGCGCGACGGCCAGCAGGATGAGGGCACCGGCCAGCAGGATGTTCACGCCGGTCCGCTCGATCCGCTCGCGCCGGGCGAACACCAGCATGGCGTAGAGGAACAGGCCTGACGCGATCAGCACGCCGATCACGGCAAGAGGCTTCCCCGTCGCTACCGCGGTGCCAACAAGTGGATGATTCCTCGCGACCGCCAGCTGGGTTTGCATCAGGAGGCCACCGAGCTGTGCCAGCGCAATGGCGCCGACGCTAAGGGCGACGACGGTCGCCTCGGGACGCCCCTGGCTACGTAGCTGGCTCTCGGGCGGAGTGCGGGCAGCCGCGACGAACATCCCCGCCACGAACAGGCTGCCGAAGATGACCGCCGCGGCGAAGTTCCGGCCGGCGTGGAGCCCCAGGCTGGCTGGCAGGGCATACGAGGAGAGGTCGAGCAGCGCCAAGCTCAGGAAAGTGCCCATCAGGATCAGATCGCGGAGCTTGCGCGTGCGCCGGAACTGTGCGTGCAACAGCCAGCCGCCGGTGAGGGCGCACAGCGTGATCACGGTCTCCACCGTCGCTCGGAGCGTCGGCGCCGCATGGGCAACCGGATGGAGGAATTCGACCGCGAGGATCGAACCAGATCCCGCAGCCACCGCGATCAACCACAGCAGCTGGCGATGGGCCGCCGCTGAGGCCTCGCTCCTATCGATTTTTCTGCCCCGTGTCCGGCGCCGCCCCAGTGCGTCACCGGTCAACCCCAGCGCGCCTGCCGCGCTACGTACAGCATCCATATTGTTGTCGCCCCCCGGGCTGTGCGAATTCTTTCGCAATCGGCACGATACTCGATCAACGGCCGCGGATGCAAAGATTTTTGATCGAAAGTTGTGCAATTGAGATCAGCTGACGCCCTGACCGCTGTCCAATCCCTCTGCATGCTGATTAATACCTCCGCGACGGCCATCGGAGCGTGATTAATGCAACGGCCGGCCAAATAGCGTTCAGACCCGCGCGCCAGAAGCGTTCAGAGCGTTGAACGCGGCAATGGGCCGCCCCGGTCATTGACCGTCCGCGCGACCGGATCAATACTCGCTGCCATCAGGAAAACGCGGGGGCCTAGCCGTCTCCGCGGGGGCGAGTGGAAACGGCGATGGCGCCCGCGTTCGGGGGAACGCACGCGGACATCTGCTTTGCGTCGTCTGTCGCCCCCTGAACGGCATTCAAAATGGGGGTTCGGACGTGATCAGCGAAGATTGGGCCGCCGCTCCGGCGACCATCGGCTTCCGCAGCAAAGCGACGCTCGACGAGACGCCAGAGACCTTGAGGCGAGTCAGGCTTGCAGTGGCCCGCGCCAAGGAGGGCGACCAGGACGCGTTGCGATTCCTGTACATCAGCTACTCGCACAACATCTACGGCTACGTCCGGTCGATCGTTCTCAGCGATCACGACGCCGAGGACGTGACCCAGCACGTATTCGCGAAGCTGATGACGACGATCGTCCGCTATGACGATCGCGGCGTGCCGTTCTTCGCGTGGCTGCTCCGGCTCGCGCGCAATGTGGCGATCGATCACCTGCGTGCGAACCGCGCCACGCCGACCGAGGAAGTGCTCGACCCCGATGCCAGCTCCGGCGTGGACCTGGATGCGGCCGAGACGGTTCGCGCAGCACTTGCCACGCTTCCGGACGAGCAGCGCGAGGTCGTGCTGCTGCGCCACGTCGTCGGACTTACGCCGGGCGAGATCGCCGACCACATGGGTCGGACGGAGGGCTCGATCCACGGGCTGCACCACCGTGGCCGCCGAGCCCTACAACGCGAGCTGACGCGACTCGAGTCGACTCCGTCTACCCGGGGAGCATCGCGCCAGCTCGTAGCTGCGTAACGAGCGGCCGCCGCAGCAGCTGCGGGATGCAGCTGTATAAGTCGGTGGCCGCCCGGCAGCTCACCCGGCCTAATTAATCGGCAGCCGGCAGATAAGCAGACGGCCGGCTGATCCGTTGTGTACGCGTGGACACCGACAGGCCAGCGATCGCGGTACGAGGCCTCGTCCGCCGGTTCGGCTCGCGGACGGCGCTCGCGGGGGTCGACCTGACCGTCCGGGCGGGCGAGCTGCATGCGCTGCTCGGGCCCAACGGTGCCGGCAAGACAACGCTCGCGAGGATCCTTTGCGGACTCGCTGACCCGACTGCGGGCACAGTCGCGACAACCGGAGCGGTGGCGCTCGTGCCTTCCGGCGATCGAACCTTCTACCTGCGCATCAGCGCGCTCGAGAATCTCGTCTTCTTCGCTCGCCTGCACGGCATGCGCCTCCGTTCCGCACACGCGCGCGCGCGTGACGTGCTGGAGGATGTCGGCCTCGCCCATGCGGCGAAGTTGGCGGTCGGGCGGTACTCGCACGGGATGCAGAAGCGGCTGGCGGTGGCCCGCGCACTGCTCGTCGATCCGTCGGTGCTGCTGGTCGACGAGGCAACGCACGACCTCGACCCCGAGGGCGCGCAGCAGATCCGCCGGCTGATCCAGGCACTCGCGCAGCGCGGCACGGCGGTCCTGTGGACCACGCAGCGGGTGGAGGAGATCCGCGACTTCGCGGACACGGTGACGTTCCTGCATCGCGGCGAGGTCCGCTTCGCGGGCTCCGTCAGCGAGCTGATCTCCTTTGCGCCGGATCAGCGTTACGTCGTCACGGTCCGCAACGGCAACCCCGAGCGGCCACCCGACGCGTTCAAGCTGCAAAGCGCGCTCGGCGCCGCAGCGCAGATCTCGGCCGGCCCCGGCGGGCCCGATCATTTCCTGCTCTCCCCCGGACCCGGCCGCGCACTCGGCTCGGCGATTGCCGGGCTCGCCGAGGCGGGATTCGAGGTAACCGCGTGTCGCCAGGAGCGGGCGGAGATCGAGGAGGCGTTCCTCGCACTGGTCGCGGAGAGCGGTTCATGAACGCGGCCGTCGCCGAGCTCGCGAAGCTGCCCGCGTTCGTGCGCCGCGATCTGCGGATCATGCTCAGCTACCGGATGGCGGCGTTCACCGGGCTGGTGGGAATCGCGGCACAGGCGATCGCGTTCTCGTTCATCGGCAAGCTGATCAATCCCGCGCAGCTGCCGTCGTTCGGCAGCACGCACGCGACCTACATGCAGTTCGTGACGATCGGGATCGCGCTCAACATGATCGTCGCGCTGATGCTGCACCAGCTGGCGATGGCGATCCGAACCGAGCAGCTGATGGGCACGCTCGAGTCGCTGCTGCTGACGCCGACGAAGATCACCACCATCCAGGCGGGCTCGGCCGCATTCGAGCTCCTCTATGTGCCGCTGCGGATGGGCGTGTTCGTGACCGTGATCGGTTTCGCCTTCGGCCTTCACTTCCACGCGGGCGGGATTCTGGCCGCGCTCGTGATCCTGGTCGGCTTCCTTCCCTTCCTCTGGGGCCTCGGTCTGCTCAGTGCCGGCGCGATCCTGACCTTCCGGCGCGGGGCCGGCGCGGTCGCCGCGGGCGGCACCGCGCTCGGCTTGGCGTCGGGCGCGTTCTTCCCGCTGTCGGTCCTTCCCCCGTGGCTTCACACGATCGCCAACGCCAACCCGCTCGCGATCGCGATTCATGCGCTGCGCGAAGCGTTGATCGGCGGGACCGGCTTGGCATCGGTCGGCTCGGATCTGCTCGAGCTGGCGCCGCTGTCGATCCTCGCGCTGGGCGCCGGGATCCTCGCGTTCCGCCTGGCCCTCGCGCGGGAGCGCCGCAACGGGACGTTAGGGCTGTATTGACATGGTGAGCGCTCCGCGGGACGAGATCTGGCAACAAGTCGACCAGCTGGTGCAGCGCGCGCCGTCGCTGCGGGCGCTGCGCGCGCACGGCATGCACCTGATCGCAGCGCGCGCCTGGCGAGCCGCGGGACGGCCGGTCCCGGATGAGCTGCACGAGGACGAGCTCGACTGCGCGATGCTGGCGATGGCGGCGCCGCTGCTGCTGGACCGCGCGCGGAGCGCATACGACGGCCGGCTGGTGCTGATGAAGGGGCCCGAAGCAGCCGCGCGGTATCCCGATCCGTCGGTTCGCCGTTTCCGCGATCTGGACTTGCTGGTCGACCGGCCGCAGGATGCCCAGCGGGCGCTCGTCGCAGCAGGCTTCGTCGAGCTCGGCGACAGCGCCGACTACGAGGGGCGCCAGCATCTGTGTCCGCTGGCCTGGCCGGGCTTGCCGCTGCTGGTCGAACTGCACCGGGAGCCGAACCGCCCGCCGTGGCTCGCCGCCCGGTCCGTCGAAGAGCTGATGGCCTTGACCGCTCCGAGCGCCGCCGGCGTCGACGGGGTGCTGGCCCCGGTTCCGGAAGCGCACGCGCTGCTGCTCTCCGGCCACGCTTGGGCGCACCATCCGTTGGGGCGGCTGATCGATCTGATCGATGTTGCGGCGGTGCTCTCGGAAGGCGACCGCGAAGCGGCCGGCGAACTGGCACGGGCGTGGGGCTGGGAGGGCATGTGGCGCGTGACGCTCGGCGTGATCGACGGGCTGCTGGCCGACGAGCGCAGGCCGCTGTCGCTGGCCACGTGGGCCCGCCATCTCGCGCCGATCCGGGACCGTTCCGTGCTCGAGAACCACCTCTCGCGGGTCGCCGCCCCAGCGTGCGCGCTGCCGCTGCGAGACGTGCCGCAAGCGATCGGGGCGAGCTTCCTGAGGACCGCCAGGCGCCGCGGCAACGAGCGCTGGATCGACAAGCTGCACCGCTCGCGGCTCGCCGTCGCGCATGCGTTCATGGACACGTCCAAGCACGAGCAGACCCTGACCACCGAGACAAGGAGGACCTGATGTCACTTCGCCTGCGCACCGATGATCTCGACTGGAAGCAGGTCGACGACGAGATCGTCGCGCTCGACGCCCGCCAGGCGAGGTACCTGGCCGTCAACGGCACCGGTGTGCTGCTGTGGCAGGCGCTGGACGCGGGCGCCACCCGCGAGGAGCTGGTGGCCGCGCTCGTGGAGCGCTACAGGATCGACGCCGACCGCGCCGGGAGCGACACGGACCGGTTCCTCGCCGAGCTGACCGAGCAGGAACTGCTGGTGCGGTGAAACGCCCGCCGAACATCGCCGAGCTCCGCGCAGCGTGGTGGGCAAACGGCGCGCTGCGTCAGGCGCGCAGGCAGCTGACCGGCCGGCCGCTGCCCGCGGTGGCGCTATCTCCACCTGACCGGCTGCCGCAATCGGCACGCCGGGGTGTCGACGTCGTGTTGCGCCTGCGCCGTCCCTCCTGCCTGGAGAGCGCGCTCGTCCGGCAGAGCTGGCTCGCCGCCCACGGGGTGCGGCGCGACGTGGTGATCGGGGTCGTCTCCCCAGCCGAGGATTTCGCCGCACACGCCTGGGTCGACGGTGACGGGGATCCTCAGGCAAGCCGCTTCAGCGAGCTGACCCGCGTCGTGGCTCGGTGACCGCGCCGCCGCCCTTATCGACGCTCGAGCTGGCGACCGGCATGGTGCTCGGCGTGCGGGACGGCGACCCGCTGCCCGCGCCTGAGGGGTTCACAGCAGCGCAGGCGCTCGAGCGCGCGATGCTGCCGGCGTTGCGCAGGGCGCCATGCCTGGTCAGCTTCTCCGGCGGTCGCGACTCCGCTGCCGTCCTCGCCACCGCGACCGCGGTTGCCCGCCGCGAAGGTCTGGTGGACCCAATTCCAGCAACCAACGTGTTTCCGCACGCTCCCGGCGCCGACGAAACCGATTGGCAGGAGCGCGTGGTGCGTCATCTCGGACTGCGCGAGTGGCTGCGAATCGAGCACGGCGACGAGCTCGACCTGATCGGCCCCTACGCACAGCGGGTGCTGCGCCGTCACGGCGTGCTGTGGCCGTTCAACCTCCACTTCCACCTGCCGCTCCTCGATGCTGCGGCCGGAGGGTCGTTACTGACGGGCGTCGGCGGCGACGAGCTGTTCGGTGCCGCGACGCGGGACCGAGTCGCGGCGCTTCTGCGAGGACACGAGCGCCCGCGCCCGCGCGATCTGCTGGGCGTCGGGTTGGCCCTCGCGCCGCGCCCGATCAGGCGCTGCGTGATCGCTCGGCGCCGGCGCCTCACGCTGCCCTGGCTGCGGCCGGCCGCGCGGGCGGCGGCCAGCGCCGCGCTCGCGGACTGGAGCGTCAGCCAGCCGCGAGGGCTCGCCGCGCGGCTGGGGTTCACGCTGCGCGCGCGCTACATCGCGTCGGGGACGGCCGGCATGTCGCTGCTCGCCGCGGATCACGACGTGCTGCTAGCGCATCCACTGCTCAGCCCCGAGCTGTGGGCGGCCGTGGCGCGCGACGCGGCCCCGCTCGGATTCGCCGGCCGCACGGAGGGGATGCGACGGCTGTTCGGGGAGGTGCTGCCCGAGGAGGTCTGTAACCGGGCGTCGAAGGCGAACTTCAACGAGGCGTTCTGGACCGAGCGCACGCGTGCATTCGTGCGGCGATGGGACGGCCGCGGCGTACCGGAGCAGTGGGTCGAGCCCGCAGCACTGGCCGAGCATTGGTCGCGGGAGCGGCCCGCGGCGAATTCGTTCTCGCTGTTGCAGTCGGTGTGGCTCGCCTCAGCCGACCGCCTCGAGCAACCGCTCGATCGCATCCCTGCCTGACTCCCAGCTCTGGGGGCGCCGCAGCTCGAGCACGGGAAGCGCACTCAGAGCCACCAGCAATCCAGGCTCGGGCGGGTACAGGCGCCCCCCGCGGTGTGCGGCCAACTTGATCAGGCGCTCGGACCCGCTCAGCGCGCGCACCCCGGTGTCGGTGTCCCAGCGCAGCAGCACCCAGCCGCGCATTGGCGCCTCGGCGGCGATCGGGCCGAGCACGAGCCGCCAGCGCTCGCGCGTACCCATCACCCCGACCGCCTCACCGACCGCCAGATGGCGGGCCGCGCCGGCGCGCAGATCGATCGAACGCGGTCCCGCCAGCGCCGTCATCTGGTCGAGCACCAGGATGTCGTCGGAGACGACCGGCACGCCCGCGAGCGCCAGCGAGGCGAGCAGCGAGCTCTTGCCGGCCTCCTTGTCGCCGAGCACTCCCCAGACCCCGCCGCCCGCCAGGAACGCGCCCGCGTGAAACGTCTCCCGGCCGAGCCAGTGCGCCGCGACCACAGCGACCGAGGCGAGGTGCGGATGGACGAGCGCCCCGTCCGACGGCCGTTGACCGAGCATGAACGTGGCGCAGCCGGCACCGCGTTCGATTCGCGCCGAGCCGCCCGACCGGAGCCGCAGCACTGCAAACTCGTCGTCGACGTGGTCGCCGGGAGGCTCGGGTTCCGAGGTGATGCAGACCTCGAGATCCAGGCGCGGCCAATGCGACGGCGCCTCGACCAGCAGCTCCCGCGCCGCCGGGACGCCCGTCAGCTGAAACCCGTATGCGCCGCGTGGCCGGTGTTCTGCGTTCAAGTCCTGAACACCCGATGTGGTCCGCTCGGTCATTGCGATGGCGCCGGAGCGTATTGATAATCCCGTGTACAAGTCTCCCCGGTACGGGGAGAAGAGAAAGGGGACCGCAGTGAAGTCAGTTACGGACAAAGCCCAGATGGCGTACGCGCCACCGCGGCTGCGCGTCCTAGGTGCCGTTCACGTCCTGACCCAGTCGATTCCGGCGAAGGTGATAGGCGGAGCCGACGGCGCCTTCTACGAGCAGCAGTCGGTGAGCTGGGCATCCTGACGCTGTAATCGCTGGGGGGCGGTCCTGCGCTCGCCCAGCAACTGCAGGAACCGGTGGCCAGCGGCGAGGATCTCGCCGCTGGCCATTGCGCTGTCGGGAGACGACGCGGCGGCCGGTGCCGCCGGCGTAAGTGTCACTTCCGGGTGCAATTTGTCCGCGACCTTGGACGTTGATCAGGCAAGGTGGCAGACGTGGGCACAGCAGCAATTAATCGATCAGAAGCCGCGCAGCACGGGGCGTACGCAGACCGTCAGCCCCGCGCCGCCGATGCGGCCTGCCGCACGCTCGACGTGGTCGTGGCGGCGCTGTTGCTGATCCTGCTCGCACCGATCTTGCTCGTGATCTCGGTGGCCATCCGCCTGGAGTCCCAGGGGCCCGTCCTGTTCCGCCAGCGCCGCTTCGGCCGCAGTCTGGCCACGTTCACGGTCAACAAGTTCCGCACGATGCGGGAAGGCGTCAGCCACGACGTCCACCGTGAATTCGTGCTCAGCCTGATCGCCGGAGAGCAACCGCCGAAGACCGAGGGCAAGCCGCGCTTCAAGCTCTCCTCAGACGACCGGGTGACACGCGTCGGGCGGCTCCTGCGGCGGTCGAGCCTCGATGAGCTTCCGCAACTGTGGAACGTGTTGCGCGGCGAGATGTCGCTGGTCGGCCCGCGTCCGCCGATCGCTTACGAGGTCGAGCACTACCCGGCGCACTGGTTCGTGCGGTTCGCGGTCAAGCCGGGTCTGACCGGTCTATGGCAGGTCAGCGGCCGCTCCGAGCTCACGCTCGAGGAGATGATCGCGCTCGACGCGGAATACGTTCGCCGGCGGTCGGTCTGGCTGAACCTGTGGATCTTGCTGCGAACCGTCCCCGCCGTGCTGAGCCTGCGCGGCGCGTCGTGAGCACCGCCCGTCACGGGCCGGGTCAAGCGTCGGTCACTTAATCGCGCCCGGTCGCCGACTGGACGCGCACAACCGGCCGCCTCGTTCAGATCAGAGGTGTCCAGCCCTCCCTGGACGCACTGTGTCCGCGGGACGCGCCGGATTAAAAACCTTTCGGGGTGCACTACGGTCGTTCCCCTCAGCGGTAACTACTGACCGCGACTCGACGCTTGTACTAGCTGGTGGACGTTTGCCCGACGCCCCTCCCGGACGACTTACAGCCGCCTCCATCGGCGTCCATAGCAGCCGCACTGAGTCACTAGGCGAGAGGGACCGGAATGCGGCGTATTGCAATTGTTTGCTTGCTGTGCCTATCGGCTACGGCAAGCGTGGCATGGGGATCGACACGCTCGTCGATCACACACTCACACGCGGGTCACAACTCGCGTGTCATCCACAAGCATGCGCGGCACAAGGGACGCGGACACAAGCACAAGCGGACCGTCCGCAAACCGTCGCGGACGCACTCCCCGGCCAGGAGAACTACCGCGGCCGCCACCGGTTCTGTGCTGTTCGGGGATCAGGCCGTCGAGCGGACGGTCTCCTTCGATACCGCCGGCCTGGCGGAGGCGTTCCCGTTCAGCAGCCAGAGCGCGGCCACCGTCACGTCGATCAGGATCTACGTCGACTCCCACAACTCGGCGAGGACGTTGTTCGCCGGCCTGTACGCCGACAACGGCGGACACCCAGGGTCCCTGCTCGCAGCGGGTTCTGTTTCCTACCCCAGCCGCGGCGCGTGGGACACGGTCACCCTCCGCTCCACCTCGGTGAGCGCCGGAAGCACCTACTGCGTGGCGGTGCTCGGGCGCTACGGCACCCTGTTCTTCCGCGACCGTACTGGCGGCCCGTGCAACAGTGAGACCTCCGCTCAGTTAGGCCTGAGCGCGCTCCCTTCCTCGTGGACCAGCGGGCAACAGTGGAACACCTGCCCGATCTCGGCATATGCGGTCGGCAAGGTCTCGAGCACCGATCCGCCGCCCACGACGACGACGACCACGAGCTCGGATTCGCCACCGCCTCCCGCGGGACCGACGGCGGCGTTCACCGATTCGCCGAGCAGCCCCGTGACCGGACAGTCAGCGCACTTCAACGCCTCAGGCTCGACCTGTTCGGCGACTCCATGCTCCTACGCATGGGCGGACGATCCGCCCGGCGGCGGCACGTGGCCATTTGGATCGAGCCAGAGCGTCAACTACGCGTTCAGTGACGCGGGCACGAAGTACACCGTGCTCACCGTGACCGACGCGAACGGGCGCAGTGCGACCGTCGAGCACGACGTGGTCGTGAGTGCGACCGCACCGACGGCGCCGTCGAACACGGCTCTGCCGCAGATCAGCGGCACCACCACGCAAGGCGACACGTTGACGAGCTCCAACGGGTCCTGGACCGGTAGCCCCACCGGCTACAGCTACAACTGGCAGGACTGCAACGGCTCAGGCGCCGGCTGCACCGGGATCAGCGGAGCCGCAGACGCGAACAGCTACACGCTCACCAGCGGCGACGTCGGCCACACCATCCGCGTCGTCGTCACCGCCTCAAACGGCGGCGGATCGGCCTCGGCCACCTCCGGCGCGAGCGCCGCGATCGCCGCCGCAAGCTCCGGCGGCGGCGGTGGCGGGACGCAGACCAACTGCATCGCCAATCCGAGCGCGTGCGGTTACCCGGACGCGACCAACTCGGGCGTGCCCGCGGGCACGCAGTTGACGAGCTCTGGTTCGATCACCGCCGGCACGCCTGGCGAGACGATCTCTGACCTGAGCGTGAACGGCACGATCACCGTCACGGCCAACAACGTGACGATCAAGGACACGAAGATCACGACCGGGAACGGCCAGCTCAACGGCGTGTCCGCGATCATGATTCAGAGCGGCGTCAGCGGCACAGTCGTCGAGGACACGACGATGCAGGGTTCGAACTGCCAGGGCGGATCGCTGTTCGCCGGCGTCATGAATGAGTCGGGCGATCAGCTGACGATGGAGCGTGACTACGGCACATGCCTGGACGACATCCTCCACGGCAGCGGGACGCTCGCGGACTTCTACTGGATCGACAACGCCAACATCCCCAGCGACCACTACGAGCCGGTGGCCTACGACGGCGGCGCCGGGTCGATCACGATCAACCACAACACGCTGCTGAACCCGCACGACCAGACGGCAGCGGTGTTCGTGACCTGCTGGGGCGGTCCGGTTACCAGCGAGACGATCACGAACAACCTGATGGCTGGCGGTGACTACGTGGTCTATGGCCCGACCGGCAACGGGGGTTGTAGCTTCGCTACTGGCCCGCAGACGGTCACGGGCAACCGCTTCTCGACCATCTACTACTCGAGCGGCGGACAGTACGGGCTCGGTGTCTACTTCGAGTCCAACCAGACAACCTGGAGCGGCAACATCTGGGACAACAACGGAGCATCCGCGGGCATGTAGGAGCGCCCGCCGCGCCGTAAACCTGCGCCCCGCGGGCGAGTACCCGCGGGGCGCAAACCTGTTAAGCGGGTTGCTCGCGCGGGCGCCGGCGCAGCACCATGCGCACCTGGTTGCTGAACAGCTCGTCGTCCGACCACCCTGCGAGCTCGCGCGCGAGAGCACGATCGAGGAACTCGCGTCCCAGCTCGGCCTGGGCGACGTGTTCCTCGAGAATCGAGAACTCGGCGGCGAACAGCTCGCGGTATTGATCGCGGGTGAGCTCGTTCAGGAACGTGTTCGGTACGTAGCGGCGCGAGCGGAGGTGATCCCAGGGCTCGGTGCTCCGCTGAAGCCCGGGCGTGGTGAACGAATGCCGGCTCCAATCCAGTGCATGACCGCCCGTAATCCCGGTGAAGATGTTGGGCCTGATCAGCGCAATCCCTCCCGGCCGCAGCCAGCGCGCGATGTTCGAGACCAGGACCGTGAGCGACGGCAGGGCGATGTGCTCGAAAACGTCCTCGGAGATGATCAGGTCGTATCCTTCCGCGGGCTTGAACGCCGCGGCGTCCATCACGTGAAAGCGCTCCCGCCGGACGGCCAGCGAGCGTCCTCGGGCCTGCAGCGCGGCTCTGAAGTCCCTGCGCTCGCGCGCGTCGAACACCACGTGCCTGACCGTCGACTTCAGCACCCGCTCGAAGCCGTTGACCCGAAACGCCGCGGCGAACTCGCGCAGCTTGCCATCGAGAATCGGCGCTTCGGCGTCGACTCCTTCCGCATCGACGCCCATGCTGTGCAGCGCCATCAGACGGAACGGACGGGCGCCATAGCCGATCTCGAGCACGCGGGCCCGCTCGAGGCTGACCGCGCCGTGGCGGCGCAGCAGCTGATCGTAGGCGGCGATGTCGTCGAACACCCACGAGAAGTCGTCGTGGCCCCGGGTGGCCGCCCAATGACTGCGGAACAACTCGACGCTCGTGCGCAGCTTGCGCACCAGCGGAAGCCGTGCGGTCGATGGAGCGCGCGGGGCCGTGACGCCGGTACTCACGACATCTCCGCCGTGGCGTAGGAGCGCGCGCGACGTGCTCGACCGGGACGACGCGGTGAGCGCGCTCTCGGCGCGTCCTCGTCGTCGTCCTCTCCCTTGCTCGACGCGACCGTGGCCAGCGCCGCGACTATAAAGAACATGTACGGCGCCTGCGGGAAGGACATCGCGTCGAACAGGGCGCTGACCACCAGGTAGGCGACGCACCCCGCCGAGGTGGCAAGCGCGAGCGAGCACATCGCGGGATCACGCCCACGGATCGCACGGCGCGCGACGAGAATTGGGGCGATGATCATCCCGACGTATGCGAGCAGGCCGACGATCCCGACCTGCCAGATCTCATCGACGTATTCGTCGTCGTTGATCCGGAAGATCGTCGGCTGGTCGGGGTTGAGCGTGCCGAATCCGCGGCCGATGACGGGATGGGCAAGGATGTCCGGCACCACGCTCGAGAAATCCCCCAGGCGATGCAGGGTCGAGTTGCTGTTGACGGCCTGCTTCTTGTCGAAGATCGACCCGAGCGCGCCAGGCGAGGCGAAATGCACGATCCCGACGAGCACGATCAGGCCGATCGGGACGATCTTCATCATCTGACGCGGCCGGTAGAAGGTCACGTACGCGACGATCGCGAACGGAACGACGACCGCGGTCTTCTTGTCTGTCGCGATGGCTCCGGCGAGCATTAGCAGGAACGCCGCGGCGTACATCAGCCGCGGTTTGCGTTCCTTCGCATCGAGCATCCGCACAAGCGCGAACGGCATCACCATCGTCATCAGCGCGGTGACCGCAAGGCCGTGGATGGTCGGTCCGACGACGACCGCGCGGCCGTCGGTGCCGAACGCCGGATGGATGTTCGTGGGCGCCGGCGCGACCGTCGCGATCGGCTTGAGGATCATCTCGCTGAAGTTGTAGAAGACGTTGTAGCCGGTGCGGCGCTCGATCAGGACGCCGAGCGCCGTCAGGCACCCAAGGCCGATCAGGTAACTGGCCAGGCCGGGTAGGTCCGCGCGGCGGACCGCGGTCAAGGTGAACCAACCGACAACCAGGAACGCGGCGAGCGTCGCCAGGTGCTTCTCGGCCAGCGTCAGTTCGCTGAGGTTGATGATCCGCGGTCCGTCGAGGACCACGCTGGCGATCGTGGCCGCAGTGAACAGCGCGGCGAAGGTGATGAACAGCTTCGAGCGCCGCGGATTGAAAAACGTGCGCTGGTCACCTCCGAGCCAGAACCACGCAGCGACGATCGCGAGGATCGCGAACCGGTCGATGTGGGAGTCGACCGGCAGATGGATCTTCAGATGCGTGGAGTCGATCGGAACCAGGAACAGCAGCGCGAGGAAGCCGGCGAGCATCCACGGCAGCCGTCGCCGCGTGTGCGGGAACGCGTCTTGCCTACGTGCTTCCGCGGGCAGCGGAACGAAGCGCGCCGGCAGCATCCTCTCGCCGGCGCCGCTTGCGATTGCCGACATCGTCAGTCGGAATCGTCTGCGGTTTCTGCGCGGGCGACGACCGACGCCAGCCGGGCGTGACCCAGCTCCTCAGCGAAGCCGTTGTGCTCCGCGGCGAAATCTTCATCGAGCGGCTCGGCCGACGTCGCGCCGTTGGCCGATCGCTTGACGGCCCTTGACTCGCGCTGCTTGGTCCTGAGACGCTCGCGCGAGCGAGGTGTGCCTGCGGGAGGTGTGCCTGCGGGAGGTGTGCCTGCGGGCGCGTACGTCGCGCTTATCCGCCAGGTCGCAAGCAAGCGCTCGCCGACCAGGATCATCGCGCACCAGAGCACGAACACGCCGAGGAAAGCCATCAGTCCTAGCGTCTTGCTCGCGCTCGGCGCATCGACACCGCCGGTCGCCTGTCCGAGCGGGCGGAGCACGACCCGGTTGCTCGCTGAGACCTTTTCGGCCTGCTGGAGCTGAGTGAGGTACTCGGTCAGCCCGGTGACGGCGGCGTTCGCCAGCCTGATCGCCTCGGCGGTCGTCGGAGCCTGAGCGTAGATCCCGATCTCAGGGAGGTTGGGGTCCGAGTTGAACTGCAGCCGGAACGGAGCCGCTTCGCCCGAGATCTGGATGTTGCGCTGCAGGTCGGTCGGCTCCTGCACGGTGCGCGGCAGGTTCTGCGAGACCGGCCCCTCCGCGTACAGCTGCCCGCCCGTGAGTCCGGCGGCCGGGCCGATCAGGTTGAGCACGGCTTGGCTCGGAGCGAAGTTCGCGAGCGTCGTCGCCAGGCTCTGCAAGGGTGTCCCGGCTCCCTGGGAAGCGAGGTCGGCCAGCGCTGAGGACGGCGCGTCGACGAGCACCTGGGTGCTGGCGGTGGAGTGCTGAACTCCGGTCTTCGCGACGAGCGAGGTGCCGTTGAGGTTGTAGACGGACAGGATCCCGGCCGCGCCTGCGACGAGCACGCCGATGGCGATGGCGAGCTTGTGCCGCAGAAGCTTTCTGATTGCGATAGCGAACTCCATGCCCATCTAACGAAACCTGCCGGGGGCAACTTGTGCGCTAATCCGATCTTTACGAAGTTGTTCCTCCGACGACCGCCATGAGCGAGAAATCCCCCCGCGTGCGCGTTGCTTTCGGTGATGCATGAGACTCCCGGACAGCCCGACCTGAGTGTCATCGTGGTGACCCACAACCGCACCGAGCTCGCGCTGAGGACGCTTCGCCGAGCGCATGCTGCGGTCGGTTCGATCGGCGTCGAGTGGTACGTCGTCGACAGCGGATCGCACGAGCCGACCGCTGAGGCGATCGAACGCGAGTGGCCCGACGTGCACGTCATCCGCGGCGAGAACGCCGGCTTCGCGGCGGCCAACAATCGCGCGCTGCGCGAGGCCCGCGGGCGCTACGTGTTGCTCCTCAATCCCGACGTGGAGGTCCTCAGCGGCACGTTCGCTGCGCTCGTCTCGGCGCTGGACAAGCGCCCCGAAGTGGGGATGGCGAGCGTCATGCAGCGCGCGCCCGACGGCTCGCTGGACTACTCGATCCGCCGCGATCCGAGCCCGTGGCGAACGCTCGGAGAGGCCCTCGCACCCGGTCGGCTGACCGAATTGTGCGGCTGGGGAGAGATCTACTCCGACGCCCACGGGTACCGAGCGGAGCGCTCCGCCGACTGGCTGTGCGGTGCGTTCCTGATCGCGCGCGCGGAGGCGGTGCGCGATGTCGGCCCGCTCGACGAGCGGTTCTTCTTGTACTCCGAGGAGACGGATTGGTGCTATCGCTGCCGGCGCGCGGGATGGGATGTCCGCCACCTGCCGGTGATGGACATCGTCCACCACAAGAGCGATCACTACGGCGCCGAGCTGCTCGCCCAGCTCAGCTACTCGCGGCTCCTGTTTGCGCGCAAGCACCTCGGCGCGCGCAAGGCCACGCTGATGCGCGCGGCGGTGGCGGTGCGCCACATGACTCGCGCCCTCGCGTTCGGCGCCCTGCGCCCCGTGCGCCCTGCCCTGGCCGCCCGAGCCAGCGCCGAAACACGCGCTCTTTCGGTCGTTCTGGACCGCGCGGCCGCACCGTTTCCGAGGCAGGCGCCGCGATGAGCCAGCGCTTGCTCGTCATCTCCCCGGTCCGAAACGAGGCCAATCACATCGCTCGCGTGGCGCGGGCGCTCGCAGCGCAGACGCGGCCACCCGACGCGTGGCTGGTGATCGACGACAACTCCACCGACGCGACCCCCGAGATCCTCGCGGAGCTCGCCGGCCAGCTTCCGTTCATGCATGTGCAGAGCTCGAGCGGCGCCGCGCGCCAGGTTCCCGATCGACTGGCCGTCGCGGCCGAAGCGTGCGCGTTCAACGCTGCCCTGTCGAGCATGCCGTGGCAGACGTATACGCACATCTCCAAGCTCGACGGCGACATCGAGCTGCCGCCGCGGTATTTCGAGCTGCTGCTGAGCGAATTCGCCGGCGACCCCAGCCTCGGACTGGCGGGCGGTGTGTTGCTCGAGCCGTCGCCCGCGGGATGGACGCTTGACCCGTTCCCGTACGACTACCACGTCCGCGGCGCGCTGAAGTGCTACTCGCGTCCATGCTTCGAGGCGATCGGCGGGATCGAGGAGCGACTCGGTTGGGACACGATCGACGAGGTCTACGCGCGCATGCGTGGATTCAAGACCCGGTCGCTGCCCGAGCTGGTCGGCTGGCATCACCGTCCGCTTGCCTCGGCTGACGGCGTGCTGCGCGGCAAGGTCCGGTACGGCAAGAGCTTCTACATGCTGCATTTCCCACTCCCGTGGGTGGCGCTGCGCGCGATCAAGACGGGCTTCGAACGCCCACGAGGTGTCTCCGGTCTCGCGTTCTTCGGCGGCTATCTACAAGCCGTCGCGACCGGCGCGCCGCGGGTTGAGGACCCCGCCTATCGCCGCTGGGTTCGTCGCGAGCTGGCCGGCCGCATGCGCGCAGCACTTGGGCGCCGCGTCAGATCCCTTTGAGCTTCCAGCGCAGCTTCAGGGCGTGGGTCTTGGCGCGGTGGGCGGAGCCGGTCGCGACGAACGGCAGGAACCAGCGCGAGCGGCCCTCGCCGATCGCCCGGCGCAAGCGCAGGCCGCGCCACTCGGCGAGCCGTCTGGAGCGCGGATAGACGTCCAGGGCGAACGCCGTCAACTCCTCGACGGGCAGCGCATCGGGTCCGCTCGCCCGGCCGCGGTCGATCGCGCGGCTGGCCTGCCACAGCGCCTGGCGAGCAAGCGAACGGCAGGCCATCTCGTGGAGCCGCTGAGCATCGCGGAGCTGGGCACCGCCGCCGGCGAAGAACGAATCGAAGGCCAGCCGGCGCTCGCTGAGATCGACGATCGGCGTGTCGGCGCTGCGGAGCATTCCATCAGGCTGGATCCGGTAGATCGCCTGCCCGACGCCCCTGATGTACGCGACATCGGCAACCGCTGCGACCCGCAGCCACAGCTGCAGATCGCTCGTGTGGTAGCAGGCGGGGTCATAGCCGCCGACCGCTCGCTGGACGGTCGTCCTCGTCACGACCTCTGGCGAGGAGATGCAGTTGTAGCCGGAGCGGCAGCGTGCCCGGACCCAGTCGTACCCGGACCAGACGTCGGTTCCGCGCCACCGCCCGTACGTGGTGGGCAGCGGCCGGCCCTCGTAGGCGTACAGGCTTCGTCCGTACACCATGCCGACCTCCGGATGCGCGCCCATCACCGCGACGGCGCGGCGCAGGCAATCCGGAACAAGCAGGTCGTCGGCGGACAGCACCACCGTGTAGTCGCTGTCCTCGGCCCACTCGAGTCCCTCGTTCAACGTCGGGATCATCCCGACGTTCACGCCGTGGCGCCCCGACTGGACGCGCTCGTCGCGGGCGCACAGGCGCGCGGCAACCTCGGGAGTGTCATCCGGCGAGCAGTCGTCGATCACGAGCACCCGCACGTCGACACCCTCCTGGCCCAGGACGCTGCCAACGCACCCCTCCAAGAGCCCGGCGTACCGGTAGCAGGGCACGATGACCTTGACGCGTGGAAGCGCAGACCGCACGGTGTGTTAACGGAATCCGGGCCGCACGTCTTGCGGGACGGTGGCCTGAACGCCAGATGGCCGACTGCGAGAAATCCCGCACGGCGCTCGTTTGTAGGACGACGCCATGACCCTGCGCAGCACGACGATCGACCCTCTTGCCGACGAGCGGTGGCAGACCTTCGTCGCGACGAGTCCCAACGCCACGATCTTCCATCACGTCGAATGGCTGCGCCTGCTGCACGCGCAGTATGGCTACCGGATGCTGGCTCACTGCGTGGTCGACTCGGACGAGCGGATCGTCGCGGGCCTGCCGCTGGCGCATGTGCGCAGCCGGCTGACGGGCAACCGCCTCGTCGCCCTGCCGTTCTCGGACCTCTGCCCGTTCGCGTTCGACGCCACCGCCAGCGATCATGCACGCCAGCTGCTCCTGGCCTCGCTGCGCGAGGAGCACGAGCGGCTCGGCATCGACATCGAGGTGCGCGCCGCTGCGCCGGGCCTGCCTGTCAGCGGCAAGGGCTTCTATCACCATGAGATTCCGCTCGGGCAGGACCTCGACGCGGTCAGGTCCAGGTTCGTCAGCAACGTTCGGCGCGGGATCACGCGAGCCACACGCGAAGGCATCGAGGTTCGCCGCGGGACCGGCGTCGAGGAGCTGGATGCCTTCTACCGCCTGCATCTCCGGACGCGGCAGCGCCAGGGCGTGCCGACACAGCCACGGCGGTTCATCCGGCGCTTCGCTCGCCTGTTCGACGCCGGGCTCGGATTCGTCCTGCTCGCTGTCTCAGACGATCAACCGGTGGCCGCGGCGCTGTACCTCAATTGGGGGGACACCCTGACTTACAAGTACGGAGCCTCCGCGCCCGAACATCTGAACAAGCGCCCGAACCACGCGATCTTCATGGAGTCGATTCGCTGGGGATGCCAGCACGGGGCCACGGCGCTGGACCTCGGTCGAACCGATCTGGACAACGAGGGGCTGCGGTCGTTCAAGCGAGGCTGGGGCGGCGACGAGCGCGAGCTCGTCTACACCGCGCTGTCGCGGCGGCCAAAGACGGCCGGCAGCGGCGTCCCCAGCCTCGCCCGAACGCTGATCACACGGACTCCCGCGATGACAGGACGCCTCGCCGGCCTGGCCCTATACCGACACTTCGGGTGAGGACCGATCCGACCGTGAGCATTCAATCGCTGCCGGCGGGTGACCGCGCTTACGACGTTCTCGCTCCCTGGAACGAGTTCGATCCCCGGCATTACCAGTGCGAGCACTACCTGGGTGAGCCCGGCCGCAACCCAGCCTTAACCCTCTACTACAGGGTGAAGCCACTGATCCCCCGCGGGATGCAGCTGACGCTCCGCCGCGCGTACGCGAGGCGTCAGGCACAGCGAGCGTTTCCGGCATGGCCGATCGAGCCGATCCTCGTCGACCAGCTCCACGAGGGCGTGCGTGCGGCGCTGATCGAGGCCCGAGCGGACCGGCTGCCGTTCGTCGGCCTGTGGCCACGTCCATGGCGCGCGGCATGTGTACTCACGCACGACGTCGAGGGCGCTGCCGGGATCGACAACATCGAGCGCGTGCTCGAGGTCGAGCAGCGCCACGGCCTGCGCTCGGCGTGGAACTTCGTCGCCGAGGACTACCGGATCCCGCCGGGGACGTTCGAGAAACTGCGCGACGCTGGATGCGAGATCGGGCTGCACGGGATCAATCACGACGGCAAGCTGTTCCAGACGCGCAGCCGATTCCTGGACGACTTGCCGAAGATCCACGCGTATCTCGAGAGCTGGGGGGCGGTCGGGTTCCGGTCTCCCGCCACCCACCGGCGAGCCGATTGGATGCACGAGCTGGGCTGCCTGTACGACAGCTCTTACCCGGACACGGATCCATTCGAGCCGCAGCCGGGCGGTTGCTGCTCGATCCTGCCATTCCTGTTCGGCGACGTGGTCGAGCTTCCGATGACGCTCGTGCAGGACCACACCCTCTGGGAGGTGCTCCGGCAGCACTCGATCGAGCTCTGGGTGCGCAAGAGCGACTGGATCATCGCCAACCACGGCCTCGTCAACCTGAACACGCACCCGGACTATCTGAATTCATCTGAGCGCCTGCGCCAGTACGAGGACTTCCTGATCTACCTGGCCGGCCAGCGCGACTGCTGGCACGCGCTGCCGCGCGAGGTCGCCGGCTGGTGGAGGGCCCGGACGCCGATGCCCCCGGCGGACGTGCAAGCCGGTGAGGGCCTCGGGCACGGAGCGTCCGTGTGGTGGGCGTCAGACACAGGATTTGAGCTCTGATGCGCGCCCGAGTACTGGTCGTCAACGAGAACGAGTCGATCCCTTCGGACCGGCGCGTGTGGGCGATCTCGCAGACGCTCGTGCAGACGGGATGCGAGGTCGTGGTCGTGTGTCCGCAGGGCGACGAAGGCGAGCGCGCGGGCGGCGAGCGGGCCCGCTTCGAACTGCGCGACGGCGTGCAGATCCATCGCTTCCCGCTGCGGTTCGCCTCCGGAGGACTGCCCGGATACGCACGCGAGTACGGCGCCGCGCTGTGGCAGGCTTGGCGCGCCGTCCGGCGGGTGTCCCGCGATGGCTCGTTCGACGTCGTCCACGTCTGCAGCCCGCCCGATTTCATGTTCCTCGCCGCAGCGCCCGCGCTGCGTCGCGGCGCGCGACTGGTGTTCGACCACCATGACCTCACTCCCGAGCTGTTCCTGACGCGGTTCGGCGACGGGCATCCGCTGGCCCACCGGGCCACGCTGTCGGTCGAGCGAATCGCGTTGCGCGCCGCGGACACCGTGCTGGCGACGAACGAGTCCTACAGGCGAATCGCGCTGACGCGGGCAGGCAAGTCGCCGGACGGCGTGTTCGTCGTCCGCAACGGGCCGGACACGCGGCGATTCAAGCCGACCGCTCCCGACGCCTCGCTGAAGCGCGGCAAGCCGCTGCTGCTCGCCTACCTCGGGGTGATGGCGCCCCAGGATGGAGTCGACTACGCGCTCCGCGCGCTGGCCGAGCTCGCCTCGCGCAGGACCGACTGGCACGCCGTGTTTGCCGGCGAGGGTGAGGCCAGGCCGGAGCTGGAGCGCCTCGCGCTACAGCTCGGCATCGCGGACCTCGTCGAGTTCACCGGCTGGCTGGACGACGGGGCGATCACGCGGCTGCTCTCGAGCGCCGACGTATGCCTGTCACCGGAGCCCAAGAGCCCTCTGAACGACGTCTCAACGATGGTCAAGCTCGCCGAGTACCTCTCGATGTCGCGCCCGATCGTCGCGTTCGACCTGGCTGAGTCGCGGCTGTCCGCGGGCGAAGCAGCGCTGTACGCGACGCCGAATCAGGCAGCCTCGTTCGCGGCGCGAATCGATGAGCTGCTCGAAGATCCCGAGCGGCGCAGCCGCATGGGATCGCTCGGGCGCGAGCGCGTGGAGCAGGTCCTGTCGTGGCAGCGGTCCGAAGAGCAGCTGCTCGCGGCCTATGAACGCACCCTCGGTCTCGGAAGGAGACCGAGGCTGCAGACGTTGCTTAGGGAGGACCGTGGGCGGCTCGAGCCTCAGTGCAGCTAGCCATGATGAGGTTTCATCACCTCTCGCTACGCGTGCCGTGCCCCGCCTAGCGCGCACCGCCCTCCTGGCTCTCGCACTCCTCCTGGCCTGCCTCGCAAAGGCGGCTCCGGCGCTCGCCTCCGGCCCGTGCGGCCCTCCGGTCGTGAATCCGGTCGCCTGTGAGAACACGCTCCCGGGAGATCCACCCAGCGACTGGCAACCCGGCACGCCCGATGACCCGTCGATCGTCGGCTTCGCCACCTCGATGAGCGTCAACGCCGGGCAGACCGAGTCCTTCAAGATCAGCACCCCCTCGACCGGGTACCACATCGACATCCTGCGACTCGGCTACTACGGCGGCGACGGGGCGCGCATGATCCAGGCGAACATCAAGCCGTCGGCGTCGTTGCCCCAGCACCAGCCGGGCTGTCTCGTCAGCACCTCGACCGGCGAGGTCGACTGCGGAAACTGGGGCGTGTCGGCGTCCTGGACGGTTCCGGCAAACGCCGTCTCGGGCGTCTACGTGGCGCACCTCGTGCGCGACGACGCCTCGGCCCCAAGCGGGGATGCCAGCCACATCGTGTTCGTCGTGCGCAACGACGCGAGCCATTCGGCGATGCTCGTGCAGACCTCCGACGCGACCTGGGAGGCGTACAACCAGTACGACGGCAACAGCCTCTACACGTGCGTTATGGACTGCCCGCCCGGCAATTCAGACACCTACACGGGAGCAGCGGCCGTCTCGTACAACCGCCCGTTCTTCATCCCCTCGAACGCGACCTTCGGGTCGCAGGAGACGGGCGTCTGGTGGGCCGAGTATCCGATGCTCCGCTTCCTGGAGGAGAACGGCTACGACGTCAGCTACACGAGCGAGTCCCAGGTAGAGGCGAGCCCGTCCCTGTTGCTGAACCACAAGCTCTTCATGTCCAGCGGACACGACGAGTACTGGTCGGCCGGGCAGCGCTCGGCCGTCACCGCCGCACTCGCCGCGGGCGTGAACCTGGCGTTCTTCAGTGGCAACGAGATGTTCTGGAAGACCCGCTGGGGGAACAGCATCGACGGATCCAACACTCCCTACCGAACGCTGACCACCTACAAGGAGACGAACTTCAACCAGCCGATGGACCCGCAGGACCCGCCGACCTGGACCGGAACATGGCGCGATCCCCGCTTCAGCCCGCCGGCCGACGGGGGCCAGCCCGAGAACGCCGTCACCGGACAGTATTCGATGGTCGACTACGGCACGACCGACATCACGGTCCCCTATCAGTACAGCAAGTTGCGCTTCTGGCGCAACACGTCGGTGGCGAGCCTGAGTCCCGGTCAGACGCAGACGCTCGCGCCGAACTCGAACACGCTGGGGCACGAATGGGACGTTGACGCCGACAACGGCTTCCGTCCCGGTGGGGAATTTGACATGTCCTCCACGACGGTCAGCGGCGCGCATGCGTTCACCAACGACTACGGCAGCAACGAGAACGACAACGCGACGGTCACGCACCACCTCACGCTGTACCGCGCTCCGAGCGGGGCGCTGGTGTTCGGGGCCGGAACGATCCAGTGGGCCTGGGGCCTCGACCCCAACAATCCGCTCGGCAACAACCCGGACCCGACGATGCAGCAGGCCACGGTGAACCTGTTCGCGGACATGGGCATCCAGCCCGCGACGCTGATCGCCGGTCTCGTCCCCGCGAGCGGGTCGACCGATACCACCCCACCGACGTCGACGATCTCCAACCCGACCGCCGGCTCCTCGCTGAGCGACGGAAGTGCCGTCACGGTCACCGGTAGCGCTACCGACAAGGGAGGAGGCGTCGTCGCCGGCGTCGAGGTCTCAACCGACGGAGGCACGACGTGGCATCCGGCGACGCTGACCACCGCCGCCGCGACGACCGTCAGCTGGTCCTACAGCTGGGTCGCGCACGGGTATCCGAAGACGACAATCGAATCGCGGGCGGTCGACGACAGCGCCAACATCGAGACGCCCTCCGACGCCACCTCCGTGACGATCAACTGCCCGTGCTCGATCTGGGGGAATTCGTTCACGCCGTTGAACACGGATGCAGGAGACCCCGGTTCGATCGAGGTCGGCTTCCAGTTCAAGTCCGATTCGAATGGCTTCATCAACGGAATCCGCTTCTACAAGGCGTCGACCAACACGGGCACGCACGTCGGCAGCCTGTGGACGAGCACCGGGACGCTGCTCGCGCAGGCGACGTTCACCAACGAGAGTGCATCCGGCTGGCAGACCGTCAACTTCTTGAGCCCCGTCGCGGTCACCGCCGGCACGACCTATGTCGCCGGCTACTTCGCTCCCAAGGGCCACTACTCGTCGACCCCCGGATACTTCTACCCGCCCCCGTCCCCACCCGGCTTCGGCGGCGGCATCGTCGACAGCGGCCCGCTGCATGCGATCAGGAACGCCACCAGCCCCGACGGCCTGTATTCGTACGGCTCGAGCAGCACGTTCCCGACGAGCACCAACGTGGCCACGAACTACTGGGTCGACGTGCTGTACGCGCCTGGCTCCGCGCCAACCGCCCCGGGGCAGGTCACCGGGGTGGCGGCGACGCCCGGCAACGGCAACGCGACGGTCTCCTGGACCGCACCGAGCAACGGCGGCAGCGCGATCACCAGCTACACGATCACGCCATACATCGGCTCCACCGCCCAGACCCCGACGATCCTCGCCGGGTCCCCACCAGGAACCAGCACGACGATCACCGGCCTGAGCAACGGCACCACCTACACGTTCACCGTATCCGCCACCAACAGCGTCGGCACCGGCCCGGCATCGCCGGCTTCCAACCCGGTCACACCTGCGACGGCCAACGTACCCGGCGCGCCGACGAGCGTGAGCGCCAGTCCGGCGAGCTCCCAGGCGCTCGTCAGCTGGACCGCGCCGGCGAACAACGGCGGGTCCTCGATCACGGCGTACACGATCACGCCGTTCATCGGCTCGACGGCGCAGACACCGCTGACGGTCAGCAACGCCTCGGCCACCTCCGCGACCTTGACCGGCCTGACCAACGGCACCGCCTACACGTTCACGGTCGCGGCGATCAACGGCGTCGGCACCGGCGCGCCCTCCACCGCGTCGAGCACCGTCACGCCCGAGGACACGGTCTTCGACTTCAACGGCACCCCGATCCAGACCGACTCCGGCGACAGCTCGGCCGTCACCGTCGGCGCGAAGTTCACGTCGACCACGAACGGGACTGTGACCGGGATCAGGTTCCTCAAGTCCGCCGCCAACATCGGCACCCACATCGGTAGCCTGTGGAGTGCCGGCGGCACGCTGCTCGCCGAGGCCACGTTCACCAGCGAGACGGCCACGGGCTGGCAGACCGTGCTCTTCTCGAGCCCGGTTTCGGTCAGTGCGGGCACCACCTACGTCGCCTCGTACCTGGCCCCCAACGGCCACTATGCGGCCAGCCAGCAAGGGTTCGCGTCCGCGGTCACCAACGGACCGCTCACCGCGGTCGGCAACGCCACGAGCGTCAACGGGGTGTACGCCTACGGCGGTACGAGCACGTTCCCGACCAGCGCCTACAACGCCACCAACTACTGGGTCGACGTGCTGTTCCAGCCGGGCCCCGGCGCCACCGTTCCAGGACAGCCGACCGGTGTGTCGGCGAGCGGGGGTAACGCCAGCGCGACCGTCTCCTGGACCGACCCGAGCAGCGGCGGCAGCCCGATCACCAGCTACACGGTCACCCCCTACATCGGCTCCACCGCCCAGACCCCGACCACCGTCAACAACGGCTCCGCCACCTCCACAACCGTCACCGGCCTGACGAACGGCACCGCGTACACGTTCACCGTATCGGCCACCAACGCCGTCGGCACAGGCGCGGCGTCGGCCCAGTCCAACGCGGTCACACCGACAGGCGGCACGACGGTGCCTGGAGCGCCGACAGCTGTCACCGCGACCCCGGCGAGCTCGCAGACGCTCGTCAGCTGGACCGCGCCCGCCAGCAACGGCGGCGCGTCGATCACAGGCTACACGATCACGCCGTTCATCGGCTCCACCGCCCAAACGCCAACGGTCCTCAGCAACGGCTCGGCGACCTCCGCGACCGTCACCGGCCTGACCAACGGCACCGCCTACGCGTTCACCGTCGCGGCGACCAACAGCGTCGGCACCGGCGCCGCCTCCACGGCCTCGGCCGCGGTCACGCCGGAGGACACGATCCTCGACTTCAACGGCACCCCGATCCAGACCGACTCCGGCGACACGACGGCGGTCAACGTAGGCGTGAAGTTCACCTCGACCGCGAACGGGAGCGTCACCGGGATCAGGTTCCTCAAGTCCGCCGCCAACACCGGCACCCACGTGGGCAGCCTGTGGACCGCCGGCGGCACGCTGCTCGCCCAGGCCACGTTCTCGGGCGAGACCGCCTCGGGCTGGCAGACGGTCAACTTCTCGAGCCCGGTCGCGATCACCGCCGGCACCACCTACGTCGCCTCGTACCTGGCCCCCAACGGCCACTACTCCGCCAGCCAGCAAGGGTTCGCCTCCGCGGTCATCAACGGACCGCTCACCGCGGTCGGCAACGCCACAAGCGTCAACGGGGTGTACGCCTACGGCGCCACGAGCACGTTCCCGACCAGCGCCTACAACGCCACCAGCT
>ODAK010001067.1_pt1 | contig 30669 bp, 26 predicted proteins | sample 1539591 | NCBI WGS metagenome assembly ODAK01 (sample SAMEA3539303, study PRJEB22396) | soil metagenome | biome: tundra; feature: field; material: soil | place: USA | collected 2010-05 | depth 0.15 m
TTGTCGCGAACTTTTCCCTGTCGGTCGAGGAGACCCTGCAGACTTACCTTGGGCTCCCTCACAGAGGCGGGACCCTGAAGCTATACCGGAACCTTGGGAACGGGGCATTCCGGGACGTGACCAAAGAGACCGGGCTGGACAGGGTCTACATGCCCATGGGGGCAAACTTCGGCGATGTGGACAACGACGGATACCTCGATATCTATCTCGGCACTGGAAGTCCGTCGTACGCTTCACTGGTTCCCAATGTTTTGCTACGGAACAAGGACGGAAAATCCTTTGTGGACGTCACGGCTTCTTCCGGCACGGGCGAGTTGCACAAAGGACACGGTGTCGCTTTTGCGGACATCGATAACGATGGCGATGAAGACATCATCACGTCGATCGGCGGTGCGCAGCCCGGGGACAGTCATGCTTTCCGCCTGTTTGAAAACCCGGGCAACGGCAATGACTGGATCAGTTTGAAGCTGGTGGGCGTGAAGGCCAACAGGGCTGCGATCGGAGCGCGTATCAGAGTGACCGTGAAGAACGAGGGTGGCCCGAAACACAATGATGAGACGCGCTCGATCTATCGCACCGTCGGCAGTGGAGGGTCCTTCGGCGCGTCGCCGTTACAACAGCACATCGGGTTGGGGAAAGCGGCGCAGATTGTGAGCATCGAGATATTGTGGCCCGGCGGCAGCAGGACGCCGCAGACTTTTTCCAACGTAGGCAAGAACCAGTTTCTGGAGATTAAAGAGTTCGGCGCGGAATACACGAAACTGGAGCGGCTTCCGGTCCGCCTGGGAGGCGCGAAGAGAGTTCCATGAAACAAGTGTTGTTACTCGCGTGCTTACCGGCCCTGGCTGCTGCGGCGGAACGCTATCCAGTGACCGGGCTGATCCTGAGCATAGACCAGCCCCATCGAAGCTTCCTCGCCTCCTGTTCGGAAATTCCCGGATACATGAAAGCTATGGTGATGCCGATCCCGGTACGCGAACTGAAAACGCTCTCAGGCCTGAAACCCAGCATGTTTGTGGACTTCACCCTGGTCGTCGAAAAGGACCGTTCCTGGGCCGAGAACGTTCGCGTGCACGAGTACGAAAACCTGGCGCAGGAACCGCTGCTGGTGCGTCGCCTGGAACTGCTGGCTCGCCTCGATAAGTCGAACCCCGCGCCGACTCCGCTTGCCGTCGGCGAGCGGGTTTCGGATTTCACACTCACCGATCAGACCGGGCAGCGCGTCAGTCTCTCCCGTTTCGCGGGCAAGGTGGTGGCAGTCACCTTCATTTACACCAGTTGTCCTCTGCCCGACTATTGTTTCCGATTGTCCAACAATTTCGGACGCCTCCAGAAGCGCTTCGCCACACGGATGGGTCGCGATCTGGTGTTGCTGAGCATCAGCTTTGATCCGGTTCACGATCAGCCGGAAGTTCTGGCAAAGTACGCGAGCACGTGGCAGGCGGATTCGAATTCGTGGCGCTTTCTGACGGGAACGCCCGCTGAGGTGAAAGCGGTGTGCCGTATGTTCGGTTTGAACTTCTGGCCGGATGAGGGGACCCTCGCGCATTCCCTGCACACGCTCGTCATTGACCGCCAAAGCAAACTGGCGGCCAACTTCGAGGGCAACCAGTTCAGCGCCGAACAACTGGGTGATTTTGTAGAGACAACGCTGAACCATGTGAGGTAGCGTCAGCGACGACCGTTTGGGAAACAAGCGTGCGCGGTTGCGACTTGACTATCGCATCCCAGGCGACAACGTCGATGGCGCAGCAGTTATCGAATCTCTCAAAAAGTACTACCGTGTCCGCGCGGTCAGCACCCGAGAGGCCACGGAGAGGGCGCGCCGCCATTGTTCAAGTTCCACGGAAACGGGGCTCGCGGAAGCGTAAAACCAGGCGATTCCTCGGCTCACGCTTCTCAGCAGCGCGTTTAGCGCTCGGAGTCTCCAGAACGGGCTTGCCGATTAGCGGTGAAAAGCCGGCTTATCATTACTGATCTGCAGCAATTGGTTTATTAAGTGGAACGAACGTGGATCGCGTTTCCTGCCACATTTTTTCGGGGTGGGGCGACCGAACGATATCTACATTAACGGCGCCTGTTCATCTGGAACCACGCAGGTCACAGATGCCTGTCCTCAACTCACTGCGAGATTCTCTGAGTTGATTGAATTCGAGTTGTAACGCGAGAACACCACTTGATAGTTGGCATCGCCGACGGTGTAGATCCAGGTTCCAATTCTCGGTTCGAACTCATCTGGATGGCGATTCAGAGTCGTAATGAGTTCAGGCGGTAAGGGCTCCGTTGAGTGCCTCAGCAGAAGCCTGCCACCAGCAGGCCATACACCGGTAGCGATGCTCCGCCAGGGTTCGCCCCGTGAAATTCGGATCTCCAATAGTAGATCCGTGAGCATCGCGCCCCCCACGGCGAAAAGCCACTACATTCGATCTATGATCGCGTTCAGTGCAGCGCTGGGCCGCATCGCTGCGACACACTTATCGTCGTCCGGGAAATAGTACCCCCCGATGTCCACTGGTTTGCCCTGCGCCGCCAACAACTCCTGTGTGATCCTGCCCTCGGCCGAAGCCAGCGCGGCGGCTACCGGAGTGAAGCGTTGCTTTAAATCCCCGTCCTCGTCCTGGGCGGCGAGTGCCTTTGCCCACGCCAACGCGAGATAGTACGTCGAACCGCGGTTGTCGATCTCGTTCACCTTCTGCGAGGGGTAGCGGGCGTCTTCGAGGTACTGGCCGATGGCCTCGTCCAGCGTTTTCGAAAGGAGGGCCGCGCGCTGGTGGCCGCCTTTTGTTGCCATCAGTTCCAGCGATGGCACCAGCGCACAGTACTCCCCGAGCGAGTCCCAGCGCAGATGACCTTCTTTCACCAACTGCTGCACGTGCTTCGGCGCCGAACCGCCGGCTCCGGTTTCGAACAACTGGCCACCCTGGAGCAGCGGCACGATCGAGAGCATACGGGCGCTTGTCCCCAACTCGAGAATCGGGAACAGGTCGGTGAGATAGTCACGAAGCACGTTACCCGTGACGGAGATGGTGTCCTCGCCGCGGCGAATTCGCTCGAGCGAGAATTTCATCGCGTCCACGGGCTTCATGATCCTGATATCGAGGCCGGAGAGGTCGTGGCCGGCCAGGCAGGTTTTCACTTTCTCAATGATTTGCGCATCGTGGCCGCGATCCGGGTCGAGCCAGAACACCGCGGGTGTGCCGGTTGCCCGCGCCCGTGTCACGCCCAGCTTCACCCAGTCGCGGACGGGCTCGTCTTTCGTCTGGCACGCGCGGAAGATATCGCCACGCTCGACGCTCTGTTCGAGCAGGGTCTTGCCGCCGTCCTCTACGATGCGAATCGTTCCGTTGCCGGGTGCGACAAACGTCTTATCGTGCGAACCGTATTCTTCGGCTTTCTGAGCCATTAGCCCGACGTTGGACACGCTGCCCATGGTCGCCGGATCGAACTGTCCGTTCTGCCTGCAATCCTCGATCACGACTTGATACATGGTGGCGTAGCAGCGGTCCGGGATCACGGCAACAGTGTCCTGCAGCCCATCCTCTTTGTTCCACATCCTGCCGCCATCACGGATCACCACTGGCATCGATGCGTCGACGATCACGTCACTGGGAACATGCAGGTTGGTCCTGCCCGCACGGGAATCCACCATCGCCAAACCGGGACGCCCTTCGTAACAAGCTGCGATATCGGCTTCGATCTCAGCCTTTTTCCCGGCCGGAAGCTGGTCGAGTTTGCTGAGCACGTCGGCCAGTCCGTTGTTTACGTTGGCGCCGATCTCTGCGAGGACGCCGGCATGTTTCTGCAGGGCATCGGCGAAATACTCTGCCACACAGTGCCCGAACATGATTGGGTCGGAGACCTTCATCATCGTGCACTTCAGATGCAGCGAGAAGAGCGCATTGTCAGCGTTAGCGGCAGCGATCTGTTCCGCATAGAATTTCCGCAGTGCCGTCACGTTCATGACCGCGGAGTCGACAATTTCGCCCTCGGTCAGCGGGATTCCTGGCTTCAGGACTTTCACCGCGCCGGCGGAATCCACAAATTCGATCCGCGCTTCGGTGGCAGAGCTCACGGTCACGGATTTCTCGCTGCCAAAGAAGTCCTTGTTGCTCATGTGCGCGACACGTGTCACCGAGCCGGACTTCGGCCAGGGCTTCATCTTGCCTGGATGCTTCCGCGCGAACGCTTTCACGGACCCGGAAGAGCGCCGGTCGGAATTGCCTTCGCGCAGCACGGGATTCACGGCAGAGCCGAGGGCCACAGCAAACCGGGCCTGCACCGCGCGCTCCTCCTCCGTAGAGGGGGCGTCTGGATAGTCGGGAATGTTGTAGCCCTTCGCCTGAAGTTCCGCAATCGCGTCCCGGAGCTGCGGAATCGAGGCGCTGATGTTGGGCAGCTTGACGATGTTGGCGTCAGGCGCCTTGGCCAGCTCCCCCAGGCGCGTCAACTCGTCGGGAATTTTTTGGTCTTGCTTAAGACCCTCGGGGAAGTTGGCGACAATACGGCCGGCGAGCGAGATGTCGGCCGTTTCGATCTCCACTCCTGTCCCTTTGCAGTACGCGCGCAGGATGGGCAGGAGCGCGTACGACGCGAGCGCCGGTGCCTCGTCGGTCTTGGTCCAGGTGAGCTTCATATATGTAAGTGAGTGCGGAGAGAAGGCGGTCGCAAAAGCGGTCTCAGGCTGATGCACAGGATAACATGCTCGACCCGCTGAATCAGACGGCAAAGCATTGATTTTGTTGGTTGACTTGCTCCTCCGCCGCCACTGGCGCTCCGGTTGCGAGCACACAACGCTCACGGGTCGCACGCAGCATAGCGGCCAAACCATCAACACGATTGGGCCGGGCCGATTCCAGCACACGCTGATATGTTCCGCATGCCGGAATCGCTCAACCCGCGAGACGATGGACCCCGCTCCGAGGGGATCGTCGGCCACTCGTACAATGCTGGTCCCCAAACGGCGTTCTGGAAGTTTAGTCCCCCGGCAGCCGGCAAGTGCCTTGGGGCTGCCGAATACGGGTACGATCTTCTGAAACGGAGTACTTAGTCTGGACGCTTGCCGCTAAGCTCTGGTCCGGCTCTTCCGAATCCAGCCGTAAATCGACCACGCGCTGCCGATCATTGAGGTCAACACGAGCGCGATGATGAACCACTGCACCCAGGGCGTCTGCGCCAGGGCGATAATCCTGCGCCCGTAGACGACCGCGAGCCAGCCTTCGGTCGCGAAGCGAACGCCACGGCATGCGGCAATAATGGCCAGCATCTTTTTCCGCGGGTATTGCAGCGCGCCCGCCACGATAATGAATGGCGTGAACGGAAACGGCGGCGGCATCAGCGCCGCGGTCGCGATGGCGATGCCGCCATGCTGCTTGACCTTCCTTTCGACGTAAGCCGTGCGCCTGCCTTTATCGATACGCTTTTCGCCGCCTTTGGCGGAGACCCAGCGGGTGAAGTCGACGCCGACGATCGAGCCGAGCGTGGCCATGAAGACGTAGTAAAACACCCTCTCGTGATGGGCAGCGGTCAAAGCCACCACGAGCAGGTCATTGCCGAGGGGCATGAACAGGAACGACGAATCGAGCACGCCGAGCAACAGCAGGCCGATGCCGCCGAGCGAAAAAAAGAACGCTGCTACAGCGCGCAGAGCGTTATGCATTCGTCAGCAGCACTTTGCTTTTTTGTACTTTGCGCGGAAGCGTTCGTCGGAAAAGCGCCGCCATTCGGCGCCGGAGTGTTTGGTGCCGTGCGCCGCCAGATGGCGAGCATAGGCGTTCTGATCGCCCAGCTCCCGCAGGAGCTCCATCAGACCGCCGGCGATTCGTCTAACAAGCTGCATCAGATCTCTTCCGTGCCCAGCCGTGTCATTACGAACGGCGATTCGATCACCCTGGCCGGCTCCGTGCCGCGCAGGATGCCGTACCACAGTCGCAGCGAATCGACGAGCACGATTGCGACCAGAACCATGAAGGTCCCGCAGACCACGGCGTCGAGCCGGGCGTTGAAGATGAGCGTCAAAGTATCCCTCTGACCGGCCGCCGCCGAAACCGCCAGTTGGCTGGCCTGAGAGAGAAACCCAACCCGCGGCAACGGGGAGAAGATCTTCTGCCATCCCGCGCTGAAGGTAACCAGCACCAGCCACGCCAGCGGCGCGCAGGTGATCCACATGTATTTCGGGCCATGCATCTTGAGGATGATGGTCGTCGCAACGGAGAGTGCGATGCTCGCCAGCAGCTGGTTCGCGATACCGAAGAGGGGCCAAAGCGAGTTGATGCCGCCCAGCGGATCGCGTACCCCCTGGATGAGAAAGTAGCCCCAGGCGCCGACGATGATCAGGCTGGAGCCGATAACACCCGGCATCCAGCTGGTGCGGCCCAGTGGCTTCCACGCCTGGCCGAGCAGGTCCTGCAGCATGAAGCGGCCGACGCGCGTTCCTGCGTCGACGATCGTCAGGATGAACAGCGCCTCGAACATTATCGCGAAGTGGTACCAGAACCCTAGAACGGCGTCACCGCCACCACCACTGGCGAAGATGTGCGCCATGCCGATGGCGAGTGAAGGCGCGCCGCCGGTGCGATTGAAGAGCGTCACTTCACCCACGCTGTGGGCGAGCGAAGCCATCTGCGGGGCGGTTACGGGGAAGCCCCAGCCGGAGATAGTAGCCACGGCTGCATCGGCTGTCTTACCAACGATGCCGGCAGGTGAGTTGACGGCGAAGTAAACGCCGGGGTCGACGACGCACGAAGCGATCATGGCCATGATTGCCACGAAGCTTTCGAGGATCATCGCACCATAGCCGACCGGCCACGCATGCGATTCGCGGGCCATCATCTTGGGCGTGGTTCCGGAGGAGATGAGGGCATGGAAGCCGGACACCGCGCCGCACGCGATGGTGATGAAGCAGAACGGGAAGATCTTGCCTGCGAACACAGGCCCGGTGCCGTCGGTAAAACGCGTGAAGGCGGGCATCTGGAGATCGGGGTGGACGAAGAGGATCCCGAGCGCCAGCATTCCGATGACCCCGAGTTTGACGAACGTACTGAGGTAATCGCGCGGCGCGAGCAGCAGCCACACGGGCAGGGCGCTCGCAAGGAAGCCGTAAATAATCATGGCGATGGCGATGCCCATGGCGGAAAGAGTGAACGCCGAGGCCCAGGAAGAACTCGCGATCCACTGGCCTCCGAACACGGAAGCCACCACGAGCGCGAAACCGATGGCGGAACATTCGAGAACCTTCGAAGGCCGCCAGTAGCGGAGGTAGAGTCCCATGAAGACGGCGACGGGCATGGTCGCGCCGATGGTGAAGACGCCCCACGGGCTGCCGGCCAGCGCGTTGACGACGACCAGCGCAACGACAGCGAGCAGAATGATCATGATCAGCAGCACAGTGACCAGCGCGACCAGGCCCCCAACTTTGCCAATTTCTTCGCGGGCCATCTGGCCGAGCGATTTGCCATCGCGCCGCATGGAAGCAAACAGAATGACGAAATCCTGCACCGCGCCGCCGAAGACGGCGCCCGCGATGATCCAGAGGGTGCCGGGCAGGTAACCGAACTGGGCGGCGAGCACCGGACCTACGAGTGGTCCGGGGCCGGCGATGGCGGCGAAGTGATGGCCGAAGACGATCCACTTGTTGGTCGGCACATAATCGTGGCCGTTTTCGAGACGCTCAGCGGGAGTGGCGCGTTCATCATTGAGCGCCATAACGCGTGCGGCGATGAATTTCGCGTAGAAGCGATACGCGATCAGGTACGAGCAAGCCGAGGCGAGCACCAGCCACATGCTGTTGATGTGTTCGCCGCGGCTGGTGGCGATGGCACCGAGGCAGATGGCCGCCGTACAGGCGATGGCAAGCCAGAGGAGCGCGAAGGCGACTCGCTTAAAAGTCATTCTTATAGAGATTGTCAGAATGCGGGAGCGGTCCGCAAGACTTGGTAGTTCCCGTCGAGGACTCGGCCGTAGGGATCGATGGTGCCGATGTAGCGCGCGTCACCCTGCGACGGGCCCATCAGGATGACTGAGTAGTGCCGCGACGGATACGCCAGCGCGCGCCAGACATGGCCGCTGGCTTCGGCGGTAGTGCTTCGGGCCGGATGTCCAAGCTTACGAATCGTGGACACGTAGGTGTCGTCCGGCCCTAATTGCAGGAACGCACGGTAGCCGCGATAGAGGTCCCCGCGCTGGTGCAGGGGTGACTGGCGGGACACGCCCGCGACGATGGTGCAGGCGACGGCGCCCAGAACGGCAGCGACGCCAAGCCATTTCATAGTGCGGGATTCGGGCTTCGTCTCGAGGCGGATATTAATGACCGGCGCGGGATGGTGCGGATGCGCGATAACGCTGCTGTCGCTCATCGCGCCCGGCAAAGGAGCTGGAAATTCGATCACCTGGCGTTCGCGCGGGATGATGACGCCGCGGCGGAATTCCAGTTCGCGGCTCAGCGCGACGATCATGACAGGTTCATCGAAACGCGAAACCTCGCCGAGAAAGACGCGCGGGATGAAGATTTCTTCGCCCGAACGCGCATTGGCGACGACACACTCCGACCACGTGGCCCGGCGATAGAGCCACTCGTTCGGCTCGAGGTTCCGGATGGGCGGATAGAACGAGAACCGGCGGCCGCCCAGGTGCTGTAAAGGCGTCGGCAACGGTGCAATCGACATCTTGCCTCATCATAGCCGACTGGATAGCCGACTGGCTTCGTTGTGCCATAATCGAGCTACCCGAAAACGGGGGTTTCGTGGGCTGAAGGAGGACGATATGCGTCACGCCGCGATGTACCTCGGCCTTGCCTTATCCGGCATTTCCAGCCTGTCTGCGCAGAAAACGGGGTTGCCTTCGATGGGTGCCGGCAGCGCCAGCGGGTCGAACACGGGTTCGGTCTCGGGACCGCCTCCGCAGTCCTCGCAATCATCCAATCCAGGCATGAGCCCGGAGACGCAGATGCCGGTATTCATATCGGGCCGCGTCATGATGGAAGACGGCACCCCTCCCCCCACCAGCATCGCCATTCAGCGAACCTGTTCCGGATCGCCACGGACGGTGGCCTACACGAACAGCAAGGGCCAGTTCAATTTCCAGTGGGGCGACATCATTGGAATCGTTCCGGATGCTTCCGAGCCCATGGCGCCATTCGGCGGCACGCTGATGTCGAACAGCGGCAACGGCACGAGCGGCATGGGTCAGGACGCGCGGGGCGGACCCAACATGCTGGGCTGCGACCTGACGGCAAACGCGCCGGGCTTTCGCTCCGGCCGGATCGATCTGAGCGGCCACCGGGCTTCAGACAATCCGGAACTGGGCACAATCACGCTGCACAGGATGACGGAAGTGGAGGGCACGTCGGTCAGTGCGACCGCTTTGAACGCGCCGAAGGACGCGAGGAAAGCGTGGGAGAAAGGCTCGCAGTTCATGCGCGCCCGGCCGAAGCCACACCTGGCCGATGCCGAGAAGGAATTCAGCAAAGCGGTCGAGCTCTATCCTTCCTATGCGAATGCCTGGTCGGATCTTGGACGCGTGAGATTGCAGCTTGGCGCGACGGAAGCGGCGCGAGAGGCTTTTCGCAAAGCGCTCGACGCCGACGGGAAGCTGGTCGAACCATATGTACAACTGGGAGAGCAGGCCGCGCGCGAGCAGAACTGGACCGAGGCAGGCCGCAATATGGATAAGGCCCTGCAACTGGATCCGGTGGACTATCCGCAGTTATGGTTCGAAGACGCGGTGGCGAATTACAACCTCCACAATTACGAGCGCGCGGAGAAGAATACGCGGGCGGCGCTGCAGTTGAGCCGGATTGATCCGCGGGCGAACCAGCTCCTGGGCCTGATCCTGATCAACAAGCGCGATTATGCGGGCGCGAAAGAAGCTTTGCGCGCGTATGTGAAGATGCTGCCGAATGCGCAGGATCTGGATCATGTGAAGGCGCAACTGGTTGAGATCGACAGCAGACTGGCCGAGGCACCCCGTTAAAGTGACAGCTGGGGTTGTTTCCTCATGCGGCTATTTGACATAGTGGAGTTAGCGAAATGAAACGCAAAACGCAGGTCAAAACGGAACCGGTCGTCGCACCTGAAATCATCGAGAGCGCAAAGCGTTCGCTTGTGACCGATCGTCGCAAGGCCGGCGCCCGATGCACGGTGTGTGCGGGAGAAACGACGACAGGTTCCGCGGAGCAGCTCTGCTGGGTTTGCCGCCGGCTCAAGATCAGCGCGTGGCGCGATATTGAGCAGCAGATGCCCGCGCAGGAATAATCCCGCTCAGTGCTTCTGGCTCAGTGCTCCTGACCCAGGCCGCGGCGCAGGGCTTCTTCATAAATGTGGCCGCCCACGATCACGTCTTCCACAGCAAGGCCATTCGATTTGAAAACCGTGATCTGATCCGCGCTCGTGCGACCGGGGCGCTTGCCCGCGATGATCTCAGAGAGTTCAACGCCCGGGAATGTGAGGCCATCCGATTCGCGCAGCGGAATGAGCAGATCGCCGGATTCGAGTTTCGCGACTTCAATGGAATCGACCGCGACGACGGCCGCGCGGCCATAGATGAGGGCCGTCGGGAGCTCACGGCGTTCGGCCCAATTGGAGCCACTGCCATTGACGTGGGCGCCGGGCGCAATCCAGCCGGCTTCGATGACAGGCTCTTTTGAGCTGGTGGCAGTGACGATGATATCGGCGCCTTCGACACACTCGCGAGCGGTTGCTTTGGCTTTCACGTCGAGTTTGAACTTCTCAGCGCAGCGCGCGGCGAAGGCTTCGCGCCGATCCTGCCTGCGGCTCCAGACACGCACTTCGCGAATCTGGCGCGCGTTGGCGATGGCTTCGAGTTGCGTCTCCGCCTGAAAGCCGCTGCCGATGATGGCTGCGACGCCGGCGTCTGCGCGGGCGAGATACTTCGTTGCGACTCCGCTGGCAGCGCCGGTGCGGATCTGTCCGAGGTGATTGGCTTCGAGCGTGACGAGGGGCTGGCCGTCGCTGGATCGGTAGAGCAGGACTTCGAAGTGCGCGCCGGTTTTGGCGTTCACCGAATAGGCTTTCAGACCGAAATAGTCGGGCGTTCCCGCGGCCATGTAATGGAGCACGGAGCCCGTGGGCAGGATGACGCGGCGGCGCGGCTGGTTGACAGCGGTTCCCGCAGCCAGCATGCGGAAGGCGCCATCGAGAAGTTCGATTGCCTTCGACATGGGAAGGCAGGCAAGGACATCACTCTCAGACAGGTAGAGTTTCATTTATTGGCCTCAAGAATTGTGGAGACTTCTTCCCACTCGGCGAGGAGTTTCTTCATGTCTTCGCGGCGGGATTCGAGCATGCCTGCGATTTCAATACTCATCTCGGCGCTCTGATAACTGGAGAGCGCCTGCTCGAAATCGGCGATCTCGACTTCGAGACGCGTGATCTCGTCTTCGATGGATCGCTGGCGCTGTTTCATCTGGCGAAACTTTATCGGATTCAGGCGGCGCTGTTTGTCGTCTTTGTCGGCAGGCTTCTCGGTCGGCTTGTCGACAACCGCCGTTTTGCCTCTGGCCGCTGATGGTTGTTCGTGCGACTGGGCAGTCTTCTGCGCCGGCGCGCTCGCGGGAGCCGCGGCGCCATCCTTCCGCCACAGGTAGTCTTCGTAGTTGCCGGGGTAAACGCGGACCACGCCGTCGGCTACTTCGATCACGCGGGTGGCGAGTTTGTCGATGAAGTAGCGATCGTGCGATACGAACACGACCGTGCCGTTGAACTCCTGCAGCGCGGTGAGCAGCACGTCTTTGGCTCGCATGTCGAGGTGGTTCGTCGGCTCGTCGAGCAGCAGGAAATTGCCTGGCATCATCAGCATGCGGGCGAGCGCATAGCGGTTGCGTTCGCCACCCGAAAGCACGCCAATGCGTTTGAAGACGTCGTCTTCGGAAAAGAGAAAGCAGCCGAGAATGCTGCGCAGTTCGGTGTTGCTGGAACGCGGGGCGACCTCGCCCAGGTCGTCAATGATGGTCGATTCCGGGTTGAGGACTTTGTACTGGTCCTGCGCGAAATAGTCGGTCTCAACGTTATGGCCGAGGATGTATTCGCCGGTAGAGAGAGGCTCTTCACCTGACAGCAGCTTGATGAGAGTTGACTTCCCTGCCCCGTTTACGCCGACCAGCGCGATGCGATCGCCGCGTTCGACAGCGAAACTCGCGCCGGAGAAGACGAGTTTTTCGCCATAGCTCTTGGAAACGTTCCTGAATTCCGCGACGATGCGGCCGCTGGGCTTCGGTTGCGGAAAGCGGAAGTGTATGGTCTTTTCGTCCGGCGGAATTTCGATGCGCTCGATCTTTTCGAGTTCTTTGATGCGGCTTTGGACCTGTTTGGCTTTGGTGGCCTGCGCGCGGAAACGATTGATGAAGGCTTCGAGGGCCTCGATACGGTCGCGCTGGTTGGCGAAGGCGGCCTCGAGCTGAGCGCGGCGTTCGGTTTTCTGCGACTCGTATTTCGAATAGCCGCCGGTATAGAAGTAGACGCGCTTGTTCCAGATCTCGGCGATTTTGTTGACGGTCACATCAAGGAAGAACCGATCGTGTGAGATCAGGACAAAGGCGTTGGGATAACTTTCGAGATACGTTTCCAGCCAGTTGCGCGCTTCGAGATCGAGATGATTCGTGGGCTCGTCGAGCAAGAGGAGATTGGGCTCTTCGAGCAGGAGTTTCGCGAGGGCGATGCGCATCTGCCAGCCGCCGGAGAATTCCTCGACGCGGCGCGCCCAGTCTTCGCGGCGGAAGCCGAGGCCTGAGAGCACGGCACCCACACGGGATTCGATGTTATAGCCGTTGCGCGCGGTGAATTCCGACTGCACATGGTGATATCGCTCGGCGATCTGAGCGTATTCGGGAGTCGCATGGTCGAGTTCCGACATACGGTGGGCCAGCGACTGCTCCTCCGCTTCCAGAGCGTGGATCTCGGCGAAGACGCCAAGGCATTCGTCGAAAACCGTGCGGCCGCTGAGCGTGATGCCATCCTGCGGCAGATAGCCCGCGCGGATACCTTTCATGACATTGACGGAGCCATAGTCCAGGCCTTCGATTCCGGCGAGCACTTTGAGCAGGGTCGATTTGCCGGTACCGTTCGCGCCGACGATGCCGACCCGCTCCTTCGGGGTGATCAGCCAGTTGAGATCTTCAAAGAGAATTTTGGGCCCGAAGCGTTTTCCGGCAGCACTAAGTTGAATCATGCGGACTGAATCATGTGTATTGGTTTGAGATGACTGGCCGAGCGGAAGCCGCTACAGCCAATACTGCCATTGTCCCGCACCGATCACATACGCCGCGAGAACGGCGTTGGTAACGGCGTGGGCGAGGATGCAGTCCCAGAGGTTGCGGGTGCGGACCATCCACCAGTTGAAGGCGACCCCGGCGAGGAGACCAACGTCCCAGAAAGATCCATGTTCGGAGGCGAAGAGGAGCGCGACCAGCCAGAAGGCGGCGGGAGCGTAAGTGCCGAGCGGCACTTTTTCGAAGTGGTCTGAGTTGATGATCCAGCGCATGAGCCAGCCGCGCCAGAAGAGCTCTTCGAGAATGGGAACCGCGATCACGCTGATGGCGATGCGGAAGAACAGAAAGATCGGATCGCTCTTGGAAGCGGGAGGAGTGTTGCCGGCGGGATGACCGACTACAACGTTATCGAAAAGGAGGGTGTGGTGCCAGGCAGAAGAGATCAAGTCGGGAGTGATCCAGATTATGAAGACGGCGATGCCGACGAGGATGCTGAGGAAAGGTCTTGAGGGTGCGACGCGCAGCGCCGGGCGCGACACGATGAGGATCGCTGCCATCGAGACTGCGAAACGAACCCACGCGGGCACAGGCACGACCTGCTGCAGCGCCAGCAGAGCGACAAAAATCAGGAACGGGAAGACGTAAGGAACAGCCGGGTGCCTACGCAATTCGGAGATTGTAGCAGGCAGTTAGTTGTTCTTTTCGCCGCGGCGTTTTGCGTCGATATTCAGGCGTTTGATCTTCTGATTCAGCGTGGATAAAGGTACGCGAAGGGCTTCGGCGGCTTCGGTCTGGCTCCAGTTGAAGCGCTCCAGTTGGTCGATAATGGTGCGGCGTTCGAAGTCGGCGACGATCTCGAAGAGCGAGGCGTCGGGCGGCAGCGCGCCATTCTCGCTGCGGCGCAGCCGGATGCCGCCGGAGTGCAGCAGGTAATCCGGCAGCACGTCCAGGGGAATGACCTGCGTGGAGGCGAGGACGACAGCGCGCTCGACGACGTTCTCCAGTTCGCGGACGTTGCCGGGCCAGGTGTGGTCGAGCAGAAGCTGCATGGCCTCGGGTTCGAAGCGGAGTTGCGAACGATTTGTGGAATCGAGGAATTTTTCGTTCTCTTTGCTGAACTTTTCGAGGAAGTGCTGGATCAGGAGAGGAATGTCCTCACGTCTGTCGCGCAGGGGCGGCAGGTTTATATTGATGACGTTCAGCCGGTAATAGAGATCCTCGCGGAACTTCTTTTCCTCGACCATCTTGCGGAGATCAGCATTGGTGGCGGCGAGGATACGCACGTCGACCTTCATGACTTCGTTGGACCCGAGAGGCGTGAATTCCTTCTCCTGAATCACGCGCAGCAGTTTGGACTGCGTTTCGGCGCCGATGGTGCCGATCTCGTCGAAAAAGATGGTGCCCTTATTGGCGACTTCGAAGGCGCCCTTCTTGTTATGGATGGCACTCGTGAAAGCGCCCTTCACGTGGCCGAAGAGCGTGGACTCGAGTAAATCCGAGGGGAGTGAGCCACTGTTGACGGCGACGAAGGTGGCATCGACGCGCGGGGAATTGGCGTGAATGGCTTTAGCGATGAGCTCCTTGCCCGTGCCGGTTTCGCCGGTGATCAGAATGGTGGAACGGCTGGTAGCGACCTGCATGACAAGGTCGAGCACACGCAGCATGCGGTCACTCTTGCCGACGATGTTGGGAAAGCTGTAGCGCTGCTTGAGGGCAATCTTGAGCTGTGTATTTTCATCGATCAGGCGCTGGCCGGCGATGATGCGCTCGATTTCGATCAGGAGCTTTTCGTTGTCCCAGGGCTTGGCGAGATAGTCGTTGGCGCCAAGCTTCACGGCCTGCACGGCCGCTTCGAGCGTACCGTAGGCGGTAATCATGAATATGGGCGTGTGGCGATCGCGCTCGCGGACATCGCGCAGCATTTCCATGCCGGATTTCTCGGGCATCATCAGATCGAGCAGAACGAGATCGTAGGCGCGCGACTCCAGCTTGCGTTCACCTTCGGCGGCATTGGCCGCAAGATCGACTTGAAAACCTTCGAGATCGAGCAACGCTTCAAGACTTTCGCGGATTTCGATCTCGTCGTCAACAACAAGGATGCGGCCGCGAGACGCGCCGCTCAGTCTTTCACGCATTGGCGACATCAGACGTGAACCGCTTTGCTGATCGCCGGAAACTCCAGATGGAAACATGTACCCTCCCCGGGACGTGAGATGGCTTCAATGGCGCCGCCGTGTTCCTGAATAATGCCGTAGGTGACGGACAACCCCAGCCCGGTGCCTTTCTTTGCTGATTTAGTGGTGAAGAATGGATCATAGATGCGGCTAAGATGTTCGGGCGCAATGCCGTGGCCGGTATCGATGACCTCGACAATGACGCCGTTATCGCCGCACGATGTTGTGACTTCCAGAACGCCGCGAGGCTCCATGGCATCGCGCGCATTCAGAAAAAGATTGAGAAATACCTGCTGCAGTTTGCCGGAATTGCCTTTTACCGGATCGAGACGCGGGTCAAGTTTCGCACGAACCTCGATGCCGGCCTTTTTCATCTCGTGCTCAAGCAGCGAGAGCGTTTCCTGAATGACTTTGTTGAGCTGAACTTCGCTGAGCTCAGAGGTGGAGGTGCGCGAGAAATTCAGCAGCGAATTCACGATCTCGCTGGCGCGGAAAGTCTGGCGCGCGATCTTTTCGAGAATGCGGGATTTCTGTTCGTCCCCGGCAACCTGCTTGCCGAGCATCTGTGCGTAAGTCGAAATAACGGCCAGCGGCGTGTTGACTTCGTGCGCGACGCCGGCGGCCAGAAGCCCGATGCTGGAGAGCTTGTCGGCCTGAATCAGGCGGCGTTCAAGCTCGGCACGGTCGGTGACGTCGTCGAAGATAACCAGGCGGCCGATCTGTTCGTTGTCGCGGGAAACCAGCGGAGCGATCGCGATATTGACGCTCGATTCCCCGGTCCTCGTATCGAGAAGAAATTTGTCGAGGTGGTGAATGCGCATCTCTCCGCGGACTCGTTCAAACTGTTCGACGAGCGTGGCGGGGAAAAGTTCTGTCAGTGTGCGGCCCACAGCATCGGCGCGGCCGATGCCGCTGAGCCTTTCCATCTGAGTGTTCCAGCTTTCGACTGTGTCATCGAGACCGGCAGCGAGAATGCCGACGTTGATGGATTCGACGATGTTCTCGCTGAACTCTTTCAGGCGCTCATACTCGTCGACCTTCTGTTTGAGCGAGCGATAGAGGTTGGCATTCTCGGCCGCGATGCCGACGTAGTTGGAAAGCGTCTGGAGTAGTTCGACGTCATCGCTCGAAAGGAACTCGCCCTTTTCGGTCCGGCTGACACCCAGATATGCGATGGTCCGGCCGCGAACAGTGCACGGCACGTAATAATTGAGATCGAGCTCGGCAATGGTCTGCCGCACCGTTGGCGGCCAACTGCCAGCGATGGCGTCGAGGTGGTAGCGGGTGCGTTCGAAGAAGATATAGGGCGCCGTCTGCGGCCAGTCGAGGAAGCTCAGGTCGAGCGAGGCTGGCGAATGCAGAGGGAGTGCGCTCGCATCGTGCGACATACGCATCCGCCACCCGGGGGCGTCATTGAGGAAGAAGGCGACGTGGCGAATCGAGAGCGTCTGCATCAGACGGTCGGCGACGGACCGCAGCATGTGATCGAGATCCGTTTCGGAGTTGAGTTCGCGGGCGAACTCGATCAGGGTGCGGCGGTAATCGTAGCGATCCCGGTAAAAGTAGCGGTCCAGGCGGTCCTGAATCCAGTTGCGCAGAGGCTGGAAGAGGAACGTGGCGATCAGCATGACCGTGATGACCCACGTGTTGCCGAGGTCTTTGAAATTCTTCTGCACCAGGCTGCCGAGAGACAGGACGAGACCGTAGAAAGCGGCCAGCACGACGAGCGTGGCGATTGTATAGGCGTAACCGCGGCGGAAGATGACATCCACATCCATCAGCCGGTAGCGCACGATGGCGATGGCGATCGTGAGCGGGATGAGCGGGAGGGTGACGACCGCGTAATTCATCCAGGGCTGGAACGGGAAATCGAGAACAAAGGGTATGGCATTGATGACCGCGAACGGCAGAAAGCCGAACAGCATACCGTTGCGCAGCCATTTCAGTTGCTGGCGGATGATCGGGTCGTCTGCCTGAAGATAGCCCCACTGAAGGACAACGCCGCTTAACAGATAGGTGGCGGTGAGAAGTCCCATCCAGGAGCGGTCGAGAGCCTCGCGCACTTCGACCGAAGAATGTCCGAGCCAAATCAGGGCGCCGGAAGCGAAGCCCGCGGCTACCAGCGTGAGGATGGCACCGGGAAGATAGAGGGCAGGTGCGAGGGTCAGGCCGCCCCAGCGGCGGCGGAACCAGGCGCGGGGCTCGGGAAAAGTCAGGCAGAAGTGCAGGAAAAGCGCGGGCGCCAGCCAGCCGGCAATGAGATTACCCCAGTCGATTACCTGGTCGAACGCATTGAGCTTGCCGGTTCGGTGGAAACAGGAAAAAATGAACGAAGCCAGGCAGAATATATAGAAATGCCGGGCTTTGTAGGCGGTGCCGCGGCGGAAATAAACGAAAAGCCCGATGGCCAGATAGGCAACGCCGACGACATATTGCCAGCTGATGGCAAAGCCGCGGGCAGCTTCACTGACGATGACTGAAGCCGGGACGTCCACCTCCGGGCCACCCGCGCTGGCCGGACGGCGGACCACGTAAGCGGCTTTGGCCCAGGCTCCAACATAGGCAAGACGTTTGGGAACATCGCTCGCATCGGCTACCGGGGCAGCCTGAATGGACTTAAGGACGTCATTGACGCGAATCCCTGCGCGGTCGGCCGGACCGTTCGGAGCGACGCGCAGGGCGACCACCTGAACGCGCCCGCTTGCCTTGGCTCGTTCACCCCAGGTGACGCCGTCATCGGGCAGGCGAAAACGGTGGATCTGCTGATAGTTCAGGCCCGCAGCTATAGCCGCCGCGATTGTAAGCACGGTAAGAATAGCGGTCGAGAGCTGAAATTTCAGTTCCTGAAGCATCGCTTTGGCCAGGCATCATAAAGCGGCACACTGATTTTGAAGTATGCGACCCGGAGACACCTCTACGTCCGGGTCATCAGTGCAGTTTCGATGCCACTAAATTATTCAAGAATCAAAACTTAAACACTGATAACAATAAACTTAGCAAATCACTTTTGATGGGTAATTCCATTTTTGGTATCCGCCACGTTCCACGGGTGTTGAGAACCGGAGTCCGGGAGCTACTCAGATGGAAGCCTTCGGCCGCTTCGACTTGATCCAGCGCACAAATTCAGGGGGTACCGACATGGTGGAAAGGCGGCTTTGGCGGACCAGCGCCCAATCGCCGAAAAGATCGCTTTCTTTTATTTCGCGTAAAGTTACCGGCGGATCGATAACTCCGCGGAAGCGGAAATCGGCAACTGCCAGTTTCGGATTGGCTGGATCATCTCGGCCATCCCCGACAATATCCGCAACTCCTACAATTGCCGCATCTCCCATGCTATGGTAAATGAACACCCGGTCTCCCGATTTCATTTCGCGAATGGCGCGAACGGCCTGGGCGTTGCGAACACCATCCCACACTGTTTGTCCATCGCGCTGGAGCTGATCGAGCGCATATGTCTCCGGGTCGGTCTTTGCGAGGAAGTATGTCAAATGCCCTGGTACTCTCTCCACCATTAACGTAAGTATATTCTTTCTTTTCATTTTGCCTGCTAGGATTTATAGAGACATGAGAGTGTCGCCGAAAGTGGTTTTCACGTTATTATGCGCTGTTGCGCTTTGTTGCGCACAGTCCGAAGTCGCGCCTGTACCCGCGGGCTCGGCTCTGGCGGTAAATCCGGCTGCGGCAGTAAACCAGGGTCCGGCGGCAGCGGCCGATGCCGGAAAAGAAAGCACCGCGCCCGCACAGACGAACGCCGTCCAAGTCAATGGCGCAACTCAGAATACAGCTCCGTCGCCCACAGCCACTCGGGCTCAGGCGACTCCTGGGCCGTCGGTGACAAGTCCAGTGGCCGCACCGGATCTGCCCCCGGTACGCAAACCCGGGACGGAAGTGAAACCGCCCGCGGCAAGAACCGCTGCGGGACCGACAAAAGAACCCCAACCGTATGTGATCGGACCGCTCGACGTCTTGTCAATTAAAGTTTGGGGTCAGCAAAACCTGACATCCCTCTATGCGGTCGCAGCTGAAGGAACGATCTCGATGCCGCTGATTGGCGACGTTGTGGCAGATGGCCTGACCAAGGACCAGTTAAAGGCAGCGATTTCGAAGAAACTGGCTGAATGCTGCTTCAATAACGACCCGGAGGTCGATGTTCAGGTCGAGAAGATCAACAGCAAACGCTACTTCGTTTACGGAGGCGTGGGCCGCGCAGGCGAGTTCCCGCTTGTCCGCCCCACGACCGTGATGGACGCTCTTTCCGAAGTCGGCGGATTTCGCGATTTTGCGAACACCAAAAAAATTCGAATCCAGCGAATGCTTCCGAACGGGCAGACGACGGAATTGAAGTTCAATTACAAAGATGTCAGCAAAGGCAAGAACATGGAACAGAACATCCTGCTGCAGAATGGAGACCGGATTTTTGTTCCCGAATAGCACAAGTTCAGGCAATAAGGAGTATCGAACACGATGACCGCTTCGCTTCCCTCCGGTTCCCCTTCATCCGGGTACGTTGCGATCTCGCGCCGCCCGCTTGATTTGGAAGATTACGTCGACGTGGCGCGCCGGCATGTTGCCTGGATTGTGGGACCTATGCTGGCCGGAATCGTGATTTCGGTGGTGGTGGCGTTTGCGCTGCCAAACGTTTACATCTCGCAGGCGGAAATGCAGATTACGCCCGCCCAGATTTCCGAAAACATCGTACAAAGCACGAACAATCAGCAGTTGAATGAACGCATTATGCAGATGGAACAGGACATCCTGAGCCGCACGAGCTTGTCGACTCTCATCCAGGATCCGCGTCTGAACCTCTATCCGACAGAGCGCGCGAAAGAGCCGATCGAAGACGTGATCGAACAGATGCGCACCCAGGACATAAAAATTCACATCGATTCGCTTTCAGGAGAAGGCTCCCGGCGCGCATCCGCATTTTCGATTTCGTTTAAGTACCCGGATCGCCTGAAAGCGCAGCAGACAGTGCAGGCGCTGATCACAAAATTCGACGACGCCAACCTGACAACACAAAACAGAGCGCAGAACATGACCAGTACCTTCGTGCATGACGAACTGTCTGAAGCCAAAGCCAAGCTCGAGCAGATGAACGAAGAGCTGACGAAGTTCCGCGTGGAGAATACCGGTAAACTGCCGGAGGAATCCGAGCTGAATATCGCGCAACTGACATCCCTGCGGCAGAAGGCGAGCGGAATTAACGATTCGCTTAACCGCCTGGCGCAGGAACGTGTGCAACTCGATACGGGACTGCAGACGTTGCAGGATCGATTGCAGTTGTTCGACATGTTCGACAAAGAACTGTCGGCAACAGGACCGAGCGTGGCCGGCGCCCCGGCCGTCCGTCAGCAGAACGAAACGCTGCTGGCACTGAACAAGAACATCGATACTCACGAAAGCAACCTGGCGCAGTTGAAGCTCGTCTACAGGTCAACCTATCCGGACGTGCGGGACGAAGAAGCGCGGCTGCAGGTCCTGAAGAACCAGCGCGCCCAACTCGAGAAGAAACTGGAAGACGATCAGGCCAAACTGGCCGACGCAGCCAAACAGCCGCAGGAGCCGGTCAAGAAGCATACCGACCTGGCCACCGCGCAGTCCGTTGCCGCAGTCAAGGCGTCGATCGCCCAGACGCAGGCGCTGATCAAGACCAAGGAAATGCAGGGCGCCGATTGGGCCAAAGATCTGACGGCCACGAATAAGTCGATCGACTCACTACAGTTGAGGCTCGCGGCCACGTCGAGTATCTCCGCGACTTACGCGGAAATGCTGGCCAACCAGAAGATGGCCAGCGAAAAATATCAAAAGGTGATGGGCACCCAGCAACTAACAGAGCAGAGCAGTGAACTGCTGCAGAGAAAGGCGGGCGAGCAGCTTGAAGTTCTGGATAGCCCGTCGTTGCCTCTGACGCCGGCTGCGCCGAAGCGTTGGTTGATCGTGGGTGCAGGCGCGGCACTTTCGTTCATTGTGGGGCTGGCGCTGGCCGGCGTGCAGGAAGCGAAAGACACATCGCTGAAGAACCTGAAAGACGTCCGGGCGTACACCAATCTTCCCGTGCTGAGCAGCATTCCGCTGCTTGAAAACACGATGCTGGTGCGACGGAAGCGAAGAATCGCGTATCTCGCATGGTCGGCCGCGGTGATTGTGGGAATGCTGGCGGTCAGCGCGTCTCTCTACTGGCATTACACAACGACGGTATAGATATGAAGAGTCCACGGGAATCGGCTGAAAGAGAGTCTGCATGAGCCGCGTACACGATGCGCTTCGGCGCGCGGAGCAGTTGCTGGAATCGGGCGGCCCGGCGGCCGATGGGTCGCTTGTCCTTACCGACGATGCAGGCGTGGCCCCGCAGGAACCACCGATCGAAGTCAGTGCCGGCGGACACCGCAGCGGTCTGGCCCGGCCGGAGCCGAAGCAGCTGGATGTCGACTGGCGCACCTTTCTTTCGCGCTGCAAAGTGATTCCGTTTCGTCCCGCTCCCGAGACGCATCTGATCGACGTGGAGCGGCCGCACGAAATCCCCGCTGAAGAGTTTCGCAGTCTGCGGACGAGATTGAACCATCTGCAGAGCCAGCAGGACCTGCACTCTATCGTGGTCACCAGCGCTTCGCCCGCCGAAGGCAAGACCTTCACCGCGGTGAATCTGGCGCTGGCGCAGGCCCAGCTCGAAGCGCCCGTGCTGCTGGCGGATCTCGATCTCAGACGCCCGGTTGTGCACAATCTCTTCCAGTGCGAGAGGGTACCTGGTTTTTCGGACTTTCTGCTGGCGGAGAAGCCGCTGGAAGAGTGTATCCGTAAGATTGAAGGCACGAATCTTTACTTCATGCCGGCCGGTTCGCAGGTTAAAAACCCGCTCGAATTGCTGAATATGCGGCACGTGAAGAACACGTTCGAGGCGTTCCGCAAGATCTTCAACTGGGTGATTCTCGATACCCCGCCGCTGCTGTTCTCGGCGGATGCGAACCTGCTTTCGACGATGACGGACGGCACGCTGATCGTGGTTCGCATCGGCTCGACCACTTACGACAACGTGATTCGCGCGATGCAGACGCTGTGCGAAAACAACGTGCTGGGAATCGTCGCCAATGGCGCCCGCGCAGGCGAGCTTTACAGCAAATACACTTACTACTATTCGAAGCAGGAAGAAGAATAGAGTTAACGGCTGCGCACGGACTGAACGTGCGCGACATGGTGGTCGCCATGCCACGCGTAGAGTGCGAGGGTGAACGCCAGAGTGCGAGATGCGCCAAACTCCGGATGGATATACTTCCGTTCCCAGTCGGCATCTGACATACCAAGCATCAGCACAACCCAGCGCTGGTGCAGGGCTTCCAACAAGGCTAATGACGATTCAACAGATGCCTCATGGACGTCGTTGAGCTTCGCCCAGGCTGCTTCATCGTAAGGCTTGATCACGGGATCAACTTCCGTCAGCGCCAGTTTGAAGCGAATGTAGGCGTTCATATGGCTCTCGGGAACGTGGTGAATCACCTGGCGAGCAGTCCAGCCGCCTTCGCGATAAGGAGTGTCGAGTTCCTGGGTTGAAAGTCCGGCGGCCGCGGCGCGCATACGCGCGGGCGCAGACGCTACCGAGTCAATGAGACGCAGCCGGTCGGCGGAGGACAGGGATTCAGGCGGCTGAAATCGCCCGACTGGATATTGCCGCGTTAATTCAGGCGCGTTGCTCATTTGGATTCGCCACGAATCAGATCTTCATACGTCTCGCGCTCGCGGATGATGCGCCACTGGGCGCCTTCGACCAGCACCTCGGGCGCACGCGGACGCGAGTTGTAATTCGAGGCCTGCACGAAGCCGTAAGCTCCTGCCGACGCGATGGCCAGATATTCGCCGGGTCTGACATCGGGAAGCGCGCGGTCGCGGGCGAGGAAATCGCCGGTTTCGCAGATGGGACCGACGACATCGGCAACGATGGCCGCGCCACCGAGCGGTGAGTGGTTCAGCGTGAGAATGTCGTGATGCGCGCGATAGAGCGAAGGGCGGATCAGATCGTTCATCGCGGCATCGACTACGACAAATTCCTTCGACGGAGTTTTCTTGCGGTAAAGAACGCGGGTCAGCAACATGCCCGCAGGACCCACGATGGAGCGTCCGGGTTCGACCATCACGGTAAGGCCATGGTTACCCAGACGCGTACGCAGCGCGGAAACGAAATCGTGAATGGCCGGGGCGTTGTCAGTGGCCTGATAAGAGATGCCCAGGCCCCCGCCCAGATCCACGTGGTCGATGGCGTGGCCGTCAGCGCGCAGGGTTACGATAAGCACCATCACCTTGCCCGCGGCCTCCAGGATGGAAGAATAGTCGACGATTTGCGAACCGATGTGGCAATCGACGCCAGTGGCGCGCAGATGCCGGAACGCTTTCGCGCGGTGGTACACGGCAGGCGCTTCGTTGATGTCGATGCCGAACTTGTGATCACGCAGGCCCGTACTGATGTAAGGGTGAGTGGCGGCATCCACATCCGGATTAACGCGGAGGGCAAAGCGCGCGATGAGGTTGAGCTTTTCCGCGATGGCATCGATCTCGCCAAGCTCCGCTTCCGATTCGCAGTTGAAATTCAGAATGCCATTCTGCAGCGCCAGTTCGATTTCGGCTGCCGTCTTGCCAACACCCGAAAAAACGACGCGCGAAGGGTCGCCGCCAGCCTGGAGAACTCTGTAGAGTTCACCGCCGGAAACAATATCGAAGCCGCAGCCCGCGCGCACGAGCAGCGAAAGTACACCCAGGCTGGAGTTGGCCTTTACGGCGTAACACACCATATGCGGCATGTCGCCAAAGGCGCTGTCATAGGCGTGATATGCGTCGAGAATGGACTGCGCCGAATAGACGTAGCACGGTGTGCCGGTGGAGTGCGCGATATCCGCCAGATCCACTTCTTCACAAAACAACTTTCCGTTCGAGTAACGGAACATCAGATAGATCTCACTTTTGGTTTCACCCGCATCACGATTAAGGTCTGGTCGTCGAACCGTTCGGTGTTGAAGGTGTCCAGATCCTCAAAGATCTCGTCGACGATTTCTTTGGTTGTCAGGCCACAACAACGGCGGACCACATTGGCGAGGCGCGTGCGTCCATACTCGTCGCCGGCATGGCTGAGGTGGTCGGACACGCCGTCCGAAAACAGAATCACGAGATCATTGGGGTACGCCTGAAAAACTACTTCGTCGTACTCACGGTCAGGCAGCAAGCCGAGAGGCACGCCTTCGACCTGCACCTTCAGAATCTCGCGGTCGCGGCAAACCATGGGCGGAGAGCCGCCGGCGTTGGACATCGTGAGCGTCATGGAATCGGCGTGCCACAGGGCCAGCAGGAGAGTCACGTAGCGGCCCTCCACTTTGCGCTGCATAAGCGCGTCGTTGAGCGCCTTCATCAGGTCCGCTGGATTGCGGCGGCGGGGAGCCAGCGTACGCATGCGTCCATTCACCATGGCGCCGTAAAGAGCGGCAGCCGCGCCTTTGCCGCTGGAATCACCGAACGCGATGGCGAAGTGGGAATCGCCGTGTTCGAAGAAGTCGTAAAGATCTCCGGAGATCTCGCGGGCGGGACGCATGCCGATGGCGATTTCAAGGCCCTTCACGGGCGGAGCTTCCGCGGGCAGAAGAACGGTCTGCAGTTCGAACGCAGCTTTCAAATCCTCCTGCATGCGCCGCTCGCGCTCGCCGATCTCGTGATAAAGATGCGCGTTCTCGACGGCGATCGAGACGGAGGGAGCAAGCAGGCTCAGGGTGCGGGCATGGTCTTCCGTGAAATAGCCGATGCGTTCGCTTTCCAGATTGAGGACGCCGATCACGCGATCCTGCACGATGAGCGGAACGGCCACCTCGGAACGGACTCCCGGATGCGAGGCGATGTAACGCGGGTCGGTGGTGGTGTCGTGGATTCGAATGACCTCGCGCGAAGAGGCTGCTGCGCCGGTGATTCCTTTTCCGAGAGGAATATTATCGAGATTCACGCGCTGATCGAAGCGAATGCTGAAGCGGTGCCGGAGGACTTTGTTGGCCGAATCGACAAGCAGAATGCTGAACGCGTCGTAGCTGATCAGGCTCCGCACGCTGGACGCGACTTTGCTCAGCAGTTCATCGATATTGAGAATCGACGCGAATTCGTTCGAGATGCGCGAGAGCGTTCTGATCGTGCGGTACTGGCGCTCGGCACGGCGATAAAGCTGAGCGTTGTCGATTGCGGCCGCCACGCGTCCGGCAATCAGGCTGAGCATCGTGCGGTCGTAATCTTTGAAGGCTCCGACCCGGATAGCCTGCACGTCGATGATGCCTACCAGGCGCTGACGCGCAATCATGGGCACGCTCAGTTCGCTGTTGACCACATCGGAGGTGCTCAGATAGCGATGGTCCGCGGTGACATCGTCCACCAGGATCGCTTCGCGGCGTTCCGCTGCGGTGCCGACGACACCTTCACCCAGGCCGAGCGAAAGATTGCGCACGACTTCTTCGCGGTGGCCGACTGCATAGCGAATCCGCAGGTCCTTGCGCTTATCGTTGAACAGCAGAATTGCGAAAAGGTCGTAAGGGATGACGCGGCGAACGACTTCGGCGACATTGGCAAGCAATTCGTCGAGTTCGAGAGTCTCCGATGTCAGCGTGGCGACTTCAAGGAGAAAGTCGAGTAAATCGCTGCGTTCACGAAACCGTACGGCCGGCTTGACGCGCGATGCAGCCATGTCAGGTTTTTTCCATCTCTCCGGGGCTCGCGGCGCTCTCTCCGGGGCTCGCGGCGCTCGCAGCGTTTTCCCGCGCGGTCTCCTTGAGAATCCGGACGCTGGCGCTGGCACCGATGCGCGTGGCGCCTGCCGCCACCATCGCCTGCAGATGGGCAAGCGTGCGGATTCCGCCGGAAGCTTTCACCCCCATGGTTTTGCCAACGGTGCGACGCATCAGCGTCACGTCCGGAACAGTCGCGCCCGCTTTGCTGAAACCGGTGGATGTCTTGACGAAATCGGCGGCTGCATCCTGCGAGATCCGGCAGGCCAGAACTTTCCGGGCGTCGTCGAGCAGCGCGGTTTCGATGATGACCTTCACGATGGCGCCGTGCCCGTGGCTTGCGGCCACGACAGCCTGAATATCCGATTTCACGACATCTTTCTCACCGCCGCGAAGGGCGCCGATGTTGATCACCATGTCGATCTCCTCCGCGCCATCGCGCAGGGAAGCGAGCGTTTCGGCTACCTTGGCGCTGGTGGTGGTGGCGCCGAGTGGAAAGCCGGAAACAACGCACACTTTTACGGGCGAACCCTTCAACTCGGCGGCGACGGCCTTCGCCCAGAACGGGTTCACGCAAACGCTGGCAAACTCGAATTGGAGCGCTTCGGCGCAAACTTGCAGAACCTCATCCCTGGTGGCCTCGGGCTTCAGGATGGTGTGGTCGATAAGACGCGCAATTGACCGGTCGAAATTCATGCGGGAGGGTTGGAAACAGCCGGAAAGACTACCGTATCACACGAACCGGAAAAGCCAATCCGAAGTCTCTGCCCTGCCCCGCAGGTCACTCAATACTAAAGCTTTGGGCGGGCATCAGGCCGCCAGTTGCGCGGTGCAGAAAGCGCAGCGTCTGGCACCGATCGTAATCTCACTGAGGCACTCCGGGCACTTCTTCGTGGTCGGATCGGCGGGCGGTTCTTTGCGCGCCCGGGAGACGAGCGCGTTCACCGGCAGCACCACCATGTAATAAACGGCGACCGCGATGATAACGAAGGAAACGATGGCATTCACAAAGTCGCCCAGCAGAAACTTGCTGCCGTTGACGGTGAACTGAATGGCCGAGAAATCGGGCTTGCCCGCGATTGCCGCGATCATAGGCGTAAGAAGGTCTTTTGTGAATGCAGTGACGACGCCGCCGAATGCCGCGCCGATCACCACGCCTACGGCAAGATCAACAACGTTGCCGCGCAATAAAAATTGTTTAAAGCCGCCAGCCATGCAACCCCCTCGAAACACTATATACGCTGCAGAAACGCTTTGAGGCGGTGCATTGCGGGTTCCAGTACATTCCGATCCGCCGCGTAACAGATTCGGATTGAACCCTCTCCTCCTGGCCCGAAAGCGACCCCCGGCGCCAGGCCTACGCGCGTCTCGAGAAGCAGGCGTTTGCAGAAGTCGAAAGAATCGGTCAGACCTTCGATCCTGGGGAAAAGATAGAAGGCGCCTTCCGGCCGCGGCACGTTGAGCCGCGGCATCTCACGAAGAATTCCCAGACAGTAGTCGCGATTGCTTTGGAGCGCCTGCACCATTGCGATTACGTCCGGTTCGCCTTCGGCAAGCGCTGTCTCGGCGGCTTTCTGCGCGAAGCCTGCCGCGTGCGAAACGATGAACTCGTTTAAGTGAGTGGCCTTCTGCCCCAGATCGGCGCGAGCCACCAGCCAGCCGACACGCCAACCCGTCATGCAATAGCTCTTGCTGAATGATTGAATCACGACCACCGCGTCGTCGCGTGTGGTTTTGCGAAGTATCGACGGGACAGGCGTGCCAGCAGGACCGCCGTCATACCAGAGACGCTCGTAGACTTCGTCGGCGAGCAGCCAGAGGTCATGTGAACGGCTGAAGGCGAGCAGGCGGTCCTGATCTTCTTCGGTCGCAACCCAGCCCAGCGGATTGGATGGCGAGGTGTAGAGAAGCAGGCGGGTGCGCGGCGTCACCGCGGCTTCGAGCGCGTTCCAGTCGATCCCATAGCGGCTGCTTTCGCCCGTCAGAAACGGCTGCGGAACGGCAATCGCGCGTGCGTTTGCCATGGTGACGATAGAAGCGCCATTCGGCCACGCCGGCGTCAACACGAGCGCTTCGTCGCCAGGATCGAGCACGCACCTTATCGCAACATTGAGCGCTTGTACGCCCGACGCGGTGACCACGATCTCGCGGCGCGGATCGAGTGTCACGTGATGCATCCGATGGTAATACCAGGCAAGAGCTTCGCGCAGGGAAAGAAGCCCCGCGTTTTCGGTGTAGAAGGTATAGCCATCGTCCAAAGCCCGTGCGGCGGCCTGTTTGATGTACGCAGGCGTTGGCTGGTTCGACTCCCCGAAGTAAAGGCGCAGCACGCCTTCCATGCCGAAAGCGATGTCCGCCAGTTCGCGGATCCGCGAATGCGACACCGCCAGAACGGAAGCTGCAAGCTCAGCGCTCACGCTAAGCCAGAAACGTTTCGATCTGTTTGAGGTGGTTCCGGTCGTGGCCGGCCATGGTTTCGAGGATTTTCTTCAGCGGCATGTCGCCGCGTTCCGGGTGGTTGAGGGGTTTATCGAAATCCTCTGGTTGCAGGCCTGCGAGAAAAGCGAGATTCCACTGCCGCACCGCCGAGAAGACGCCCAGCGCCATGCGCGCATCGTAGTTAGCGTAAGTGGCCGCAAATTTGTCCTGATCGAAAGGCTGGACCACGTGGTGATCTTCCGCCAGCGCCTGGCGCAACCGGAAGGCGAAGACTACTTCGCAATCGGCGAGATGAGCCATGATGTCGCGAACGCTCCACTTGCCCGGCGCCGGAGAAAGCTCAAGTTTCTCGGGACCGAGAGCCTGCAGTAGATTTTCCAGTCTGACAGGAGTGGCTTTGGTCACTTCAAGGGGATTGTCGCTGTCGAGGAACGACGCGTAAGGATTCGTTTCCATAAGCCATTTTACCCGCGCCCCAGATGCCGTTCGTCGCGGCTGGTGACGCGTTTCGCCCATTTCCTCACCACAATCGATTTCCCCGCGCTGACGCTTGGGGTTTTAGGCTGACCGGTGGGACTTCTGCCACAGGTAGTGCTAAGACTTCGTTCAGGGATCCCTGGCGGTAGCCTTCGAGATCCAGCGTCACGTACTTGAAGCCGAGACGCTTGAAGATCGCTGTGAGCGCGCGCGTCATTTCCAGCGTGAGGGCGCGAGGCAGTTCATCCGGCGCGATCTCGATGCGCACCAGTTCTCCGTGGAAACGCGTGCGGAACTGACGGAAGCCGAGGGCTTTGATCTTCTCTTCGCCGAGTTCGACCGTCTTGATGTTCTGGATGGTGACCGGCGTTCCGTAGGGTATGCGCGAACTCAGGCAGGCCGCCGCCGGACGGTCCCATGTCGGCAGGCCAGCTTGTCGCGAAAACTCGCGAATTTCCGCTTTGCTCAGCCCCGCTTCGACCAACGGAGCTTTGACCTGGTGCAATTTCGCGGCGCGTTGACCAGGCCTGTAATCGCCGAGGTCGTCCTGGTTGACGCCGTAAACGATGTGCGAATAACCACGCTCTGCGGCTACCTTCTCTAGAACGCTGAAGAGCTCGTCTTTGCAGTGAAAGCAACGGTTGGCGTCGTTCTTCACATAGTCGGGGTTGTCGAATTCGTGCGTCTCGACATATTCATGACGGATGTCGAACTGGCGCACAAAGGCTTCGGCGTCGCGCTTGTGGGACTCGGGAATCGAAGCGGAATCGGCGGTGATGGCGAGGGCGTTGTGACCCAGCGCCTGTTGCGCGGCCCAGGCCAGATATGCAGAATCGGTGCCGCCGGAATAGGCCACGATGACGCGTTCCATCTTTCGCAGGATGTCGATGAGATGGTCGTGTTTGGTCATCACCCCAATCATAGCTGTCCTGGCAGGGTCATGTGTTCCAGAAGCTTGCCAATATGTTTGGCGAGAACATCGCACTCCAGGTTCACGCGGTCGCCGGGTTTGCGTGAAGCCAGGTTCGTGGCTTCGTATGTATGCGGGATGATCGCGACTTGCAAGAGCGCTTTGTCGATGGAAGCGATGGTCAGGCTGATGCCGTCGATCGTGATTGAGCCTTTATAGACCAGGAAGCGATCGAGGTCATTCGGTACGCGGACTAACAATTCCCAGTTGCCATCGCCCAGCGCGCGCAGGGATTCAAGAGTTCCGGTGCCATCGACGTGACCCTGCACGATGTGTCCACTCAGGCGCGCGTTCAGGCTGAGCGGGCGTTCGAGGTTCACAGGGTCGCCCGCATGCAGATCTCCGAGGTTCGAGCGCTCGATTGTCTCTGGTGCGAGATCCGCCGTGAAGCCCTGCGGCGTGATATCGACGGCGGTCAGGCAGACTCCGTTCACCGCGATGCTGGCGCCCAGAGTGAGATCGGACAGCACCCGCGAGCACTCGATGGTGAGATGTCCGCCGTCGAGCGCAGCCACCTGCGCCAGTTCCTCAACTATTCCGGTGAACATAGGCCTCTACCGCGAACTCGTCGGGCGGGATGGAATGAAGTGTGGTGCGTTCGAGTTGAATGGCATCGGCGCGGCGCATGCGGCCGGTGCCTCCCGCCATCGGAGA
>ODAK010001070.1_pt1 | contig 30622 bp, 26 predicted proteins | sample 1539591 | NCBI WGS metagenome assembly ODAK01 (sample SAMEA3539303, study PRJEB22396) | soil metagenome | biome: tundra; feature: field; material: soil | place: USA | collected 2010-05 | depth 0.15 m
TATGCCAATAAAGCAGATAGATTACGGGACAATTGAATATAAGCAAATGATAGATTTGCGTTATGAAATATTGCGCAAACCATTGCACCTTTCTTTTGGAAACGAAGAACTTACCCGGGAAAAAGAGGACATACTCATTGGCGCTTTTGAAGAAGAAAAAATGTTAGGCTGCTGCATGCTTACAAAAGTTGACAAACATTGTGTCCGGCTTCGGCAGATGGCAGTTCAAAATAATTTGCAGGGAAAAGGTATCGGAGCTTCGATGATGAATTTTGCAGAAAATGTGGCAAGAGACGCCGGTTTTAAAAAATTGATTATGCATGCACGAAAATCTGCAGTAGGGTTTTATGAAAAATTCGGTTATAGGATATCCGGAAATGAATTTATAGAAGTCTCAATTCCCCATATTGTGATGGAAAAAAAATTGGATCAATACTAACCTGGATCTATTCAGATAATTTTTTTTGATATGAATTTTGATTCTCAGCCTTTGAATTAATCTTTTCTTTCAATATCTTTCTCACTTCATTTATTTCATTTTTTTCAAAGGCATCTTTTGGTATTATAAAAAAGGACCGGCTGTCAAAGTATAAATGGAAAAAATATGGGCTTTCCATCATGGTGCTGAAGGCTTTCCAGGGCCAGGTTCTGCTGCCGCGGTCATTCTCAATAAAGATGTGCTGAGGTTCAAGACTAACTCTCAGCTGATCCTTAAATGTCGAAGATTTACGATAGATAATATTTGGTAATGCATACCAAAAGGAAATCATTAAGCTGAACCACAGGAATGAACTACCCAAAAAAGCATAGGCCGTCACTTTATTGAAAAAATATAATGTAGCAGCTATTATTGCAAATACATTCACCAGAATCATCATAATCTTTATTTCACGACGGGTAATAAAATGATAGCGTAATGCCTGCAAAACTCGTGGTTTGCTATACCTGAAAAAGGAGGATGTCATTAAAACAAATGTACGATGTAGTATTAAAGGACAAAAGAATTATTGAAGATTATATTTTTTTAAGCTTGTGATATTTATACAATATTTGCCTTTGCTACACATCTTGCTGCAATTTTTATACGTCAAAAAATTGATTATTTACTGCTGTGGGTTAGCAGGGGAAGCCTGATCTAAAATTTTAACTTCAGTTCTCCTGTTCTTTTGTCTGCCTTCTTCGGTGCTATTATCTTCTATAGGGTCATTTGCTCCATACCCTTTTGCTTCAAGCCTGTCGTTACTGATTCCTTTTGCTATTAAATATGCAACTATAGACTTGGCCCTTTCAAGGGAAAGCTGAATATTTTTTTCATCGCTACCAACATTATCCGTATACCCTCCTATTTCTATGCGTTCAGTAGGTTTCCGTTTTAAGTAATCAACCAGTTCATCCAGCGTTGTATATGATCCGGCTCTCAAAGCAGCTTTTCCAAAATCAAATTCCACGTTATCCAGGACAAAAGTTTTAGGGGGATCAAACTCAAGATTTACGATAAAGGGGTTTTTGTAATAGGAATTGGTCCCCAATGCCGGAATATCAAGAACATTTACACTGCTGGAATCTTTAAAGCCTAAAATAAAAATATCATATTTATCACCGGTAGGCAGTCGGGTTGAAAATTTCCCGGTAGAATCGCTTATCGCCTGATATTCATTATTGTTTTTCTGGCTCCTGAAAATCACTAATTCGTTATACTGGGGAAGTCTTGTGGTCATATTCACTACGGTTCCTTCAATCTTTGCATCTTTCGGAAGGTTTAGTATAGGGGTGTTTTGTGAACTACCCCGACTAAATAGAAACGAAAAGAAAAGAAGTAAAGAGTAGGGTTTCATAAAATCAGAATTTTAAAATGTTGGCATAAACTTAATAAAATTATCTCGAAACTTTTTGTTTTCAATAACGTAAAAATTAAGTCATTAATTGTCTGTTCTTTATTCAGATTGTTGACGTAGCGATGATTCAAAAATCCAAAAAGCCACCCGGTTAGAAGTGGCTTTTTTCATGCTTGTGGTTAAAATATTATTTAACTGCATCCCATACTATTTCCACAATTCAAGCATTTATAGCATGTACCGCTGCGAATAGTAATATGTCCGCAGGTGTTACAGGCAGGTGCATCGCTCTGCATATTTTTAGCAGCTGAGTTTATGGCATTATATCCATTAGTTACCTTTTTAGTATGCTCAGTCCGGTGAGGTTTTAACGATTGAGGCTTATTATTAGTTGAGCCAATTACTCTCACTTCGCTTAACTCAGGAACACGATCACCGATAGTAGGGGAGTCTACACCCCAGGATTCATTTCCCAAATTTTCTACCTCAGGCTTATCAAGCACATGAACCAGATCGTTCCTTCCGAGGTATTCATATGCCAGGGAACGGAACATGAAATCAATAATAGAGGTAGTTGTTTTAATGTTGGGATGATCGACCATACCTGATGGTTCAAACCTTGTGAAAACAAATTTTTCAACAAACTCTTCCAAAGGAACTCCATATTGGAGCCCTATTGAGATGGCAATAGCAAAACAGTTCAACATGCTGCGCATTGTGGCGCCTTCCTTAGCCATATCAATAAAAATTTCACCCAGCGTACCATCACTATATTCACCGGTTCTCAGGAACAATGCCTGTCCGTTAATTTTGGCTTTTTGGGTAAAGCCTCTTCTCTTTGGAGGAAGTGATCTCCTTTCTACTATCATCGCCAACTGGCGCTTTAATCCGGTATCCTTGCTGCTTTGAACTCTCTTATTCATTTCTTCCAGTAAATCCTCTACCGTTAACTTGCTCATATCCACGAGCTTCGTTTCACTTTCTTCAGGTACATTTTCTGTATTATCTGCAATTTTCTTTTTCTTATCACTCTTATTGCTTAATGGTTGAGATAATTTTGAACCATCACGGTAAAGGGCACATGCTTTTAGTCCAAGTTCCCAGCTTAATTTATAAGCTTCAGAAATTTCTTCTATAGTAGCTTCATTGGGCAGGTTAATTGTTTTTGAAATTGCCCCGCTGATAAATGGCTGGGTGGCAGCCATCATCCGGATGTGCCCGCTTTGATGAATAAATCTTTTTCCAAGATGGCCGCATTTATTGGCACAATCAAATACAGGTAAATGTTCTTCTTTTAAATATGGTGCCCCTTCAACAGTCATAGTTCCGCAGATGTAAGTATTTGCTTCTTCAATTTGTTCTTCACTAAAGCCCAGCGCTTCGAGAAGGCTCCATTCAAAATTGTTGTATTGTTCCTGCGAAAAGCCCAGGCGCTGCAAGCATTCTTCACCAAGATTAAATACGTTAAAAACGAAACCTATTTCAAAAGCGGAGGCCATCGCAGCTTCCAGCCTTTGAATTTCTATTCCATTGAACCCTTTTTGTGCCAGGGAAGCAGGGTTTATATGTGGGGCGCCATTCAAGGTAGCATGGCCTTTGGCATAATTTACTATTTCTTCTATTTCCTTTTCACTATATTTTAAGTTTCTCAGTGCTTGTGGTACACTTTGATTAATGATTTTAAAATATCCACCGCCGCTTAATTTCTTAAATTTTACCAAAGCAAAGTCAGGCTCCACTCCAGTAGTATCGCAATCCATTACCAGACCAATTGTTCCAGTTGGCGCTATTACGGTTGTCTGAGCATTCCGATATCCATATTTTTCTCCTATTATTACTGCATCATCCCATGCCTTGGTAGCTGCTTTCAATAAATAATCAGGGCAATATTTAGCATTAATTCCCTGTGGTTTAATTTCAATTCCTTCATAAGCATCCATTGCATCATATGCAGCAGCACGGTGATTGCGCATTACCCTGAGCATATGATGTTTATTTTCTTCATATTTACTAAATGCACCTAAATGCGAAGCAAGTTCTGCAGAAGTTTTATAAGCTATCCCGGTCATGATTGAAGTTATCGCTCCTGCTATCCCACGAGCTTTTTCGCTGTCATAAGGAATGCCGCTTACCATAAGCATGCTACCAAGATTAGCAAAGCCTAATCCAAGCGTCCGGTAATCATAGCTAAGTTGAGCTACTTCTTTGCTCGGAAATTGAGCCATGAGCACAGAAATTTCGAGGACTGTGGTCCACAACCGAACTGTATATTCAAATCCGGGTACATCAAATGAATTATCTTCTTCTCTGAAGAACCTTCTGAGGTTTACAGATGCCAGGTTGCAGGCTGTATTATCCAGGAACATATACTCGCTGCAAGGATTGCTTGCCCTGATAGGACCGCCTTCGGGGCAGGTATGCCATTCATTAATGGTAGAATTAAATTGTGTTCCGGGATCAGCGCATCGCCAAGCTGCATAGGAGATGTCGTCCCATAGTTTTTTTGCTTTAATTTTTTTCATAGTGCGGCCATCGCTGCGGGCTTTTAGCTCCCAATCTCCATCAGTTTCCAAAGCATGAAAAAACTCATTCGGTATCCGAACTGAATTATTGCTGTTCTGGCCACTCACCGTTTTATATGCCTCACCCTCGTAATCGCTTGGATAACCAGCATCTATTAAAGCACCTACTTTCTTTTCTTCTTCAACTTTCCAGTTTACAAAGCTTTCAATTTCAGGATGATCCAGGTCAAGGCAAACCATTTTTGCAGCGCGTCTTGTAGTACCTCCACTTTTAATAGCGCCTGCAGCGCGGTCTCCGATTTTTAAGAAACTCATCAGGCCGCTCGAAGTTCCGCCGCCACTTAACTTCTCTCCTTCACCCCTGATACTGCTAAAGTTTGTACCAACTCCGCTTCCGTATTTAAAGATCCTGGCTTCCCGAACCCAGAGATCCATAATGCCGCCTTCATTTACCAAATCATCTTCCACACTCAATATGAAACAGGCATGCGGTTGCGGACGTTCATAAGCCGAAGTTGATTTCTTAAGCTGTCCGTCTTTTGCATCTACAAAATAATGACCCTGTGGTTTACCGGTTATGCCATATACTTCATGAAGACCCGTATTAAACCATTGTGGCGAGTTAGGCACGCATGATTGGTTTAATATACTATATATAAGCTCCTCGTAAAACACCTGTGCATCTTCAGCAGATTCAAAATAATTATTCCGCTCTCCCCACACTCTCCAGCAATGAGCCATTCTGTGAGCAACCTGTTTAACTGATGTCTCTCTTCCTGCCGATCCGTCCGGTTGTGGAACTCCGGCCTTTCGAAAATATTTTTGCGCAAGGATGTCAGTAGCAATCTGGCTCCATTGTTTAGGTACTTCCACATTATCCATTTGAAATACTATTTCTCCGGTTGTATTTTTAATCACCGATGTGCGGTATTCGTAATCAAACATGTCAAAGGGAGAAACACCATCTATGGTGAAATGGCGGGGGAGGCGTAGGCCTGTTGAAGGCTTATTTTTACTTGGCATCTGGCAAATATTATTTTTAGGTTAATAATCTTCTTTGGTTATGAAGGAGAGCGAAAATATTTTTTCTATATCACAAAAGAGAGCCCAAATTTTGCACAGTCTGTGGAAAAGAAGTGTGCAAAAATTGGTAAGCCTTGCGCACGTTGCGTTTAAAAATTTTTGCACATTTCAATTGAACTTTATTCAAAAAAAATTTGAGAATTTCGAAATAATTCGCTCTTTAAAAATTAATAATGAGAGTAGTCATACAAAGAGTATTGCAGGCATCAGTAAAAGCTAACCTTTCCCTTACAGGAAGCATAGATAAAGGGCTTATTATATTCGCAGGAATTGAGGATGCTGATATGGAAGATGATATAGAATGGATAAGTAATAAAATCGTGAACCTTCGCATTTTTGATGATGAAAATAAAATACCTAATATTTCAGTAAAAGATATAAATGGCGATATTTTATTGGTAAGCCAGTTTACTCTTCATGCTTCTACAAAAAAAGGAAACAGACCCTCTTATATAAAAGCTGCTAAGCCTGGTATCGCTATTCCTATTTATGAAAAGCTAATTCATCAATTGGAAAAAGATCTTGGAAAAAAAATTCAGCGGGGCGTATTCGGCGCTGATATGAAAGTTTCCTTAATAAATGATGGACCGGTTACAATAATCATGGACTCTAAAAACAAAGAATAATTAAACCGCCTGAACACAACATGTAATCCTTGAATGAATTTAATTTACTTTGCGCATTCGTCTTTGTGTGAAAAAATAAATTTGTGGACATAACAATCAAAGAAGCCCAAACCAAAGTAGACCAATGGATCCAAACTGTTGGTGTGAAATATTTCAGCGAACTCACCAACCTGGGAATTTTAATGGAAGAAGTGGGTGAACTATCCAGGTTAATGGTACGAATTTATGGTGAACAGTCTTTTAAAGAAACAGACAAAAATAAAAAGCTTAGCGATGAAATGGCGGATATTTTGTGGGTATTGATGTGTTTGGCTAACCAAACAGGAGTTGATCTTACAGAAGCGCTGCAGAAAAATTTTCACAAAAAAACTTTGCGTGACATAGATAGACATAACAAGAATGAAAAGTTGATTTAGTCTTGTTACTTTTAGGGAGATTTGAAGTGCATACTTATCTTTGCCGCCTTATGGCAGAAGAACAAAACAATTTTAGTGAAATTATTTCACATTGTAAAGAGTACGGATACATTTTCCCCTCCAGCGAAATATATGATGGCTTAAGCGCTGTTTATGATTACGGACAAAATGGCGCACAGCTAAAGAAAAATATCCGCGATTACTGGTGGAAAAGCATGACCCAACTTCATGATAATATTGTAGGCATAGATGCGGCTATTTTCATGCACCCGCTTACCTGGAAAGCTAGTGGACATGTAGATAATTTCAGCGACCCGATGATTGATAACAGGGATAGTAAAAAAAGATACCGTGTAGATCATCTTATAGAAAGTTTTGCAGAAGAACAGTTGGCAATTGGAAATAAGCAATTAGCAAATGATACAATTGCTGCAATGGAGAAATTACTGGCAAAGGATGATTTTTCCGGATTGAAAGATCTTATCGAATCGAATAAAATTAAATGTGCCATAAGCGGGACTTGCAATTGGACAGACGTCCGACAGTTTAACCTGATGTTTTCAACTGAATTAGGAAGCGTTGCCGAAGAGGCCAACACAATCTATTTAAGACCAGAAACCGCACAGGGAATTTTTGTAAATTTTCTAAATGTGCAAAAAACCGGGCGAATGAAAATTCCGTTTGGCATAGCACAAACCGGCAAAGCCTTCCGCAATGAAATTGTGGCCCGCCAGTTTATTTTCCGCATGCGTGAATTTGAACAGATGGAAATGCAGTTCTTTGTGAAGCCAGGTACAGAAATGGGATGGTATAATTTCTGGAAATCAGAAAGACTAAATTGGCACAAAAGCCTTGGTATACCTGCAGAAAAATTACGCTATCACGATCATGTGAAACTGGCACATTATGCCAATGCCGCAGTTGATATTGAGTTTGAATTTCCCTTCGGTTTTAAGGAACTGGAAGGCATTCATTCCAGAACTGACTTCGATTTGAAACAACACCAGGAGTTAAGCAAAAAGAAATTGCAATATTTTGATAACGATCTTAAAGAGGATGGGAAGCCTATTGGAAATTATATCCCCTATGTGGTAGAAACTTCTGTTGGGTTAGATCGATTATTCCTTACCGTTATAAGTGTGGCTTATGCGAATGAATCCTGGAAAAAAGATGATGGAACAGAAGATAGCCGGGTTGTATTAAGAATTCCTTCTAAAATTGCGCCATATAAGTTAGCAATACTTCCGTTGGTAAAAAAAGATGGCTTACCGGAAATTGCCAAACAACTTTTTGATGAGTGCAAGCAAAGCTTTTTTACTTTTTATGAAGAAAAGGATAGTATTGGCAAACGCTACAGGAGAATGGATGCAATAGGCACGCCATTTTGTGTAACTATAGATCACCAGACCAAAGAAGATAATACAGTTACAATTCGTAACAGAGATACGATGCTGCAAGAAAGAATTTTACTTTCTGATGTAAACAAAATAATTAATAAAAATATTGAAAATTAGTGCCGGCAAAAATCTTAATTCCTTTTTTTCAACAAGGCAAGCAGGTTGTTAAGAAAAATTCCAATAGCCATTCCGCATACCAGCAAGGTTAAAATATGAAATGCCCTGATGCATTGGCTTCAGGTTAATCTTTCAAAATTGAATATTGAAATTATTATCACAAATAGTGATATCGCTATAGCCCACAGGTATGGATTTTTATTTCAGATAAATTGTATTTAAAATTAAATAATTATTGAAGCGGAGAATTCAATTATCCATATAATTCAAGGTGTATTGATTTTCTGTCATAGCCTAATGCGGCAATTTTCTTTCGCGCATCATCAATCATAGCTTTCCAGCCACACAAATAAAAAGATGCCGGTTTTAATTGCTCAGTAGTTTCTATGCCTTCATTATTCCTTTGACAAATTTCTTCGTAGAGGGAATGCACATAACCAGAATATCCATCCCACTTTTCCCGGCTCAACGTTGGCAGGTAATAGAAATTTTCTAATTTTTCTTCGAGTGCTTTCATTTCCTCATAATATAATAAATCCTGTTTTGTACGGCATCCAAATATGAGGTATAAATTCTTATGTGAAATATTATGAAGCGATAAATAATTTAGCATGCTCCTGAATGGGGCAATCCCGGTGCCGGTGCAAATGAGGAACAAATCCTTTTCAATTTTTTCCAGTAATGTGAAAGCTCCCTGAGGTCCCCTGAAACTAATTTCAGAACCAACATTTACTTCATTAAATAAATAATTAGTGCCTACGCCACCTTCCAGCAAGACGATTAATAATTCAAAGACATTGGTACCATCCGGCCAACTGGCAATTGAATAGCTGCGCCACCTCTTGTTTATGTGCTCATGAATGGGAAGATCAAAAGTTACAAACTGACCAGCCTTAAAATCGAAAGATTCCAGCTCATTTACCTGGATAAAAAATCGCTTGGTATTATAATTCTCTTTTTCAATTCGGGTTACCTTTCCTATCCTCCAAGGTTGTGATGCCATTCAGATAATTTTCAGTAAAATACAAATGATATTGTTAAATAAAAAAATTAAATGATTTTGAACCATAGATGCTAATATTATGTTTATTTCCGTATCAGAGGTATTTTGATAAAAATGGAAAAATTCAAAATACTCTTAACTTTACCACGGTGACAAAAGCTGTTGAATGAACCTGGATGTGTTGATGAACTTGTATGAAAATGATTCCCGCATTTTTGCAATTGCGGACAGGATTGTTTTGCCAAACCCTCAATATTTGCACCTGTCAGGCCTTACCGGAAGCGCTTCTCAATTTGTGGTTTCTTCGGTTTTTAATCATTCATTAACTGCCCGCTTAAATCATCTTGTTATATTAAAGGATGCTGAGGAAGCGGCTTATTTTCATAATACTATCGAAAATATTACGAAAGCCCTTGATGTCTTTTATTTTCCCTCTTCCTTTAAGAACAAGAAAAATTATAAGCTACTCAACAGCAGTCACGTAATGCTCCGAATAGAGGCATTGACAAAATTGAGTGCTGGCGCCAACCGCAAGATTATTGTTACGTATCCCGAAGCAATTTTTGAGAAGGTAGTTTTACCGAAAACCCTGAATGAAAATATTATTTCCTTTAAACAGGGCGAAACGATACAATTGGAAACCTTGCTGGCCCGCTTCGTTAATTATGGTTTTAGCCGAAATGATTTTGTTTATGAGCCCGGTCAGTTTGCCGTTCGCGGAGGAATTCTGGATATTTACAGTTATGGCAACGAAAAGCCATACCGCATAGAATTATTCGGTAATGAAATTGACAGCATTCGCATATTTGATCCCGAAACACAATTGAGCGAAAGAAAATTGCTGCAGGTAAATATTATTCCCAACATTGAAACACAGTTTATTAATGATGGAGAAAAAGTTTCCTTATTGAAGTTCCTTCCAGAAAATACAGTTATCTGGACTGAAAATTGGGAATTCATAAAAGATGTTATAAAGCAACAGGAAGAAGACTTACAAAATGCTATTGAGAATAAAACAGCAGAAGCGGGATCCTATAATTCCCAGGCAGATGAAGATGAATTGAATCTCAAACAATCACTTTCAATTAATGATTTTGTAAAAGTATCCTCGTTGGAAGAAGAAGCGATGATGCACCATATCATTGAGTTTGGAACTAAATCTTATTTTTCAAAGAATAATGGAAAGAGAGGTTCCGAAGTTCAGTTTACTATTTCTCCACAACCTGCATTCAATCGACAGTTTACATTATTGATTGATAATCTTAAAAAATTTGAAACCGACAAATACAATATTTTTATTTTCGCTGATAACCCAAAACAGTTAGAAAGATTACATACAATTTTCAGGGACCTCAATGCCGAAATAAATTTTACACCAATTCCCGTCTCCATTCATGAAGGATTTATTGATAATTATTTAAAAATTGTTTGTTATACTGACCACCAGATTTTTCAGCGATACCATAAGTACCGGGTACGGCAGGCATTCAGTAAAAATAAAGCGCTCACTTTAAAAACACTGCGTGAATTACAACCCGGGGATTATGTAACCCATATTGACCACGGGGTAGGCATTTACAGCGGGCTCGAAAAAATCGAAGCAAACGGGAGATTGCAGGAAGCTGTCCGCATTGTTTACAAAGACAAGGATCTACTGTACGTCAATATTTCATCGCTTCATAAAATAAGCAAGTATAGCGGTAAAGAAGGAACAGTTCCAAAAATGAATAAGCTGGGAAGTGATGTCTGGAATAAACTGAAAGAAAAAACCAAAAAGCAGGTAAAAGATATTGCCGCAGACCTGATAAAGTTATATGCACAGAGAAAAAGTCTGAAAGGTTTTGCCCATTCTCCGGATAACTATATGCAGACAGAACTGGAAGCTTCTTTTATTTATGAAGACACCCCGGATCAAAATAAAGCTGTAACAGATGTAAAAAATGACATGGAAAAGCCTTCGCCGATGGACAGGCTTGTATGTGGTGATGTTGGATTTGGCAAGACAGAAGTTGCCATAAGAGCAGCTTTTAAAACCTGCCTTGATGGTAAACAGGCGGCAGTTCTAGTCCCAACAACCATCTTGGCCTACCAGCATTACAAAACCTTCAGTGACCGCCTGCGAGACTTTCCGGTCACCGTAGAGTTTATTAACCGGTTCAAGACTTCAAAGGAAAAGAAAGATATTTTACAAAGACTGAAAGCAGGAAAAACTGATATTATTATAGGAACTCATGCCTTGCTGGGAAAGGATGTAATTTTTAAAGATCTTGGATTAATGGTAATTGATGAAGAGCAAAAATTTGGCGTAGCTTCAAAAGAAAAATTAAAACAAATTCGTACAACTGTTGATTCGCTTACACTAACTGCAACACCTATCCCAAGAACCCTACAATTTAGCCTGATGGGAGCGAGGGACCTCAGCATCATCAATACGCCACCTCCGAACCGTCAGCCTATTCAAACTGAGGTCCATGTATTTAACCAGGATTCTATCCGCGATGCCATTTATTACGAAACAGAAAGAGGCGGACAGGTTTTTTTCATTCATAATCGGGTACACGGACTTAGTGAAATGCGTGCTTTATTGCAGGGACTTTGCCCTGATCTGAGTATCGCTTATGCTCACGGCCAAATGGAAGGCGATAGGCTCGAAGAAACTATTCTTGATTTTATGGACCGCAAGTATGATGTGCTGGTATGTACCAATATTATAGAAAGCGGGGTAGATATTCCTAATGTAAATACCATAGTGGTAAATAATGCCCACCAGTTTGGCCTGAGTGACCTCCACCAATTAAGGGGCAGAGTGGGGAGAAGTAATAAGAAAGCTTTTTGCTATTTACTGGCGCCTCCCATGAGCACTTTGCCTGCTGACAGCCGCAAGCGCTTAACAACACTGGAGCAATATAGCGAACTTGGGAGTGGCTTCCAGATTGCCATGCGTGATCTTGATATTCGCGGAGCCGGCAATCTTTTGGGTGGAGAGCAAAGTGGTTTTATTACCGAGATTGGTTTTGAGATGTACCAGAAAATTTTGGATGAAGCTATCAGGGAATTAAAAAGAAAGGAATTCAAAGAATTATTCAGGGAGGAAATTCAGAAACAGGATGATTTTGTTTCCGATTGTACGATAGATACGGATCTTGAAATCCTGATTCCGGATGAATATGTAGAAAGTATTACGGAAAGATTGAGTCTGTATTCAAGACTTGATAATTGTGAAAATGAGAAAGACCTTTCGGATTTTCACAAGGAAATGGTTGACCGGTTTGGACCCGTTCCTTCAAGGGTAGAAGATCTATTTATGATAGTTCGTTGCAGAAAATTAGCCGTCGATTTGGGTTTTGAAAGGATGGTTCTAAAGGATGGTATACTGAAATGCTTCTTTGTTGCCAATGCTGATTCTCCTTATTTCAACAGCAATATATTCATTAAGATTTTACAATTCATTCAAACACAAACAAATAAGGCAAGATTGAAGCAAGTAGGAAGAAATGGCATATTGATCGTAAAGGATATACAAGGAATGCATTCATTATTTCAGTTTTTGAAAAGAATGCATCAGGCTTCTGTTTCGGCCAAACAAGAGATTTTGACAGAATACAACGACTCAAAAGTTATTAAATAAAAAAACGACCCGGTAATTCCGGATCGCACTGAATTTTTTTATTTGATGTATTCTTACCAGCTTTTCTTTGCAACACCATCTTTTACAGCCTGTAGCGCATTTGCTTCGCTTAGCATAGTAGTCATTTTATTTCCTTTTCCATCAAGACCCTGGGCCATATATCCTCCTCTTGAAGTTTTTGTTATCACTGCATCCTGCATGGGTACATTCTTTTGTTTTGTTTTCATGCAATAGGCTGTTATCATTTTTGACATTTTGATTGGGTTTAAAGATTTAAAAAATTGTTTTGAGCCCAAAGTCAGTCGACAGTGGTCATCAAAATTACTGATTTAAAAATATTTTTGTCATATAATTTATCTGAACACTAATTATCAGTTTCTAAAAGAATTTTTTATTTTCTTAATATTAACTTTAAGTTCATACTTTATATACATTTCGAAAGAATATTCCAACCCCGTTCCGCTGGTAATTTTTTCAACAAAATCTTTATAAGGTAAAATCCGGAAATCAAAGTAAACATTGGGGAAAATTTCTTTATCATAAATGAAACTAACGATCAAGAGTTCCCGGTGCTTTTCTATAAGGCCGGGATATTTTTGAGACACTGCCTGAAATAATGCCATCCCTCTTGGCGCAATATATCCTTCGCTGTTCCAGTACCTCAAATCAATTCCCACATTCTTAAAATCAAAAAGCAGGTGAGAGAGGAATCCATTACCCTGTTTGAACGCCTGCACCTTTGTGAATGAAATATCTTTATAGTTTACATAATTATTTTCGAAGACAATTCTTTTCAGCAACTTATGATTTAAAGTATAGATGAGCGAACCTCCTATAGTGGAATTAACGAGAGATGTAAGAGGTGTTGACACTGAATCGTATTGACCGCCTGCATGGGAGTACAATAACTGAATTGGAATGCTAAAATTGAATCGTCCTTTATCTAAAACTTTAACCTTTCCGGAATACCCGATATCAAATTGTTCCTTAAACGGATCACCCGGATGTATTGCCACTCTCCAGTTTATAAAAAAATCCTGCCAATACCTTTTTGTATCCACCTTAAATTGAAAACCATTTTCGAGCCTTTCATTGATGATCCATTTATAATCATATATGGGTTCAATAAACTGGTGGTTGTTATTTCCTTCAAGGGTTCCAATAAGGAAGGAAGCGTGCTTTGTTTTGTATTTTAGTGAAAAGGTCGGATCATCTGTTGTATAGTGAGGCCTACCAAATTCTTTCTGGAGATATAAACCAGCTTTTAAAACCAACTTTGGCGAAATCTGGTATTCCAGTTCCGGAATAATTTCGTAACCAAAAAGGGTACCGCTTAAAGGGATATTTCCAAACCACTCCGTATCGTTGACATAATTAAGATTGTACAGATTGAATGAAAGTTGTCCGCTATCAGCAGCGATTACAGGAATCTCACTTTTGAACGTGGGATAATCAATCTGGGCTTTCGCCTTTTCGGTTTTATACGATAAGATGAGGGTAACAATTATTACAGAAAAATATTTCATAAATCAAATTTCTTTACGGTTCGCCATTCAGGATGCAATAATACACTTCTGCTTTCACAAATAGAGTCCTCATTAGATGATATGACTATTTTAAAACAAAACCTTATAATTAAATGAAAAAGCCTTTTGAATAAAGGAAAGGCTTCTATCAATATTTTTAGATTGGATAATATTAATTAAACATCAAGCCTTGCATATTTAGCATGTGTTTCGATAAACTCCCTGCGGGGTGGTACTTCGTCGCCCATAAGCATACTAAAAACACGGTCTGCTTCTGCGGCGCTATCTATTGTTATAATTTTAAGTGTGCGAGTAGCCGGGTTCATGGTAGTCTCCCAAAGTTGTTCTGAGTTCATTTCCCCCAAGCCTTTATAACGTTGAATATTAACCGTATCCTCTTTTCCTGCTGCAACTTGTTGTATCCACAATTTTCTTTCTTCATCATTCCAGGCATAGGCTTGTTCTTTTCCTTTTTTGAGCAAATACAAAGGCGGCTGAGCGATGTAAACGAAACCTTGCTCAACAAGTTCTTTCATGTACCTGAAAACAAATGTTAGTATCAGTGTAGCAATATGACTTCCATCCACATCAGCATCAGTCATAATAATGAGCTTATGATAACGAAGTTTACTTGTGTCCAAAGCTTTGGGATCATCCGGCGTGCCGATCTTTACACCAAGCGCTGTAAACATGTTCCTGATTTCCTCATTATCGTATATACGGTGCTCCATCGCCTTTTCCACATTCAAAATTTTTCCCCGTAAAGGCAATATGGCCTGGAAACTTCGGTCACGTCCCTGTTTGGCTGTACCACCTGCAGAATCACCTTCCACAAGAAATAATTCACATCTGAACGGATCTTTATCACTGCAATCAGCAAGCTTACCTGGTAATCCTCCTCCGGTAAGAACGCTTTTCCGCTGAACCATCTCCCGCGCCTTTCTTGCTGCAGCTCTTGCCTGGGCTGCCAATATCACTTTTTGGATAATGGTCTTGGCATCCCTTGGATTTTCTTCAAGATAAGCCACCAGCACTTTGCTCAATGTAGAATCAACCACGCCCATCACCTCACTATTACCAAGTTTGGTTTTGGTTTGTCCTTCAAATTGTGGCTCGGGCACCTTTACAGAAATTACAGCCGTGAGGCCTTCGCGAAAATCATCTCCTTCAATTTCCACTTTTGCTTTTTCAAACATGCCTTCTTTTTCTCCATAGCTTTTGAATACGCGGGTAATGGAGCGCCTGAAACCGGAAACATGAGTTCCCCCTTCTATGGTATTAATATTATTAACATAACTAAATAGATGCTCCTGATATCCTGTATTGTATATCATCGCAACCTCTACCGCCACATTACTGGCTTCATCCAAACCATCACAATAAATTACTGTGGGGAGCAGCGGCTGACGACTGCCATTTTTATCGATCAATTCTACAAATTCAACAATACCTCCTTCACTAAAAAAAGTTTTTGAATACGTTTTTCCTTCGTCATCCTTTTCGCGCAAATCATGAAGAACGATCCGTATTTTCTTATTCAGATATGAAAGTTCTCTCAACCTTCCCTCCAGAACCTCCCTGTTAAATACGGATACGATAAATATAGAAGTATCCGGCCAGAATTGAATTTCTGTTCCTGTAGTCGTGCTCTCTCCGATTTCCCGCACTTTATACTGAGGTACACCTTTGGAATATTCCTGTTCGAAAATTTTGCCTTCCCGATTAACTCTTACATGAAACCTTATGCTAAGTGCATTTACACAACTTACACCAACTCCATGCAATCCTCCGCTCACCTTATAGGTGTTTTTGTCAAATTTTCCTCCGGCATGCAGCACAGTCATTACAACTTCCAGAGCACTTCTTTTCTCCTTGGTCATAATGCCTGTTGGAATACCGCGGCCATCGTCTTTTACGGTAATAGAATTATCCTCATTAATTGTAACGATAATATTTTTGCAATAACCTGCCAGCGCTTCATCAATTGAATTGTCAACCACTTCATATACAAGATGGTGCAAGCCTTTATTGCCAATGTCGCCGATGTACATGGCGGGCCTCTTTCTTACTGCCTCGAGCCCTTCAAGAACCTGGATGCTATCGGCCCCATAACCATCTATTTTTGGATTTTTTACCTCTGCTGTTTCTGATATCATATTTTTGGATAAAAGTGCGATTAAGCTTGAAAATGTGAGTTCAAGCGAAAGTACGAATAATGTGCTTAAAGATAGCATTCTATTCCCTCATTTAACCTCTGTTTTATCGAATATTTTAACAATGTGGATAACTGAAATTTTTTGATTTCAAATAGGCCAAAACAACTATAATTCCATTATTATCTTGCTTATCTTTGCCACCCCAGAAAATGGAATATACTTGCGAAATATTGAATAAGGCACTTAACCAGTCCTTTGCCTCAGAAGAGTTGGAATTAATCCATCAAAAAGAGCAAAAAATTCCGGGCGCAGTAAAATATAATATTAAGCGTTACCGTAATTTTCCAAACAGAAATTTTGAAGATATCGGCTTTATGAAGTATTGTTACTCAGGAGAAACAGCTAAGACAAACAGCCTCGACCTGGTTTTTTGTATTACCGGGAACCGATATTGCTTAAAAAAAGGTATAGGATGTAATTTTTGTAAGAATTCCCAATCTGAATATTGCCAGGAATTTGTTAATACAGTTGATGCAGCAAGTTTTCGTTTTGCCCCTGACCATCTTACTCAATTTGTAAAAGATATTAAAACCTCCTCTTTTTCGGAAAGTATTTTAAACTTCAGCCATAAATCTTCTTTTTCAAAATCCTTACCGCTATGCAACAGAACAAGAAATGTTCTGGAAGCCATGTTGAATCATTCTTATTCTGATAACCTTGAGAACATTTTTATCAATGCCCAGGCGCAAATGCTTCTGTTATTTAGCATGGAATGTATAGCCGGGGATGGTGAAGATTCCGTTTCATGCAGGTTCCCCGCGAATGAGGCAGACAGGGAAAAGATCGCCCGTGCAAGGGATATATTACTTGATCACATAACGGAGCCTTTAACTATCAGGGAACTAAGCCGCAAAGCGGCTATTAATGAATGTTATCTCAAAAAGGGATTTAAAGAAATGTATGGCACCACCATATTCGATTTTTTTCAAAGCCAACGGATGGAACATGCAAAATACCTGCTTTATGAAAAGGGACTCAGTGTTACCGATGTTTCTTTAATACTTGGATATTCGTCCATCTCTCATTTTTCAACTGCATTCAAGAAACATACAGGTTTAAAACCCTGTGAATTATTATTTCATTAGTAAAATATTTTTTATCCTAATATTTTATTTCAATCCTTCCTGTATTTCTTATATAGTTTAATACCAATCATTAATATTATTGCCAATCCTATAAGCCCAGCAAGTCCCCACAGGGCATTGAATAGCTCTTTAATTACAGCAAGCATTACGATGGCGAACAGGAGAAAGGTGGAAAGTTCGTTCCACATTCTCAACTTTTGTGAAGACCAATGAAAGTTACCTTTTTGTTGTTCATTAAAAATCTTTTGAAGGCTTAAATGATAGATAAAAAGTGCGAGCACAAACATAAGTTTTACCAGCAACCACGTTGGTAAGCCGCCATACAGGATTCCGATCCAGGTTCCAAAAATTAAGGTAAGTACTGCCGATGGCCAGGTAATAATATACCAAAGGCGGCTTTGCATAATCCCCAGTTGTTTTAATATTATTGATCTTTCCGGCTCTGGTTTTGCATTGGCTTCTGTGCTGTAGATAAATAATCTTACGATATAAAATAGGCCACTGAACCAGGTAACAATAAATATTATGTGTAACGCCTTTATGTAGAAATACATGTTTATTAAATTGTATCCCTTGTTTATTGGGCTAAAACGTTTACCGGCCCTTTATTAATATTTTCGCCGGGGCCCCGTGCAATATAACCCGAAACTGCTTTTACCCATAAAGGATTGGTATTCAGGCATGGAATCATAGTATAAGATTCACCTCCGGCTTCCATAAAGGTTTCTCTACCCCTCATATTTATTTCCTCTAAAGTTTCGAGGCAATCACTAACAAAGGCCGGGCAAAGTATTAATAATTTCTCTATTCCTTCATTGGGTAATTCTTTTAGCCTGACATCAGTAAAAGGAGTAAGCCATCCTCTTCCCATGCGGGACTGAAATGATATGGCGTATTTATCTTTTGGAATGTCCAGCATTTCCGTAACCATTTTTGTTGTTGTAAAAACCTGGTGCCTGTAGCAATAATCATGTGCCGGAGAGGCAACTTCGCAGCAATTGTCAATCTTCAGACAATGACATCCGGTTACATCGCTTTTTCGAATATGCCGCTGTGGAATACCATGGTAACTAAATAAAATCTGATCGTAAGGTTGCTCCAGGAAGGGCCTCATATTCTCAGCAAGTGCATGTACGTATTCCGTTTCTTTGTAGAAAGGATCAACGAAAGAGAGTTTAAAAGAATATTTTTTTCTTTTATAAACTTCCTTTGCATATTCTACTGCAGTTTCATAACTGGACATTGCGTAATGAGGATATAATGGAATTGCAATAACCTCCTCAATTGCCGGGTTTTTCTGGAGTAACGCATCAAAACCTTGCTCCGGGCCGGGATTTCCATAGCGCATTGCTATTTCCACAGGTTCCTCAATTTCTTGTTGCAGCGAATTCTGCAATTGCCTGGTGGTTTCTATCAAAGGAGAGCCTTTATCTGTCCAAATAGCCATATATGCTTCGGCTGATTTCGGGGCCCGAAACGGAACAATTATTCCTTTTACCAGCAATACTCTCAGCAACCAGGGCACATCAATAACTCTTCTATCCATTAAGAATTCTCCAAGATATTTCCTCAAATCCTTAATTTCTGTTGAATCCGGTGAGCCTAAATTCATTAAAAGGATCCCTTTCTTAGCAGTCATATTTTTTCATTATTTGCAAATGTAAGGTGGATATAATTAAGCCGATTTGCGAATAATTTTAGAACGTATTTCTTATACCAAATGTTTAAAAATCATCTTTCGCGTTCATTTGATTAGATTCATTTCTTTTATGAGCATAATCATGCATGCATCTGATAACACTCATTAAAAAAAAAATTAGTTTTAATTCTCTTTGGAAACTATTTTGAACAATCATTTATTAACTTTGCATCTCTTCTGAAATTATATTTAAAGTTTATGACTTTTTTGTGACATTCCGGAGGATATAAAATAATTTCGAATACTTCATGAAATTAGAGGAACCAGTTCACCAATTTTTAGACTCATTTTGCGTAGCAGGTATTAATTATCGTAAGAGTGATATTAGCATTCGAGGCAAATTTTCCTTGCTGCCAAAACATTCTTTATTGTTATTAGAACAGGCAGTACAGAAAAGATTTCCAGGATGTATGGTACTTTCTACCTGCAACAGAACGGAGATATATGGGATTTGCGATAATCCGCTTCAACTGATAGAAATGCTTTGCATCCATACACAAGGTACCATGAAAGATTTTATTGATCATGGTTACCAATACAAAGGGCTTACTACAGTAGAACATTTGTTTAAGGTAGCCGCAGGACTTGATTCGCAAATAATTGGCGATTATGAAATTCTTTCGCAATTAAAACTGGCTGCCAAACAGTCAAGAGAAAATGGTTGCCTCAATAGTTTTATTGAAAGAGTAGTCAACTATTCCCTACAATCTTCAAAAGAAATAAAAACAAATACCAAGTTAAGTTCAGGCACGGTATCAGTTTCATTTGCAGCAATAGAAATTATAAAAGAAAAAATTGTTGACCTAAAGAATAAAAAGATTTTGGTGGTGGGAACGGGAAAGTTTGGTAACCATATTGGAAAGAATCTTAAACATTATTTACCCGGTACTTATCTTTTATTTTCCAATCGTACCAATCAGAAAGCTTTAGACCTTGCATTTGAATGTGAAGGTGAATATGTGCCATATAATAACCTTTCTTCTGCTGCAGATAAAGCAGATGTAATTATTGTGAGTTCCGCATCTGATAAATATACTATTCTTCCTTCTTATTTTATTCATAAAAAACCAAGATTAATTCTGGATCTTTCCGTTCCTCAAAACGTAGACCCTTTGGTAAATAATATAGAAGGCATTACTCTTTTAAATGTGGATGAAATATCCGCAATACTTGACAAAACCATAACGCTTCGCCAGGCTGAAGTTCCTAAAGCCATGGAGATTATTAACAAGACCATGCTGGAACTTTGTAATTGGTACCGTAAACAAGCTATAAATCCTTTACTGCGTATAGTAAAAACGCAGTTGTATGAAATAAGCGAAATACATATTACAGATCAATCATTCGAAGAAAAAATTCACAAAACTGTATCTTCGCTGGCGATACAATTGAACCGGGAAAACAACAAAGGTTGCCAATGTATCACTGCTATAAGTAGCTACCTTCACATGAATTGAAACAAATCATTAAGATAGGAACCCGGGAAAGTCAACTGGCAGTTTGGCAGGCTACTCTGGTGCAGTCATTATTAGGCAATAATGGCATTGCATCGGAACTGGTTTTTATAAAAAGTGAGGGCGACGCAGACACTATTACCCCTTTGTATGAACTGGGCGTTCAGGGAATTTTCACCAAGTCATTAGATGCTGCACTGATCAATAAGCGGGTAGACATTGCCGTTCATTCACTTAAAGATGTTCCCACCAAACTGGCAGAAGGGATTCAACAAGCAGCTGTAATAAAAAGAGCTTCCTCCAAAGATATTTTTGTGTATAAAAATGATCCTTCATTTTTGGAAGATTCTAATGGCCATGCCACCATTGCCACCAGCAGTACCCGCCGTATAGCTCAATGGTTGCATAGATACCCAAACCATTCTATAGAAAATTTAAGAGGTAATGTAAATACCCGGTTACGAAAAATAAATGAACATAACTGGAATGGCGCCATTTTCGCTGCGGCAGGGCTTGAAAGAATTGGCCTTCGCCCGAAAAATTCAGTTGATCTCGACTGGATGTTACCCGCGCCGGCCCAGGGAGCAATCACAATTGTTTGCAGAACAAAAGATGAATATTCTCTACTTACCTGTAATGCCTTAAATGACAGTAACACTTCTTTGTGTACCACTATTGAAAGAGCTTTTTTAAGAACATTATTGGGTGGATGCTCTACCCCAATCAGTGCCCTTGCCTTTATCGATAATGATTCAGTTATTTTTAAAGGAAATATTTGCAGCCCGGATGGGAAGAAAAAAATAGAGATTGAAAAGCAATCGGATATTGAGGATGGCTATACATTAGGAGAGATGGCTGCAAATGAATTATTAAAAAACAAGGAAGCAAAAGAAATAATAGATAATATCCGGAATGCCAAAAAATAAAATTCATATTTTAAGCACAGGGCTTATTGGAAAGGTGCTCGTTAAAAAAGCAGCCTTGCAAAATATTATTGTAGATGAAAAAGAATTCATTAAAACAGAAGTAATATCAGATAAGGGAACCACCGAAAAAATAAAATCTTTATTGAATGGAAATATTACGGCAGTTTTTACTAGTATGAATGCTGTAGAAGCAGTTGGAAAATTAGTAACAACAAAGCCATCATGGAAAATTTTTTCAATAGGTAATACCACTAAGAATTTAATTATAAAATATTTTGGAAAGGAAAGTATATCCGCTACTGCAGGTAATGCTAACCTATTGGCAGAAAAAATACTAGAGAAAAAGGATATAAGAGAAGTAACTTTTTTTTGTGGTGATCAAAGAAGGAATGAATTACCGGAAAAACTAGAAAGTAATGGAATAAAAGTTCATGGAATAATAGTTTATAGAACCACCGAAACTGCCCGGGCAATTAGCAAAGGATATGACGGTATTCTTTTTTTTAGCCCAAGCGCTGTAAATAGTTTTTTATTAAAAAATAAAGTTACTCCTGGCACTCAATTATTCGCAATCGGCTCAACCACCGCGAAAGCTTTACAACCTTTCACTAACCAACCTGTTATTATTGCTGAAACTCCGGGTAAAGAAAATTTACTAAACCTTGCCATTAATCTTTTCAGCAAAAGCAAAATTGTATAAATGAAACCACTTCAAAACGATTTGTTGTTAAAAGCCCTGCGAAGAGAAAAAGTTTCCAGGCCCCCGGTGTGGATGATGCGGCAGGCAGGCAGGTATTTGCCTGATTATATCAAGCTTAGAGAAAAATATGATTTTTTCACGCGTGTGCAAACCCCCGAATTAGCGGCAGAAATTACTATGCAACCAATAGATCAGGTAGGCGTAGACGCAGCCATTATTTTTTCTGATATCCTGGTAATTCCGCAGGCAATGGGTCTGGAAGTATTAATGGAAGAAGGTAAAGGTCCATCTTTACCGAAAGTAATTAAAACCCAACAAGATATTGATACCCTTATAACGGATGCCGTTGAAGAAAAATTAAATTATGTTTCAAAAGCATTGACCCTTACCCGGGAACAATTAAATGGACGTTTACCCTTAATAGGATTTGCCGGCGCCCCCTTTACAATACTATGTTACATGATAGAAGGCAAAGGCAGTAAAACATGGGATAAGGCTAAACAATTTTGCTTTACGCAGCCGAATTTAGCCCACCAGTTATTACAAAAGATAACCATTACAACTATTAATTATTTAAAAGAACAGGTAAAAGCCGGAGCAGATGTATTGCAGGTATTTGATAGCTGGAGCGGCTGCCTGGGCCCTGGAGATTTTAAATTATATGCTCAGCCTTACTTAATTCAAATAGCTGACGCATTGAAAGGGTTGGCTCCTGTAATCTTATTCCCCAAAGGGAGCTGGTATGCGTTGAAAGATCTGAGCGAAAGCAGCGCTTCCGGATTGGGACTTGATTGGTGTGTTTCACCACAAATGGCAAGAGAATTAACAGGCAATAAAATTGCGTTACAGGGAAATTTTGACCCTGCAAAATTATTATCCACCGTCCCGGAAATAAAGAAGGCTGTGAAAGAAATGATTGATGCTTTTGGCGTGCAGGGATATATTGCAAATTTAGGGCATGGCATCACTCCTAACGTGCCGGTGGAAAATGCCAAAGCCTTTGTAGAAGCAGTGAAAGAATATAAAGTATAAGTGATCTATAATTTCACTTTTAAAATGTAAGATGAGTATTAAAGAAGATTGGATAGTATATATTGAAGGCCTTCAAAACAGCATCTGTTCTTCATTGGAAGCTTCCGATGGCAAGGCAAAATTCATGGAAGATGCCTGGCAAAGGAAAGAAGGCGGTGGTGGTAAAACCAGGGTTATTGCCAATGGTAATGTTCTTGAAAAAGGAGGCGTGAATACTTCGGTGGTTTTTGGAGATGTAGCTGAAGCCATGCGAAATCAATTAAAAATCAACGGATCAAAATGGTTTGCCTGTGGATTAAGTTTGGTAATGCATCCAGTAAATCCTTTTGTTCCAACTGTTCATTGTAATTACAGGATGTTTGAATTGTATAATGAAAAAGACGAAGTAATAGACCGTTGGTTCGGCGGTGGAACAGATCTTACGCCTTTTTATTTGTTTGAAGAAGATGCCAAACATTTCCATCAAACCTATAAAGATGTATGTGACAAATTTGATCTTTCATTTTACCCGACATTTAAAAAAGAATGTGATAATTATTTTGTAAATTATCACAGGGATAATGAACGCAGAGGCATAGGTGGCATTTTCTATGATTGCCAAAGGCCGGATGAAAATAAAGATGTTAACTTTTGGGTGAATTTTGGCCATGCTTGCGGTGATGCATTTATTACTTCTTACATTCCAATAGTTGAAAAAAGAAAGAATACGACATATGGTAATGAGCAAAAACACTGGCAGGAAATAAGACGAGGACGTTACACAGAATTTAACCTCGTTCATGATCGCGGTACTTCATTTGGTTTAAAAACAAATGGCAGAACAGAAAGTATTTTAATGAGCCTGCCGCCAACGGTTCGTTTTGAATATAACTATCAGCCTATACCCGGAAGCGAGGAAGACAATCTCCTGCAAGCCTGCTTGTATCCGGTAGAATGGATATAGTTGAGTGTAAATAAGCAATTAAAAAAATATAAAAATAGAGGTAAATTTGCCTAAAATAATTTGCCATGAGCATAACCGAAAAAAAACAGTTCTTATTACAAATCGTTGAAGATGCCGATGAAAAACTTACCGGTTTATTACTGGCGTTGGCTAATGAATATAATTCAAATACATCTGGCGAGAAATATTCAATTGAAGAAATCTCCGATTTCCATAAAACCAGGGATGAATATTTGCAATATCCTGAAAAAGTCTTCACAGTTGAAGAAGCCCACCAAAAAATAAGAAACAAACTCCGGGATGCAATTTGAATTATTCATTTTTCCTGTTGCTTTCGCTGAATCTATGGATGCCTATGATTTTTATGAAACAAAATCAAGAGGCCTTGGTGAACGATTCCTAAACTCATTGGAAAGCACTTATCAAAAAATAGCCCATTTTCCCAGACGTTATAGCTATATTTCTTCAACAAAAGAATTAAGAGATGTATAGGTTACAGACTTCCCATTTGTAGTAATATTTCAAATTTTAAATAACAAGATTATCATTTTAAGAGTCTTTAATACAAATCGCAAACCACAAACAAAATTTTAATTTTCTATGCACCTACAACACCGCAGCAGAATCCTCAGGCAAACACTCGCCCTAAGAAGCATGGTTGCAGAAACGACACTAACCGCTAATGATTTCATAGCACCTTTATTTATAGATGAAGGAAAGAATGTGGAATTTGAAATTCCTTCAATGCCCGGCTATTACCGGCGCTCGATTGATGGAACGGTCAAAGAAGTAAAGGAATTATGGAGTATTGGAATTAAAAGTATTTTGATTTTTATAAAGGCGCCGGATGAGCTAAAAGACAATACAGGAAAAGAAGCATGGAACGATGACGGATTAATGCAACGAAGCATCAAAGCTATAAAAGATGCGGTTCCCGAAATGTTGGTAATGACTGATATAGCACTTGATCCATATTCCTCTTACGGACATGACGGTATAGTAAAAGACGGAGAAATAGTAAATGATGAAACGGTAGAAGCGCTGGTGAAAATGAGCCTTAGCCATGCGAAGGCAGGTGCCGATTTTGTAGCTCCCAGCGATATGATGGATGGACGTATTGGCGCCATTCGTGAGGCATTGGAGCAAAATAATTTTATTAGAACCGGTATCATGGCTTACAGTGCCAAATATGCCTCCTGCTTTTATGGCCCTTTCCGGGATGCACTGGATTCAGCTCCTGGCTTTGGTGACAAGAAAACTTATCAAATGGATTATGCTAACCGTATAGAAGCCATAAAAGAAGCGCTGCTGGATCAAGAGGAAGGAGCGGATATTATTATGGTAAAACCAGCCATGGCTTACCTCGATATCATTCGTGAAGTAAAAGACAGGGTAAATCTTCCCGTTAGCGCTTATCATGTTAGCGGAGAATATGCCATGATAAAAGCTGCCGCCAAAATGGGTTGGCTTAATGAAGATAAAGCAATAATAGAATGCCTCACTTCTATAAAAAGAGCTGGTGCAGATTTAATAGCCACTTACTTTGCAAAGGATGCTGTTAAATTATTAAAGGCTTAAACTTTTAGCTCAATAATGGATAATAACCTCATTAGAAAATATAATATTCCCGGCCCAAGGTATACCAGCTACCCGACGGTTCCTTATTGGGATGAAGATCGTTTTTCTGAAGGGGCCTGGAAAAAATCTGTAATAAAAAGTTTTACTGAAAGCAATGATCGTGAAGGGATCAGTTTATATATTCATTTGCCTTTTTGTGAAAATTTGTGCACCTTTTGTGCCTGCCATAAAAGGATTACCAAACAACATGCTGTAGAACTTCCTTACATAGAGGCTTTATTAAAAGAGTGGAAAATGTATGTGGAACTATTAGGTAGAAAACCCGTTATTAAAGAACTCCATCTCGGTGGTGGCACTCCAACTTTCTTCAGCCCGGATCATTTACAATATTTATTAGAGGGAATTTTTGCAGGGGCTGTAATTGCCGATGAACCAGAATTCAGTTTTGAGGGCCATCCCAACAATACGACTTATGACCATCTGAAAACCTTATACGGACTGGGTTTCAGAAGAGTGAGTTTTGGGGTGCAGGATTATGATGATAAAGTGCAAAGGACTATTAACCGCATTCAGCCATTTGAAAAAGTGGAAGCTGCCACTAATGCTGCAAGAGAAATAGGATACAAGAGCGTAAGCCATGACCTTATTTTTGGTTTGCCATTTCAAACATGGGAATCCATGAAGCAAACTATCGAAAAGACCAAATCCCTGAAACCTGATAGAATTGCTTTTTATTCCTATGCCCATGTGCCATGGGTAAAAGGTGTGGGGCAAAGAGGCTTCGATGAAATTGATCTTCCAACGCCTGAGGGAAAAAGAGAATTGTATGAAGAAGGAAAACAATTACTGGAAGTGCTGGGTTATGTGGAAATAGGTATGGATCATTTTGCATTGCCCGGAGACAGCCTGTATCAATCCATGAACCAAAAGACTATTCACCGGAATTTTATGGGGTATTCCTCTTCTTCCACACAATTGATGATTGGGCTAGGAATGTCTGCAATCAGCGATAGTTGGTATGCATTTGCACAAAATGATAAATCGGTTGAAGGATATTTGGAGCAGGTAGACAAAGGACAATTACCCGTTTTTCGTGGCCATATTTTAAATGAGGAAGACCTTATTATACGAAGGCATATTTTAAACATTATGTGCCACCTCGAAACATCATGGCTTGATGAAAAAATGAACTTGCAGGAAATTCCACAGATCATTCAGCGGTTAGAAGAAATGAAAAAAGATGGCCTCATTTCTTTAGAAAATAAACATCTCATTGTAACTGAAAAGGGAAGAATTTTTGTGCGAAACATAGCGATGGCATGGGATTTACGAATGATCTGCCATGAACCTGAAACAAGAATTTTTTCAATGACTATTTAATTTTATTTACAATAATTAATTCGCAATCATGATTACCTACAGTTCCAGTAAATTACTTTTTGAAAGAGCACAACAAAGTATTCCCGGTGGAGTAAATTCCCCGGTAAGAGCTTTTAAAAGTGTTGGAGGTACACCATTATTTTTAAAATCTGCAAAAGGCGCTTACCTGTTTGATGAAGATGGCAACCGATATATTGATTATATCAATTCATGGGGACCCATGATCCTTGGGCATGCTTACGAACCTGTTATTAAAGCCATCCAGGCAAAGGCAGAACACTCCACTTCGTTTGGTGCTCCTACTGAACTGGAAATTCAAATGGCGGAACTTATAAAAAGTATGGCTCCTAATGTGGACCTTATCCGGATGGTCAGCAGCGGAACTGAAGCGTGTATGAGTGCCGTTAGGTTAGCCAGGGGATATACCGGAAGAAATAAAATTATCAAATTTGAAGGTTGTTATCATGGCCATGCAGATTGCTTTTTGGTAAAAGGAGGGAGTGGAATGGCCACGTTGAATATTCAAACAGTTCCCGGTGTAACCGGGGGTGTGGCCAATGATACGCTAACAGCTCCATATAATAATCTGTCTGCAGTGGAAAAATTGATTGAAGAAAATATAGGACAAATAGCAGCCATTATTATCGAACCCGTAGTAGGCAATATGGGATGCATTCTTCCTCAGCCAGGCTTTTTAGAAGGATTGAGAAAAATCTGCGATGCAGAAGGAATTATTTACATATTTGATGAGGTAATGACAGGTTTTCGCCTTGCCCCCGGTGGTGCTCAGGAATTGTTTAATATTGATGCCGATTTGGTTACCTATGGAAAAGTAATCGGCGGCGGGCTACCTGTAGGGGCATTTGGTGGAAAGAAAAAGATTATGGAGCATATTGCACCTTTAGGAAATGTTTACCAGGCAGGAACATTAAGTGGCAACCCTATAGCCATGATAGCAGGATTCACTTTATTGAATGAATTAAAAAATAACCCTTCTGTTTATCATCAACTAAATGAAAAATGCGCACACCTCGAAAAGGGTATGCATGAGGTTTTAGAGAAGAAAAAAATTCCTCATCGCATAAACCGAAAAGGCAGTATGATAAGCCTTCATTTTTGTGACCATGAGGTTATAGATTTCGAATCTGCCTCAAAAGCGGATATGCCCATGTTCAATAATTTATTTCATCATATGCTGGATAATGGAATTTACCTTCCACCATCAGCTTATGAAAGTTGGTTCCTGAGTAATGTATTATCTTATGAAGATATCCATTATACGATTGATACCTTAAGCGCGTTTCCTTTTTAAAATTTTGTAATTAATTATTCTAACTTAAAATATGGCGCATGCCCCTGAGTCCATTATACATCCGTGCGTTTATTCAGAAGTACTTCTCAAAATCAACTCACCAAATCGATTAATTCTTGTCAATGTTTAGTTACAAAGACTTATTTATGGCTGCTTAATTTATTACCTTTGCAATCTTTTTATATTTTAGACAGGCGAGAAAAATGAATCAAAAATATCCGGAATATAGTCAGTTGAATCTCCCGCAGATTGGAGAAGAAATTCTGGCTATTTGGGAAAAAGAGAAAACCTTTGAAAAAAGCGTTGATAACCGGGAAGGCCGGGATGCTTTTGTTTTTTATGAAGGCCCACCCAGCGCCAATGGTATGCCCGGCATTCATCACGTAATTTCCAGGACTTTGAAAGATTTGGTTTGCAGGTACAAAACCATGCAAGGTTTCCAGGTAAAACGGAAAGGTGGTTGGGATACGCATGGTTTGCCGGTGGAATTGGGTGTTGAAAAATTACTGGGTATTACTAAAGAAGATATTGGAAAAAAAATTTCTGTCGAAGAATATAATGCGACCTGCAGAAGAGAAGTCCTGAAGTTCAAAGACAAATGGGATGAATTAACCCAAAAAATGGGCTATTGGGTGGATTTGGAACACCCTTACGTCACTTTTGAAAATAATTATATTGAGACCTTATGGTGGTGCCTGAAAGAATTATACAAAAAAGGTTACCTCTATGAAAGTGTAAGTATTCAGCCGTATTCTCCTGCAGCAGGCACCGGCTTAAGTTCGCACGAATTGAATCAACCCGGAACTTATAAAGATGTGAAAGATACCAGTGTGGTGGCCATGTTTAAAATAGAAGATTCTGAAATTCCAGTTGCACCTTTACCAGCTTTATCCACCGCAGAGGGAATGGCAAAATATGGAAGAAAACCATTTTATGAAGGATTAACGAAAATTGCTACTGAAGCTTGGTCAAATTCTGAAGTTAAATCTTTAGAAGTTTTCTTGCTTGCATGGACTACTACACCGTGGACTTTACCATCTAATCTGGGATTGACGGTTGGACCAAATATCGATTACGTGTTAATCAAAACATTTAACCCTTACACTCATCTTCCTGTTAATGTAGTATTAGCAAAAACGCTTATCCATAAATACTTTAAGGGAGAATTTGAAAATGTAGATTTTGAATCTTACGATGAAACTGCCAAACATATACCATGGAAAATCCTAGCCACCTTTAAAGGAAAAGATTTAGAAGGTACCTCTTATGAACAGCTATTACCCTCAGATGCCAATACTTTAGAAAAAATCCGGGAAATAACGCCTGATGCAAGGTCTTTTAGGGTAATAACTGGAGATTTTGTAACTACAGAAGATGGTACAGGAATCGTTCACACTGCTCCAGCATTTGGTGCAGACGACTTTAAAGCCGGTAAAAAAAATAACCTCGGCATTTTAACGCTCGTGGATAAGGAGGGTAAATTTGTTGATGGCGTTGGCGAATTCAGTGGACGTTTTGTAAAGAATTACAAGGATGACCAGGATTACACTGACGTTAATATTGATATTTCTGTAAAGCTAAAAAAGGAAAACCGCGCCTTTAAGGTTGAAAAATACGAACACAATTATCCGCATTGCTGGCGGACCGATAAGCCCATTATTTATTATCCTCTTGATGCATGGTTCATAAAAACTACTGCGGTAAAAGACAGGATGATCGAACTGAATAATACGATAAACTGGAAGCCGGCTTCTACAGGCACAGGAAGATTTGGTAATTGGTTGGAAAATATGGTGGACTGGAACCTCAGTCGCAGCCGTTTCTGGGGAACGCCATTACCGGTTTGGAGAACAGAAGATGGACAAGAAGAAAAATGTATTGGCTCTATCAACGAACTGAAAGAAGAAATAAAAGCTTCGATTGACGCTGGTTTTATGCACCCGGAAAATAATAAAGCTGATATAGATAATTATATTAACCAACTAACTTCCGACCTGCATAAACCATTCGTTGATAATATAATTCTTGTTTCAAAAAAAGGTAAACCCATGCAACGGGTTCCGGATTTAATTGATGTATGGTTCGATAGTGGCGCTATGCCTTATGCTCAATGGCATTTCCCTTTTGAAAATAAAGAAGAATTT
>ODAK010001071.1_pt1 | contig 30592 bp, 20 predicted proteins | sample 1539591 | NCBI WGS metagenome assembly ODAK01 (sample SAMEA3539303, study PRJEB22396) | soil metagenome | biome: tundra; feature: field; material: soil | place: USA | collected 2010-05 | depth 0.15 m
ATCGAGGTACGGAAGAGTGGCCGAGTGGTTGATGGCTCCAGTCTTGAAAACTGGCATACCTGAAAGGGTATCGGGGGTTCGAATCCCTCCTCTTCCGCATGATCCTCTAAGTTACTTCTAATCATATAGATGCAATAGAATTTATTTGGCGGTGTGACAGTTTTGTCTATGAGATTATTTGTGGTTTCTTGAAATCAATAGGCAACTTCTGTAGTGCGCACTGCAAGAACTGGACACCTGGACTAGATTCCGGAACTGGGTCAGCACAACAATTGGGCAGTATTCAGCGGAAGTTGCTGATCAGTCTCATCCAACAGGCCGATCGAAGTAACCGTTGGACGGGATCCGCAAGCGAAATCGGGTCTCCAAGGTCGCTTCCTCCGTAGGATCGTGCGTCTAAAGGGTATGCGATTCGCTCCGCTGGCACCGTGCTATCGTGTGGTTGTGGATCAATTGAGCCAAAGAGCGGCTAAGCAGCGGCGACGGTGCCTGTTTGGAGTGATGCTCTGCTCGCTGCTTTGCATCTTCGCAGTCAACGCTAAGACAGCGCTCTACCGTCCGCATCAAAGAGAAGTAAAGTCGCTGACCTCGACGAAGGTGTGGCAGAACGACCAGTTGCCGACCGCTCCGTCTCCGGTTGTGGCACAGGTTCCCGCTCTGCTGGGCCTGATACTGCTGTCGCTGATGTCGTCGCCAAGTCTTTCCCAGATATGTTGTGCTGAGCCATCCTTGGCCGAGTCAGCCGATTGGTTTTCTCCCTGCCTCTCCGTAAGACCCCCTCCCGCTCTCTAACACGTCGCGCCTTTGCGCCTGCACCGATAGGTGCGGGTTATGTGCCCATGGGGCACGGCTTCCATACCCAAAGCGAGTATTCAAAATGACTATCCTTCTCCCTCACAAGACGCGGGTCTTGATGAGCTTTTGTTCTCTCTCCATCCTTGCTTCATGCGCTGCCGGATGCCGCCATCAGGATGAGTCTGAAGCAGCCGTGCAGGCAGCCCCGTCCGCCGTAGTGGCCGTAGCAGTGCGGTCGCCGTTGAAGAATACGTTGAATGTCGCGGGCGAGTTCTTGCCAATGCAAGAAGTCGAATTGCACGCGAAGGTCGCCGGATACATACGTCGCATCAACGTCGACATCGGTGACAACGTGAAGGCTGGCCAGGTGCTTGCCACTCTGGACATTCCCGAACTGACGGCCCAGGTTGAGGGCGCTGATGCCGGAGTTCGGCAGACGCAAGATGAGATCGCGCGGGCCAAGAGTGAGGTCCAGCGTGCCGAAGCCAACTATGGTGCTTTTCACTCGGCAGCAACACGACTCCAACAGGCATCCGACGCGCGGCCCGGTCTCATCGCCCAGCAGGAGCTTGACGACGCTCTTGCGAAAGACCGGGAGGCTGCGGCGCAGGTAGATTCTGCAAAGTCTTCGCTCTCGGCCACGGAACAGCGCTTGGGTGTTTCGCAAGCGGGTAAGCGACAGTATTCCGCGATGGCGGATTACTCACGAATTGTCGCGCCCTTCAGCGGAGTTGTGACCTGGAGATATGCCGATATGGGAGCACTCATTCAGGCGGGCACTTCGAACGCAGGCTCAATGCCGGTGGTGAAAGTGGCTCAGGTAAATGTCCTGCGGTTGCGCATTCCTGTCCCAGAGGCACTGGCATCCTTTGTCCGAGTGGGCGATCCAGCTACTATTCACGTTCAAGCATTAGGCAAAACCTTCTCGCGCAATGTGACACGAACCACGAGGTCCCTCGATTCCTCGACCAGAACCATGCAGGCGGAGATCGATGTTCCCAACGGAGACGGCCAGCTGAATCCTGGCATGTATGCCGATGTTTCCCTGGACATTCGCAGTTCCGGAGATGCGCTCTCAGTCCCCGTCAACGCGGTCGATCGAAGCACGAGCCAGCCGTTTGTGCTCGTCGTCAACAGCGCCGGTCGTGTGGAGCGCCATGAGGTGCAGCTGGGGATTTCAACGGCGGACCGTGTGGAGATCATCCATGGGATTCGCGAAGGCGATAGCGTCATAGTCGCCAATCTGAGCAGCTTCTCAGACGGTCAGATGGTGACTCCAAAGCACAGCGCTCTCGCGACAGGGGGCATGTAGTGTCCGGATTTGCGCTGCGATATCCATTCTTCATCATCATGATTTGCCTCGTAATTGCGGTCGTGGGCTCTGTAACCGTAGTGCGCATGCCGGTCGATCTCTTCCCTGATATCAATATTCCGGTCGTGGTGGTAGCAACCTTCTACAACGGAATGCCGCCTGAGCAGATCGAGGCGCACATCACGAATCCGTTCGAACGCTTCTTCACGCTGGGTAGCGGAATCGACCACATTGAGTCGCGATCGCTCCCCGGGGTCAGCCTTATTCGGGTGTACTTTCAGCCCGGCACCAGTTCGGACGCTGCTGTCAGCACCATATCCAACCTGGCGATGGCACAGCTTCGGCGCTTGCCTCCGGGAACGCTTCCTCCCGTCGTGCTGAAGTTCGACGCTTCCAGCCTTCCAGTCTGCCTGATCACATTGAAGGGGCAGGGGCTCAGCGAGACCGAGTTACATGATCTTGGTCAATACGGCGTTCGCAACCAGATTGCTAACGTACCGGGCGCTTCGATACCGCCGCCATTTGGCGGGAAGTATCGGCAGATCCAGGTCTATGTCGATCCGGCGAAACTGGAGGCTAACCAACTTAGCCCGATGGACGTCGTTCGTACGCTCAACGATGCGAATGCGATTCTTCCGTCTGGCGACGTTCGTGTGGGTCCAAAGGATTTCAACATATATACCAACTCGCAATTCTTCGATGCCGATGAGATTAATAGTCTGCCGCTGAAGACCAGTGGCAATGGTCAATTACTGGTCGGCGATGTCGGCCAGGCGAAAGACTCATCTGCCATTCAGACCAATATCGTGCGCGTCGATGGCCAGCATTCCGTTTACCTGCCGATTCTGAAGCAGGGTGGGGGCAGCAATACGATCTCGGTTGTGAATGGCGTGCGCGATGGCATCAAGCATCTCGTCGATATGCCAGCCACGCTCAGGGCCGCCGTGGTCTTCGACCAGTCTGAGTTTGTGAAGACTGCAATCAAGAATCTGGGTAGCGAAGGGGGCATAGGGCTCATCCTGACAGCACTGATGATCCTCATTTTTCTGGGGAGCATCCGCGCAACGGTTGGCGTTATGTTGTCTATTCCTTTATCTGCCCTCGCGGCATTCCTTGCCTTAAATCTGCTGGGTGGCACCATCAACTCGATGGTGCTCGGAGGGCTTGCCCTGGCCTTCTCCCGACTTATCGATAACTCGGTGGTGGTGCTGGAGAATATTTACCGTCATTTGGAAATGGGTCGATCTCCCAGGGAGGCCGCCGAACTAGGTGGACGCGAAGTTGCACTGCCCGTACTCGCGGCCACTTTCACGACTGCCATCGTCTTCTTTCCTGTCGTTTTTCTTTATGGCGTCAGCCGTTATCTCTTCACGGCTCTCGCGCTTGCTGTGGTGCTGTCATTGTTTGCTTCGTATGTTGTGGCACTCACGGTCGTTCCGCTCTTCTGTGCGCAATTCATTCACAACGCACACAACGAAGCAGCGCATCATGCTGGCGGAAGCATGTTTCAGCGCTTCGTTCGTTGGTTCAACCGCCGCTACGATCGCATGCTGATGCACTATGACATCTCCGTGGGAAAGACGCTCTTGCGTCCTGTATCGGTAGTGTTGGGGGTTCTCGGAATCTTTCTCTTGAGCCTGGGGCTCTATCCGTTTATGGGTTTGGCATTCTTCCCTCGAACAGATCCGGGACAGTTTGTCATCAACGTAAAGGCACCCAGCGGAACGCGAATCGAGTTGACGGACAAATATATAAGCGGCATTGAAGATGACATTCGCAAGGCAATCCCGGTGAGGGACCTGGACATGATCGTCTCAAATATAGGGACAGCCCCAGGCTTCTCTGCAATCTATTCGAGCAACTCAGGCCCGCACACGGCTTTTGTTCAGGTGAGTCTCAAGAAAGACCACGGAACCAGCAGCTTCGTGTACATGTCGAAGGTACGCGACATGCTGCATCAAGACTACCCGGAAGTCTCTACCTACTTTCAAACTGGAGGCTTAGTCGATGCGGTGGTCAATCTCGGTCTCCCCGCCCCAATCGATCTTCAGGTAAGCGGAAGCGATCTGAAACAGGCCTCCGCTACAGCCGCATTGTTGACCCGAAAAATCCGCGCTCTCAAGGGTGTCGGCGATGTTCTTACACCCCAGGACATCGACTATCCCGGACTTCGCCTCGAAGTGAATCGCGAAATGGCCGGGCGTCTCGGCCTTTCTTCGCGCGAGGTCGTTGACAATGTGATCACCGCACTTAGTTCCAATGGCATGATTGCACCGAACTATTGGGACGATCCGAAGAGCGGCAATAGCTATCTGCTCGCGGTGCAATATCCCGAGTCGGCGATGGAGTCCCTGGACGATCTAAACGAGATCCCCATCCATTCACACAACGGCGCGACGGCGACAAACCTGGGCGCACTGGTGAAGATGGAACCCGTGGACACGCCGACCGAAGTCGATCATTACCAGTTGCGGCGGACCATCGACGTTTACGTCTCGCCTGCCGGGCAGGATCTTGGAGGCTTAGCTAAGCAGGTGGCGAGAGTCGTGGACGAAACACCATTACCGGCGAATCTGACAGTCACGACCCGGGGTTCGGTCGAAGGCATGCGTAAGTCCTTCGCCAGCTTCGGACTGGGCTTGATCCTTTCGATCGTCCTCGTCTATCTCATCTTGATGGCGCAGTTCGCGTCCTTTATTGATCCTCTTATTATTCTGCTCGCCGTCCCTCCGGGAATCGTGGGTGTCATTCTCTTTCTCTTGATGACGAATACCACGCTCAATGTGATGTCGTTGATGGGCATCGTCATGATGACAGGAATCGTAGTTTCGAATTCCATTCTCATAGTTGAGTTCGCGCGCAAGCTGCGGCGCGAAGGAATGTCGATCGGCGAGGCGGTCGCAATGGCCTGCCGCGTCCGCCTGAGGCCGGTCTTGATGACCTCGCTCGCGACAATACTGGGGATGGTACCCATGGCATTGGCACTGGAAGCCGGGAGCGAACAATACGCTCCCCTTGCGCGGGCCATCATCGGAGGTCTGACGGTTTCTGTACTTGTAACGGTATTCGTTGTGCCTGCCGCCTATCTGTGGGTCCACCGCAAAGAAGAAGCCACTACGACACATGTCGGAGAGGGAGCTTAGATGAGACTGATTATCGGTATATCTTTCGCGCTTCTGTGCGCGATGAACGCGGTCGGGACGAGCCAAACAACCGCGCCAGCGCAGTCCCCCTCTCCAACCCAACAGCTCAACATTAAACAGGCGGAAGGGCTGGCCCTGGCCAACAATCCCCGGATCGCGATCAGCCGCCTGCTCGCTCTCGCGCAAGGTCAGGTGACGCGAGAGACGCGTTCGGAAGAGTTGCCAACACTGACCGGCAACCTGACGGCCGTCGAATCGCATGAAGGGAGTCGCATTACGGCGGGAGCTCTCAACAACCCAATCGTCTACCAGCGTGCGGCCGCAGGCGTCACTGTGAGTCAGCTCATCACCGACTTTGGACGCACACGCAATCTCATCGCCAGCGCAGACCTGCGTGCAAAGGCCCAGTTCAGCGCACAGGCCGCAACAGAGGCCGACGTTATCCTCGCTGTCGATCAAGCGTTCTACCGCGCGTTGGGTTCCCAAGCAGTGTTGCGAGTAGCTCAGGAAACGGTGGCAGAGCGAGCGACGACCACAGATCAAGTGAGCGCCCTGACCGGTGCTAAGTTGAAATCCACTCTCGATCTGAGCTTCGCAAATGTCAATCTGTCTCAGGCCAAACTCCTTTTGCTCGACGCCCAGAACGCGGATCAGGAGGCCATGACATCACTCGGCGCTCTTCTAGGGGAGGAAAATGCGGTCTCCTACACCCTTGTCGATGAAACGCCGTCGGCACCAATACCGCCACCGGACACCGCAGACCCACTTGTCGCACAGGCTTTTCAGTCGAGGCCCGATCTCCGATTCCTGAACGAAAACTTTGAAGCGGCCAGGAAGTTCAGCACCGCTGAGCACGATCTGACGAAACCAACGATTGCTGCATTGGGAACGGCGGGAGGCACCCCCGAGCGAGCGGATCAGATCACTTCGTCCTGGTATGGCGCAGTTGGGGTCAATGTGAACATTCCCTTGTTCAACGGCTTTCTATACTCCGCGCGAGCCAGGGAGGCGGAGCTCCGGGCAAGCGCAGCCCAACAGCAAGTAGCGGGATTGCGTCAAAGCATTGCGCGGGACATCCGCGTTGCTGTCCTTCAGACGCAGTCAAACTTCCAACGAATCGCAGTCACGCGGCAACTGCTCGATCAAGCCAACACTGCGTTTGATCTAGCCCAGACGCGGTACAAGATGGGGCTGTCTTCCATTGTGGAACTCAGTCAGGCACAGCTCGCTCAAACGGAAGCGCAGATTGACTACGCCACAGCGCGGTTCTCCTACCAGGGTTCTCTCGCTACTCTCCGATACGAGACTGGTCAGTGACTCGGGGCCACGGTAAAGTTCAAGGCGCTTGGCTTGATGGAGAGGCAACTCAGATGGCAACGAATCGCAACGAGATAAATCGTGAAGAACCGAATCCACCGTGGGTTGCATTTGCTAAGTTCCTGTTCATAGCGTTCTTAACCGTCATGGCTTTCCTGCTCGTCAGAAGTATGGTGCGCCACCACTTTTTTAGCGGCGGCCAGCTTAACCGGCATGACACCGCCACACCATAGCAGTCCAACGGTATCAATCTCACAGGCAAGAACCATGCCATCTCTGGACGTCCCTTCCGTTCGATCGCATTGTCTCGCATGACGCAATGAGCGCGACATCAGTGAGGCCTTATGATTCAATACGTGGTGAACGCCACGAAAAGCCCGGAATTAGCGGGAGAATCGTGGCCTAAGAAATCTGACGATAGAGAATCCCTCTTCTTCCGCCAGTACTTCCAATTCCTCCAAGAAATCGACGAAATTGCCATGTGATCCTGGTATTTCTGCGTTACCGCGCGGGCCAAAAAGAAAGGCCGCCGACCTTTCGGACGGCGGCCCTGGAGGTAAGTAGGACAGTTTAGAAGTTGACGCGGCCAGCGATCTGCAACAGTCGCGGATCGTTCACTTGAGTCGTGATCTGGCCGACTTGAGCCGATCCTATTGAGGTGTTTGGCGCGCCGAATTGGACGCGGTTGAACAGATTGAATGACTCTGCACGAAGCTGCAGGACCACTCGCTCTGTGAGGTGAGTGTCTTTGAACAATGCGAGGTCCCAGTTTGCTATACCTGGAGCCCGGAGGGTGCTGTCTGTTCGAGTTTCGTTGCCGAAGGCGAAGTTACCCGGAGCCACGAAGCAACTTGCGTTGAAGTACTTGTTTGCCGAGAATGCGTCGCCGAGCTTCGTCTGCGTGCCTCCGGCGATGGTTTTGGTGCAGCCTTGCACTACGTTCGGACGCGTTGTGCCTGCGAGCGAGTACGTGCTAACAGTGTTCGAGGCCATCGAGATGCCCAGCGGATAGCCTATCTGGAATGTGGTTACTCCATTGAACCCAAAGCCGGAGACCAGTTTATCCATGAAGCCCGATACGCCCGAACCGAAGTGCTGTCCTCTTCCAATCGGAAGATAGTAGACGTAGCTGACGGTCAGACGCTGGCGTGAGTCATAGCCCGACAACGCATACTCGTGACCGAGATCGTTGTTATTTTGATAGCCAGGCGCACCAGTTGCTTCCAGCCATGAAGTCAGAGACTCTGCATTGGCCAGCAGTTTGGAGTATGTATACGAGCCGAGGACGACGCCACCGGATGAGAATCGCTTCTCGACCTTCATCTGGAGAGCGTCATAGTTACTGACGCCGACGTAGTTCCCGGTGTTTGAGATGCCGCCATACTGAGGATAAGGGCGATACAACTGAGTTGAGGAGATGTTCGCGTACTGTTGGTTGCCTTGCGTGAACAAGCTCTTGTTGAAGGGGTTAGCAGTCTGTTTGGTGAGGAAGCAGGCTGTTGAAAGATTGGCCGTCGATCCAACGCAGTTAGGATCAGCCAATGCCTGGCTGAAGTACTGTGAGGACACCTGATTGATGGAGTGGCTTATGGGGAGATGTGAACCATGGAGTCCGGCATAGGCCGCTTCGAGGGCTACACCGAGTGGCAACTGACGCTGAATCGCGAAGTTCCACTGGTAGGTGTCGCCATTTTCTTCGTTCGACTGCATTGCGTTGGCCGAGCCTCCCAGAAGAAGCTGTTGGTAGGTGGCGTTGCGCGCTGGCGCGGGTGTGATTCCGCTTGGCAGGGGATTGTCCAGCGTTGCGTTGGGAGTCTTTCCAGAGTCGAGCGTCGTCACAGGATTGTTAGTGATGTAAGAAAGTGGCGACTGCACCGGCGATTCAGGGAATTGCAGGATGGCGGGAATGACGAACTTACCCCAACCTGCGCGGATGACTGTCTTGTCGTCGAGTCTATAAGCAAGTCCAAGACGCGGTGAGAAGTTGGTGAAATGTTCGGAACGTAAGCCTACGTCGGGATGCTGCGAGGTGTTGACCAGATCATAGGCGCCCGTAACCGGATTGCCATTGATGGTCACTGCACCCAGGACGGAATTGACCTCCGTAGGATTGAACGTTGCCATGAGTTGGTGACGTTCAAGCCAGGTGCCTGGGACCTCGTAGCGAAGACCGATGTTGATGGTCAGCTTTGGAGAGATGGTCCAGTTGTCCTGCACGAAGTATCCCTGATAGTAGATGGTGCTGAAGGTCGGCGGCGCAATCTGGACGACGCTGGCCGTGGAAGCCTGATCGACCATATAGCCCATGAGGAAGGATGCAAACGGATGACCTCCAGCGGCGTTGTTGCCGAAGGAGGACATGAAGGTATTGAACTGGAAGGAACCGCCGGGGGCGTTGTTTTGGAAGTAGTCCATCTCCATGCGTCGAAGATCGGCACCAGCTTTGATCGTGTGCTTCCCGAACGTCTTGCTAATGTTCGGCGCGATGACGTAGTTGTTATTGATGGAGAAGATGTACCCCGTTCCCACGTTGTTGACCGTGGGATTGGCCAAAGCGATTGCTGGAACCGTCGTCGAATTGGTGACATTGTTGAGAGCCGAAATTGTTCCCATGTAGGAGGGGAATCCGAGTTTCGTCTCGTCATAGCCAAGCGTTCCCGGCGTACGCACGTAATTCCAGCGGGTGAAGGAGAGGCGCAGGTCGCCGATCAAAGACGGGCTAAACAGGTAGCTGTCGCCAAGGACCGTCTGGTAGGTTTTGAAGGACTCCGGTGAGATCGGGTCGCCCGAACGCAGCCCATTACTGTACGGCATGGATGCCGTATTTGCGGAGTTCCACTGGGTGTAACGACCGAAGAGGCGCTGCTTTTCGGTCAGATTGAAGTCGAGCCGCCCGGTATATTGATCGTTCGTTCCGCCTGAGCCGGAGTATGCGACATAGTTGGACGTTGTGCCGGTTCGGGTGGGAGGGGCCCAGTACGGGAAGTTCAACAGGTTGGTTGCGACCTTGCTCCAGCGAGATGCGGGGATGATATTTCCCAGGTAGGGCGTCCTCGCACCTGTGTATCCTGAGCAGCCGGCACCTGCGGCCGCCGTTCCACCGCAAGGATCGTAGATCTGTCCAGCGGTGGCGGTTGTCGTGGGTGTTCCGGTGCAGAGGTTGGTTGCCGCGTTGATTGTACACAGCTCAGAGAAGTTGCCTTGCCGCATAAGTAGCGTCGGGACCGTGTAGTTGTAAAGCCGCTTCTGAGCCTGGCGATATCCCTGGTAGTCCATGAAACCGAACAGGCGGTCTTTGAGGATGGGGAATCCGACATTGCCGCCGAACTGGTTTTGATGGTACGGATTCTTTCCGAGGACCTGCGAAGGGACGCTGGTGTGCTTCGCGAAGTAAGGGGTTGAGTTGAAGATGGTGTTCCGGACGAACTCGTAAGCAGTGCCGTGAATAGCATTGCTGCCGGACTTACTTGTGATGTTGATGACGCCGCCTGTGTACATGCCGTACTCGGCGGTGTTGTTGTTGGTCTGGACACGGAATTCCTGCACCGAATCCTGAGATGGGACAAGGATGGTTGCGTTGCCGTAGGAGACATTGACTGGCGCGCCGTCGTAGAGAGTTGAGCTCTGATTGGCGCTGCCACCACCGATCTGGTAGTTGCCGGCAGCGAATACGTTTTGGCCGGTGAGATTGCCGGACGAGCTGCCCTGCGGAACCACTCCGGGAACCAATCCGACGAGAGCGAGAACATTGCGCCCGTTGAGTGGGATGTCAGAGACGGCCTTGCCCTGGACCACTTGACCGAGGGATGCGTTCTCGGACTGAATGATGGCCGCTTGCGACATTACGGTCACTTCTTCGGTGGTGCTGCCGACTACCATCTCAACATTTGCGCGGGTGGCGAGCTCTACCTGAATCTCGACTGGATTCTGGGAGTAGCGCTTGAAGCCTTTTGATTCAACGACGAGCGTGTACTCTCCGGGTGGCAGCGACAGTAACTGATACTCGCCGGCCCCCGACACGGGCGCGACTCTTTTGTCCCCTGTTGCGTTGTTGGTTAGCGTTACCGTCGCATTGATAATGACCGATCCGGTGGGGTCTGTGATCGTTCCTACGACGGAGCCGGTGGTGCTTTGTGCCCATGCGCTTCCAGAAAACGTTGCGAAGCACAGGAGCAGAGAGCATAGTGTGACTAGCCTCAAAACTCGCATGATCGTCCCTCCGAGGAATGACTGCAGGCTTGCGTGCCTGGTTGTTGTTGCGAAAGTAGAGTTTGCACGATTCCCAAAAGAAATCGGGCAGCGCAAAAGTGAGTTCGGTAAGGGAAGCGAATGTGGACTATTTAGACGACTCATTTTCCACTCGCCTTCCCGGGCCTTCTGGCACCCCAAAATATGTAGGTTCCGCTGCGTGTTGAGGTAACCAGGTCCATTACTCCATCGCCGTTCAGATCGACGGCAAGAACATCAGAACCGCCACCCGAGTAGTTATGCACCAGCTCAGGTTCGAATCGGGCTCCCCCTGGAGCCTTTTTGTCTCGAATAGTTCGGTACACGTACAAAACGGGCGCGCCATAAGGATCCGGGTCGTAAAAATCATCCAAGTGGGACCAGTACCGCTTTCCCACTACGAAATCTGGAATGCCATCGCCATCGATGTCAGCGATGGTTGATGCGTGTGGTTCGGTAAAGACGACGCCGCCCGCGCTCTCCTGTGGCGTCCTGCCCATAACGACATGCGGGACGAAGGTGATTTCGCCACTTGCGGACCGCTTCTGTTCAAACCATGTAATTCCCCAGCCGTGTGCCTGCATGGTTGTGACGACATCGGGCAGGCCATCGCCGTTGACGTCGTAGACGGCGATCTTCGCTCCTCCCGCCGAGGTGCGTCCCCATCGTCCGAATGGAGCGGGATGATACTTCCACTTGGTATCCGGGCCATTCTGTGCGGGCTGCTCCCACCATCCGTAGGCGCCGACGATATCGATACGACCATCGCCATTGATGTCACCGGTTCCGATGCCGTGCGCCGGCCACGGGCCGAACTCGCTCACCTGATGCACGATCCACTTGCCGGTGGGATTTGCGGGGTCGGGCTTGGCATACGACATGTAGCCGCCGCCCATATAGACGAGCTCTCGCTTGCCGTCTCCGTCCACGTCGGCGAGGACCGTCTCTTCGCTATCAATTGGCGCCACGACGGAATACTTCTCCCATCGGCGCGATTCGCCTTTGGGGTTCACATAGAGAACTGCGCCAACCTTGCCACCGTCTGCGTGGCTTGTCGTCAAAATGTCCGGCCATCCATCGCCGGTGAAGTCAAAGGCGTGCTGCACCCAGTCTTCCGTCGAATAGTTTGTGGAGGCATTCACGATCTGTGCGGGATAGATCTCGCGAGACTTCGTGAAGTCAGGGCCATAGTAGATAAAGGGACCGGAAACGATATCCAGTTTCCCGTCGTGATTGAAATCGGCGGCGGCGGCCGACCAGCCGTAGTAGAACTCGTTGATGCGCTGCATGTGGAAGTTCGCGCCGACCTGCTCTTTTGGCCAGGACTTCATTCCCAGGTCCTTGGAGGCGATGGCTCGGAAACGTGCCGTGGAACCGCCGCCGACGTAGAGGGCGAAGGGGCCAAAGCCACTCATGTCATCTGTCGCCGCGCTGACTGCGTCGCCTCCATCGTTGAAAAATGCCCGCACAATATCTGCGTCGAGCAGGACTTCAACGTCGTTCCAGTCATCCTTGCGGATGCCTGGCTTGGGATGTTCCAACGGAGCAACTACGCCGCCGGGCATCTGCGGCAGTTCCGGCCTACGAAAGGCACGGGCTGGCGTGCCGGCCGGCGGCACAGGAGGGGCAAATCGTATCTGTCCTCCAGCGAGGCGAAGCTTTGTGCGCTCCTTTTCCTTTCCCTGCGAGTCGAGGGTTACCCGGTAAGCCGCCAGCTCCTGCCCCTGGATGGAAAGCAGAACGCCCTTGGTGCCATCAGGGGTTTTTTCCGCGCGGAGCAGGATTCCCGTGTTGCACTCTCCGTCGCACCGAAACTGAAGGTAAACCGCCGTGTCCTGCGATGCCTTGTTGAAAAGAAGCCATCCACTGCCGGTGCCGGTGATCTCGCCATTCGAGGCTGACCATTTGGCGTTGCCTGCCTGATTCCATCCGGACAGAGAAGAGCCTTGAAACGTAGAGTCCGGCGCAAAGCTCGGCGATTGCGCATGGGCAAAGGCCGGACCCAGCACAAAGACTGCAGTGGCGGCGAATCGGAGACACTTCTGCATTAGGACCCTCAAAGTCAACCTGTTCTGGCGTTCCTTGCAATGAGTCTTGCGTACTATGCAATGATTAAAATTGGAGCGGAGCCATAATAGCATCGGGAGTGGCACACTTGTCCAGAGGTTTTCTCAAAAAATATTTAGAGTGGTAGTTCGCAGTCAGGAGGCTTTTTTATGAGATATTTAGGCAAAACGCTCCTATTCGGAGTCCTGTTCTTTCTCGCCATTTCGACCGCTGATTTTGATTCCCGTTGGGTGCTTGCGGCCCAAAATGGGGCCGAGGAGTTTCCTGCCAAGGTTGAGCGGCTTGACCCGGCATTGGACGCGATTGTGCCTCAGGGCGCGACCTGGCGGCGTGTTGCAAGCGGATTTACCTGGGTTGAGGGACCCATCTGGATCCACTCTGGCTACCTGATGTTCGCCGATATCTCGAGCAATAGCATTCGCAAGATCGAGCCTGACGGCAAAGTGAGCATCTGGTTACAGCCCAGCGGATATCGCGGCGCCGAGCCGTATGGCGGCAAAGAACCCGGGACCAACGGCATGACATTGGACAGCAAAGGCCGCCTTACGGTGGCGGGCCACGCCGGGCGAAACGTTCTTCGGTTTGAATCGATGGATCCGCATGGCACTGTGACAGTGCTCGCGGACAGCTACCAGGGGAAGAAGCTCAGTAGCCCCAATGACCTTGTATATGGCCCGGACGGCTCACTCTACTTCACTGATCCACCCTACGGCTTGCGCACCCAGGGCGATAGTGATCCGGCGAAGGAGTTGAAGGTCAACGGGGTATATCGGATTCCGAATGCGTTGAATCAGAAGCCGGGCGCGCCGCCGAACCGCGCTGCCGTGCAGTTACTAGTTAGCGATCTCGAGCGTCCGAACGGCATTGCATTCTCGCCGGACAACAAGTGGCTCTATGTGAGCAATACGCTTCCCAAGAAGTGGATGCGCTATCCCGTAAAGAAGGACGGAAGCCTGGGGGGAGGCAGCGTATTTGTGGATGCATCGAGCGATAACCGCAATGGATCTCCGGACGGGATGAAGATCGATACGAACGGGAATGTGTACGCGGCTGGCCCGGGAGGCGTCTGGATCATCTCACCCGCCGGCAAACACCTGGGGACCATTCTCACCGATAAGAACACGGCGAACATGGCGTGGGGAGGCGAGGATGGAATGACTCTCTATACGACGACGACCGATACTGTCTTCAGCATTCGGCTCAATGCGAAGGGGATTCGCCCATAGACGAATCCTTCACCGCTCCTTAGTCCCAGCGCAATGTTGTTTGCGAATCTATTTTGGCGGGATCGAGTTCGATGTTGAAGCCCGGTCCCGCCGGCAACGTAAGATGGGCGCGATTCGGCGCCGGTGGATGCTTCTCGAAATGGTAGTAGTGCCGCATCTTGTTGATGAGATACTCGCCGAGCGGGAAGGTCATTGGCGATTGGCTGGCGATGACATGCATAGCAGCATGGATACTGTGTCCGTGGGGAATCACAGGCACGTCATGCAGCGAGGCAACTGTGCCAATCTTGACCAGCTCCGTTATTCCTCCGCACCACTCAGGGTCCGCCTGCACGACGGAGAGTGCGTCGGCCTGGAGATAGCGCGCCACCTCCCAGCGTCCGTAGAAGTGCTCGCCCGAGGCCACGGGGATTGCGGTACTGTGGCGAAGATTGACGAAGCTCTCGATCTTTTCCGGATGCGCTATCTCCTCCATCCAGCGCGGATGGTAGCGCTCGACCTGGTGCGCCCACTCCAACGCATAGGTCTGATCCCATCCGCTGTAGGCGTCGAACATCAACTCGGTATCGTCTCCGAGCGTTTCGCGGAGTAGACGGACGAGGGCGACGTTCTTCTGCATTCCTTCCGCTCCGGAGCCGGGGCCATATCCCATAAACCACTTCTGGTAGCGATAGCCCTCCTGTTTGAGGCTCAGGCATCGCTTGCGTACTGCATCAGGTTCGAGCGAGAAACCCAGGCAGCTTGCGTACACTTCCACCGACTCGCGTGTGGGGCCGCCGAGCAGACGGTAGACTGGGACGCCGTAGAAGCGGCCCTTCAAATCCCAGAGGGCGTTGTCGACCGCGCTGATCGCCATCATGAAGAAGCCATCGCGCGAATGTCGATTCGACCGATACATCTTGTCCCAGAGCAACTCGGTCGCGAGGGGATCTTTGCCGAGCAGGAATGGCCGAAGGTCATCGTAGACGACAAATGCGGGCTCCCGTTCGATGGGACCATAGAGCCCCTCCAAACCTTCGGCGGTTCGTATGCGCAGATAAATGGCTGATGGCTTGACCTGTTTTGTTCCCGCGGGCTTGTCGCTGTAAACGGGAGGGCGTTGATCGTCGTAGATGTCCAGAGGGTTGACCTGTGCCTGGCCGTTGACTCCAGCTTCGGTCTCATAGTGGCCGCGAAGTTCAATCAACTCGACAGAGGCGATTTTCTGGGTAGCGGAGGTTTGTCCTGGGAGAGATGACGCATCCGTCTGGGCGCTCCACGCTCGATTGAGAGGAGCGACACTGGCAGCAGCTCCGGCCATGGCCCCCAGCAGTAACTTTCGCCGATTCATTTGCAGCTCTCCTCGGTGGTTTCCAGGCGCTCGCACTGGTGAAGTATACGTAGAAGGTTCAGGCCGGGAAGTCGATGTCTTCGAAGAACGCGTAGTTTTCCAGGCTGGCGGGTGGCGCGAAGAAGCATGCCACCTTCATCTCCTCATTGGAGAGATTCTCGAGCATGTGAATCTTTCCCTTGACGAAGAGTACAGCGCAGCCCGCTTTCACCGGTTCTACCTCGCCGTCGATCATCACCCTTCCGTGGCCGTTGAGGATGTAAATGATCTCCTCTCCATTCGGATGCGAATGAGCAGGGCGCACCCTGCTTCCAGGCGCAACGCGTATGACGGCCATGGTGCAGTATTGGGCACCCGTGTTGTCTTTGTTAACAACCCAGCGCAGGTGTCTCCCGGGAAGGTCCAACTCCTCGACTGTCGTCTCGTCGATGATTGGTAGCGGCATTTCAGTATCCTCGTAAAGCTAGACTTCGACAGCTTTCTTAACTGCGGCGGCGATCGCTGCGGGAGTAAGTCCGAATGCTTCCACCAACTCCTCGTACGTGGCAGAGTGGATGAATTGTTTCTTTCCGCTGGAGTCCAGCGTGTTGATTGCTGCTACGCGAGCCAACCCTGTCAGGCTGGAATCCGTACGATGGCGATAGAGCACCTTGAGAAAGTTCTGCCAAAGATAGCCGTTGTTCTGCTCTGCGAAGAACATAGGGAGCCCAGTCCCGTAGAGTTTCATCAGGAGAGAGTCGTCGACAGAAGGCATATCGACGACCATCACGCCCAGGCCTTGCTTCGCACAAAGATCTGCGGCTGCAATCGCCTCGTGCACCCCGCGCCCACTGCTAATGATGATTGCCTTATCTGCATCGCTTTGCCGCAGCACATAGGCCTTGCCATATTCGAACTCGTATTCGTTCGGGTACAGCACCGCAGAGCCCGTGCGCATGACCCGTACGTAAACAAGCCCTTTGTTGCCTTCCATGGTCCACTTCATGATGGAGAGCATTTGTTGAGGACAAGAGACGTCGACGATCTTCAAGTGGGCGACGGCGTCGAAGGTCGTATTGTCGTCGTTGCCCATGTGAGTCGCGCCGTTCGTACGCGTCTCGAAGTTTGACGCTGTGGCGAGGAAGGTTATGTCGAGTCCATGGCCCTCGCTCAGCCAGCCGTCGCTGGCCTCGATGGCTTCAAGACGCTCCTGATAGCCGACAGCAATGCGCCGCATCACCTGCCAGTTGAAGAACGGACAGAAGGTGCTGCACCAGGCGTTGTAACCCAGCGCGGCGAAGCCTTCGGAAATGAGCATCATGTTCGCTTCAGCGACGCCTGCGTTGAGCGCTCGTGCCTGATCGACGGCTGCGATTCCAGCCTCGAGACCGCTGGTTGAGGCGAGATCAGAGTCGATCGACACCACTCGGCTGTCGCGCGCAAAGGATTTCATGGCTGCCGTTATGATTTCGGCAGCGCTATAGCTTTTGGTCGCATCCAGCTTTGGCAGGGCTCCAGCGTCGTATCGAATCCGCTTGTCGCGAGGTGGAACCCGTTTGGTCAGGACCGGCCCGAGGGCCTGGCTCATGAATGGTCTGGCCGCCGACTCGCCTGTCGTCAGATGCATGCGGCGTGCTTCATTCAGCAGCAACTCGCGGATCGTCTCCGCCTCTGCGCTCGCGTCCAGCCGATCCAGAAAGGTGATGAACTCGTCGACGCGGGCGGATCGTTGCTGCTGCTGAAGCTCCAATTCCTGATCGAGCAGCGGTCCGGGAACCGTCACTTTATGCTTGTTGAGAAAGTCCGAGAATGATCCGAAGCCTTTCTTCGAGTTGCAGATGATGACGGTGGGTCGACCGTTCCTGGGGTCATAGCGAAAGCTCTGCAGGGCTGCGAAGACTCCGTCGTACCTGGTCGCGTCGACATTGTGGACGTTCCAGCCGAACGACCGGAAGACTTCATCCAGCGGCGGCATTGGGAAGACAGTGCGGTCATGGATGTCGAGTTGACCGTGGTTGCGGTCGACCAGCACGCAGAGGTTGTCGAGGTTATGCTGGCCGGCATACATCACGGCCTCCCAGCACGAACCCTCCTGCAGTTCTCCGTCACCCACCATGCAGTAGGAGTCGAAGCGCGGGCTGCTGCGTCCGACGATTGCAAAACCCTGTGCCACTCCGAGGCCCTGTCCCATTGGCCCCGTGGCGATATGGACTCCTGGCAAAACCGGGCCGGGATGGCCATTCAGCAGGCTCGCATGGGAGCGTGAATTGTGCAGCATCTTCTCGTCGAAATAGCCAAGCTCCGCATACACCGAGGCGAGCGCGGCAACCGCATGTCCCTTGCTGAGGGTGAAGATGTCCTGGCCTCGTCGCGTCGGGTCAACGATGTCGAGGCGCATGAATCCGCCGTAATACAGAGCAACCAAGGGAAGCACGGCTGAAAATGCTCCTCCGGAATGGAGGCCCTTATCGATCGCGTCGCGACTCTGCAACAACGTGAGAATGCGGATGTCTGAGTCTTTGATCCCGAGCAGCTTCAGTATTCCTTCCCGATAAAACGCATCGCGATACAAATAGAGATCGCGATTTGGAACCCGAACTTCGGTGACAGACACGGCTGAGGGACTCATTGACTTATCCTTCGAGATGGAGTGGTTCGTTCCTGCATAAATGCGTATGACGCAATTACTATTGCATAATATGACCACGAGTATAGGAAGTTCAATGGACGCCAGTCAAGGCAGAACCAGTTTGCGACCTGCACGCCTCGACATGCAAGAATTTCCATCGGCGCGAGAAGGAGACAGATGCGAGTCGTAGTTATTGGGGGAACCGGCCATATCGGAAGTTATCTGACGCCGAGGCTTGTTGAAGCAGGCCACACTGTGTTGTGTGTGAGTCGCGGACTGAAGACCCCCTATCGGTCCCACTCTGCATGGAAGAGGATCGAATACATCAACCTGGACCGCGAAGCTGAGGAGGCTGCGGGCCAGTTCGGCGCGGACATCGCCTCACTGGATGGCCAGGTTGTCATCGATCTTACGTGCTATAAGCCGGAGAGTGCGAAACAACTTGTGGAAGCTGTTCGCGGTCGCATAGAACATCTCCTGCACTGTGGGACGATCTGGGTTCACGGCCACAGCGTCGAGGTTCCTACGACGGAAGAGGCGCCCCGCTCCGCATTCGGAGACTATGGCATTCGAAAACAGGCCATCGAAGAGTATCTGTTGGACGAGGCGCACGCGACCCAGTTTCCAACTACGGTTCTGCATCCGGGTCACCTTGTAGGCGTTGGGTGGAATCCGATCAATCCACAAGGCAACTTCAATCCCGAGGTTTTCTCCACGCTTGCGCAGGGCAAAGAACTGACCATCCCAAACTTTGGGATGGAGACGGTCCATCATGTGCATGCGGACGACGTAGCTCAGGCATTTCTCTGTGCGATAGCTCGGCGCAGGGCATCCCTTGGGCAGAGCTTTCATGTCGCGTCGCCTCGCGCGCTGACGCTTCGAGGATTCGCAGAACAAATGGCTGCCTGGTTCGGTCAGCCGGCAAAGTTGAGCTTCGTCCCCTGGGAGGAGTGGAAGGCTTCGGTCAGCGAACGGGATGCTCGCGTAACCTGGGACCACATTGCTCACTCCCCGAACTGCAGCATTTCCAAAGCGTGCGCCCTGTTGGGGTATACCCCGCGATACACGTCCCTCGAGGCCGTGCAGGAGAGCGTTGCGGCCATGCGGGAAAATGGGGCCATCTCCTCTTAGTATCCGGACTCTTTAGAACTGCCGCGACCACTCCTTCGGCCAGCGCTCAATGACGACCTTCTTATCCGTGTAGAACTCGACCGCGTCCTTGCCCTGACCGTGCAGAACTCCCATGAAGCTGTCACGCCATCCGCTGAACGGGAAGTAAGCCATCGGCGCAGCGACGCCGATATTGACCCCAACATTTCCTGTGGGCACTTCGTAGCGAAACTTCCGGGCGGCGGCGCCGTTGCTGGTGAAGATGGCCGCGGAGTTGCCGAAGGCGCTCTTGGAAAGACTCGCAATCGCATCGTCCAGCGTGTGAGTCTCATTCACCGTGAGTACGGGGCCGAATATCTCGGTGCCCATTAGCGGATTTGAGTCGTCTATTCCGCTGATTACCGTGGGGGCCAGGAAGTTCCCGTCGCCTGCGCAGGAGCGGCCGTCCAGGAGCACCTTCCCGCCGTTACTCAGCCCCTTATCTACGACGCTCAAGATGCGCTTCCTGCTCTCGGCCGTAATCACCGGCCCCATTGTGATCTCAGATTGCAGCCCATCTCCGGTTTTGATCTTCGACGCGACATCGATGAGTGCTTCCTGAAACCTCCTCTTCGAATCTGCGACAGTCACCGCGACCGAGACCGCAAGGCAGCGCTGGCCGGCGCACCCAAATGCGCTGTCGCTGACGATCTTTGCCGTCATCTCCATGTCCGCGTCCGGCATGACGACGACGTAGTTCTTTGCGCCGCCCTGACACTGAACCCGCTTGCCGTGCATCGATCCTTCGCCGTAGACATAACGCGCTACAGGGGTTGAGCCCACGAAGCTGATCGCGCGCACAGCAGGATGGTGCAGCAGCGTGTCTACTGACGCCTTGGCGCCAACTACCAGGTTCGCTACGCCTTTCGGCAAGCCGGTCCTTTCGAGCAGTTCAAACAAGAATTTTGCCGTTAGCGGAACTCTCTCCGACGGTTTGAGAATGAACGTATTTCCGGTGGTCAAGGCATACGGCATGAACCACAACGGAATCATCGATGGGAAGTTGAAGGGAGTGATCGCTGCGGTGACACCGAGGGGCTGCCGAATCATTATCTCGTCGATGCCGCGGGCGACGTCTTCCAGGTTGTAGCCCTGCATCATGGTCGGCATGCCGCACGAGACCTCTACGTTCTCGATGCCGCGTTGCAACTCGGCGCGAGCTTCGGCGACGGTCTTCCCATTTTCCTTTGTCGTCACGCGAGCAATCTCGTCGGCATGTTCGAGCAGAAGTTCACGGAATCGGAACATGTACTGGATACGGTCTTGCGGAGGCGTCATCCGCCATGCTGGAAACGCCGAGGCTGCAGCCTCAATCGCGCGCGCAGTGTCTGCTTCATCGGCAAGTGAGACCTGTGCGAGACTCTGCTGATTTGCCGGATTGACGATGTCGACGACGGTGTGAGAAGACCCGGGAATCCACTTGCCGTTGATGAAGTTCGCTTCAAGCGTAGCTGCTGTCACTGCCATGGTTTGATCTCCAATTGTGTAAAAGAGAGGTTTCGATTCAGTGTTTTTCGTTCCAATGCACCATTGGCAATCCAGGGGCGGGCGCCCGGAAGTAGGGAATTCGCTGTCCACGCAATGAGCCGATATATGCCGTCTGGAGATCAGGGCCGCCGAATGTGACACTCGCCATCCACGGAGCCACTCCGCGCCCAGTGGCAAAGAGAACGTCTTCCGTGACGGCGCCGGCGAGGAACTGCTTCTCCAGTGCTTCTATCCTGACCGGATCTCCCTCGTCGAGAAGCACCCGCAGATCGCCTTGCGGGGTCAGCACAAATAGCTTGTCCGAGTACACGCAGGTTCCCCAGAGGTTGCCTACGCTATCGAATGCGATGCCATCGGGCCAAGCTCCCTTCCCGAGGCTGCGCGGGCCGAAGATTTCGCGCCGGCCCAGCGAACCGTCGTCGTACACGCGCAGCCGGCTGATGCAGCCCCCTGTGGTTTCCACGACGTACATATATTCTTCCTTCGCGTCCATGCGGATCTCATTCGTGAAGTGAAATCCTTCCGCAACGACGCGAAATTTTCCATCCACATAGCGTGCGATGTAGCCGTCAGGTAGATCGGTTCGGAGCGCGTGCATCCAGTTCTTGATCTTTGTGGAGATGGTGATCCAAATGCGCCCCTTGGAATCGCGAAGAACAAAGTTGACCTTACCAATCGCTTCGCCTTCGATACTGTCGGCCAGCACTCTTGACTCGCCGGTGCGGGACATAATCTCGAGACGATCAGTTCCAAAGTTCGAGATGAGGATATCCCCGTTGGCGGCGAACGCCAGGCCATTCGGAAGTGTTCCTGTAAGGTAGCGAGTCGCTTCGCTGTCGGCGCTGGAGAAGTGCTCGGAGATCCTCTGGGTAACAATCTCCTGCGTCCCATCATGGCGCAGACGGACGACTCCACCGCGTGAATCCGCCGACCAAAGCGTGCCGTCTTTCTCGGCGAGGATGCACTCCGGCCGCTGAAGGCCTTCGCCGATGTACTTCAACCGAGAGGCATCAATTCCAAAATCCAAGATGGCATTTCCCATCGTTACCGCTCTCCAGTGTGGAGGTTTCGATTCTTGACCATGTAAATGTGTTGCGTAATACGCAATTGCGATTGCAAGATTATCACATCGGGGACTGACTCGGAGCGGGACCTTGGAGCTTTAAAGAGAAAATCGCCCTGAACGCAGGGCGATTGGAGAGTCAACCATTCTTTAGGCGCTTTTTTCAACTACCTCGGCCGTGGTGCTCAAGAGTTCGCCTATTTTCTTTGCGCATTGGATGACTCGCATGGAGTGCGCAGGGTAGTGCTCCATGAGGAAGCGTGATGCAGGGGCAGAGATTCCTACCGAACCTACGATCATGCCATCGTTCAGCCGGATCGGAGCCGCGACGCAGCGCATGTCCTCCATGTACTCCGCCTCGTCCAGAGCATAGCCTCGCTGGCGGATCCCCAGGCACTCACTCGCTAGCGCCGGAATGGTTTTGATCGTGGTCTTGGTGAACTTCTCGAGAGGGCCGCTACCAAGAATAGATCGCAGGCTCTGCTCGTCGGCATCTGCAAGCAAAGCTTTCCCGTGTGCTGTTGCGTACAGCGGTACAAGCTCGCCTAACTGCCCCGCAACTACAAGGACGTGCCGCGCGTGAACGGAGTCGATAAACAGAGCCTTTTTCCCTTCACGGATAGCGAGATGAGCAGTCTCATTTAGACCGTGCGCCAGAGATTTCAGCTCATCGTGAGCGACACGGACAAGCATATTGCTCCAGTCATACTGGCGCGACAGCGTCCACATGGATGAGCCCAGGATGTAATCCTTACGGCCAGCCGGAGTCGACAGGAAACCACGCCGACGAAGCGTCTGAGCGAGGCGAAACGCGCTGCTCCGGTCTACACCCAGGAGCTCCGAGAGCTCACCAAGCGTTACCGGCTGGTTGGCCATGGCAACCGTCTGCAGAATCGTCAATCCGCGATCGAGACTTTGGATGAATGGAACCTGTGCGGCTTTCTTTGCCATGGACCTCTGCTCACGATCGAAACTTGACTCCGATAGATTCCAAATAATCTCGGCTCTCTTTTGCCAGGGTGGCTGAAGGAGTTGGAGATGGATTTCGAGGATCGTTGTCGAGCTCGACCATTACCATACCACTAATCTTCCGCCCGGCCATCATGTCCAGGATCGCAGGGACGTCCACCTTCCCCTGGCCCAGGGGGCAGTAGCCGAGGAGATGGTCGTCCTTACCATTGAAGTCCTTAAGGTGCATATGTTGCACCAATGGGAGATAGTCCTTCACAACCTTGACTGCATCCTGGCCGCCCTTGGTCAACTGGCCGACGTCCGGGCCAAACTTCAGATGTTGCGTGTCTACTGCGTCGAGCACCGCATAGGTCTCGTCACGCGATTCGATACATGTGCCAGTGTGCTGGTGCAGCACGGGCGTGAGCCCCTGATCCTGGACGGTCTTCGCAAGTTCGTTGAGGGTGCTGAGGATGTTCGCTTTATTGGCAGCAAAGTCATAGGTATCGCGCTTCACGGAATTCGGGCCTACGACAAAGATGCGGCCCTGATACTTCTTGATCAGGCCGCACCATTTGACGGCCTTCGCCATCTCATCGCGCCGTTGTGCGGGATCGGTGAGATTGACGGTGCAGTAGCCGGAGATGAGCGGAATGTTGTTTTTCGCCAGCACCGGGCCGAGTCCGCCCTTCTCCTCCCACTTCACCAGTACGTCTCCGAATGTCTCGAACCCATACAGTCCGAGGGAAGCTACGGATGCGATCGCCTGGTCCACCTCGGTGTTCGACCAGGTGATACCGGTGTAGCCCACCTGAAGTTTCCGCTGTTTCATCTTCATTCCGAATGCCGGACGAATCGCGGTCGCGGCCGATGCAAGAGCCACGCTCGAAAGAAAGGCGCGGCGAGTCATCATGCTGTTCAAAGCTAACCTCCCGATGTTTCGGCTCCAGCGCAACGGACTCTGGTGATCGATTCTGCGCTGTGCGCAATTACAATTGCACTAAACGCAACCACTCTGCATCGTTTGGAAGACTGTTGTCAAGGAAGTCAACTCAGGAGCCTGCCAGTATCGGGACCCTGAATATATAGTTTTTGAGCCGACTTTGCGGCCTTGACGAGCACACGATGGAACGATAGGATGCTGTCGTGTTTGCATGATGCGCAATGAGAAGAGCATGTTGTGCAACGCTTCGATCGCCAGCATGAGAGTTTTACAACGGTTCGGTTTCCTCGTAAACGAGAAGGAGAGTCACTATTTTGCCAAATTATTCCAGCTTTGGTCTAAAAGACAAGATCGCGGTCGTAACTGGAGCGTCCCAGGGGATAGGCCGGGCGATTGCGATCGGGCTGGCGCAAGCAGGCGCTCATCTCGTTCTCGCCAAGTTTCCAGGACCGCGCATGGAGGAGATAGAGCAAGTCAAGAAGGACATTGAGGCACTGGGCCAGCAGGCTCTTATCGTCATAACAGATGTGAACAAGGTGGAAGACTGCCGCTCCTTGCTAGATCAAACCGTTGCGAGGTTCGGTCGTATCGACATTCTCGTCAACAATGCCGGCTGGACAGGCACCGGCGATGCTATCGACGTGACTGAGGAAGAGTACGACAAGACATTCGACGCCACGGTGAAAAGCGTCTTCTTTGCCTCACAGGCCGCCGCAAGGGTGATGCTGCCGCAGGGTGGCGGACGCATCATCCAGATCGGCTCGAACTTCGGCGAGATTGCCTTCAAGAAGCGCGCTGTGTATGCCGCAGCGAAGGCGGCGGTTCATCATATGGCCAGAGCGCTTTCGCTTGAATGGGCGTCGCGAGGTGTTCTCGTAAACACGGTCGCACCGTGCATCACCGAGACTGAGTCGCGCAAGAACATCCTCGAGCGGCCGGGCTACAAGGAATGGGCGACTCAAGAGATGATTCCGCGGGGCAGATGGAATCAACCGGAGGATCTGGTCGGCGCCGTCCTGTTTCTCTCCAGCGATTTTGCGGACATGGTCGTGGGCCAGACGCTCATGGTGGATGGAGGTTGGACGATTCACTAAGCTCCGCGCAACTTTGGCGAAATGCAATCAACGATTTCCGAGAAAGAAGCAAAGGACACGAGATGAAGCTGAAGGGGAAAATTGCCGTCGTAACTGGAGCGGGGCAAGGCATTGGGCGAGGTATTGCCGAGGTCTTTGCGGACGAGGGTGCCGACGTGGTCGTCAACGATCTCACCCTGGACGCTCGCACGGAGGAAGTCGCCTGCATCATTCGCAAAAAAGGACGTCGCGTCGTGACAGTCCAAGGCGACGTCTCCAAACGAGCTGACGTAGAGCGGATATTTGAAGCCGCCTGGCAACAGCTAGGGCCTGTCGACATTCTCGTCAATAATGCAGGCATCGAGACGATTGTTCCCTTCACGGAGCTCACTGACCAGCAATGGGACGACGTGACCAATGTGAACCTGAAGAGCGGATGGATGTGCTCGCAGTCCCTGTGCAAGCGCCTGATTGCTGAAGGCCGCAAAGGGTCCATCATCAACATTGGATCCATTCAGGCTGGGCGCGTGCTGCCAGGACGCACGCACTACGCTCCCAGCAAACTCGCGATAGAAGCTCTCACGAGAAATATCTCCGCGGAAGTAGGGGTCCACGGCATTCGAGTGAATTGCATTCATCCCGGCCTGATTGACACGCCCATGATCCGCTGGGTTCTTGAGAGCAAGGAGATCTTGCCCCAGGTCGTGGCGCAGATCTCGTTGGGACGCCCTGGCGTTCCGCGGGAGATTGGAAACGCCGCAGCCTTTTTGGCGTCCGATGAAGCCGCTTACATCACGGGTCAATCCTTGTATGTGGATGGGGGCTGGGTCGGCAAATAGTGCTTGCAGAGAAGGTGAGGCCCAGACATCCGGGCCTCATCTTTTGCCGATCAGGCAGATGCTATTTCCGCCTTGAACCTTGAGGAAGTGCGAAGACGTAGTAGCCCTGCGTCTTGTCGTCCTTCGGAGTCACCTGGATCGGCCCTCCCGGGTTTGCTTCCGCGGATTGCAGCTGATCTCCTAAGCCGATTCGATCGGTGTCGGGTCGCGCACTGATTGCGATGTACTCACGCCCGGCCACCTCGTAGACGGTAGGAATACCTTCCGGAGCGGCTGGTACAACGATCTCCGCGATCTGCTTCCCCGTGTCCTTGTCATAGATATGCAGCTTCGAGTCGGACTTGGTCGGCACGATGATGAGCCCGCCTGCGGTCACGACTCCACCACCGCGTGGCCAGAAGCTTCCCGTGTCCTTAATTCCTTTGGCAGCTAACTGAGATATGTCTCCAAGAGGAATCTGCCACTTAATGCTTCCGGCGCTGATGTCATACGCTGTGAGGTTCGACCAAGGAGGACTAATCGCGGGCAGACCTTCCAGCGAATTCATGTATCCGTAACCCGTCCAATACCGCGTTCCCTTTGGAGCAATGGTCGTGGTCGCGGCAGGAGCCATAATCCGGGCAAGAATATCTGGAGAAATGTTGGCCAACTGGGGCGCCTTCAGATACGCGATGATCTTGTCGGTGTCCGACTCGTTCAGGTCTGGAATGGCCGGCATCGGAGGGATTCCGTTATGCACCGCCTCGCGCACGCGTTGTGCTCCTGAACGCTGGACGATCCCTTCCATGGTCGGAATCGCCGGCGGCTGGCCTTTGAGATTGGCCTGATGGCAAGAGCGGCAATATTGCATGTACAGCACCATTCCCTGATTTTCAGGAGGGCCGGACACGGTCCGCCGCGGAGGCTTTGGCTCAAGGTGCAGAAGTGACGGCGCCTCTTTCGAAACCACGTAGAAGGTGTTTGTCGCCGGATCGATTGCGCCGGATCCCCAGTTCGCGCCGCCATTATTGCCTGGCATCTCCATTGTCGTTCCGAGCGTCGGAGGCGTGTACAGGCCCTCGTGGCGAGCAGCCGTGACGAGTTTCTTGATCGCCTCGCGTTCCTTGGGGTCTGAGATATACGGATTGACCATGTCAGCCGTGAACTGCTGCCTGGTGAACGGAGGAACATGAGTTGGAAACGGCTGGGTTGGCCAGCTTTGCTCATTGGGTACATCGGACTGGGGAACTGGCCGCTCCTCGACAGGCCAGATCGGCTTTCCATTCGTTCGGTCCAGTATCCAGACAAATCCGTTTTTGCCGGCCTGCACCACGACATCGACCATCTTGCCGTCGTGTTTGATGGTCAGCAACTTTGGCCCGGTCTCCAGGTCGTAATCCCAAAGATCGTGGTGAGTCGCCTGAAAATGCCACAGATATTTGCCCGTGCGCGCATCGAGTGCGAGGAGACAGTCGGAGAAGAGGTTGGCCCCATGACGATCGGCTCCGTAAAAGTCATACGTCGGAGAGCCGAGCGGGAAGTAAGCAATTCCTCTCTTCTCGTCGATCGTAAAGTCGCCCCAGTCATTGGTGCCGCCGATGTACTTGTAAGCATCAGGAGGCCATGTGTCGTACCCCACCTCGCCGGGATGAGGGACGGTGTGGAACTGCCACGCGAGCTTGCCTGTGATCACGTCATACGCCCGGAGATCTCCCGGAGGCGATTCATACTCCTCGCCGGTCGCCGAGCCCAGGATGATCAGGTTCTCGAAGACTCGGCCTGGTGTGCCTGACTGAATCTGCCGGATGCTGGAGGGCACTCTACCTAGCCCTTCACGCAGATCGACCGCTCCGCTCTTCCCGAAGGAGGTGACGGGCTTGCCGGTCTTGGCATCCAGAACGTGCAGTTCGTTGTTCATCGAGAAGAAAATGCGGCGATCTGAGCGATCCTTACTCTCCCAATAGCTCATGCCGCGATGTGAGATCAACCTGGGCTGGTTGGTGTCGTAGACCCAGACCTCTTTTCCAGTCGTAGCATCCAGGGCGACGATGTTGTTGTCCTTGCCATAGACGAACATCACGCCGTCCACAACCAGGGGGTTCGAGCCATAACGGAAGCCGTTGTTTCCCGCCGGATAAAACCATACCTGCTGCAGCTTGCCGGCATTACTGCGGTCAATCTGCGCGAGCGCGGAGTACTGGGCATCGCTGTTCGAGCCGCCATAACTTGTCCAACTGACGAACGGCGCCTTCTGCGACGGTTCGGCTGCATGGACTGTCTTCGAGAAGTGCCTCCCAGACACCGCTGCCGCGCCACACATCAAGAGGACCACCGATCCTGCGTATGCTTTCCAATCCAATCGTTGCATCTTTGCCCCTACCTCATCGTTAGACTAAAAACAGTTGAACTCTACAGCGGCAACTCCCAGCCCTTGCGTCGTGGACGCCCGAACATCGCGTTTGCGCTATCGGAGTTTGTAAAACTTCGCTTATTCCCATCGAACTGCAACAACGTACCGTGATGAGCGATTGCAATATTTCCCAGCAGACAGAGTTCCGTGATGTGGCCACCGAATTGCCAGTTGCAGGAAGGCTGCGTTCCTGCCTTTGCAGCATCGATCCACTCCATCCAATGACTTGCAGGCCGGGGGATAGTCCGGGCGGGCCGCTTGAATTCTCGATCCAACTCTTCCGGCAAGAGCCATACCTGCTTTTGCTCTCCTGGCTTGCTGCTGTAAACCGGACCGTACACCAGCGTTCCTTTGCTGCCGTAGAAGATGCCGCCACCTGTCGGCAGGGGAGTGTCCTTCTTCCATCCTGCCGGAGTTGGAGGTGTGTCATATCCCCACCACTTCAGCGACACGGCCGGCCGGGTTCCCTTTGCCGCAAAGCGATAGCTCACATGGGAGACGCGTGCGAACATCTCGTGGCTCACTGCGCCGGTGAATCCTGGGTCGGCATCGCCTTCGATCGTCTCAGGGTAGCCAAGATCGAGCGCCCACACGACCGGATCGAGGAAATGCGGACCATGATCGCCCAGAATGCCGGTGCCGAAGTCCTGCCAGTTGCGCCATCGGAGCGGGAGATACATCGGGTTGTAGGGCCGCACAGGGGCCGGCCCGAGGAAGAGGTCCCACTTCACTTCGTCCGGGATCGAAACGTCGTCCCTGATGTGGTCGAAGTCTGAGTAAGCGTTGATGTATCGCTTCCCTGCGTCCCAATCTGACTGGTAGACGTCGACGCGCTCCACGGTGCCAATCGCCCCCGCCTTCACCCACTCGACGATCAGGCGAACGTCTTCCGAAGCATGTCCTACGATGCCGGTTTGAGTTGCTTGCCTGGGATAACGATGTGCTGCCTCGACCATCGCCCGAACCTCTCGTACGGTCGCGGCCAGGGGCTTTTCGCAGTAAGTGTGCTTGCCCATCTTCATTGCGGTCAGCGCGGCATCCGCATGCACGTGGTCTGCGGTACACACAACGACAGCGTCAATGCTCTTGTCCATCTTGTCGAGCATGACTCGCCAGTCATCGAATCGCTTCGCGCCCGGGTGTTCCGCCGCTACTTCAGACGCGAGTGTGAAATGGCCTGGCAGTTGCGCTTTGTCCCGCCAATCCACATCGCAGACTGCAACGATATTTTCGCTGGCAAGCTGTATGAGATTCTGCGCGCCGTAGTTTCCGATTCCTATGAACGCGATATTGGCCTTACTATTTGGGGAAAGGGATATCCCGCGTCCCCACGCGCGAAGAGCGCCGAGGCCGCCCAAGGCAGCGGCGCCCGCGAGCGCATGCCGTCGAGATATCTTGTTCATCCCGTTCAAATGGATACCGCTCTGCCATTGCGCAATGCGCAATGGCTATTGCATATTACGGGGCGAATATTAGCAACTCCAAAATACCATCGTCAAGGCGAATATTCATTCTGCGGGTGGGTTAGCGCTGTATTTGCGCGAGAATGCTTTGCGCGTGCTGGCTCACTTCAGGGTCAGCACCAGCGGCCGCTCGCATCAGATAGGGAACGGCGGCGTCTCTTTGCCCCTGCTGCAGAAGGATCATGGCCAGGGCCAGGTTCGTATCCGGCTGCGATGCGTTGAGTTGAAGCGACCGGCGATACTCTTCGGCTGCCTCAGACATCTTGCCCTGGGCGCTGAGCAGGTCGCCTAGATCGGTACGGATCTGAGCATTATTTGGAGCGCCCTTGGCGGCCGCCTCCAACTCACTACCAGCCTCAGCTTCATGGTGGGTAAGAATCAGCAGCAATCCAAGTCCATGATGCGCATCCGCGTACTCAGGGTTGAGTTCGATGGCGCGTCGAAAGTGGAATTCAGCCTCCGGATAGGTATGCTCGCCTGTAAGCAGGTTGGCCAGGTTGTTATGCGGCTCTGGAAGCAGCGGCTGAAGCCTGATCGATTCGCGAAAGTTCTGTTCCGCTTGTTGCTTATCGCCACGTTGCACGGCGCAAAGGCCCAGCAGATTACGGGCCTCGGCATGCTCCGGATTCGCCGAAACTGCGCGTGAGAGAGCATCTTGTGCATCGGATATCTTGCCCTGCCGCAGATACGTATTGCCCAGATTCGCCAAAAAGCGATCATCTGTTGGGTATAACTGCAAAGCGCGCTGTAGCATGCTTACTGCCTGGTCCAGTTGGTTTGTGCTGAGCAGGGTGGTTACCGTTGCATCGAGCGCATCGCGATCATCCGGTTTCCGGTCTAGCGCATCCCTGAAGCTGCGTAGGGCGTCATCGCTCCGCCCAACGCGGACGTAGGCGCGTCCCAAAGCAACATATGGTTCCGGCCATTTCGGATGTTCACGCTGCAGGATGGTCCGTAGATTTCCGATCCCGTCGATACCCTCGTCGTTCACCTGCGCGACCGCCAGGTACAAGGCTGCACTGGGTTGCGGGGCCGACTTGGGGTAGTAGATCTCTACTGGAGTGCGGTCGAGTTGAGGAACTTTTTCAGGAATAGGTGCTCGAAGGTCGCCGGGCGGAGGGTAACGCTGGATGCGATGGTCCGTGAGCACAATGTGTACTGAACCTTTCGGGCGCCGTTTCGGCATATGGCAGCTAATGCAGTCGCTCC
>ODAK010001072.1_pt1 | contig 30583 bp, 25 predicted proteins | sample 1539591 | NCBI WGS metagenome assembly ODAK01 (sample SAMEA3539303, study PRJEB22396) | soil metagenome | biome: tundra; feature: field; material: soil | place: USA | collected 2010-05 | depth 0.15 m
GATCCTTGCCAAGCTCGCCCGACTTCTCCAACGAATTAACGGCGCAAGACACTAGTCGGGTGAGGGAGGAGTCGGGCGGTGAACGGTGCGGGCAGTACCTCCAAATACATACCGTCGCCAGGGGTACGGTCGAGGCTGCCCGAAATCGGATTTTCATCCCTCAAGGCGGCGGCGGGCCGCCAGCGTGTTTGCGGTAGCCCAGCGATCGCTTCAGCACGTGAGGAGCCACCGAAGCCACGCGACGATCTCGGTCGGCGCCTACTGGCGTCCCGACGGGGCAGTCTCGGCGGCGACCAAACGTTCGCGGAGTGAACCGCACGGTTAGTATCCGGGCCGCCGGCACCCAAGACGAGTCGTGGCCAACCCACGAGACAGGAGCTGAAATGAAGCGAATCATCGGAACGCGCGGCCTGCCTGCTTTGATCGTGTCGATCATTGCGCTGGTTGTACTGGCTGCCGGAACGTCCAGCGCGACCGTCACCACTGGCCCGGTGACGAAGACGTTCTCATTCATCGGGAAAGCGAACTCGAAGACCACGACACTCGTCAACGTCGACTCGCTACTGATCAACGCACGTTGTGACTCAAGAGGTAACCCGGTGATCTTCGCGTTCTCGTCCGCGAGCAACGCAGATCTGTTCGGGCGCATGTTCGACGGGCTCGGTCGGCTTCACATCATTAGGGACAGCTCGTTTACGAAGAAGACCAAAGGTCTCAGCCTCTCGACGACCACCGGCGATTTCGACTCGACCGGCACTGTGATGTTCGAAGTGTCTAACGGCAAGGTCGTGACCGTCAACTACGCGTTCGACAACAGTACGACGCTCGCGAAACTGAACGTGTGCACCGTTTATGGATCGGTAATCGCCACGTGACAGAAAGCTTGGCGCTACGCGTTGCGAATCGCCTGAATGCATCCGAATCGCTCAGCTTTTCGCGTGGATCCACAAGGGCGCCCCGTACTTCGCGCTGGGAGCTCGCGGCGGCCGGAGGAACTGCTTTCGCCCAATCTCGCCAACGATCCCACAGACAACGAGCCAGCAGGGGTAAGGGCTCGTCTGTTGGCCAGCACCGCCTGCGGCCAGATCGAAGTTGCCGTCGGCAAGGGCCGCCCATCGCGCGGCCGGCCCGCCTAGACTGCACAGGAGAGTAGGACAAGCGCGGAACGCGCGATTCTTTGAGAGCCCGATGTCACCGCTATTCCGCAAGAGCGAGAAGAAGATCGCAGAGGAGGCTGCAGCGCAGGCCGAGATCGAGCGCCTCAAGACGCTCAGCGTCGAAGATCTGGCCGTGGCACTGCTGCCGGGCTTGGGAGCGGTCGGCGCCAACCAGGGGCACAGCGTGCGAGTCCAACAGCTGTGCAACTACCTCGTCAGAGACTTTCCCGGTGCCGGGCAGGTCAAGGCCCTGCAGCTCATGGCCCGCGTGGGCGGAGCGCTCGAGAAGCTCGAGCACGCTGAGCTCGTTTCCTCGATGTCATATGAGCGATCGCCAATCTGGCGCATCACTCGCCTCGGCGATACCACGCTCGCCGAGGGGACGATCGAGCAGCACGTCAGGAAAGCCGGATAGCTCGGCGCGTCGCCCATGCGGCTGACGGGCAGTCCCCTTCACGCCGCCTTTCGCCCGAAGCGGGTCACGCTCAGGCCCGAGCTTGACGTCGCACCTGTTGGTGCCCTGAGGTCACGTCGTTGGTGCTCGCCGGCGAGCACCGCTCGTGTATGACTCGTCGGCACCAACAGCGGCCATCACACCGGGCCAGCCGGCGTGCCTGCTACCGGCGCAGAGCGGAACCCCGGCGAGCGGCGGTTGAGGCGCGTCGATCTCCTCAGAAGCGGTAGCAACGTCTTACGTGCTGCTTTGTGACGGCGCGACAGGGCCCATTTGAGGAAGCCACCCTGTCGCTCAGGCCGTCCGGGCGGGAGCCAGCGGCAACGTCGGGTCTAATTGTGCTGTTCGGGATGTGGAGTCTTGGCGCGGCGTGGTGGTCCGCTCCCCAGTAGGGCGTTGACAGTTCACGTAGCTTGACCGGACTCGATCGGAGCCGACGGCGCGTAGCGCCGAGGCGGGAATCGTGTCCGGTGCGCCCTGCAGGATGGGCCGCTCAATCACCAGGAGCGTCACGTTGAACGAGACACAGAAGTACGGCACCTGGACGGTCCGCAGAAGCGTTCGGGCTCATCTTTGGCGTCTTTGCGCTAATCAAGTTGCCGGGGGAGCGGCGGCTGCGCAGACGCGTGGAAGCGGTCGAGGCCGCAGCCGGTGACAGCCCTGTGTACGGTCCGCCGGTCGTCTACGCTGCGGGGGCTCGGCTGTTCGGCGAGGTACAGGCGGCGTGGGGCGCCGCCGATCGCGAGCTACTTCGGCGCATCAGCGATCCCGATCTGATACGCCTGCGGGTGCGCGCTAAGGTGCGTCGCGCCCTTGAGCTGTCGAACGGCAAGCGGCGAGCGCTGCCCGAGGACAAGGGCCGTCAGAAGGTCGCCTTCGACGAGTACTGGACGCTGTCGCGGTCCGGCGGGGAATGGATCCTCTGGTCCACCCGGAACGCTAGCTTCCGCGCGGAGTACTCCACCGAGCCGATCGTCCCCGAGGCGGCCGCACACCCAGTCTGAGGAGAACATGTCGGGGCCTCGGGCCCACGCCGGCGCTCGCTCGGCTTGAGGTCGGGCGCGTCGAACGCCGTGCGTCGCTACGCCTACGCGGAACCACGCTGCGCTGGCCATTCAGAGCTCGGACGAGCGGCGGTGTCGGCTTGGCGGCGACTCACTTGACAGGGCGGGCCTCGCGACGGGAGGATGGGTCTGACAACGGCGAATCGATCGGAGAGAGTTACGAATGGCCGAGGGACTGATCTTGGAGTTCGACGGCGTTGGCCGCGAGCAATACGAGGCCGTCAACGGACGCCTGGGGATCGACGTGGAAGGCGGGCAAGGCGACTGGCCCGCTGGCATGGTGTTCCATGCCGGCGGCGCGAAGCCAGGGGGCTGGGTCGTCTTCGAAGTGTGGGAGTCGCGGCAGGCTCAGGAGCAGTTCATGAACCAGCGACTCGGGCGCGCCCTTCAGGAGGGCGGTATCAACGAGCCTCCAACGCGGGTGGAGTGGCTGGAGCTGGCCGCGCACAAAAGCCCAGGGAGCTGACGTCTCTGTAGCCTAGCCGCGCTTCTGCCTCCGGATTCGGCCAGCATCAGCAATAGGTCGCGCTGCCGCCGTAAGGCCGCCGCAGCCCCGAGCTCGGGCTGAGCGACTCGTTCCCCGACGGTTGCCTGGCGCACATCGCCGGCGTGGGCCCGGACGGCTCCACCTGGCGAGACATACACGTATGGGAAAGCGCAGCTGCGGCCAAGGAGTTCATCAGGAGCGCGTCGGGTTCCGGATCGCCGCCTGACGGCCTGGCCGCGCCTCTTCTGACACCAGATAGGCTTGGCGGACCGTATGTTTGCCAGCATCAGATGCTACGTCGTGCAGAGCGCCCCGACGGATGAGCTCGTTGGGCTTGTCGAGCGTGAGTTCGCGGATCGGATCGCCGCCCAGCCCGGGTTCGTGTGGTACGCGTTCGTGAACTGCGGTGGGGGCGACGTGATGACGATCAGCGTCTTTCGCGAGCGAGATCAGGCCGCGGGGTCGCGTGAGCTGGCGCGCCACTGGACCGGGGAGCGACTTAGCGAGTTCGGCCTGACGCTCACCGAGGCGCTGAATGGCGCGATCCCGGTCAGCCGAGCGGCGCCGGGGCTGCTGGAGCCGGCGCTGACACGGTTCGCGCGGGTCCGCCGCTACAAGCTCGCTGGCGCTGACCTCGGTGAGGTCGTGTGGCGCGTGGTCGACACTCGCCTCGTAGAGCGAATGGCAGAGTTGGACGGGTTCGTTGCTTACTTCGTGTTCAGCTCGGGGCAGGGCGAACTGGTGTCGGTCAGCGTGTTTCGGGATCGTGCCACCGCCACCGCCTCAGACGAGGTGGCGCTCGTGTTCGTACGCGACGAGCTTGACGACGTCGAGATCGAGCGCACAGACATGATCGGAGGCGGCGTGATCGCCGTCAGCCGCGTCACCGAGGCGTTCATCGAGCCGATTCACGCTTGAGGCGTCGACCTTCCGCTTGAGCCCGCCTGCACGCGCCGACGAGCATGCGGCGGGCCAGGCTCTCGACCGGTCCGCGCCCGCGTGCTTCGACGAGGCGCCCCGAAGTCGGCCTCGATTCCTAACGTGGCGTGCTGGCCGCCGTTACCGAGTTGCTCGAGGGCGACAGCTGGCGAACGGCCGAACTCAGCGCGCCGTTCTCCCGAGTCAGATCAGCCTCTTCAGCCCGTCCAAGAGGAGACACAGTGACCCCGTGCGATCCCTCTCTTCGCTGCGCGACAGCTGACGCTCTCGCCTTCACGCGAAGGGGGCAGTCCATGTGCACGAGGGCGCAAGGGACCCGCCCCACATGTCCGTCATCTGTCCGGCGGGGTTAAGGGGCGGCACTGCGCTGGCATCATGGGTGCCGTGATTCACGAGGTATGGGGCGACGAGGCAGAGCTCGTGCGGGCCGCGGTGGAGTGGGCGGCGCAACGGGTCGTGCGGCCAACCGACTCGAAGACGACGGCGCGCCCGGCCTCGGAGCTTGCCGCGGCGGCCGGGCGCACCGTCACGCCGGCGGGGATCGGGGGCATCGAGGCGCTGCGCGTCTTTCGCGACGTCCTCCTCCCGGCGACGCGCTCGCAGGACGATCCGATGAATCTCGCCTATATCCCGTCGGCGCCGACGCGCGCCGCCGTGGCCTTCGACCTCGTTACCAGCGCGGCGAACGTGTTCGCCGGGATCTGGGAGGCGGGAGCGGGCGCGATCTACGCCGAGAACGAGGCTCTGGGGTGGATCATCGAGCTGCTGGGGTGGCCACCGAGCGCCGCAGGCTGCTTTGTGGCCGGGGGCACCGGCGGGAACCTCTCCGCCCTCACAGCCGCGCGGCATGCCGCTCTGGTCCGCCGCGGAGAGCGGCCACCCGGCGGATGGCGGATGGCCTGCACCGCTGACGTGCACTCCTCGATCCGGGTCGCGGCGCGCGTGCTCGACGTCGGGATCGTCGAGGTGCCTGAGAATGCGCGCGGCCACCTCACCGGCGAAGCGTTGGCCGCCGCACTGGCGGACGAGCCCGACGACATCTTTGCCGTGGTGGCCTCCGCCGGCACGACGAACGCAGGACTTGTGGACGACTTGGCGAGCGTGGCCGCCACCTGCGCCGATTACGGGGTGTGGTTGCACGTGGACGGCGCTTACGGCGGCGCGGCGCTCGCCGCCCCCAGCGTCCGTTGCCTCTTCGACGGCGTCGAGCTCGCGGACAGCTTCATCGTCGACCCGCACAAGTGGCTGTTCGCCCCCTACGACTGTTGTGCGCTGCTCTACCGCGATCCCGAGCCGGCGCGCGCCGCGCACTCACAGGCCGCGGGCTACCTGGAGCAGATCGACCGCGAGGCCGCGAACCCGTCGGACCTCGCCATCCACCTGTCCCGGCGCGCGCGCGGGCTGCCGTTTTGGTTCAGCCTTGCCACCCACGGCACCGACCGCTACGTCGCGGCTCTCGAGCGGACGCTCGAGACAACGCGCACGGTGGCCGAGGCGATACGGGTCTCCGACCACCTGGACCTCGTCTGCGAGCCAGAGCTCTCCGTGCTCCTGTTCGAGCGGCCCGGCTGGGACGAGGACGCGTACGGGGTTTGGTCGAACGCACTGGCGAAGAAGGGCGCGATCCTGTGCGTGCCGACCAAGTGGCATGGCCGCACGGTGCTGCGCCTGGCCTTCGTGAACCCAGACACCCAGCCCGCGCGCGTGATCGAGGTGCTGCAGACGCTGCGGTGAGACCGAATCTCGTCGCGACACACGAGAGGTCGCTCGTTCGAATCCGGTCGCCCCCCATTTCCTGGCTGGTCGCTCTGCTCCCGAAGCGCCCTACCACGGAGTTCCTGTTGAGGCCGGCGACGCGTCACGCGGCGAAAGTCGGCGGCGCTGACGAGCATTGAAAGCACTCTTCCCACGGCTTCCCCGGCGTCGGCAACGGCGCGCCGGAGGACTGCAGTAACGCGGTCGCTTGGGCGCTGTTGTCGTAGGAGGTCAATGGCTGCCGCGGCTCGGGCGTCAGACCTTCGCCCGTGCCTCGGCAGGCGAGGTTGCGATTGCCGTCAGCGCTTGACGCTACAGGTCGATCACGCGGGCGTGATCGAATCCGGCGACCGGCTGATGGGGATAGCCGTAGGGATTGCTGATGAGCCGTGTGCCGCGGAGCTCGAGATCAGCGGCCTGGTGAGTGTGGCCGAAGATCCACAGCGCGACTCGACCAGTACCCATGAGATCGCTGACATCACTAGCGAAGGCGCCCGCCAGCGCGCACCGCACAGGATCCGGCGGCCGGGTCCGGATCAGAGGCGCATGGTGGGTAACGACTACGGTCGGGCCGTCGTGCGGCACCGCGAGCCGCGTCGCCAGCCAGCGACGACTGGAGATGTGGAACATTCGCGTGTCGCGCGCGGTCAGCGGGCGCCGCCCAGGACCGAACGTGATCTGCTCGTAGTCGTTGACGACCCGCTCGCAGAGCTTCATCGACTGGGCACGCCGCTCAGGGCCGTCGAAATCGAAGTCGCTCCACAGCGTGCAACCGAGGAAGCGGACACCCTCGAGGATCACCTCGTCGTTCTCGAGCACGCGCACCGATGACCCCACGGCCGCATCGCGCAGCTCGTCGATCAGCCCCGGCATCGCGTGCCCGTAGAACTCATGGTTGCCAGCGACGTAGAGCACAGGGCGCCCGCCACCGCAGCCGCGCGCCCAGTCCACGCCACGCGCTCCCGCACCAATGTCGCCCGCCAAGACGACCGCATCGGCGTCAACCTCCGGCAGCAAGAACGGTCGCTTCCCAAGATGCAGGTCGCTGAGCACGTGCAGACGCACAGCTGTATCATGACCGCCCCCAAGCCCGGGCCTACCCGACCATACCCGCGCTCCCCTCGGGACCTCGACTCCTGCGTCGCCATGGCCATCCGGGAGCGGCGAGACCGATGATCGCACTTTTCCGTCTCGTACGTCTCAGAAGTGTCGAGGTCGACCGTTGGCATCCTGCTCTGCCGCGAATGAGCTACTGATGCTGGGCCCCAACGGGCTTGTGCTCGCCGGTTACGAGCAAGCACCCGATCGCTGAGACCGTTGTCACTGTCATCCGCGTTGCGTCCGGGCGGTGACCCGTAGGCCGCTCGGCGGCCGTCAATGGGGCCGCGGCTTTGCGGCGATGAGCGGCGTTACGGCATTGCGGGCATAGCGTGCATGGTGTTTTGGGCGCTGCTCGGGACGACGAGTCCGGGGACTGCGTGTGGCGCCACGGCGACCGCAATCGCGAGCACGAGCAGGACGGCTGCCGTGCCCCACGTCACTGCGCGGCGCCACGGAATGGTCTTCTCGAGCGCGATCAGTGCCGCAACGAGCGCCATCCAGGAGAGACTCATGACCCCGAGAGCGAACAGCGCCGCCATCAGCGCCCAGCAGCAGCCCAAGCACCAGCCGGCATGCCTCGAGCCCATCTCCAGGGCGCCAAACCGCCCGTCGCGCCACGTTCCGAGCAGGAACCCCAGCGGGCTGCGGCACTTCGCCAGGCAGACGTTCTTCAGGGGTGTCAGCTCATACAGCGCGGCGACGGCCAACACGCCGGCTGCGAACCAACGCCCGCCAGCATGCCACGCGAGATCGCCGCCGAAGAGGCTCCTGCCGACGCGGAACAGTCCGTACGCTCCCACCCCCGCCGCTCCCCACACGAGCAGATAGCCGCTCGTGAACAGCATCGCAAGGCTCGTCCCGCGCCGACGCGTCATCCTCGCGTAGAGCGCGACCGTCGGCGCAAGCGACGGGAACATCATCGCCGCCATCATCACCACCCAGACGCCCAAAAACCAGCCGAGCGCGCCGAGGTCGGTGCCCGGCCCGGCGTCCATCCCGGCCATCCGGTCGGCCGTCGACCACCACGCGACCGCCGCCAAGGCGAACAACAGTACGACGAGGCCCAGCCGCGCACGCACCGCAGCGAACGCCGCAGCGAGTTCGCCTCGGTCCGAGCGGCCGTCGGCGACCGCGGCCGATGCCGACGCGGTCAGGCCGCCCACGAGAACTGCGACGTGGAGAAGGCCGCGTCCCCCTCGTATTGGATCCCGAACGCGTCGATCTTCGAGCGCGTCGCGTGCGCCACCGTCAACTCCGAGCCGGCTGGATGGAAGATGCCGGTGAGCCTGGCAGGCTCGCCCGTCTCTACCCCGAACGGCACGACGTCCTCGATCTCGAAGTCGACGGCGTCTCCAATCCGGATCGAGTGGCGCAAGCCACTCTCCTGCACCTCGATCCGCGCACGCTCAACCCCCAGGTTCTCTGCGACCAGCGGCCCCAATGCCTGCATCGGGCCGCCCAGCGCCCCGGAGAACACCGCCCCGAGCTTCTCGGCCTGCTCATCGGAGGCATTGGCGTCGATGAACACGCCAAGGCGCCAGTTGCCCTCGCTCATCACCTTCGGAGTATCCGCGACAGCCGCGACCGTCAGGCCGCTCACATCGGTCCCCTCTACTTCGCCATCCTTGACGTTGAAGACCAGCGTGACCCTGCATCGTTCATGCGTGGCGCCAAGCGCCAGCGACGCCGTGCAGGGACACACCACGTTGCACGAGCACGTCTCGAAATAGGACCCTTCAAGCTTCCAGGACACGCCGCCTCCTCAGGGCGAGAGGGATGTAGTCCGATTCTCTTCCATGCGCCACGATCGGTCAAGCCGAGCGACCGCCCGTCCGCTCATCGATCGCCGGCGCTCAGCGCCGACCGCGAGCGACGCGTCACGACAACCGGGAGCAACGCGCTACGACGGATGAAAGTCAAGCGCCGGGAGACAACTTTTTCGGAGGTCTTGTTGGTCGACCAGATCCCGGCTGCCTTGGTGTCATAGCGCTTCGCGCCGGCGGTGAGCTCGACCCGACTGGCGGACCTTCGGATCTAAGCCGAGATAGCCGACCAGGCATCGGCACCCTGCAAACGATTCTGGGGCTGGGCGGTTGACTTAATCGGCCTTGTGTAGGGCGCTCGCGGGCGCGATGATGGGCCGATGAGCTCCGCAGAGCCGATCTGCTCGTACCAGCAGGCGTGTGCGCGCCACCGCTGGGAGGTTCCAGACTGCTGCAAGATCGCAGCCGAAGTGTGTGCCTCCTCCTGCATCACCGGTCAGGTGCGGGCCGCCAGCGGCCGAGAGCTGTGACGCGCAGTCCGGTCGGCGAGTCCCAGCTGGTGGTCCGGGACGTGCTGCTGCGCAATGGTTCGACGCTGCGCCTGCAGGCCCCGACGCCGGCGGACTACGACGACATCAAGGTGTTCTTCGACGGGTTATCGCAGGAGAGCCGTTACATGCGCTTTCACGGCTCTGGGCGTACTGACATCGCCGCGCGTGCAGCTGCGGAGGCTGGTGGCGTTGATCGGTTCGCGTTGATAGCCCGGCATGGCGGCTCGGTGGTGGCGGTCGCCGAGTTTGACGGTTTGCGCGAGCCGCGCGCCGCGGAGGTCGCGTTTGCGGTGGCCGACGATTTTCAGCGCCGCGGCGCTGGGACTCGGATGCTCGAGCAGCTCGCGGAGATCGCGGCGGAGCGCGGGATTACCCGGTTTGATGCGGAAGTCCTGTCTGCTAATCGGGCGATGCTGGGGGTGTTCGAGGGCGCCGGATTCGGCGTGCGGCGCGAGGGTTCGTTTGGCGAGATTACGGTCTCGCTTGACATCACGCCGACGGAGGCGGTGCGGGAGCGGATCGACGAGCGCGACCATTTCGCGGCGGTCGCCGCGTTGCGGCCGATCCTCGCGCCCTCGTCGATAGCCGTTGTGGGCGCAGCGGCGACGGCGGGCAATCTGGGCCGTGCAGTGCTGGCGAACATCGTCGCCGACGGCTTTCAGGGAGTGGTGACACCGGTCAACCGGGCGGGGGGCGTGGTGAGCTCGATGCGGGCGGCTTGCAGCCTCGCCGAGCTGGAGGTCGTTCCGGAGCTGGTGATCATCGCGGCCGCGGTCGACGACGTCTTCGAGTTCGCTGCCGAGGCGGCCTCGATCGGCGCAAAGGCGCTGCTGTTGCTCCCGGCCGGCCCCGAGGACGACGGCGAGGTGTCCGTTGAGCAAGAAGAACGGCTGCTGGAGATCGTCCGGAGCGCAGGCTTGAGAATCGTCGGGCCGAGCTCGTTGGGAGTGGTCAACACCAGCGCTGAGGTCAGCCTGAACGCCACGTTCAGTGGCGCGAACGTGCGCGCCGGCGGTCTGGCAATCGGCTCGCACGCGGTCGCGCTCGGGCTCGGGCTGCTCGGACATGCGGAGGCCCGGCGGCTCGGGGTCTCGATCTTGGTCGCGCTGGGCAGCTTCGCCGATGTCTCGACCAACGATCTGCTCGAGTGGTGCGAGGAGGACGAGCGGACGGCCGTGGTGCTGCTCTACGTGGAGTCGTTCGGCGAGCCTCAGCGCTTCACCCGGATCGCGCGGAGGGTCTCGCGCGAAAAGCCGATCCTTGTTGTCAAGGGGCGTCGCAACGCGGAGCTGGCGCGCAGCCAAGCGCGCTCGCAGACGGCTGCTGCGCTGCGCGGCGATGCGGTCATCGACGCGGTGTTGCATCAAGCCGGGGTTCTGCGGTTTCGCAGCGCCGAGGAACTGTTCGACGCCGCCCAGTTGTTCGAGAGCCAGCCGCTACCGCGCGGGCGGCGGATCGGGATCGTGAGCAACTCTGCGGGCGTAGCCACCCTCGCCGCTGATGCTTGCGCGGCGCGCGGGCTGGAGGTCATAGAGGCGAGCGACGCGCGGTACCCACTGGTCTTGGCGGTCGGCGCCGGACCAAACGAGTACACGGCGCGGATCCGCGAGCTGCTCGGCGACGTCGGCATCGATGCGCTGATGGTCTGCTACGTCGACCGTCTCGACGGCGACTCGGAGGCCGTGCTGGATGCGATCTCGGCGGTCTCGTTGGGGCAGCCCAAGCCGGTTGTGGCATCTGTCGTGCGCGCGAACGGGCGGCTGCCAGCGCGCAGCGGCGCGGGCGTGCCGAACTTCCTGTTCCCCGAATCGTGTGCCGCGGTGCTGGCCCGCGCGGCCGAACGTCGCGCATGGCTGTCGCAGCCGCTCGGCGAGGCCCCGCACTACTCCGACGTGAACGGGACCGCAGCGCGCGAGCTGATCGCTTCGTTTCTCGATCGCGAGCCCGCCGGCGGCTGGCTTTCGCTCGCTGACGCAGAGGCTCTGCTGGCCACGCACGGAATCCCGGTTGCCGCTTCAGATCGTTGCCGCGATCTCGAGGGCGCGGTCGCCGCAGCGCAGGAAACCGGCGGTCCGGTGGCGCTGAAGGCAGACTTTGCCGCGCCCGCCCATGCAAGCGAGATCGACGCCGTGCTGTTCGGGTTGGAAGGTGAGTCCGCGGTGCGATCCGGTTGGCGGGAGCTGGAGCGACGGGTCCAGACAGCCGGAAGGCAATGGATTGGAGCGATCGTCCAGCGCCTCGCTGCGCCCGGCGCCGATGTGCTGGTAGGCGCCTTCAACGATCCCGATCTGGGCCCCGTGATTGCGGTCGGCCTCGGCGGACGCCAAGCCGGGCTTGGTGAAACGGCTGCGTTCCGCCTGCCGCCGGCGGCGGATGTCGAGGCCGACGAGCTGATCGACTCCTGCGAGAGCGTGGCCACTGAGCTGGACGGGTTCCCGGGCGGCGCTCCGCTCGATCGCGAGGCGCTGCGCGAGCTGATCCTGCGCTTTGCCCTGCTGCTTGGGGAGGTCCCCGAGGTGGTCGAGGCTGACCTCAACCCGGTGCGCTGCACGACCAACGGCTGTTTCGTGCTCGACATGCGACTGCGGATAGAGCGCCGGCGCCCGGTCCAACGCATCAAGACGTGGTGACGTATCCGTCCCGCCGCGGGTTCGTTTGACGATCGATCACCGAGACTCCGCCCGCCCGACCCGCCGCCCAGCACTCGCTGGCGGTCCGGCGTCTCACATACCCGGCCCGCTGACTACGCTCATCATCCCCGGCTATCCAGACGCCCTCGATGACCCGGAACCACGTGCCGACTCGAGCGACTGAGAGGTACGGTGCACTGGAGGCGGCCGCGGAGCGGCTTCGCATCAACGAGCGGTGCCAATTGGTGTTCGTTGGCGACTCGACACGACGCTGACCAGCGCTCCCGTGTGTCGCTCGATCCGGCGGGGCAGACCAGCTTCCAGCCACCGCGATCTTGCCGTGGGGAGTGTTGAGATCAGTATTTCGTCATACGCGGCCGGATCCCATGCCTCGTGCACCGCCAAGAAGGGGTCTGGGTTTGCCAGTCGGCCCTCGACTTCCACGCCATCGTCGCGCAGCCCGGCCAGCGCTCGTAGAAGTCTCTCCTCGGCCTCGGCCGTGCGGCGGTCGGGAAGCAGCAGGGTGATGGCCGTTGGCCTTTGCTGGCAGCGGACGCGCAGCTCGCCTCGTAGTTCTGCCGAGCCAATGGTCTGGTTGGCTACGACCAATACGTTTCGCTTCCAAGCCATTGGGCGCCTCCGGTTCGGGCTGACAGCGGGCGAGCAATCATCTCAGCGTGAGGGCTTGGCCTCCGGCCGCCATGTCCCGCTGGTTGCATCTTCGACGACGCACACCGAAGCGTCACCGGCCACATGGCCAGACTTGCCAGCACGCGGTTGGACCGATGGCAGGTTCCGGGCGAGGGATGGCAACGGGCGCACCCCGGCATCCAAGTGACACGAAAATAGCCTCTCCACAAGATACCCGCCTTCTGGTGCATCGAGGTATTTTCATCAGCCCGCGCGGGCCCGCCGGGCACATCGACTAGCGGGGACGGCGTGCGATACTGGCCGTCTGGTGGGAGCGGGAGGGCCGAGTGCGAGGCGGAGGCGCACAAACGCGCGCTGAGGCGGTCGGAGCTCCGACGGTAACGCGCTCACCGCAGTCGTCGAGCGCGCTGGATTTCGAAACGGACGACCCGCAGAGAGGACGCCTCATGTTTCCCAACGTCACTCAAGCCCGAAGGAACGGCCCGGGAGGAGTAGTTCTCGGTGCAGTCGCCATCTTCGTCGCGCTTGCCGCCGCGGCACCGGCCGCCGCCAAGGAACCGCCGATCACGGTTCGGACGGCGCTGCTGAGCGCCGCGTTTCATTGCCATGGCACGCTGCGGAACGCAGCCAAGGAGCCGATTCTGCTCGTGACGGGTACAGGTGCCACAGGCGAGCAGACATACGCGTTCGGGAAGGGCGCTTTCGATGCGCTCGGCCACCCGGTCTGTGACGTGAACTTCCCCGACTACGAAACGGCTGATATCCAGGTCTCGGTCCGGTACTTGGTCTACGCGATCCGCCGGGAGTTCAAGCAGTCCGGCCGCGAGATCGCCGTGTTCGGGATCAGCCAGGGCAGCCTCTTGCCACGATTCGCGCTGACCTACTGGCCGGATCTTCGCAGGAAGGTCACCGATGTTCTCGCCGCGGCCGGCACCGAGCACGGGACGACCGTCCCTCCGTTCGCAAATGGCCAGCGATGCTCCGCCAGCCGCCCCTGCCCTCCGGCCGTATGGCAACAACAGAAGGGCTCGCACCTGCTCACGGCGCTCAGCGCGCAGCCGCTCGAAGCGCCGGGTCCGACCTCGTGGACCACTGTCCGGTCCTCGACCGACGAGCTGGTTCAGCCACAGACTGGCAAGCACCCGACCTCGGCGCTCGCGGGAGCCAGCAACATCCTCATCCAGGATGTGTGCCCGGGGAGGAAGGTCAGCCATATCGGGACGGCCGTCGATTCGGTCACGTTCGCGGCATTCATCGACGCCATCACCCACCACGGGCCGGCAAGGCTCTCGCGTCTGCCGAAGAACGTCTGCTCCCACCCCTATGCACCCGGACTCAACGTGGCCACAACGATCGCTCTACTGTCGGGGGTGTCTGGCCTCACCTCCACTCAAATAGCGCGAGAGCCGACCGTCACGGCCGAGCCCAAGGTCTGGAGTTACTTCCTGCGCTGAGCGAGCAAGCCCACCTCGGCGGGCCGCCTCTCGCGTCAGGTTGAGCAGGTGCTCGAGCGCCTGCTCCTCCGCCGGCTTGCCGGTCGCGTCGAACTGGAAATCGAGATACTCAATGAAGTCGACTCGGGTGTCCGACCATCGCGTCGTGCACGCATCCGATGAACCCCGGGATACTCACGACACGCTGCAAGTTGATCTTCACGACGTCAAACGGCGGCGCATCATCGCCGTGCGCCTTGGCGAGCTCCAGCGCGAGCTGGTTGGTGAACGTCGTCTTCCCAGTGTCTCGCGGCCCGAACAGCGCGACGTTTGTCTGCCCCTTCAGGCGCGATGAGCGAGCTCGAGTTCCTCGGTGCGCTGCACGTCGAGCTACTGCGCCACGGCGAGCTGCGCCACGAGCACCCTGCCCGCGAGCTGTTTCAGACATCGACGGTCCAGGCGCTGCTCGCCGGTGCGTTTGATGGCGACGTCACTCTCGGCGAGCTGCTCGAGCACGGCGACCTGGGACTCGGGACGCTCGACGGGCTCGACGGCGAACTGATCGTGCTTGACGGCCAGGCGTGGAAAGCCAACCTCGATGGCACGCTCATCCGACCGGACATCTCGTCTAGGACACCCTATGCGGTGGTGGTGCCCTTCATGCCGGGTGAGCCGGTGGCGTTGCGGGGACCGTTCCGAGACACTGACCTCGAGCAACGGCTGCGGCATCGCGTCAAGGGGACAGAGCGGCCAACGGCCATCCGCATCGACGGCCGCTTCCAGGCGGTGCGGGTCCGCTCGGTACCCAAGCAAAAGCCTCCTTATCCACCGCTCGCCGAGGTGATCGCCCAGCAGCAAATATGCGATCTCCACGACGTCTCGGGCACGATCGTCGGGTTCCGCTTTCCCGACGCGCTCGACGGGATCGAGATGGTCGGCTCGCACCTGCACTTCGTCACCGACGATCGTGCCCGTGGAGGGCACGTGCTCAACTACACGCTACTCGAGGCGACCGCCCTCCTCGACGACGCGACCCAGCTCCACGTCGAGTTGCCACCCGCGATCGACGCCCCACGCCATGGCGCAACGCTCGATCAAGATGCGCTGCGACGGCTCGAGACCGACGGCTAAGCCTAGGCTTGAGTCGAACTTCGCAGCTTGACCGACCGCCGACGACATTCGGAAGGCGATGCTGCCATCTCGCGCTCCCGCTTCGCGCGAATGACAGCGGCAGGCAGCGCTCGACCACTGTGTATCACCGGGGGCCAGGCGTTCTGGGCGCCGGGCGCAAAACGGTGATTATCGGTCGGGGCTGCCAACGGTTCTGGAAATCTCGTCGATCGCCGCCTGCTCGGCCTCGCCAACGCTCGTTCCGCCCTCCCGGTGTGCGTTGGCCACTTTGTCCGCGAGCGTGAGGACGAAGCGCCTGTAGCCCTCGAGCTCATCCGGTGTCGCCTTGCGCTCAAGCAGCTCGACCGCGTCGCGCAGATGCTTTAGACCGTGCTGCTTGAGCTCCTCAACGGAGGGGTATCGCGTGTGGTCGACCTCGGGCTTGGCGGCGACAATCTCGTCGAGCAGCTCGCTCGCGCCGTGCTGCTGGCGCGCTTCGACGTACGACTTCGCTATCGCGACCGTCTCACGGATCGTCCCGCCGCGCTGGGCGGTAACGACGATCATGCCCGCGCTCGGCGGTCCCTCGAGCACAAGTTCCCACTCCTCCGGCGTGAAGTCAGCCTTCCCCGTCATTGCATGCTCCTTTTCGATTGACGAACGCGACGCTCTACCGCGCGACGTCGCAGCATTGCACTTCGAGCCCAGCGGACTGGCCGATACGGGTCGTCGCAAGGCTGGCCTAGCCACTCTGCCGCTGCGGTGACGGCGCGAACGGTGCTCCTCCTTTGCGCGAGATCCGGCACGGCGAAAGGCATACGATCCACCTGGCTATGAGTGATCCCCCCGGGCTGCCCGGCGTCAAACACGAATATGTCAATGCCGGTGGGCTGCGCACACATCTTGCGCTCGCCGGTGCTGAGGATGCTCCACCGATCGTGCTTGTCCATGGTTGGCCGCAGAACTGGTGGGCGTGGCGGCGCGTGATTCCGGCTCTCGCGGAGCGCTTCAGGGTGATCGCGCCTGACCTGCGAGGTCACGGCTGGACCGAGGCACCACGGACCGGATATGAGAAGGAGCAGCTGGCTGCCGACGTGCTAGCCGTGCTGGACGCTCTGGGGATAGAGCGGACGACATGGGTCGGTCATGACTGGGGCGGGTGGACCGGCTTTCTCGCTGCCCTGCGGGCGCCTGAGCGCCTCGAGCGGATGCTTGCGCTTTGTATTCCGCACCCTTGGACCGCGCCGCATCCGCGCCAGTTGGCGCTGCTCAGCTACCAGGGGCCGATCAGCCTGCCCCTTCTGGGACCGAGGGTTGCCGGCCGGATGGTTCGCTCGATCCTGCAGAGTGGTCGAGGAGGCGAACCTCTCCAACCGGGCGACGTTACGCTGTTCGCCGAGCACATCTCGGCCCAGGTGACCGTTGCCATGTATCGAACTTTCTTGACCCACGAGTTGGTGCCTATCGCCCTCGGGCGCTATGCCCACGCTGTGCTCGAAGTACCGACGACGCTCCTCGTGGGTGCGCGCGACATGGTGACGAAGAGTACGTCGGCCGGTCCCGCCGACGGTCAGCCCCAATTACACGTCGAGGCGCTTGACGGCGTCGCACACTGGGTGCCAGAACAGCGACCGCAGGCCATCATCGACTGGAGCAACCAGCTCTGAGATCGGCGTGTTGTGACGATTGTGAGGTTTCGCCGATCGTAACGCCGCGCTGCGCGGGTGTAGATCGGCTTTGATGGGTCGTCGGCTCGTGCTGCTTGGGGGATTGATCCTCGCGTGCTTGGTGCTTGGGCTGGCGCCGGCGGTGCGTGCGGTGGCGGGCGCTTCAAGCCCGGGAGCGCGTGCAGGGAGGCTGCCTTTGCTGGCTCGCGTGACCACGGTCGGGGTCGTCGGCGCCAGGGTGGTCGGTTCTGCGACGATCGTCAACTCCGGAGCGGACCGCGTCCGGTCGACGGTGGGGTTCTTGAGCTTGCGCCCTGTTTCGGGCGGCGATCTAATCGGTGTCACTGGCTTCTCGGTTCCGAGCCTTGCAGTCGGCGCCTCGGCGGCGATTTACTTCAGCACGGGGATCGCCGCGGAATCCTCGGTCATCCCGCCCGGCACGTACGCGGCACTGGTTTGCCTTGATGTCGATAGCCAGATCCAAACGTTTGCTCCGAAGCGCAACTGCGTTGCGGTCGCCAGGATCACGGTTGCGAGGGGCGGCGGGTCTCGTGCCCGCTCCCCAGTGCCGGACACGATCATCAACGGCGGCCCTTCGGGTGTCCTTGGTAGCTCTTCGGTGGTGTTTGCGTTCGGCTCGACGGCGGCTGGGAGCACGTTTCAGTGCCGTCTGGATGGCGGCCCGTGGGTGCCGTGCCGAAGCCCCGAGCGTTACATGGCGTTGGTCGACGGTTCGCACGCCTTCGACGTGCGCGCCATCAACCGCGCAGGCGTTCAGGATCGAACTCCGGCGGACGCGGCGTGGATCGTGGACACGCGTCTGAACTCCGTGCTGGCCACCCCGTACATGGGTTGGAACACCTACTACGGGGTTGGGGGAGTCTTCGACGAGCAGAAGATCATCTCCGTTGCTCGGGCGCTGCTCGACCGGGGCCTGGCCCACGCCGGCTACCGGATCGTGTGGCTTGACTTCGGTTGGGCCAGCGGCCAACGTGACAGCCACGGGGAGCTGATCGTCGACCGTCAACAGTGGCCGCACGGCCTGGCCTGGTTGACCGCCTGGCTTCACGCGCGTGGCCTGCTGGCGGGGATCTACACCGACGCCGGCACGAGCGGCTGCAACGGCGAGGGTGTCGGATCACTCGGCCACTATCAGCAGGACGCCAACGCGTTCGCGGCCTGGGGTTTTGACGCCGTCAAGGTCGACTTCTGCGGCGCTGGCCAGGAGAGCCTGCGCCCCAAGCCCGCATACGACCAATTCGCCAAAGCACTGGCGAATAACGCCAGCCACAGGTTCATGCTGCTTAACGTGTGCAACTTCTGGGTCCCCCGACAGATCAACGGAAAGCGACCATCGTTCGCCGACTCGGCGTACTTCAACTATCAGTGGGCGCCTCGGATCGCGCAGAGCTGGCGCACCGACACCGACATCGGCTTTACCGGAGACATCCAGTTCGCGAATGTTCTGAGGAACCTCGACGCTGACGCCGCCCATCCGCGGGCCGCCAGTCCCGGGCACTGGAATGACCCAGACTACCTCGGCCCCGAGCTCGGGATGACCAATGCAGAATCGCAAGCGCAGCTGTCGATGTGGGCGATCGTCGCGGCGCCACTGATCCTCGGCAGCGACCCCCGTTCGCTCTCGCCCGCAATGATCACCATGCTCGAGAACCGGCAAGTGATCGCGATCGACCAGGATCCGCTCGGCATCCAAGGCACACCGATCCAACAACACGGTACTGCGCAAGTGTGGGTCAAGCCGCTCGTCGGCGGTAGCCGCGCTGTCGCGCTGCTCAACCGGGGCCGGCGCGCGCGGCGAATCACCACCAGCGCCCGCGCGATCGGTCTATCACCCGCCAGTGGCTTTGTGGTCGAGAATCTCTGGACCCACACCACCGACACGACAACGGGTCGGATCAGCGCGCTCGTCCCACCTCACAGCGCGGTCCTCTATCGCGTTACGAACGCATAGAGCCAGCCCGCACGCACGGCGGCTCGGACGCCGGCAAAAAGAAGGGGATGTCGAAGGCCTACGGCACCCAGCGCTCGCCCGCCGGGGTGACGACGAGTTCGTGGGTCAGCGCTCGGGCTCCTTGATTGACGAGGAAGGCCACCGCGGACGCGATTTGGTTCATGTCTGCGAGCGCTTCCCGCGGCTGGTCGCGCGTGTAGGCGGCGGTCTTGGGAGATTCGATCGTCGCGTCGACGGCTAGTAGCGCAACGTGGATGCCTTCGCTGCGCAGCTCCTGGGCGGCGGCCTGCACGAGCGCGCGGGTGGCGAAGGCGCCAGCGGCCCAGAGCCCCTTGCCGGGCATCGCACGCCGCGCGGAACCGCCGGTGATTTGCACCAAAGCGCCTCCGCGGTCTTGCTGTAGCGCTAGCGCGCCGGCGGAGAGGAATACGAACGCCTGCTCGGCGGGCGCCACGGTCCAGCCGCGGAACGCCGCGAGGTCGGCGGCTGCGAGATCCCCACCTCCGAACGGTCCGCTCGTCGGCGGGCGGCTGGCGCTTACGGCGTTGACTACCGCATCAAGCGAACCCAGCTCCAGACGAGCGGTCGTCAGCGCCTCGGTCAACGCGTCAGGATCTGACGCGTCGGCCGGCAGGGCCAGTGCTCCCCGGCCACGCACACCCTCGAGCGTTTCCTCACTGCGGGCAACGGCGGCCACGTTCCAACCAAGACCAAGGAAGTGCTCGACGATCGCGCCACCGAGGTTTCGGGCTCCGAGCACCACCAGTGTTTCTGCCATGTCTGCTCCTTTCGTGCTTGACCGATGCCGACGCAATCATCCTCTCGGATGGCGGCTGACGGCGATCCGATCGTGATCGGCTTTGACGGTGGACGGACACCGGGATACGTTTGTAGGTCCCTTAGAACGCCCTGGTGAATAATGAAGTTCCCCCCGACTCGGCGCCCTCGCCGGCGCTGGCTTGCTGACCGTAAGGCCGAGGCGCTGGCTTGGTGGGTGAGCAGGGCGTCTGACGAGAGACTCGAGTCGGTCATGCGCAGCCCGCTCCGCGGCGTCCTTCTGTGGCAGATCTTCCGCACGATGCGTCAGCGCGCTCAGCCCAATAAGCGCGTCAACGCGGTCGTGGAGTTCAGGATCACCGGCCGGCGAGACGGCGCCATCGACTGCTACCAGTTCACCCTCGCAGACGGTCGGGGCGTGACATCGAAACGCGGCGGACGCAGGCCGGCGTTGACGCTCGAGCTTGAATCGGTGGCCTTCCTGCGTCTGGCCGGCGGTACTGCCAGCCCCCCGCGACTATTGCTCGCCGGCAAGCTCAAACTGCATGGTGACCTCATGCTCGCTCTGGCCCTACCCACGGCGCTCAGGCTTCCAGCGCGCCGCCCGAAAATGCCGTCGCGCGAGCGCTGAGCTTCGCGATCAACAGCGTCTGCAAGCGCTCTCGCATTCGCGTGCGAGTGAGAGTCGGCGACACGTGCGTGCTTGAGCGGATGCAGCTTTAGCCCTGAGCCTACGGGCTGTCGGTCCGGACCGGGGGGCTGACATGCGGTGCTTGCGTGTGCGGGTGCGGTTAGGTGGTGGCTAGCAGTTTGCTGCCAAGTTCCTTGGTGACTTCGACGATCAGGTCGACGTCCGGCTCGCTCGTGCGCCAGTTCGAGATGGCCGGGCGAAAGGCGACCCGGTCGCCGTAGATGGTCGTGCCAAAGTAGACCCGGCCATCAGACTGAATCGCGGCTCCCAGGCGCCGGTTGAGGTCGTCGATCGTTCCCTCGGGCGCTCCGCGTGGGTGGTAGCGAAAGCAGACCACATTCAGCCGGACGGGCGCCAGGAGCTCCAGGTCGGAATCGGCATCCACCTGCTCGCCGACCCGCTGGGCCAGCCGAATGTGGCGGTCGACCATCTCTCGGTACCCGGCCCGGCCGTAGGCCTTTAGTGTTGCCCACACGGCTAGCGAGCGGGCCCGGCGCGACATCTCGGGCCCGCTGTCGCCGTAGCTGGGACGCGCGTCGGTTCCGACCGGGAGGTATGGTGCGCCAGTCGCTCCGAACGTCCCGTGCATCAGCGCAGGGTCGCGCACGAACGCGAAGCCGCAGTCGTAGGGCACGTTTAGCCACTTATGCCCGTCGGCGATCACTGAGTCGGCCCGCTGGATCCCACACCCAAGCTCGCGGGCGACACTCGAAACACGTGCGAAGAGGCCGAACGCCCCGTCGACGTGCAGCCACGCGCGACGGCCGTGGGCAAGGCCGGCCATCTCGGCTACCGGGTCGAAGTCACCAGCGTTCACCTCGCCAGCGGTCGCGATCAGCAGCACAGGCTGATCGCCTAAACGCTTCAGCTCAGCGTCCAGCGCGGCGAGATCCAGCCGACCGGTCGGATCGACCGCGAGCCGCCGGACGGAGTTGCGCCCGATCCCAAGCATCGCGAGAGACTTGACCACGCTCGCGTGGATGTAGCCGGAGCTCAGCACCGGCAACTCCGGCAGACCGCAGAACCCATGCGCGTCGACGTCGCGTCCATGCTCGAGCGCCCACCATCGGCGGGCTGCGGCCAAGGCAGTGAAGTTGGCCATCGTCGCTCCGGTCGTCAGCACCGCTCCCCACTCAGCCGGCAGCTCGAAGAGCTCCTTCAACCACGACAACGCAACGCGCTCCGCGCGGGAGCCCAGCGGCGAGCTGACCCAGCTGAAGCTGTTCTGATCCAGCGCCGAGGTCAACCATTCAGCCGCCAACGCAGCCGGCGTAGCACCGCCCGTAACGAAATGAAAGAACCGCGGACCGGCCGAGCCTGTCGCCGCCGGGATCCCCAACCTCACCAGCTCATCGATCGCGACCGCACCACCCACCCCAACCTGCGGAAGCGGCCCCACAGCGAACAAATCCGCAGCTTCGTCCACCCCAGCCGGCGCGCCAGGCGCTTCATCCACCGCGCTCAGAAACGCATCCGCCGCATCCGCCGCTTGGCGAAGAATCCCCAGGGCACGCGGCTTCTCCCGCTCGGGGTCGCTCACGCCTGCAGACTCCAAGGCAGCCCCGCCGCGCGGCAATGAGAAAAAACTCTCCTCGTTATCGGCGGCGCACGCTCGGCCATGGATGCATGATTCGGTCGGTTGGTAGCCAGCATTTGTCGAGACCTTAGAGTGCCGATCACCAGGTCTTGATGGGCTCACTGCTCAGGCGGCGCTGGATGCGCAGTCGCATGTCGAGGACGATGCAGCCCGCCGTCATGCACCGGACGGGATTGAGGTCGGCTTCGACGATCTCGGGAACCTCGCGCAGCAGAAGCGAGAAGCGCAGGATGAGCTCGCGCACCGCGTCCCGATCCAGCGGTGGATGGCCGCGGAATCCGTCGAGCTGGGTCGCCACGCTCTCGGACGCGTCGATCAGCTCTCCGGCTTCCATGTCGGTGACCGGCAGCAGGCGGAAAGCGGCGGTGCGTCCCAGGCCTGCCTGGCGGCCACCGAGCCCGATCGCCGTCACGGGACCCAGCTCCGGATCGCTGAGGGCCCCCACGAGCAGGTCAGCACCCGGCGGCACCAGGGGCTGGACGACGGCACCGATCCATCGCCGTCCCGCCGACCGCACTCGCCGTTCGAGCTCGCGCCAGCCCGCCAGCACTGCCGCCTCTCCCTCCAGGCCGAGCAGGAAGGCGTCGATGTCCCCCGCACGGGCTGGCGCGGCGAACTCGGCTTTCAGTGCGATCGGGCCCCCGATCTCCGCGGCGACCGACACTGCATGGTCGGCGTCCGCGCAACGGTAGGACCGAACAACGGCGATGCCGTGCGTCGCGACCAGCAACTCGGCCTCTGCCGTTGCGAGCCAGTGGCCGCGGTCGGCGGTCGCGCTTTCGAGCTGTGGCGCAATCAAAGCGCGGGCCGCTGCACCGTCGACATCCTCGTAGTGGGGGCGCTCGCCGATCGGCCGTGACAGCCAGCTTCGCCGTTCGGCCGCCCGCGCGAGCACGCTTGCGCAGGAGGAGGGGAACAGGAAGTTAGGCACGCTGCGGCGCGCGCCTCCGGGTATTCGGCCATCCGCTGTGATAACCGAGGCCACGACTGGCTTCGCGTGGGCGGCGGACGCCTGCGAGATCGCCTCGAGCACCGCTTCCGGATCGCCGCCGGTGAGGTCGACATAGTAGGCCATGACGGCATCGACGCCAGCGTCGCCGAGGAGGTCTCGGACCCCGTCAGCGTAATGCGACGGACCGGCCTGGATTTCCAGCACGAGCGGGTTGCGGATTTCGTCCTCCGTCCGGCTCAGAGCCAGTCCCCGATCCGTACAGGCGTCGGCCGCGAGCGTCGCCACCCCGACGGAGTTGCTGACGATCCCGATCCGTTCGCCCTTGGGCAGCGGCTGGCACTCGAAGAACTCGGCTGCGTTGAAGAGCTCCTCGCCGCTACGGAACCGCAGAACCCCGGCCTGGTGCAAGAGCGCGTCCACCACCGCGTCGCCGCGTAACGCCGCGGCAGTGTGGGAGCGAGCCTCGCTCGGCGGCGAGTCGAGGGCTCGGCGCCCCTTGACGGCGAGGATCGGCTTGCGGCGTGCTACCCGCTGGGCGATACGCGCGAACCGCTCGGGGTTCCCGAACGTCTCGACGTAAAGCACGACCGCGGCCGTCCGGCTGTCTTCCTCCCAAAGCTCTAGCAGGTCGTTGGTCGAGACGTCGGCGCGATTCCCGAGCGAGGCGAAGCTCGAGACCCCGAGCCGACGAGCCGCTGCATGCCCGAGCAGCGCGATTCCGAAGGCGCCTGACTGCGAGCAGATCGCGAGGCGTCCGCCCGGCACGCTGGCGCCCGCAAACGTGGCGTTAAGGCTCACGCCGGCATCGGTGTTGAGCACCCCCAACGAGTTGGGGCCGACCATGCGCATGCCCGCGCCCCGCACGATCTCCAGCAGCCGCTCATCGCGCTCGCGACCTTCCTCACCCTCGTCGTGGAGCCCGCCAGTGAGAACCAGCACGGCCTTGGCGCCCTTCTTGGCCGCCTGCAAAGCCACGTCCGCCACCTCCGCGGACGGCACGGCGATGACCACCAGGTCGGGCGCCTCCTCCAGCTCATCGACACCCCGGGCCGCCCGCATCGAGCGCACTACACCACCAGATCGGTTGACCGGGGTCGCCACTCCTTGAAAGCCGCCGTCGACGATGTTCGTCAAGACCGCTCCGCCCAAGCTACCCGGCGAGCTCGAGGCGCCCACAACGGCGACCGACGCCGGGGAGAGGATCGGCCGCAGCGACGCCACCGCGCCGAGGTGGTCGCGCTCGGCGATCCGCTCCTTCAGCGCGTCGGTCGGAGCGATGTCGAGCGATACCGTGACCTCGCCGCACGCCCCCTTGCGCCTAACCGCGAAGCCCGCCCCCTCGAAGACGCCAAGCATGGCCCGGTTCTCGGCCATCACCTCCGCGTCGAAGCGATGGATGCCCTGCGCGGCGGCGATCGCTGCGAGCTGCTCCAGCATGCGCGTCGCCGTCCCGCGTTTCCGGAACTCGTCGGCCACCGCGAAGGCGACCTCGGCCGCGCCCGGCTCGCGCAAGCGGTCATAGCCGGCGGCGGCCACCACGCGATCCCCGTGCCGTCCGATCAGGGCCACGCGGTCTACGCCGCCGGCCTCCGCGTAGTCGCGCGCCGCCATGTCCGTGCGCCCGTAGCCGTGGAAACGCATATAGCGGCTCTCGGGCGAGAGCCCATCGTAGAAGGCCTTGATGTCCTCGAGGTCCTCCGGCGCGGGCGCCCGCAACCGCAGCGTTGACCCGTCGCGCAGGATCACGTCGCGGACCAACTTCTGGGTCGCCATCGCTCACAAGCTCCAGTGATGACCCACGTAAGAGCCGGCCGAGATCAGCACCACGTCGGGCTAGGACTCCTCAGCGCGGGGATCACAATGTGCTCGAGCAGCGACACCCACCCATCCTCGGACGAGACTTTGGGCACCGGCAGGCTGATCGAGTGTAACTGGTGGCGAAGGGGTCGGACTCGATTCATCTGCGGCGGTTCTGCCGGATCTCGCTGTCGGAGCGTTAGCATCCCGAGGATGCCGACGACGGGCGCGAGCCCCGACCAGGCCACCGGTGGCAGTTCTGGCGGCTTGGTGCTAGTGCTCAACTCGGGTAGCTCATCGGTCAAGTTTGCGCTGTTGCCTCCCGGGAGTGGCAAGCGTGTCATGCACGGGATCGGTGAGCGGTTGGGCACGCCTGAAGCGTTGCTGCGAGTCCAAAGGTTTCCGGCCGCCGCAGTCGAAGAACTGATTCCCGAAGGCACTCACCAGGCTGTCATGGCCCGAGTGGTGGATCACTTGGCCGAGGCCGGGCCGGCCGACGCTCACCTGCTCGGGGCCGGTCATCGGGTGGTGCACGGCGGAGAGCGGTTCACTTCTTCGATCCGGGTGGACGACGCGGTTATTGCCGCGCTGCGCTCGTTTAGTCACCTGGCGCCGCTCCACAACCCGGCGAATCTTGCCGGCATCGAGGCTGTGCGTGCCGTCCTGCCCGACTTGCCGCAGGTTGCCGTGTTCGACACCGCGTTCCACCAGACGATGCCTCCCCACGCCTTTCGCTATGCAGTACCCGAGGAGTGGTACCTGCGGCACGGGGTGCGACGTTACGGGTTCCACGGCATCAGTCACCGTTTCGTCAGCGAGCGGGCCGCCTCCCTGCTCGGCCGGCCACCCCGCGAGGTCCGGCTGGTCACCGCCCACCTCGGCAACGGGTGTAGCGCCACCGCGGTGCGCGACGGCGTATCGGTGGACACCACCATGGGGCTCACCCCATTGGAAGGGCTGGTCATGGGGACCCGCTCCGGCGACGTCGATCCGGGCCTTCTCGGCTACCTCGCCGACAGGACCGGCACGAATGTCCACGAGCTCACCCAGTCGCTGAACGTCGACAGCGGGCTTCAGGGTCTGTCCGGCGTGGGCAATGACATGCGAACCGTCGTCGCCGCGGCTGGGGAGGGAAACGAGCGAGCGCGGCTCGCCCTCGACGTTTTCGTGCACCGGCTGTCCAAGTCGATCGCCGGGCTGGTGGTCGGGCTCCAACGGCTCGACGCACTGGTCTTCACCGGCGGCATCGGGGAAAACAGCGCCGTCGTCCGTAGCCTGGTGCTCGGCCGGCTGGGCTTCCTCGGGCTGGCCGAGGACGTTGGAGCGAATACCGACCACGGCCGGCACACTGGCGGGCGAATCAGCCTCGCCGGTCCGGTCCTGGCGCTGGTCGTACCGACGGACGAAGAGCTCTTGATCGCCCGCGACGCCGCCCGCGTCATCGCGGGCGGTTGACGGGCTCTCGCCCGCGCCATAGGATGAGTTATGGCCCGGACCTTGCTGGTCGTGCCTGCTGCGGCCAGCGTTGGCCTGGCTAGGACTTGCCTCGGTCTGGTGCGGGCCCTCGACCGGCGGGGTGTGCACGTTGGCTTCGTCAAGCCGGTGGCTCAGCTCCGGGCCGATGGTGGCCCCGACCGCTCGATCGCACTGGTCGCGGCCGTAACTACGCTGCATCCCCCAGATCCGCTCTCAAGCGCCCAGTTGGAGCAGCAGCTCGGAGCGGGCGGACTCGACGTCGTGCTCGAGAAGATCGTCGCTGCCTGCCAGCCGGTTTATGACCGATCCGATGTTGTCGTCGTCGAGGGGCTCAGTCCGGGTCCGACCAAGCTCTACGCCAGCGGACTCAACCAGGCGCTGGCCAAAGCGCTCGACGCCGACGTCCTGCTTGTCGGCAGCTGGCCGGCGCCAGACGCGGGCAGCGGCGAGGACCGGGCCGACCGCGCGGCGGCGCTCGGGCTAGATCCGACCGCGGGCACCGCCCAGGGTTTGGCCGAGGCGCTCGCTATCACAGCCAGCGGGTACTGGTCGGGCGAGCAGGCACGCGTGGTCGGCTGTGCGGTCAACGGCCTGCCGGCGGAGGATCCGTCCCCGGCAACACAGCTGGGCGAGGCGCTGGCCCGGCGCGGGCTTCGCCTCATCGCTGCGGTGTTGCATCGCCCCGCGTTGACCTGGTTGCGGGTGCGCGACCTCGTCCGCGAGCTGGACCCGCGGGTGCTCAACGAGGGTGACCTGTCGCGGCGTATCAAGGACGTGGCGGTGTTCGCCCAGGGCGTCCCGGGCGGCCTCCGCGTGCTCACCGAGGGCCGGCTCGTCGTCGTCCCCGGAGACCGTCACGACGTGATCATGGCTGCCTGCCTCGCCGCGCTCAACGGAACCCGGCTGGCCGCCCTACTCCTTGCCGTCGGAATCGAGCCGGACCCACGGATATGGGGGCTCACTCGGGCTACGCGGGCCACCGGGCTGCCGATTCTTGTCTTCGAGGACAACAGTTACGAGACCGCAACGCGGGTGCGTGACCTCGACCCGGGACTGCCGATCGACGACCTGGAACGGATCGAGGGCGTTACAGACAGCATCGCTGATGCGCTGGACGCGTCCTGGCTGGAGTCGTTGCTCAGCTCCTCGCGGTCCCGCCGGCTCAGCCCCGCCGCCTTCCGCTACCAGCTGGTCGAGTTGGCCCGCACCGCCGATGCGTGTCTGGTCCTACCCGAAGGCACCGAGTCTCGCACCCTGCAGGCCGCGGTCGCGTGTACCGAGCGAGGCATCGCCCGCAGCGTGCTGCTGGGACCACCCGACCAAGTGGCCGGGGTGGCCCACAGCCTCGGGCTGCAGCTGCCCGACGGCGTCACCGTGGTCGACCCCCATGCGGTCGCCGAGCGCTACGTCGCCCCGCTGGCCCAGCTGCGGCGGCACCGCGGCTGGACCGAAGAGATGGCACGCGAGCATCTCGCGGACCCAATCATGCTCGGCACCATGATGCTCCAGCAGGGCGAAGTGGACGGCATGGTTGCGGGCGCGGGCAACACCACCGCGGCCACGGTTCGCCCGGCGCTGCAGGTCCTGGGCACCAAGCCAGGCAGCCGCCTGGTGTCGTCGGTGTTCTTCATGTGCCTGCCCGACGAGGTGGTCGTGTACGGCGATTGCGCCATCAACCCGCGGCCTGACGCCGAAGACCTGGCCGACATTGCGATCCAGAGCGCGGCGTCGGCGCGGGCCTTTGGCATCGAACCCCGAGTGGCGATGATCAGCTTCAGCACCGGCACCTCTGGTGTCGGCAGCGATGTCGACAAGGTCACCGAGGCGACCCGGATCGTGCGCGAACGCGAACCCGATCTGGCCGTCGACGGCCCGTTGCAGTACGACGCCGCCGCCATCGCTTCGGTAGGCCAAAGCAAACGGCCCGGGAGCGCAGTAGCCGGACGCGCCAACGTGTTCATCTTCCCAGACCTCGACACTGGCAACACCACGTACAAAGCTGTACAGCGCAGCGCACACGTGCTGAGCGTCGGCCCGATGCTGCAGGGCCTCGCCAAGCCGGTGAACGACGTCAGCCGCGGTGCCTCGGTGGACGACATCGTTTACACGTTGGCGCTTACCGCGATCCAATCGCGCGCCGGATAGCCGTCCACAATGCAGCCTTTGTGGGGCGTCGTTTTGGGAGGCCTCCGGCTGGGGATTGCGCGATGATGGCGTACCGGGAAGCCCGGGTTCGATGCCATTCGCCGAGACCGGACCGGTCAAGCTCTATTACGAAAGCCGCGGCCGCGGGCCTGCGGTGCTGCTCGTGATGGGCCTGGGGATGACGTTGAGCGGGTGGTGGCGAACGGTCCCCGTCCTCGCGCGCTCGTTCCGGGTGCTCAGCTTCGACAACCGCGGCATCGGGCGCAGCGACGGGTCGGCCTTGCCCTACTCGGTCGCCGCGATGGCCGATGACGCGATCGCGGTGCTCGACGCGGCTGGGGAGCAGCGCGCGCACGTGTACGGGATCTCTCTCGGAGGTATGGTCGCGCAGGAGCTGGCGCTGCGGCATCCCGACCGCGTCCGGGCGCTCGTGCTCGGTGCGACGACGCCCGGGGGTTCGCCCGCGGTCCTCGCCGGCGTGCCGGCGCTGGGGTTCTTCTGGCGCGCCGTCGCGATGGAGCCCGAGGAGGCGCTTTGGGCCGCGGTCCCTTACACGTACGGCGAGACGACCCGCCGCCGGCACGCGCAGCGGATCGCGGAGGACATCGCGCACCGCGTGCGCCTCCCGCCGGGGCCAAGCGCGTACGGCCACCAGGTTGCGGCGGCCGCCATACACAGCACGTTCGACCGGCTCGGCGAGATCGCTGCGCCCACGCTGGTCGTCCACGGCGAGGAGGACGCCATCGTGCCACCGCAGCACGCTCGTCTCCTGGCGGAGGCAATCCAGGGTGCCGAGCTCAGGCTGTGGCCCGGCGCCGGCCATCTCTACGTCACCGACGAGCCCCACGCCGACCGCGAGATCGCACGCTTCCTGCGGCGGCACACGGGCGAGCGATCGGGAATGCGGGGCCTTCCGGCGCAGATTCGGGCCGCGGCCGCCGCGCTTGCCCGCCGCCCCCGTTTCCCGCTCGCCCGGTACGACCGGCTGACCGCGAGCCCTGCGGATCCCCCAGCACCGCGTGCTACCGCCGAGGGCGCAAAGCACGAGCGCTGAGCGAGACCGGCAGCGACATCTGGAGTCTGTTCAGGCTCGGTAGGCTGTTCGTTCCCCGTGACCGGACAAACTGCTCTTCGTTGCCCTGTCGGACCGCCGAGATCGTCGGCGAGCAAGGGCGCGGAAGTGGTGGGCCGTGATGTCCCTCCTTGATCAGCTGCATAGGAAGACGCGCCAAGCCGCGGAGAGCAAGCTCGCCAGCGACGAGGACGTCATCACCATCTTTTCGGGCCGGTCAAGGCAGGCGATGATCGTGACCGACAGGCAGGTCTTGATCGTGAAGCCCGGGTTCATGGCCGGCGCTGCCCTTGGCGCGAAAGCGGCCTCGTTCTCGTTTGAGAGCATCACAACTATCAATGTGCACAGCGGACCGGGTGTGGCGGCGCTCGAAGTCGTCGCAGCCGGCTACCCGGCGTCGGGAAAGCCGGATTTGAGGGCCGCGTACCAGCTGCCGAACTGGCTGCCGTGTCATCGGTCGGTGGGCTTGTCGCCATTGGTAGGCGAGCTACGCGCCTATGTGCAGAGCGGGGGTCGTGCACGATCGGCGCGCGCTGCCCTCAGCGGTTCTTAGCTAAACGGCGATCAGTTCGCGCGTGGCGGAGATGCTCGTCTTGGCTACCTCTTCGGTCAACTTCGCGTGACCTTCGAGCAGGCTGCCGATCGCTTCGACATGGGACTGCTCGCCGAGCTTGCGCTCGAACTGCGCGACGCCTACGAAGTACTTCTCGACGCCGTCGAGGTACCCCGTCGATACCTTGCGGCCGACCTCAGCGAGGCGGTCGTTGGCTTCGCGTGCGCGCTCGCCGGCGGCTTCGATGTCGGGGACGAAGGTGCGGCTCTGGGTGGATCTTGCGGCCATGAGATGTGCTCCTTGGATTGCGAGTGCCTGTACTTGGCACTGCTTGCAAATTAGCAGATCTCCGGCAAGCAAGCAAGCGCTCTTTAGCTATGGGACTGCCCATCTGCATGCACGCGTGACGCGCGGCATCTGTCGATCACCAGCTCGAGCTGTTCCGGGCCGCGCTGGCAAAGGTGGCCGTGATCCGACGCGCGCCAAGATACGGGTCCAGCTCAGCTGGCCGGTGGGCGCCCTTGCCATGCTGCTGCTCGGAACGGTGATCGCGCCGGCGCCAGCGTTAGCCGCCGCAGAGGGCCACAGCCTCGACCGTTGCTGAAGCACCCATCGGATCCAGCTAGGAGTCCGCGGCTACGGGTGCGTCGGTTGGGAGGGCTGTCGTGGTGGAGTCGCTGGGCGCAGGGGTTGTCGACGCAGTGGCGGCGGGAGTCGTCGACACGATCGCGGCCGGAGTCGTCGACACGATCGCGGCCGGAGTCGTCGACACGATCGCGGCCGGAGTCG
>ODAK010001074.1_pt1 | contig 30571 bp, 34 predicted proteins | sample 1539591 | NCBI WGS metagenome assembly ODAK01 (sample SAMEA3539303, study PRJEB22396) | soil metagenome | biome: tundra; feature: field; material: soil | place: USA | collected 2010-05 | depth 0.15 m
CGGGGCAGCCGAGCCCGCCGGGGCAGCCGAGCCCGCCGGGGCAGCCGAGCCCGCCGGGGCAGCCGAGCCCGCCCGGTCAGCCGAGCCCGCCCGGTCAGCCCAGCCCGCCCGGTCAGCCCAGCCCGCCCGGTCAGCCCAGCCCGCAAAGGCGGCGCGGAGCGACCAGTCAGCCGAGCCCGCCGGGGCATCCGGGTCCGCCTGGGCAGAGTTCGCCCGGCCAGCCGGAGCAGCCGAGCCCGGCTGGCGCATTGCCTCAGCCGGACCCGCGCGGCTGGGAGCCGCCCACTGACCCGGCCTTCCCGGTGCCCCCCGGCCCAGGTGAAGGCGGTGACGATCAGTGAGCGCGGTCGAGGGCGCGGCACAGGGACCAGACGGGCGCCCGCGCTGCCCGTGGGCACTGAGTACCGCCGAATATCTGGCGTACCACGACGAGGAGTGGGGCTGCCCGGTCCGCGACGACACGGGCATGTTCGAGCGGCTCAGCCTGGAGGCCTTCCAGTCCGGGCTGTCCTGGCTCACGATCTTGCGCAAGCGGGAGAACTTCCGTTCTGCTTTCGAGGGATTCAACATGGCTGCCATCGCCGAGTACGGCCCTGACGACGTGGCCAGGTTGCTGGGTGATCCGGGCATCGTGCGGAACCGGGCCAAGATCGAGGCGGTGATCCGTAACGCCGGGGCCGCGCTCCAGCTGCCGGGCGGCCTGGCTGCGGTGATCTGGCGGCACGCCAGCGGCCCGGGCAAGGTGCCGGAGAACCTATCCGATGTGCCGGCCTGGACGCCGGAATCGAAGGCGCTGGCCGCTGAGCTCAGGCGCCATGGGTTCAGCTTCATCGGCCCGGTGACGGCGAACGCGACGATGCAGGCGTGTGGTGTCGTGGACGGTCACCTGGCCGGGTGCTTCCGCCGCGGCGGACATCCGGCGTGACGCGCGGCGGCGGCTGGCCGGTTCCGGCCTGACGGATTCTGGCCTGACCTGTGCGGCGCGCAAACGCCTGGGCAGCGTGAGGCGCAAGTGCCGGGCGGCCGTGCTGACTTCCGGTCTAAAGTGGATAATCTCGGGCAACTAGCACGCCTATGTATCAACGGCGGCACCGTCTCTGAACCACCCGGCTCATGCCAGACTGTGCCTAAAGACGTGACGGAGGAGATAATGTCCGAGGCCGAGCAGGCCCCCCCTGGCGTTGACCCGGCAACGCCAAGCACGGCCCGGCTCTACGACTTCTACCTGGGCGGCTCCGCGAACTTCGCGGCAGATCGGGCCACCGCGCAGCGGATGCTTGAGCTGGTGCCGGAGATTTCCGAGGGGGCATGGGCCAACCGCGGGTTTCACCAGCGGGCGGCGCTGTGGATGGCCGAGCGCGGGGTCCGGCAATTCATCGACATCGGTGCGGGCCTGCCCACCCAGGGCAACACGCACGAGGTGGTACTCAAGTTTGCTCCGGACGCCAGGGTCGTCTACGTGGACAACGACCCGATGGTGGCCGCGCACGCTTCGGCGTTGCTCACCGGCGGCACCAGCACCCGATTCATCCACGCTGACCTGCGCGATCCCGGGGCGGTCCTGGGCGATCCCGGGCTGCGCGAGCTGATCGACTTCGCTGAGCCGGTGGGCCTGCTGATGACTGCGGTCATGCATTTCGTCGGCGACACGGACGATCCCTGGGGGGTCGTCGCCCGCTACATGGGTGAGCTTGCCCCCGGGAGCTACCTGGCGCTGTCTCATCTCACCCTGGACAGCAAGCCGAGCCGGGCCGTCGAGGGAGGGGCTGAGGTCTACAACCGCGAGGCGGAGCACGTGGCCCTGCGCTCGAAGACCGACATATTGCGGTTCTTCGAGGGACTGGAGATCCAGCAGCCGTACGAAGGCGCCGAGCCCGATCTGACGTTCGTCGGCACCTGGGGGGCGGTCGACGTCGAGATGGCTGACAGCGACGGGTCGCGGTGGCTCTACTGCGCCGTAGCCAGGCGGCCATGACGGCCAAACCTACGGTGGCGACGCTGGGTATCGATCTCGATGCGCAGACCTGGGAGCGCTCCGGTCCTGGTGCCGGCGCCATTGAAGTGGCCTTTGTTCACGAGCCGGCCCTGGCCGGCGGCGACTGGGTGCTGATGCGGGTGGCGGCCGACCCCGCCGGCCGGGTGCTGGTCTTCGACCGGCACGAGTGGGACTGCTTCCTGGACGGCGCCAGGAAAGGCGAGTTCGACAGCACCGCAGGGTAGGCGGGCGGCCAGCTGGTTGCTGGCGGACCGGACCCAGACCGGACCCCGGGCTCGGCCGCGTTCCGCCGCTCATCCGTTGCTCCATGGATACGCGATTGTTAAGGACAAAGTTTGTGATTCACAACTTAGTCAGGCCTATGATAAAAGTCACATCTCGTTCAGAGGAGACAGCGGATGAGCGATGACGCTTACGGGGCCACAGTGGCCAAGCGTCGGCTGTCCCGCCGTCTCACCGAGCTGCGGGTAGCGCGCGGCTACACCGCTAACCACGTCTGCGACATGCTGAACTGGGGACGCGGCAAGGTCGGCAGGTTCGAGGCCAACCAGTGGCGCCGGCCTGAGATGAGCGACATCAGGGACCTGCTGCGTATCTACGGCGTCGACGTCGCCGAGCAGGAGGAGCTCGAGGAGCTCGCCATGAAGGCGCGAGTCAGGCCCTGGTGGCGCGACTTTCCGGAGATCTTCGACAACGAGTTCCCCGGCTTCGAAGGTGATGCTGTCCGGATTCGGGTGTTTATGCCCCTGGTGCTCCCTGGTCTGCTGCAGACGGAGGACTACGTTGACGCTCTGGTCCGTACTGGCGCGCGGTCCCCGGCCTGGCGGCGGCGGGCCGTGGAGTCGCGGTTGCGCCGGCAGGAGATCCTCAGCAGGCCCGGCGCGACCCTGCCGAAGCTGAAGGCGGTGATCACCGAGGCGTCCCTGATGTACCGCTGGGGCAGCCGGGCCGAGCGGCGTGATCAGCTGGCTCATCTCGCTGAGCTGAGCCTCCTGCCGCACGTGCAGCTCTATCTGCAGCGCTTCGCTGACGGGCCGCCGCAGGGCGTTTTCTCCACCGTCAACATTTTCGATTTCGCCAGCGACGAGCCGGGCCTGGTCTACACCGAGACCGATTACATGATCCAGGAGGTGAGCCATACGGATGAAGTGAACAGCTACGTCGAAGCCTTCGACAGAACGGTCGACGCGGCGCTTGAGCCCGCTGATACAACGATCTACCTCAAGCAATTCGCAGAACGGCTGGAGTGAGAATGACCGACCTGTCTCAAGCTGCCTGGCGCAAGGCCAGCCGCAGCAACGCAGCGAATGGTGGCTGCGTAGAAATCGCAGCTAATTTCGAAGATGTGGTCGCGGTCCGCGATAGCAAGCGCCCTGAGGGTGGCGCTCATGTCGTCGGCCGGCCTGCCTTCGCCGCCTTCCTGGCGGACGTGCAGGCGGGACGCTACGACCTCGACATCGTGTTCCCGGCCGGTTGAGCCGACCCTTACCCGGACGTGCCGAACCCGGCTTGCCGGTAGCGCGATGGCGGAAGCCGCTGGGCTGTCCCCCGGCGGCTTTCTCCATCGCGCCGCCTGTCTCAAGCTGCGACAGGTAGCCGCGCGGTTGCCCGCCGCGACTTTACTTTAACACCGGGGCTGGTGGCGGGTTCCTGGCAACCGCGGGCTGGTCACCGCCTTGGGCGAGCGTCCGCAGGAGGGTGCCGCAGGGGCAGTCCGGGTCCCTTTATGCGGACCATTTCATGGGTTGCCATTGCGAAGAGGGGCAAACGACTCATAATCTGTGTTTCATAGATGCCTAACTCGGGAGCGGAGGAGCATGCTACCGACGCCGGCCGAAAGCGGGCCGGAGCGCGCTGAATCGCCCGGCAGCAGGACGGCCGCCGACAGCGGCCTGATGGCTGCGCCGGTCGCCGGGGCTGTTGATATATCACCGCGGAGGCTGGCCGAGGCCAGGATTCAGCACCGGGGGTGCTTCTCGAGGCCGCTGCCGCTTGACCGCACCTGCTCCGCCGTAGCCCGCAGATTCTTCCGCGAGTCAGTGGCCGGCCTCGGCCTGCCAGCGGACCTCGTCCACGATGGCATCACCATGGCCAGCGAACTGGCCGCCAACACGCTGCATGCCGACGGCAACGTCGAGTTCCGCACGCAAAGCCAGCGCCCGGTCAGCGGATGCCCGGAGTTCTGGCTGTATGTCCGGGGCGAAGGCGCCCGGTGCGAGCTGATCTGCAAGGTTTTCGATTCCGACCAGGGCTGGGAGACGGGCACCCTGCCGGATATCAATGCCCGGACCTCGGAGAAGGTCAGTGGCCGCGGCCTGCAAGTGGTCGCGGGACTGTCCGCGGGCCAGTGGGGGGCCCATCTGACCCGGGGCAGGCTCGGCTGCTGGAAGGTGCCCGGCAAGGCCGTCTGGTTCGCACTGCGGGTGCCGCCTGGCTGCGGCCTGGCCAGGCACCACGAGCCGGCGCCTAGTCCCGCCGACGCCGTCACGGAGCTTGAGGCCATGCTCGCGCAGCGTGGCCTTGGCGGCCGCCTGGTCCGCGCCGACGAGCCGGCCGTTGCCATGTCGGTGCTCTCGGTCAGCTGTGATCTGACCGTGTGGTGTCACGGCGGGACTGCCTCGTGGCGGCGGCCCGATGGCGGATACGACCGGTTCCCGCTCGCCGATCTCGTTGACGTGGCGGAGCGCGTGGTCTGCGCGCACGAGGAGCTGGGCACCCCGGCCACAGCGCCCGGCAGTGGCTGACTGAGGCCTGACTGCGGCTAGCTGCCCTGATAGGCGGGCGGCTGCTTGCGCAGGAACGCCTGCGTGGCGGCTGCGTGGTCGTGAGTCTGCGCCAGCCGGGCCTGCAGCTGCGCTTCCATCTCGAGCGAGTCGGCCAGGTCATGGGTGGCCGCGTAGGCAAGGCCTTCCTTGATGGCAGCGTAGGCAGCCGTGGGTCCGGCCGCGAGCCGGCCCGCCAGGTCCCGCGCCGCCGCGGCAAGGTCCTGCCCATCGACAACCGAGTTGAGCAGGCCGAGGCTGAGCGCCCGGTCCGCGGGCACCGGCTCGGCGAGCATCAGCAGCTCGGTAGCCCGGGCCAGGCCGGCCAGCCGCTGCAGCGTCCAGGACGCCCCGGAGTCTGCGCCGAGGCCGACGCGCGCGAACGCCAGCAGCAGGCTGGCATCGCGCGCGGCGATGCGGAAATCGCAGGCGAACGCGAGTGACGCGCCGGCGCCGGCGGCCACGCCATGGATCGCCGCGATCACCGGCTTGGGCATGCTGGTGATGGCCGTGATGATCGGGTTGTAGTGGGTCCGCACTGTCTCCGTCGGAGCGGCGCCGGACGCCAGCAGGCCGGCATGCTCGCGCAGGTCCTGGCCGGCACAGAAGGCCTGCCCGGCCCCGGTGAGGAGCACTGCCCGGATAGCCGGGTCCGACCCGCACCCGCGCAGGGCGGTCAGTAGCTCCGTCTTCATCTCAGCGGTCAGCGCGTTCCTGGCCGCCGGGCGGTTCAGGGTGACGGTGGCTACCGCGCCATCGAGATTGCACAGCACGCTGTCTGCCACTGGTCTCTCCTTACGTCGTCGGGCCCGGATGGCCCGGGGTGCCCGCCCGCAGACAACAGTCCACGAAAGGAGCGGCGGCAGGCAAGAGCCTGGCCGGTCCGGCCATGCGGGAGATAGCTGCCCGGATCGCGGGCGCCGCGATTCCGGCCGGGCTCAGCAGCCGGGCCAGTGCAGCGAGCAGCGCCTGAGCCGCGCCGGACCGCAGGTGATCGCCGTAGCGGTCGAGCAAAGCCGATCTCGCGTGCACCTCCCCAGTCTCGCCTGGCACCCGGCACCGCCGCGGGGGAACGCTGATCGTTAGCACCGCAGGCCGGAACTCTGGATAATAGAGGTACTGATCGACATGGTTGTGGCTGGCTGGTCCCGCCAGGGCACCGGGACACCGGTGTCGTGGGCCTCGACGAGGTCCCGTGCGGCCCCCAGGCAGGAAGGGGATGCAGGATGGCGGCGATGAAGCCGCGGACGGGCGACGGTCCGCTCGAGGTCACCAAGGAGGGCCGCGGCATCGTCATGCGCGTCCCGCTTGAGGGCGGTGGGCGGCTGGTAGTCGAGCTGTCACCGGATGAAGCTGCGGCGCTCGGCGAAGCGCTCAAGTCGGTCGGTGGCTGATGCGACTGGTCCTGCGTCGGGGTTGCGCGGCGCCCGTCCGCCAGCCCGCACTGGCGGCGAGCCTGCCCGGGTGCGGCGAACTGACCTGGCCTGGCTCCGCGAGCAGAGCCAGGCGCCGGTTACTCCGGCCGCTTGACAGCGGAGAGCAGGCCATCCCCGAGCGGCAGCAGCAGCGGTACCAGCCGCTCGTCGGTCCTGACCTGGTCGCACAGTTCCCTGACGGCGGCGGTGTCCGGGTCGCTGTAGGCGGGGTCGGGCACCCGGTCACCCCACAGCGCGTTGTCGAAGGCCATGATCCCGCCCGGCCGCAGCAACCGCAGGGCAGCTGTCAGGTAGTCGGGATATTCCTGCTTGTCGGCATCGCAGAAGACCAGGTCATAGGCGCCGTCAGCAAGGCGCGGGAGCACTTCGAGCGCCCTGCCGCTGATCAGGCGGTACCGGCCGGCCGGGAATCCGGCGGCGACAAACGCCGACCGGGCCAGCCGCTGGTGCTCCGGCTCGACATCGACGCTGGTCAGCACGGAGCCGGCCCGCATGCCCCGGAGCAGCCAGATCCCGGATGTGCCGCAGCCAGTGCCGATCTCCACCACCGCCCGCGCGCCGATGGCTGACGCCATGAAGCGCAGCACTGCCCCGGTGACCGGGCCGACCGGAGTGGCGCCGCCGACCTCCGCGGCGTTGGCGCGGGCCGCGAGCAGCGGCTCATCCTCGGGAAGGAATCCGTCGACGTAGGCCAGGGTGGCGTCAGCGCTCGTGATGGCTGCCTCCTGATCCGCTGGGCTGGCTCTTTGTGCGGCAGCCTAGCGGCCCGCGCGATAAAACGGGAACCACCCGGGGCGCGCCGGCCGTTCAAGTTAGGCGAGGCGGTCGTCATCGGCCCGGCAGCGGGGCGGCCGGAACCGGCGGCCGGCCCGCCGCCGGGCCGCCGGAAGACCTCGCCCGGCACGCCTGGCGGGAAGCGGGCGCACAATGGTGGTGTTAAAGGCTGCGGGAGCTGCGGAAGGGGGAAGGCGTGGAGCAAGAGACGCCGCTGCAGCCAGCCGCTGCGTGGATACCACCCAGCTGGGATGAGGTGGTCCGTGATCACTCTGCCCGGGTATACCGGCTGGCCTACAGGCTGACCGGCAACAGCCACGATGCCGAGGATCTCACCCAGGAGGTGTTCGTTCGCGTCTTCAGGTCGCTGCCCACCTACACCCCGGGCACTTTCGAGGGGTGGCTGCACCGCATCACGACGAACCTGTTCCTCGACATGGCGCGCCGGCGGCAGCGGATCAGGTTCGAGGGGCTCGGTGATGAGGCGGCCGCACGGCTGAGCAGCTCCGGACCCACGCCCGCCGAGGCCTTCGACGACCGGCACCTGGACGACGACATCCAGGCCGCGCTCAAGGCCCTCGCGCCCGAATACCGCGCCGCCGTCATCCTCTGCGACATCGAGGGCCTGTCGTATGAGGAAATAGCGGACGCACTGGGGATCAAGCTCGGCACCGTCCGCAGCCGCATCCACCGCGGGCGGGCGCAGTTGCGCGCCGCTCTGGAGCACCGCCGTCCGCGTCACCAGAGCGAGGTGAGCGTTGCGCTGCCGGGCGGCCGCGCGAATGCCCGGCTAGCACCGGGAGGGCAGCCGTGAGCCACCTAGGGCATCGCCTCTCCGCGCTGATCGACGGAGAGCTTGACGGCGCGGAACGCGACCGGGTTCTCGTCCACCTGGCCGGATGCGCGCCCTGCCGGGGCGAGGCGGCGGCGTTGCGAACGCTGAAGCGGCGGATGAGCGCGCTGGGCGAGGCGGCCGCCGACTCGGCGCTTACCCGGCGCCTGATGGGCCTGGCGCACCCGGGCAGCCCGTTCGCGCCGGGGCCGGCCTGGCCGGTCAGCTACCCGGCGGCCAGCGCGCGGCTGCCGGGGCGCGGCCGTGACGTCAGGCCCGCCTGGTACGTCGCGCTCGGTGCCAGCGCCGTCTTCCTGACCAGCGTCGGGACGGCCGCATTCATGGCCGGTGGCGGGACCGCCCCGGAGCCCAGGGTGACTCCGCCCGTAGATGTGTTCATGGCGCAGTACGACCTGACCAACGGCATGGTCCCGGCGAAGCAGCCGCAACTCGCGCAGCCGCAACGCACCCAGCCGCAGCCGCAGCTGCAGCGCATGCAGCGCGCCGACCGGATCGCCTCGCTGCACGCGCCGTGAGTGCCCGGCTGCTATCGCCCTGGCGGATCGCCAGTGTGGCCGTGGTGCTCGGCCTGCTGGGCTCGGCCATCGTCACGCTCGCGCTGGTTGATTCGGCCATCCCGCGTGCCGCCGGACGGCGCCCGAGCCCAAGCGGGGTGCTAAAGCCGGCCATGAGGGCTGGCCAGACTGCGCAGCCGAGTGCTGGCCTGCACCTGCTGGAAGAGGCGGCAACCGCCTGCCAGGACGTCTCTTACCGGGGCGTGCAGGTGGTGGCGTGGTGGGGTGATGACGGAACGACCACCTCCGTCGTCGAGGTCTGGCATCAGCCGGGCCGCGGCACTCTTGCTAAAGCGGCGGACCCCGAGGCGGGGCCGCTGGACCCGCTGCAGCCGCCGTTCGCCGACGGCCAGAACCCGGACGGGATCCTCGGGCTGTCCGGGCAGCTGCTCGTCCTGATGCAGGCCAACTATGAGGTCGTCTACACAGGTCACGGTAACGCCGACAACCGTCCGGCCCGGATCGTCGAGATCCGCCAGCCCAGCGGCAAGCTCGCCGCCCGGTTCTGGCTGGACGCCGCAACCAAGCTGCCGCTCCGGCGGGAACTCTTCGACACCAACGCGCGCGTGATCAGTAAGGACGCGTTCATCAAACTGACGGTGGGAGCCAGCGGCCTTGCTGACATGCCAGTGGCGGCCGCGCGCCGGTGGGCGGGCCGGCTGGACGAGTCCGGGCTGGCGGCGCTGCGTGCCAAGGGCTGGCCGCTGCCCAGCCGGCTGCCCGGCAACCTGATGCTGTTTGGCTCGGACCAGACATCCACCCAGTCGGGTCAGGTGGTTGACCTGTCCTATTCGGATGGACTGTCGATCGTGTCGCTGTTCGTGCAGCGTGGTGTCCTGCCGCGGGCACTGAGCGGCTGGCGGTCAGTGGTCATGCACGGGCGCACCGTCTACGCATCCGGCTCCGATGACCAGAGCCTTGCCTGGTCCGCACACGGTTTCGTGTTCACCCTGATCGCGGATGCTCCCTCGGCAACCGTCGGCCAGGTCGTGGCGGCCATGCCGCGCGACGAGGACCCGGGATTCTGGCAGCGCCTCGGGCGCGGCTTCCGCCGGCTTGGCTCGTGGGTCAACCCGTTCGGCTGACTAGGCCTATCCCGCCCTTTCTCGGGGAGATATGCAGGAGAACGGCAGCCACGGGCACTTCCTCACGCGTGGCCGCATCGGGGAGGCAGATGATGTCCGAGGGGTTCGCGCGTGGCGGCGCGGACAGTCCGCAGAACCCGGCTGAGTCGCCGGGTCTGCGGGAGCCGGCCGATCCGGCCAGACCAGATCCGCCGTATCCGGCGGATCTGGCGGACCGGGCTAATCCGGCCGCGCGGCAAGCCCGGGCCAGCCGCCGGTATCAGGCAGGGCGGGCCGGTCAGTTTGACGTGCCCGAGCACCCCGCCGAGCCCCTGCCGCTGCCCGCGCACGGGCAGCCGGGAGACGCCGGGCAGCCAGGACAGCAGCCCGGGGATCCATGGGAGGAGTGGCAGGCCCGGCAGCCAGAGTCGGCGGCCAGGCGATTGGCCGGCTCGCGGCTGGCCGCGATCGTCATTGGCACGGCGCTCACCGCGGCGCTCGCTGGCGGCCTGGTCGGCGGGTACATCGAATCAAGGGCCTCGTCAGCCGGCACCGACCCCGCCTTCAGCCTCGGCACCGTGCCACCCGCGGTGACAAACCGGCCGCCGGGCTCGATCGCGGGAATCGCGGCCAGGGTCCTGCCCAGCGTGGTCATGATCAAGGTCAACGGCGCACAGGGCACCGGCTCAGGATTCGTCATCCACGACGGCTACATCGTCACCGACAATCATGTGATCACCCTGGATGGCCAGGTGCGCCACGCCGCCCTGCAGATCGTCTTTGACGGCGGCCGGACAGTGCAGGCGAGAGTCGTCGGAACTGACCCTTACTCCGACATAGCCGTCATCAAGCCGCAAGAGGCGCTCAAGCTGCCCGCGCTATCGCTGGGCAACTCCCGCAGCGTCCGGGTCGGCGATCCGGTCCTGGCCTTCGGGTCGCCGCTCGGCCTGGCCGGCACCGTGACCAGCGGCATCGTTAGCGCGGTGGGCAGGCCAGTACAGCCCAGCAGCAGCGCTGGCGTCACCAGCGCTCCCCAGGTGTTCTTCGAGGCGATCCAGACCGACGCCCCGATCAACCCGGGCAACTCGGGCGGCCCGCTGGTGAACGGCCAGGCGCAGGTCATCGGGATTAACTCGGCGATCGACACGCTGGGCGGCGACCCGCTCACCGGCGGCCAGGGCGGCAGCATCGGCCTCGGATTCGCGATTCCGATCAATCAGGCAAGGCTGATCGCGACCGAGCTCATCAGGACCGGGCGCGCTGCGCATGCGGTGATCGGCGCGCTCATCAACCCCGCCTACAGCGGTACTGGCGCGCAGATTACGCTGCAGCACCGGGGCAGTCCAGCGCCGGTCAGCCCGGGCGGCCCGGCCAGCCGGGCAGGATTGCGGCCCGGCGACGTGATCGTCGATCTCGCAGGTCAGCGGATCGCTAACGCCACAGCGCTGCTCGATGCCATCCGATCGCAGGAGCCTGGCAGCCGGGTGACGGTCACGTTTACCCGGAACGGGATCCCGCACGCGGTCACCCTTACCTTGGGCTCGGCCGAATCGTAGGCCAGCTGGCGGGCATTCGCCGCAGCCGGGCCGGAGGTCTAGATTGAAGGCAGCAGGACCCTGCCGATGTTCCCGAGCCAGTGCTGGAGCGGCTTGTGTTCGACCTGTCACTCCCCAAGCTCCTTGTCCTTGCCGTCCTCGCGCTGCTGATATTCGGCCCCGACCAGCTGCCGAAGATCGCCGCCCAGGCCGGACGGGCGCTGCGCGACCTGCGCAGGGTCGCCGAGAACGCCAGGAGTGACCTGCAAGATGGCCTCGGCCCGGAGTTCGGCGACTTCGACATTGCCGACCTGCATCCGCGCAACTTTGTCCGCAAGCATCTGCTGGACGACCTGCCCGGCGACGGCGAGCCTGGCGCCAGGATGCCAGGCGGCACGGGCACCGCGACACTGGCGCCTGGCGAGAGCCCGCCCTACGACTCTGAGGCGACCTGAGGCCAGGCCGCAGCAGGCTCAGGGGGCTGGTGGAGCCAGCGCCGCAGCTTTAAGGGCTGGAGCCAGCCGAACAGGGCTACCACCAGGATCAGGCCGGGGTCAGGCCGAGTGGCCGGCCTGCGAGGCTGCGCGACCGGTTGGCCAGCGCCCCGGCGATCTTTATGAGCCGCTGCGCAGCCGGAGCCTCCGGGTGGGACAGGACCAGCGGGATGCCGCTGTCGCCGGCCTCGCGGAGCCGCACGTCGATGGGTACCTGGCCGAGCATCGGCACCTCGGCGCCGACCACGCGGCTCAGCGTATCTGCCACCGCCTGGCCGCCGCCGGAGCCGAAGATGTCCACCCGCTCGCCGCAGTGCGGGCACGGCAGGTAGGACATGTTCTCGATCACGCCGACCACGCGCTGGTGCAGCTGGGCCGCGAGGGACCCGGCACGCTCGGCTACCTCGGCGGAGGCCAGCTGCGGCGTCGTCACGACGATCAGCTCCGAGCCCGGCACCAGATGGGCCGCTGAGATCGCCACATCACCGGTGCCCGGCGGCAGGTCGAGCAGCAGGACGTCCAGGTCGCCCCAGAAGACGTCGGCGAGGAACTGCTGCAGCAGCCGGTGCAGGATCGGCCCGCGCAGCGGCAGCGGCTCATTGCCCCTCTTCATCATCCCGCTGGAGATCGCCTTGACGCCATGTGCGGACGGCGGCATGATCATCTGCTCGACCTGGGTGGGCCGCCCCGTCACGCCCAGCATGCGCGGCACCGAATGCCCGTAGATGTCGGCATCGAGCAGGCCGACCTTCTGTCCCGCGGCGGCAAGCGCGGCGGCAAGGTTGACCGTCACCGACGATTTGCCGACGCCGCCCTTGCCGCTTGCCACCGCGTACACCTTGGTGAGCGACGCGGGGCTGGCGAACGGGATGTCGCGCTCGTCCTTTCCGCCGCGCAGCTTGCTCTGCAGGCCGCGCCGCTGCTCGTCGCTCATCACGTCGAGCTCGACGGTGACCCTGGACACGCCGGTCAGCGCGGTGACCGCCGCGGTGACCTCACGGGTGATGGTGTCGCGCAGCGGGCAGCCCGACACGGTCAGCCATACCTCGACGCGCACGGCGCCGTCGGCCGCGACCTCGATGTTCTTGACCATCCCCAGCTCAGTGATGGGGCGGCGGATTTCCGGGTCGTTGACGCCGGACAGCGCCTGGGTCACCTGATCGGTGGTCGGCGGCGACGAGAGTGCGGGCGGGGAGGTCATGGGCTCCATGCTACGAAGCCGGCGATGTGCCGTCGAACGCGCGGCCGCTGATCGGCCTGGCCAGGGCGGTTAGGTTCCAGCCACCGTGGCGATGAGCGGGCGTGAATAAGAACTCCCGTCGCCCAGCGTGCTGGTCTGGCCGCCGACCGCCCAGCACGCGCTGCCGCAGGAGAGCCCGCCCAGGTAGCCGAGCGCGGCGGCGCCGTGCAGCGGCACCTGGGCCCAGCGGCCGCCCTGCCAGTGCAGCGCAACCGGCCGGAGGGCACGGGATGCGCCGAGCAGCCAGCAACCGCCGGCTGAGCAGGACAGGCCGGCCGGGTAGGGCGCCAGGCTGCCCGGGTAGGACGCCGCGCCGGCCGCGGCACCCGCCCACGAAATGCCGTCCCATTTCTGCGTGACCAGGCCCCGGCTACCGCGCAGGATCGTCAGGCAATTGTCCGCCGCTGAGCACGCCAGGAAAACCGGCAGCCGGACCGCCGGCAGGCCGCCCGGAATTGCCGCCGGGCGCCACTGGCCGAGGCTGTAACTCGCCGCCGCGGCTGCGCCGTTCCGCAATCCAAGAATCAGGCAGTGACCGGAAATAGGGCAAGAAATGAGTGCCGGCTGCAGGCCACCGGGAAGCGCGGAGACAATGCGCCACCGGGTGCCGTCCCATTGCTCCAGCACATTACTCGTCACATTCAGCCGGCTTTGCTTCCCGCCGGTTGCCCAGCACAGGTCCGGTCCGGCGCAGGCGATGTTCTCCAGCTGGCCGCCGGCCAGCCGCGGCGATCTGACCAGCTGCCATGCTCCGCCTGTCCAGTGCTCGATGATGGCTGAGCCGTCGCTGCTGCTGCCCCCCACCGCCCAGCAGTCGAGGGCGCCAGGACAGCTGATCCCAGTCAGCGCCGGATTAGCCTCCGGCACGGCTGGTGCCGCCACCTTGCTCCAGTGACCAGCAACTTCATGCTCAATCAGCTGAGCCCGCCGCTCCGCGGAGGTGCTGCCGCCGCGGCTGGCCGCGGTCTGCCCGACGGCCCAGCAGGCCGCTGAACTCGGGCAGGCGATCGCACTCAGATAGCTGTCGGGGCCCTGGTCGCTGGCCGCATGGGCACCGAAATGCCGGACTATCCAGCCATCGGTCCCGGCCACGAGCGCGACGGCCAGGATCACCGCGAGCGCGACAAGCGGCGGGCGCCCGGCAGGATGCCTGATCATCGCGCGCCGGGCCGGGCCGGGCCATGCGGCAGCGGGCCATGCCGCATCGAGTCGCGCCGGATTGAGCGGTACATCACGATATTGCCCCCACTGGCCGTGATATCAGAATCCGCATTTTCCGCAGCCAGATCCCGCAGGCATAAATAAAACGCTGCGCCGCACAAGACGCTGCCCCGCGAGCAGGCTGGAATGACAAATAGTAGCGCTGGGATAAGCGGCGCTATCAGGCCGGGCGCTCCCAGGCTTGCAGCAGTTCCAGCAAGCCGGCGGTCAGCGGCAGGCTGGCCAGTTCTGCCTGGTCCAGGAAGCGCGCGTCAGCGGCGTCGTCACCGGCCGCGAGCTCGCCGCCGGTGATCACGCCGCGGTAGTCCCTGACCTCGATGATTGCTCCGGCCGCGCCGGGAAGCGTGGCGCTGCCGAGCAGCCCGGCGCAGGTCACGGTCAGTCCCGTCTCTTCCGCGATCTCCCTGACGACGGCCTGCTGGTCTGTCTCGCCTGGCTCGATCCGGCCGCCGGGCAGCGACCACAGGCCGGCCCCGGGCTCATGACCGCGCTTGATCAGCAGCAGCCGCCCGGCCGGGTCCCTGATCACCGCGCCGACGCACTGGATCACCTGGCCGGTCACGGGTTCAGTATCCCGGTTCGGTACCCGTCCGGCGGGCTGGCGCGCACTGACCCGTTTAGGCAGGTCCCCGGCGGAGCACTTTACGATACGTGGAGCCATCGATCAGTTACGTTCTGTAGCTATGACGTCAGCGTTCACCGGCCGGGAGCTGCCGGAGCTGCTGCAGAGCGCGGCGGTGCCGGTCTGGCTGCCGTGGCCGCTGCCGGAACGCTGGCTGGTCTCCGGCTTCGCTGGCGCGGGCGATGCGCGCGGCGGCACAGCTGGCTGCGCGGTCGCGCTGTCCGGGCCGAACCCGTTCGGCGGGCTAGCTGAGATGCTGATCGTCGCCGAGGAGCCCGGCCTCGGCCTGGGCGCACGGTTCGCCGGCCTGCCGGGGCCAGATCCCGGCGGCACGTTCGCCACCGGCGCGCCGCACGCGTTCGCGGTAGTCAACAAGCACGAGTTCCCGCTGTGGCATGTGGACGCGCCGCACCGGGCGGCCTTCGCTGGCCAGGTGATGGGCCATTGGCTCTGGCTGGTCATGTGGCCCGATACGGCGGGCCTGCTGCTCGTCGAGCCGCTGCAGCTCACGGACCTGCGGGAGCCCGGCCAGCACCTGGACGTGCCCTACGGCGAGCGCTCCCCGCTGCTACCCGACTAAGGTCAGCCGGTGTGCGCGCCGACCTGCATAGCCACAGCTCCGCCTCCGACGGCACCTGCCCGCCCGCGGAAGTGATGAGCCGGGCCCGCGCGGCCGGGCTCGACGTCATCGCCCTGACCGACCACGACACCGTCGCCGGGCATCCCGGGGCCCGGGCCGCCCTGCCGCCTGGCCTGACCCTGGTCCCGGGAATGGAGCTGTCCTGCCGCCTCGACGGCCGCAGCGTCCACCTGCTTGGTTACCTGTTCGATCCGGACGAGCCCGAGCTGGCCGCCGAGTGCGCCACGATCCGGAGCAGCCGGGTCGATCGCGCCCGTGCCATGGTGGCCAGGCTGGAAGAGCTCGGCGCGCCGGTCAGCTGGGAACAGGTCACCGCGATCGCCGGCGACGGCGTGGTGGGCAGGCCGCACATCGCCAGGGCCCTGGCCGCGGCCGGGGTAGTGGCCAGCGCCGCCGAGGCGTTCAGCCCGCAGTGGATCGGCACCGGAGGGCGCGCGCACGTGCGCCGGTATGCCCCGGAGCCAGCCCGGGCGATCGAGCTGATCCGCGACGCGGGCGGGGTCGCCGTGCTGGCCCACCCGAGGGGGGATGCCCGCGCCTGGATAGCAAGCGACCAGGAGATTGCTGACCTTGCCGCTGCCGGGCTGACCGGGATCGAGGTGGATCATCCCGATCAAGGCCATGCGCAACGCCAGCGCCTCCGGGCTCTCGCCGCTGACCTCGGTCTGGTCGCATCCGGCGGCAGTGACGATCACGGGGCGCTGACCGGCTACCGGATCGGCTGCGATACGATCTCGGCCGAAAACTACCAGCGGCTGGCGGCGCAGGCTACGGGCGCCGCACCGGTGAGCGGGCGATGACTTCGTTCTTCGATGTGAGGTTCTTCTGGGAGGTCTTCGTCACGCTGCTGGTGATCACCGATCCGCCCGGCATCGTGCCGGTCTTCCTCGGGATGACCTCCGGGCGCCCGAGAGCCGAGCGGAACCGGCTCGCCTGGCAGGCTGCCGTGGTCGCACTCGGCGTGATCGTGGCGTTCGCGCTGTTCGGCAGGTCCATCCTCACCTACCTGGGCGTCGAACTGGCGGCGCTGCAGGCGGCCGGCGGCCTGCTGCTGCTGCTCGTCGCCCTCCAGCTGCTGACCGGTAAGGCCGCTGACCCGGTCGAGCTCGAGCGGGCGAAGGCCAACGTCGCGTTCGTGCCGCTGGGCACCCCGCTGCTAGCGGGCCCGGGCGCGATCGTGGCCACGATGCTGTTTGTCCAGCGGACCAGCGGCAGCGGGGATATTGTCGCGTTCGCGGTCGCGATCGTGGCCGTCATAGTCTGCCTCTGGCTGGCGATGCGGTTCTCCGGCGGCATTCAGCGGGTACTGCGCGACAGCGGGGTCGAGCTGCTGACCAGGATCGCCGGACTGCTGCTGTCGGCCATCGCCGTGCAGCTCGTCATCGGCGCGGTCCGGACCCTGGTCAAGCAGGGCTGAGTGGGCTCAAGGAAGGCAGGCCGGCATGGAAGCGCGGATCGAGCAGGTGGCCGCGGCTGTTAACACCTGGATCATCGGCGATGACGACGAGGTCATCGTCATCGATCCGGGCGAGGACGCGCCGGCGGTGCGCGCCAAGGTGGGCGACCGGGCGGTGCTCGCCGTCATCTGCACGCACGGTCACGCCGCCCACGCCACAGCGGCGCTGGCGGTGGCCGCCGACGATGAGGCGCCGGTGGCGCTCCATCCGGCCGACCGGGTGGCCTGGCGCGAGGTCCATTCCGATGATCCGGAGATCGAGATGGAGGATGGCGGCATCTTCGAGGTAGCCGACGTCGCGCTCGAGGTGCTGCACACGCCCGGCCACAGCCCCGGCTCGGTCTGCCTGTACTGCGAAGGCCTGGGCGCGATCTTCGCCGGCGACACGCTGAGTGCCGCCGGCCCGGTCGCCCACGAAGACTCCTTCCCCGACTTCAGCCGCCAGCTCAGCTCGATCGGCGCGAACGTGCTCACGCTGCCCAGCCAGACCAGGGTGCTGCCGGGGCACGGCGCCGAGTTCACGGTGGCCGCGGCGGAGAAGCGATTCGATTCCTGGGTGGCCGCCGGCCCTGATTCGTTCCTGGCGAACCGGGCCGACGAGAGCTAACCCAGGCCGGCCCGCGACAGCCGTTACGCTGCCCGGTTTTCCGCAGTTGTCTTCGCACCGGTTATCTGCACCGGGTTTCGCGCTGGCGGCCGGCCCGCCAGCGGGACAGGATGGGACCGTGGAGCAACTCGGCTTCGAGGGCATGCCACGGCGGCTTTATGCGTGCACGCCGACCAGGCTGGGGGCCTGGCTCGATTGCCCGCGCAGGTACCGGATGAGCTACCTGGACCGGCCGCAGCCGGCCAAGGGGCCGCCGTGGGCGCACAACAGCCTCGGCGCCAGCGTGCACAATGCCCTGGCGGGATGGTGGCGGCTGCCGCGCCGTGAGCGCAGCGTCGCGGCCGCCGGCGGCCTGCTCGAGCGCGGCTGGATCGAGGAGGGCTTCGCCGACAGTGAGCAGTCCGCGCGCTACCGCGGCCGGGCCAGGGCCATGGTGGAGCGGTACGTCACGGCCCTCGACCCGGCGGGTGAGCCGGTCGGGGTGGAGCGGACGGTTGCCACCCGTACCGAGCTGATCGCGGTCTCCGGCCGGATCGACCGGCTGGATGACCGGCGGCCTGCCGATGGCAGCAGCGAACTCGTGGTGGTGGACTACAAGACCGGCAGGCACCTGCTGACCGTCGACGACGCGCGGACCTCGCTGCCACTCGCGCTGTACGCGCTCGCCGCTGAGCGGGTCATGCGGCGGCCGTGCCGCCGGGTGGAACTGCATCATCTGCCGACCGGGCGGGTCCTTGGCTGGGAACACTCGACCGAGTCGCTGGCCAGGCAGCTGCGGCGGGCCGAGGACATCGCCGCGGAGTGCGCCGGCGCCGATGAGCGGTACCGGGGCGGCCAGCCGGGCGATCGCGGCGACGAGGTGTTCGGGCCGCGGCCAGGTTCGTGGTGTGGCTGGTGCGACTACCGGGCGCACTGCCCGCAGGGCCTGGCCGCCGCCGCGCCGCGCCGCCCCTGGGACGGCCTGGCGCTGGGCCCTGACGAGCTGGCGCCGGGCCCGGGCCGGCTGGCGGTCGCCCCGGCCCCGGCCGCCGGGCTACCGGACTAGTGCAGCGCCGCGTTGCGGGCCTGCCCCGCCCGCGGGCGTCACTACCGCAGGACGAGAACGGGTCAGGAATCAGGCGTCCGGCGGGCTTGCGGGCCGGTCAGCCAGTGCCGGGCGGATCGCGGACGACTGTGCCGCGGACGACTGTGCCGCAGCTGACCGGGCCGCGCCCGCGGTGCTGCGACGGCGACGGCGGCTCGTCTGTTCCGCGGTGTTCCAGAACGAGGTGAGCGTGCTGGCTGTGGTCTCCGGCGCTTCGATGGCAGGCGAGTGGGCAGCGGCCGGAATGCAGACCCGCTGCGCGCGTAGCCGCCTGCCCATCCGGTCCTGCACCTTCGGGGGCCAGGCGTCATCGTTCTCGCCGTAGATGACCAGGATGGGCGGCCCGTTGAGGCGGGCCAGTTCGGCGGTGCGGTCCGGGCAGCTGAGCAGGAAATTGCCCATGACGACCAGCCCGGCCGGGCAGTTACCCAGATGCCGCTCGCGCAAGAACGCGATGATGTGCTCAGCCAGGCCCTCGGCCCGTACCTGCGGTCCGATGTGCTCTTCCCACAGCTGCTGCGCCCACGATTGAAGCGCGATCGTGTCCGCCGCGCTGGCGGCGCCGGCCGCGCGGCCGGTGTCGGCGATCCCCCGCTCGGCGATACCGAGCAGGTCCAGCATGGAGCGCAGCGCCTCCTGCCGGCGGCCGGTGATACACCCGGGACCCGAGCCGAGCAGGGCCAGTGAACCGATCCTGGAGGCCCCGGACAGGACGGCATGGCGCGCGATAAGCCCGCCGAGCGAGTGGCCGAGCAGGTGTACCCCGTCATCGTCAGGTGCGACCTCATCGGCCAGGGCGCAGATGTCTGCGGCGAGCTCATCGGGGGTGTAGCCGTCCCCGCTCGCCGCGGCGGCGCTCTGGTACTGCCCGCGCATGTCGATGGCCGTGACGATGCGGCTCGCCGAGGCCAGCGGCCGCAGGACCGGAATGAAGTCTTCCTTGCTGCCGGTGTACCCGGGAACGAGAATGGCGGGCCTGCGCTCGCACACACCGCTGGCCGGCCGCGACTGCAGCGCTGCGAAACTGCCGCGCCGCGTGTGCATGGTCACGGAGCGGACCAGGTCAGGGAGGTCCAGAGACCTCGGTGTGCTCACGGAGAGGCAGCCTACCCCGCCAGACTCGGCCTATTTCTATGAGTTTTGCGCAGATCCGGCCGGCGTGCCAGTCACCTGGGCAGCGTCATGGCCGTTCTTGGCGCGAGACCGGCGCCGTCGCCGGTTACCTGGCTGACCGCTCAGCCCGCCGGTGTCGGCCGCGGCCGGCTCGGCCGCGGCCCGCGGAGTGCCCCGGCGCGAGCGGGCCTGACCTGCGCGGGCCTGCTCGTCTTGACCTGCGCGGGCCTGCTCGTCTTGACCGGCGCGGACCGGGGCGCCCGCCCTGGTCCTGCGGCGGGGGCGCTGCCGGGGCTGCGCGGCATCCCGGGACCGGGCAGGCTCGTCGCGGTCACTGCCGGACCGCGTCCCGCGCTCCGGCAGGCCGGCGCGGGAGCCGCGCTCGCCGCCGCGGCCGCGGTCCCTGCTACCGTTGCCGTCCGCGCGGTTACTGCCGGCGCGGGCGGCCTGTGACCGGTTGCGGCCGGTCTCGCCGATGTCTTCCAGCGACTCGGCCTGCAGGCCAGCACGTTCTCGGCGCGCGCGGGGCAGCGTGCCGGTGGCGTCCCGGCGAATGCGCAGCGGGTCGTAGAGGTGGTCAGAGGTGGAATATGTCTCGACGGGCTCGGGCCTGCCGAGCACCAGCGCCTCGTTGATCATCTTCCACCGGTGCATGTCGGCCCAGTCCACGAAGGTCACGGCCACTCCGGTGCGGCCGGCCCGGCCGGTCCTGCCGGTCCGGTGCAGGTACGCCTTGTCATCTTCAGGGCATTCGTAGTTGACCACATGGGTCACGTCGTCGACGTCGAGCCCGCGTGCCGCGACGTCCGTCGCCACGAGCACGTCGACCTTCCCGGTCCTGAAGGCGCGCATCGCTCGTTCCCGCTGGCTCTGGCCCAGGTCGCCGTGGACGGCAGCGGCGGCGAAGCCGCGTGTCGTCAATGCGGTCGCGACCTGGTCCGCCGCCCGCTTCGTGCGGCAGAACACGATCGTCAGGCCGCGGCCTTCGGACTGCAGCACCCGGGCGAGAACCTCGATCTTGTCCATCTGGTGCGCGCGGAAGACGTGCTGCTCGGTGAGGGGCACCAGGACTGGCTCGTCGTGCTGCTCGGCGCGGACGTGCATCGGGCGGTGGAGGTGGCGCCGCGCGAGCGTGACCACCTCGCCGGGCATGGTGGCCGAGAAAAGCATGGTCTGCCGGTGCTGCGGGGTCAGCCGCAGGATCTTCTCGACATCGGGCAGGAAGCCAAGGTCGAGCATCTTGTCGGCCTCATCGAGGACCAGCGCCTGGGTATGCGACAGGTCCAGATGACCCTGCCGCTCCAGGTCGAGCAGCCGGCCGGGGGTGCCGACGACGATGTCGACGCTCATCAGCGCTTCGATCTGGGGCTCGTAGGCCCGCCCGCCGTACAGCGTCACGACGCTGATGCCGCTGCGCGCCGCCGCGATCCGCAGGTCCTCGGCAACCTGCATCGCCAGTTCCCTGGTGGGAACGACGACCAGGGCCCGGGGCGCGGATGGCTTGCGCTCGGGTGCGAGCTCGAGGCGCTGCAGCAGCGGGATACCGAAGGCGAGGGTCTTGCCGGTGCCCGTCCTGGCCTGTCCGATGACGTCGTGACCGTCGAGTGCGATCGGCAGCGCCAGCGCCTGGATCGGGAAGGCGCGGGTGATCCCGGCATCCTCAAGGGCGGCAGCGAACGGCTCGGCCACCCCGAGGTCGCGAAACGTCTTCTCGATTCCGGCCGCGTCCGGCGCCGCCGGGTCGGACGTCAGCGGCTCAGCTATCAGAGTCTCAACTGCGACTTCCTCGATTGCGGCTGTCTGGGCGGCTTCTGTCTCAGCTTCTGTCTCAGCGGCTGTCTCAGCCGCCAGAGTCTCAGCTCGGTCGGGCATGGCGCGCTCATCTTCCGGCACGCTCTGCATGCTCCATGTATGCGTTGTCAGGGCTTCCGCCTCCATCAGTGGTCCGCGGGTCCGCCCGGCGCCTGCGCGCCGTGCGTCCGCGTCGCGGACTGGCATTTGACCTCCCCCGCGGGACGGCGGGTGCTGTCGAAGCGCGGCACTGGCCACGCACTCGCGGAGAGGGTTCAACGCGGCGCTCGAGAGCGATCAAGGCTCTCGTCACTCGCCGTGCCTTATTTCTCGGGTACAACAGGACTCGGGGTTACCGCATTCCTGATACGGGTTATCACGCAGTCTAGCAACATCATTCAGCAGCGGCGCCAGGTACGGGCCGGCTCACGCTGACCTGCGCGCCAGAGATCTCCTGCAGCTTCGGCTTTGGCGCGAGTGCTCGCGGTCGCAGTCCTGGAGTCCATGGTGGAGCGCAGCTGCCTTGGGTAGGCTGACTGACGCAGGGTTTCGGCTACGCCGAGAGCCGCAACCCCAAGAGCGCGGGCCAGGCCGGGGCGCCCCAGAAATTTTCCGCAGGAAGCGGAGTCATGCCTATTGCTACCTCAAGGCCGCAGGACGGATCCCGCGCCGCTCGGGCGGCTGCGGCCGCGGCGGCTGAAACCCACGGTGCGGATAACCGCTGGCGGCAGGTGGACGTGCGCATCCGCCGGCTCGGGGCCCGGCCGGACGGCCTGATCGAGGTGCTGCACACCGTCCAGGAGCTCTTCGGCTACCTCGACGATGATGCCCTGGCTTACGTCAGCGGCGCGCTAGGGGTGCCGCCGAGCCAGGTCATGGCAGTGGCCACCTTTTATTCCCATTTCATGCTGAAGCCGCAGGGGGAGCACACCTGCGTCGTGTGCATGGGAACGGCCTGTTACATCAACGGAGCGGGCGCGCTGCTGCAGAAGATCCAGGACGAGTTCGGCGTTGGCCCCGGAGCCACCACAGCCGACGGGAAGCTCTCGGTCCTGCGCGCCCGTTGCCTGGGCGCGTGCGCCATGGCGCCGGCGGCGGTGGTCGACGGCGAAGTCCACGGCAAGATCACGCCGGCCGAACTAGCGGGCATCCTGGAGCGCCAGTGACTGGCCCTGCTAGGACGGCGCCGGTACGCCGGCATCGCCAGAAGCCGCTGCTGCCAGCAGGGCCGGTGCGAGCCTCGGCCAACGTGTGCCAGGGATCAGGCTGCCTGTCGATGCAGTCTGACCTCGTCTTCGACGAGATCCGCGAGCGGGTGGAGGCCGCCGGCCTGCCGGACGTGGCGGTCCGGCGAGTGGGCTGTCCCGGCCTCTGCGCAGCAGGCCCGCTGGTCGACATTCCCGAAAGCGGACGGCTCTTCGATCATGTCCTGGTCGGCGACGAGCCGTCCCTGGCGGCGGTCATGGACACCCTCGCCGGTGGTGGCGAAGGCGGTCGGCCTACCGCCTCGGACCCGTTTTTCACGCACCAGGTCAAGGTAGTGCTCGAGCACTGCGGCACCGTCGATCCTGAGCGCGTCGAGGACTACGTGGCCGTCGGCGGCTACGAGGCGCTCAAGGAAGCGCTGACCACCATGACTGCGGCCGAGGTGGTGGCCGAGGTGGTGAGCAGCGGGCTGCGGGGCAGGGGCGGGGCCGGGTACCCGACCGGGCTCAAGTGGATGACGGTGGCCAAGGCGGCGTCCGGCGAGGGCAAGTTCGTCGTGTGCAACGCCGATGAGGGTGACCCTGGTGCCTTCATGGACCGCAGCGTCCTGGAGAGCTGTCCCCAGCAAGTACTCGAAGGCATGGCGATCGCCGGCTACGCCGTCGGCGCCTCGCGCGGCTACGCCTACGTGCGCGCCGAGTACCCGCTGGCGGTCCGGCGGCTCACCACTGCCATTCATCAGGCCGAGCGAGCCGGCCTGCTCGGCTCCGGCATCGCCGACACCGGCTTCGACTTCCACGTCGAGGTTCGCATCGGAGCCGGCGCCTTCGTCTGCGGGGAGGAGACCGCGCTCATCGCGTCGATCGAAGGGGGGCGCGGTACGCCGCGACCCCGGCCGCCCTACCCCGCCGCGTCGGGGCTGTGGCGGCGGCCAACACTGATCAACAACGTGGAGACGCTCGCCAGCATCCCGGCCATCATCTCCAGGGGCGGTGCCTGGTACAGCTCGATCGGCACCGAGCGGAGCAGGGGCACGAAGGTATTCGCCCTGGCGGGCAGCGTGGTCAACACCGGGCTGATCGAAATCCCGATGGGCCTGACGTTGCGGCAGATCGTCTTCGACATCGGCGGCGGTCTGGCCGGCGGCGGCACATTCAAGGCCGTGCAGACCGGCGGGCCCTCGGGCGGGTGCATCCCCGAGGACCTGCTCGACATGCCCGTCGACTACGACTCGCTCTCGGCAGCCGGCTCCATCATGGGCTCGGGCGGCATGATCGTCATGGACCAGCGAAGCTGCATGGTGGACGTGGCTAAGTTCTTCATGGATTTCTGCCGCGATGAGTCCTGCGGCAAGTGCCTGCCGTGCCGGGCGGGCACTGTGCAGATGTACGGTCTACTTGACCGGATCACCAAGGGCGTGGCCACCCGCGGTGACCTGGCCAAACTGGAAAGCCTTGCTGAGATGGTCCGCAACACGAGCCTGTGCGGGCTCGGCCAGGGCGCCCCCAACCCGGTGACGAACACGCTGCGGTACTTCCGTGCGGAGTACCTGGCTCACATCGACGACCACATCTGCCCGGCGGGTGCCTGCCAGATGGAGCCGGCCCTTGCCGGGGCCCCAGCGGGACAGGAGACGCGATGAGTGTCCTCACGCTGGTCATCGACGGAAAGGACGTGGCTGGCCCCGCCGGTCAGAGCATCCTGCAGGTGGCGGAGGAGAACGGCATCACCATCCCGACGCTCTGCCATCTCGACGGGCTGTCCGAGGTCGGCGCGTGCCGGCTGTGCGTTGTCGAGGTGGCGGGCCGCCCAAAGCCGGCGCCGGCCTGCGTGACCGCTGTCGAGGAAGGCATGAGCGTCGTCACCAGTTCCGAGACGCTCCTGGCCTACCGGCGGCAGATCATCGAGCTCTTCTTCATGGAGCGCAATCACATCTGCGCGGTCTGCGTCGCCGACAAGCACTGCGAGCTGCAGGACTATGCCAGCGAATTCGGCATCACCCATTTCGAGCTGCCGTCGCTGCACCCGGCGGCGAGTGTTGATGCGACTCACGAGCGCTTCGTGGTCGACCATAACCGCTGCATTCTGTGCACCCGGTGCGTCCGGGTGTGCGCCGAGATCGAGGGGGCGCATACCTGGGACATCATGGGCAGGGGCACCGAAGCGCGGCTGATCACGGACCTGGGTGTCCCCTGGGGTGAGTCCACCACGTGTACCAGCTGCGGCAAGTGCGTCCAGGTATGCCCGACCGGAGCCCTGTTCGAGAAAGGCAGATCGGTGGCCGAGGCCAAGCGCCGCCGGCCTTACCTTCCTTATCTGGGTACCAGGCAAGGAGATCAGGCGTGACCAAGCCCCGCCTGGCGACCATCTGGCTGGACGGCTGCTCGGGCTGCCATATGTCGTTGCTGGACATGGACGAACGGCTGCTCGAGGTCGCCGCGCGGGCTGACATCGTCTTCGGGCCGCTGGTGGACGTCAAGGAGTTCCCCGCGGACGTCGACGTCACGCTGGTCGAGGGAGCGGTGAGTACCGAGGACGACCTGCGCCGGATCGTTGAGGTGCGGCGCAACAGCCGGGTTCTGGTTTCGCTGGGTGACTGCGCTGTCACCTCCAATGTCCCCGGGATGCGCAATCCGTACGGGCCCCAGCCGATCCTGGATCGTGCCTACCTGGAGAACGCCACGCTCAACCAGCAGATCCCGACGGTGGGGCTGCCGGCGCTGCTCCCGGAGAGCCAGCCCGTCCATGCCGTCGTCAAGGTCGACGTGTTCCTGCCGGGCTGCCCGCCGTCGGCCGACCGGATCTTCGACGCGATCGACAAGCTGCTCTCGGGCCAGGCACCCGACGTTGCCGGCTCCATATTCGGATGAGAAAGGCACGCCATGCCTGAGATCGTCATCGAGCCGGTCAGCAGGATCGAGGGACACGCCAAGATCACCATCCAGCTTGACGAGTCCGGCGAGGTCGCCGACGCGCATTTCCAGGTGACCCAGTTCCGTGGCTTCGAGCGCATCTGCCAGGGCCGGCCGCTGCACGAGATGCCGTCGCTGATGGCCAGGATCTGCGGGATCTGCCCGGTCAGCCACCTGATCTCATCGGCGAAGGCCTGCGACGAGATCCTCGGCGTGACGGTGCCCCCGGTTGCCCTGCTATTGCGCCGGGTGATGAACCTGGCCCAGATCATCCAGTCCCATGCCCTCAACTTCTTCTACCTGTCGGCGCCCGACTTGCTGCTCGGCTTCGACTCCGACCCGGGCCGGCGCAACCTGATGGGCGTTGCGGCGGCCGCTCCCGAACTGGCCCGTGACGGGATCGCGCTGCGCCGCTTCGGCCAGCAGATCATCGAGCGTCTCGGCGGGAAGCGAATCCACCCGGCGTGGATCGTGCCTGGCGGCGTCAGCCGCCCCCTCGAGGCCTCGCAGCGCGACGCCATCCTCGCGGAGGTGCCGGACGCGCGGGCGTGCGTGCTGCGCGCACTCGGCTGGTACAAGTCCAGCATGGCCAACTGGGTCGACGAAGCGGCCAATTTCGCCAACTTCCCGACGGCCTATATGGGGCTGGTGCACGAGTCGGGCAACGTCGCTTACTCAGACGGGCTGCTGCGGGTGGTGGACGGCACTGGCTGGATGCTGGCCGACGAGGTGGACCCGCGCCCGTACTGGGAGTACCTCGGCGAGGCGGTCGAGCCCTGGTCGTACTTGAAGTCGCCGTACTTCAAGCCGCTCGGCTACCCCGAAGGCCTCTACCGGGTGGGACCGCTAGCCCGGCTCAACGTGGTCGAGCGCCTCGGAACGCCAGCCGCCGACGCCGAGCTCCTGGAGTACCGCGAGCGGCTTGGCCGCTATCCGTCCAGCTCGTTCCATTACCACCAGGCCCGGCTGATCGAGATACTGCACTGCGTCGACACGATCGAGCAGATCCTCTCCGGTCACGACATCCTGGACAGCCACGTGCGGGCCCGGGCGGAGATCAACCGCAACGAGGGGGTCGGGGTTTCCGAGGCGCCCCGGGGGATGCTCATCCACCATTACCGCGTCGACGACAACGGGCTGGTCCAGTGGGCCAACCTCGTCATTGCCACCGGTCACAACAACCTGGCGATGAACCATGGCGTGGCGCAGGTAGCCCGCCACTACGTGCACGGTGACCACGTCGAGCAGGGCATGCTCAACCGGGTCGAGGCGGTCATCCGGTGCTTCGACCCGTGCCTGAGCTGCTCCACGCATGCCGTCGGCCAGATGCCGATGCAGGTCGACATCCGGGCGGCTGACGGCTCGCTCGTCCGTCGGGTGCAGCGCTGACCAGTGCGGGCCTGGGCGCCGGGCCGGGCGCCGCCGGTGCCGGCCGGCGACACGATGGCGTGCTCATCGTCGGGTACGGCAACCCGCTGCGCGGCGACGACGGCGTCGGCCAGGAGGTCGCGGAGGTACTGGCGGTGCACCTGGCTGGCACCGGAGCCAGCACAGTGCTCGCTCACCAGCTGCTCCCCGAACTGGCGCTGGATGCGAGCCGGTCGCAGCTTGTCGTATTCATTGACGCAGCCGTGGGCGAGCCGGCCGGATCAGTGTCCGTGCAGCCCCTGACACCCGTCGCCGGGCCACCAGCCGATCCGGCGGCCGCCGCGGCGCGGGCTACCAGCACCGCTGGCGCGTTCTCCCATCAGCTCGGTGCCGCCGACGTGCTTGCCCTGGCTCGCGACCTTTATGGCGCGTGTCCCGAAGCGGTTCTGGTCAGGGTCGGGTCTGGCCGCCTTGAGCTGGGCGCGGGACTGTCGGCGGCCGTCCGCGGCGCCGTCCCCCGGGCGGCCCAGGCGGTGCTGGCGGCGATCGATGTGGCGCAGCGGGCCGGCGGTGCCTGCGGCGAGCCAGCCAAGCCAATGACCAGAGTGCCATACGCTCTGGGCGGAGGAACGGTTCATCAATCTGAGCATTGCGGGTGACCGGCATGCGCGAGGACGGATCACAAGCCCCGGCTGCCGCGGCTCTGGCAGGCAGCACGGAGGCGGCCGGCGTCATCGACCTGCTCGGCTTGCTCTCGTATGCCTCGCTGGTTGCCTTCTTCCGGCTTTCCGACGATGCGGCGGTGGCAGTGTCGCTCGCAGATAAGGAGGCGCTCGCCGCGATGGCGGTCGCGCAGTTCGGTCACTTCCAGCTGTTGCGCACCCGGCTTGAGTCGATGGACGCCGATCCGGAAGCGGCGATGTCGCCGTTTGTCCCGGCCATCGACGCGTTCCACGCCAGGACTGCGCCGGCGGACTGGCTGGAGGGCCTCGTCAAGGCGTACGTCGGTGACGGCATCGCGAACGATTTCTACCGGGCGCTCGCGGAGCTGCTTGACGAGCAGACCCGGGCACTCGTTAGTGAAGTGCTCGAGGACGCAGGCCAGGCGGAGTTCGCCGTGGCCCGGGTCCGCGCAGCCGTCGCGGCGGATCCGAAGGTCGCGGGCAGGTTAGCGCTGTGGGCTCGGCGCCTGGTCGGCGAGGCCCTTGGCCAGGCGCAGCGGGTTGCTGCGGAGCGGGAAGCACTCGCCCGCCTGCTGGCGGGCGAGACGGTGAGCCAGCTCGGCGAGCTTGGCCGGATGTTCGCGCGGCTGACCGACGCCCATGCCGAACGGATGGCTGCACTTGGCCTGCCCGGCTAGGCGAGTCTCGCCGCGGCCGCGCAGCGCGGGCCGGGAGGGGAACTCAAAGGGTGGGACCGAAGCCGACCCGCCGGGGCTCTGCGCCACCGATCTCTACATAGGCGATCTTGTCCGCCGGAACCATGACCTTGCCGCCCTTTTCGTCGGTCAGGGCGAAGACGCCGCCGTCGGTGATGGCAGCCGTCAGCGCACGCTCGACCTCCGCGAACGAGGACTCGGTCTCCAGGACTAGCTCGCGCGGGACGGACTGAATTCCGATCTTGACTTCCACGGCAGCTCCTCTCCCAGGCAGGCTAACCCGATGGCCGCCGCAGATGGGTCAACAGGACCGCCGTGGGGCTACGCCGCCAGCGAAACGGCCTCCGGCGGGTGTCCGCGCCCAGGCTCCGGGCTCAGCTCGCCCGCGGCCAGTCGCTGATCCCGCGCCAGGCCAGCCTGGCCATCAGCTGCTCAGCGGCATCCTTAGGGATCGCCTGGCCAGTGCTGAGCCAGTACCGCGAGCTGACCTGCGCCATCCCGACGAGTGCCATGCCCAGCAGATGCGCCTCGTCATCGCCAAGCCCCGCGTCCGAGTGAATGAACTGGCTGACCATCTCGGCGCAGTCCCGCATGGTCGACTCCAAGCGCGCCCGGACGGCTGGCTCGTTGCTCAGGTCCGACTCGAAGACCAGCCGGAACGCCTCGCCGCCGCTGACCACGAAGTCGAAGAACGCTCTGAAGGTGGCGGGAACCCGCTGCTTGTTGTCGGTGGTCGAGGACAGGGCCGCTTGCACGATGCCGACCAGTTCGCCCGCGCTCTCGTCGAGCAGCGCGAGGTAGAGGTCAAGCTTGCCGGGGAAATGCTGGTAGAGGACCGGCTTGCTGACCCCGGCCCGCTCGGCGATCTCGTCCATCGCCGCCGCGTGGTAGCCCTGAGCGACGAACACTTCCTGTGCCGCGCCGAGGAGCTGCCTGCGCCGTAGCGGTCTCGGCAGCCGGGTGCCGCCTGACTTCGCGTCCGGCGATGCTGTCACGAGACTCTCCGAGTGTGTGCTGTACTGCGACGATTTCCCGCTGCTCCGGGTGCCATCTTACGACTGGGGGGCCAGTGGCACCGGCCGCCAGCGGGGCGCGCAGGTTGCCGGCCGGGCGGACCGCCGGGAAAGCCCTGCGAGGTCAGCGGTATTCGTCGTCGTCAGCGCGCACCTCGCGGCTTTGCTCAGCCGCGTCAGCTTCATCAGCCTCAAAAGGCACCTCTTCCTGCCCAGTCCCGTCCTCCTCATCGGCCCCAGGGATGGCATCCTGGTCTTGCTCGGCCGAATCTGCTTCAGGCCGTTCGGCATTCATGTCGCTCATATGAGGCGTGCTCCTTGTCGGCCCGGCTCATCGAACATATTGCCGAGCAGAAGAATCCGGACAACACTGCTTGTATCAGGACCCGATCTGACGGGGTAGGGAGACAGCATGCACAGCATGTGGAAGGGCTCGATCTCCTTCGGGCTGGTCATGATCCCCGTGAAACTGTACGCCGCGACCGAGCAGAAGGACATAGCCTTCCGCCAGGTTCACCGGACTGATGGCGGCCGCATCAGGTTCCGCCGGGTCTGTGCTGTGGACGGCGAGGAAATCCCCTACGAGCAGGTCGCCAAGGGGTACGAGCTGCCGAGCGGCGAGATGATTGTCCTGACTGATGAGGACATGGCCGACCTGCCGCTGCCGACCACCCGCAGCATCGAGGTACTCCACTTCATGCCCGCGGATCAGCTGGATCCCATCCTGCTGTCGCGCAGCTATTTCGTGGAGCCGGAGTCGGCAGGCGCCCGGGCCTACGTGCTGCTGCGCGATTCACTCGAGAGGTCGGGGAAGGTGGCGCTCGCCATCGTGGCGCTGCGGCAGCGGGAATCGCTGGCCACGCTCCGCTCCAGGGACGGCGTCCTGGTGCTGGAGACGCTGCTGTGGCCAGACGAGGTGCGCGCGCCCGCGTTCGGATTCCTTGACGATGACATTGAGGTGCGGTCGCAGGAACTCAAGATGGCCGCGTCCCTCATCGACTCGATGACGGTTGACTTTGATCCTGGCGACTACCACGACGGTTATCGCGAGGCGCTCCAGGAACTGGTGAGCGCGAAAGCCGAAGGGCGCGAGGTGATCCAGCCGGAGGAGGGCAAGAGCGCCGAAGGCGAGCCGGCCAGCCTGGCGGAGGCGCTGAAGGCCAGCCTGTCGGCCGCCCAGGATGGAACCGGTACCGGCAAGACGCCCGCGGCGCGGACCGCCGCGGCGAAGACGGGCACGTCCAGAACGGGCCCGTCCAGAACGGGCCCGGCCAGGTCGGGTACCGCCAGGACGAGTACGGCGCGGAGCGGCGCAGCCAAGGCGAACGGTTCCAAGTCAGACGTGGCCAAGTCAGACGTGGCCACGACGGGAACCGCCAAGACTGGCGGGGCCAAGACTGGCGGGGCCACGACGGGAACCGCCAAGACTGGCGGGGCCAAGACTGGCGGGGC
>ODAK010001075.1_pt1 | contig 30564 bp, 26 predicted proteins | sample 1539591 | NCBI WGS metagenome assembly ODAK01 (sample SAMEA3539303, study PRJEB22396) | soil metagenome | biome: tundra; feature: field; material: soil | place: USA | collected 2010-05 | depth 0.15 m
GCCGACGCCGCCGATGATGCACGGGAGCGTCGAGATCTCCTCCACGAAGCGCCCCACCGCGATTCGCTCAGGCGCGTGGGCGACGAACACGTCCTCACCGACCCGAAGGTCGCGCCGCTTCTCCAGGTAGCCGGCGACGAACTCGGTCGTGCCCGGCGCGATCGTCGAGCGCAGGATCAGCGAGTGGCCCGGGCGCAGCAGGGGCAGGAGATCGTCGACCGCGGCCCGCACCTGGCGCAGGTCACTCTCGATGTGTGAGAACGACGGTGTGCCGATCGTGATCACGATCTCCTCCGCCTGGGCGGCGTCGGCGGCGCGATCGGTCAGCTCAAGGTTGCCGCCGGCGATGGCCCGATCCAGCAACTCCTGCGTCCCGGCCTCGATGAAAGGCATCCGGCCGGCGCGGATCGACTCCAGCACGACGGGGTCGTGATCGACGCCGAGCACCCGCAGGCCGCGATCGGCGAAGCACAGCGCCAGCGGTAATCCCACACGGCCGAGGCCGATGACCGATATGAAGCGTTCCTCGCTCACCAGGGAGAAGTTAAACGTATCGGGGGGACGTTTCGATGCGGAGGAGCGCCGGGGTCAGTGCGCTTCGCGCGGGTCGCGTCCGAGGCTGGGCAGCGGTGTCATCCCGGATTCGGCTGCGTGACCCCGGACCTCGCCGACGAACGCGATCTTGTCAAGCCGGGCGACCTCACGCTCTCCCTCCACGCGCGCGGGATGTCCCTCGGGCAGGTTTCGGATCAGGGACTTGATCCGGGCGCGAAGCTGCAGCGCGAAGTGTGGTGTGGAGGCTCCCATCAGCTGGCGCACATCCTCGACGGTCACCTGGTGGCCCTCACGCAGACGTTCGGGGTTCTCGGCCTGGCTCATTTTGAGCTCTGCGGGACTGCCTCCAGGAGGCTGTCCATCTCCGCCTGGACCGAGACCGAGATCGCGTCCGGGGCGCCGATCACCCAACCGTGGTTGTAGACCGCCGCGGTCGGTCCTTCCTGGGTGTAGCCGGGGGTCGCGTAGTCAAGGAAGAAGTTCAGCACCGAGCCCGGGAGCTTAGCCGGATCGTTGATCAGCAGCTGTGGTCCATAGTCCCCGCTTCCCGACAGGGCCGCCGACGCGGCCGCGTCCAGCGGCCGCGCAGCGTTGAGCAGCACATAGCCGTGACCGGGACTGCGCATCGCCCAGCCGAAGCTGCCGGGAACATGCGCGCATGGCTGTCCGTACTGGCAGGCCGGGTCACGGTATTCGGCGAACGCGACCGAGTTGGCGGCCGGATCCTGGGCGCCGACGCGTTTGACCGACCCGTACTGTCTCAGCTGCGCCAGGAGATGGTCAGAGATCACGCTCGGCGGCCCCAGGACGTAGATATGCGGGTGCTGATGGGACAGCAGAGCCTGTCGCGTGGGCTCAGGGATACCGCCGGCGCTGACGAACAGGACTGGATCCCCGCTCTCGGCCGCCCATCCCGCGGCCGGCATCGCATAGGCCGGGCTCTGGGCCGGGGCGATCACCACATCCGGGCTGGTGGCGCCCTGAGCGGCGCTGACGAACCGATCGATTCCCGCCGCCAGCGCGTAGGGGTCAGAGCCGCCGATCGATGCCGAGCGCAGGCCGCCCGGGCTCGGTACATCGCCGATCCTGATCACCTGAGCTCCCCCGGCAGATCCCGAGCCCGACGGCGAGAGGAGCTTCAGCGCCTCAGACGTCGCCGAGGGCAACGAGGAGCTGCCGGAGAGGAGCACCGGTGCGCGGATCGGCGGGGCCATCAGCACCGCGGCGGCCACCGCTGCCTGCCAGTCGTCGGTGGGAGCCAGGGTCACCGCTGCCGGATGGGTGCCCGGCACCGCCGACGGATACACCGCCAGCGCGACGCCGGCCGCGTCGGCGGTCGGATCCGCGCCGGCCACGCGGGTTGTGTTCTTGGTCGCCAGCGACGGGAAGCCGAGCTGCGCTGGCGTCCGGGCGGCCGTGGGGCTCGACCCCGGCGAAGTCGTGCTGGAGGAGGAGCCGCTGAGCAGTTTGGTGGCGCCACCGCAACCCGTGAGCACCGCGCAGACGCCGAGCATGGAGAGCGCGCGCGATCGCATCGTGGTGCGGACGTTATCGAGGCAGGGGGTGGCGAGCGCCGGTGCAATAGCCCGCGTTTTGTGACCGTCGGCGGTTGGTTTCATGCCACCGGAACCTTGCTTTGGTGCCAGCCGGTCGATTGAACCTGTATATTCCGCCTCGCCTAATCCGCGGCCACTATATCCGCGGAGCGGGGGACCCACGCGTCCCCAGGGGCTAATCCCGCGGTGAAGCCGCGGGAGGCGCGGTCTCTTTTAGCGCCAGCCCGACAGCTAACCCCGCCGGCCTAAGAAAGAGAACTTTTTGCGCCTATCCCGCCGGCTGCTCCCAATCATTGCCGTACTTGCTCTCGCCGCCGCGCCTGCCGCCTCGGCAGCCACCAAGAGCCCGAAGTCGTCCTCGCCGACGGCCACCGCATCCAGCGGCGGCGCCGGACTTGGCGCCCCGGCGACCCCGGTGAGCACGATCGCGCACCCGATGATCCAGGGCGACACGGCCAAGATCATCAACGGCGTCGCCTACGCGCCGTCGTTCGCGCCGCCTGCCGTTCAGCGCGCGATCTGGGCCGGCAATCAGATCCGCCACAAGCCCTACATCTACGGCGGCGGGCACGGCACCTGGAATGACGCCGGCTATGACTGCTCGGGTTCGGTGTCCTACGTCCTGCACGCGGCCGGCCTGCTCAAGCAGTCGATGGATTCAGGCGAGTTCATGAGCTGGGATGAGTCCGGCCTGGGACAGTGGATCACGATCTACACCAACCCCGGGCACGCATTCATCGAGATCGCCGGGATCCGCTTTGACACCTCGGCGGAGGGCGACCCCAACCCGCCCCCGGGTACCGGCCCGCGCTGGCGCCCGCTGCTGACCGACTCGCAGGGCTTCGTCAAGCGCCACCCGATCGGCCTGTAGCCATCTCGGTGGTTCGCAGGGCCGCCGGCGCCATCGCCGGGTAGGGCAGCCGAGGCTCAGGCGTCGCTGCGCTGGCGGTGCGCCAGCATCTCGGCGCGCTCTGCGAGCCGGCCCGCGCGGCGCATCTCGGCTTCTCGCATCCGCCGCTGCTGCGTCGGCGAGGTCGCCAGCAGTGGTGGCACCAACGCCGGCTTGCCGTCGGCGTCGAGCGCGACCATCGTCAGATAGGCGGTGTTGGTATGTCGCCTTACGCCGGTCAGGGGGTTCTCGGCCTCGACGCGGACACCGACCTCCATCGAGGTCCGCCAGGCGGCGTTGACCGATGCGCTCAGCGTCACGTACTCGCCGACGTAGATCGGCACCAGGAAATTCATCCGGTCCATGCCGGCGGTGACCACGCGCTGGCGCGCATGCTTGATCGCCGTCAGGCCGGCCACCTCATCGGCGAGACGCATCACGGCGCCGCCGTGGATGTTGCCCGAGCTGTTGGCGTCGGTGACGCCCATCCAGTGCGACAGCGTCGCCTGCGAGTCGGACACGGGCTTGGGATCCATGGGCAGGCGCATCCTAACCTCGGTCGCCCGATACCCTACAAAAGGCCAGTCCAGCCACCCGCCAAGGAGGATGCGATGCCGGGACTCTCCGGGCGCATGTCCACCGTCGTCAAAGCCAAGATCTCAAAGCTGCTCGATCGTGCCGAGGATCCCTCGGAGACGCTTGAGTACAGCTACCAGAAGCAGATCGAATTACTGCAGAACGTCAAGAAGGGCATCGCCGACGTCGTAACATCCAAGAAGCGGCTGCAGCTGCAGGAGGAGAAGCTCCAGCAGCAGGTAGTCAAGCTAGATACGCAGGCTCGCCAGGCGCTGTCGGTCGGCAACGAGGACCTCGCCCGCGTGGCGCTGGAGCGCAAGAACGTCGCCCAGACCGAGTTGCAGTCGCTTGACTCGCAGATCGCCCAGCTCGAGCAGCAGCAGGAGCAGATGACCGCTTCTGAGCAGAAGCTGCGTACCAAGATCGAGCAGTTCCGCTCCAAGAAGGAGGTCGTCAAGGCGCAGTACTCCGCCGCCGAGGCGCAGGTGCGGATCTCCGAGGCGGCGACCGGTGTGGGCGAGGAGATGGCCGACGTCGGCCTGGCGATGCAGCGGGCGCTGGACAAGACCGAGAACATGAAAGCGCGGGCCGACGCGGTCCAGGAGCTGGAGGCGGCGGGCACATTCGAGGACCTGACGGCACTTGGCTCCGGTGACGACGACATCGACCGCCAGCTCAAGCAGCTTTCCAGCACGAGCGAGGTGGACGCCGACCTGGCCAAGATGAAGGCCGAGCTCGGCACCGGCGCAGCGCCAAAGGGGGCGCTGGGCACGGGCGAGGCCACCGAGACCGGCAGCGAGGGGACCGGCGGCGAGGGGACCGGCGGCGCGGGGACCGGCGGCGCGGGGACCGGCGGCGCGGCGAGCGGCGAGAGCGCTGGAGCAGATCAGGAGCAGGCCTCGTGATCGTCCGGATCTCCACCGAGGGTCAGTACGAGCTCTCAGACGATGACACGGGGGAGTTGAGCAAGCTTGACAACCAGGCCGTGGCGGCCTGCGATTCAGAGGACGAGCAGGGCTTCCGTGACGTGTTTGACCGCCTGCTGGCGTTCATCCGCGACAAGGGTCATCTCGTCGCCGACGACGAGCTGGTCGGCTCGGACCTCATCCTGCCTCCCCCCGACGTCTCACTGAACGAGGCCAAGTCCGAGTTTCGCGGCGAGGGCCTGATCCCCGGCTGATCCGAGGGGTCGGGACGACCCGGGAGTGGCCTGTTCGGGTCCGTCGCCGGGCTGTTTGTCGTCGCCCGCGGTGTCCGGCGAGAATTGGACACGTTTGCGTCCACTCGGCTAAGGCCCGCCGAAGCGTTCGTCGACGACCCGTTCGGACCGGGGAGCGCCTACCGGACGGGCGATCTGGCCCGCTGGCTGGCCGACGGCGAATTGGAGTTCGCGCTCGCACCGAAACGCAGCGGGGCTGGTGCTCAGGCCCCGTAGGCCGCACCCCACCGACTTCTCATACCTCCAGCCCCCCAAGCGCACCTTCGGACGCCGCTAGGCCACTAAGAGGCCCGGGACGTCAGGCGCTCAAATCTGGGGACGCGAGCCGAAGCGACCTCTGTGGTCGGAGTCATGCGCCGCTCGCGGTGCCACGCGTACGCGCAGGCCGCGCCGGTCACGGCCACCGGAATCACAACAACCCATGCAATCAGGAGCACGATGAGCATCGGAATAGGTTTCTTTGCCTAGTCGCAGCGGCTTTTCCTACCTAACTCTATACCCAGGTTTTCGGACGATTCAACCCGGGCTTGAATACGTTGGCTCAGGATTCGTCGGGCGCGCCGTGGGCGGGCGCCGCCGTCAAGGTGCGCAGAAGTGCGTCGGTCTCGCCTGCGGCGCGGTCCCAGGTTCGCTCGCTCGCCCGTACCAGGCCGTCCGCCCGCAGCCGTGAGCGCAGGGAATCGTCCGAGATGGCCCTCAGCACGGCGGCGGCGACGGCGGCGGGGTCGTCGGGGTCGACCAGCAGCGCCGCCTTCCCGCAGGTCTCGGGCAGCGCGGCCCGGTTGGCCGCCACCACGGGGGTCCCGCAGGCCATCGCCTCCAGGCAGGTGAGGCCGAGACCCTCGTAGCGGGACGGGAGCACGAACGCCAGCGCTCCGCGGTACAGCCCCGCCAGGTGCTCTTCGGCCACGTAGCCCAGCGCGCGGGCGCCTTGGATCGCCTGTGCCTGGGCGAAGTACTGTCTGGCTTCCCCGGCCCACACCAGCTCGATTCCCAACGCGCCCAGGCCTCGGACGGTCTCGGCCAGGACGGGCAGGTTCTTGCGACGGTCGTCGGTGGCCACGGTGAGCACGTAGGGGCGGCTCAGCCCCAGCTCGGCCGCCGCTCGCTCGTGGTCCGCCGCTGGCGTAAAACGGTCATCCACGCCGCCGTGGACGACGACGACGCGCTTCGGGTCAAGGCCGGCGAGCTCGATCAGCTCGCCGCGGGAGAACTCCGACACGGTCAGAACCCGCAACGCACGGCGCGCGGACCTGACCCCCACCGTGCGGTGCCACAGCGAGTAGGCGCGGGAGTAGGCGTCAGGCTCGCGCAGCACGGCCGCATCGTGGAGCATGAGCACGTTTCGCGGCCACAGCACCGGCGCGAGGTTGGCGGGCGAGAAGATGATCTGCGCTCGCGTCCGCCGCGCCAGCAGTGGCAGGGCGAGCTGCTCCCACGCCTGGCCCGCGCCACGGCCGCTCGCCCGCCGGGGCGGTGCCACGATCACGTAGCGTTCGGGCGCGAGCGCGCGCAGCCGGGGGATCAGCTCCGCCGTCCAGCGCTCGACGCCCGTGATCGTCGCCCGCGCCGCCGCACGCGCGTTCAGCAGGATCGGCCCTGACGGGCGCTGGGCGCCGCTCAGATCGGGATGCCCCACAGCGGGAACCACCGTGTGAGCTCCTGCTCTACCGGCAGTTCCTTTCCCACCTGGGCCTTGAGCACCAGTTCGCGCTCGGTGTCACGCTGCTGGTCGCCCGCCGCCGGCACGAACGGATAGAACGCGCCTCGCTTGTAGTTGTAGATCCAGTAGAGCGGGCGCTGATGGGAATCGGAGAACGCGAACACCGAGCACAGGACGCGCTCGCCGTAACCGCCCGCCTCCAGCGCGCCGCCGACGGCGTTGATGCCCACCACGAGGTCGTCGAAGTCAGAGCCGCGCAGGACCAGCCAGCGGAAGCCGTAGCTGTCGTCCGAGCTGTCCACGGTGGTGCCGCTGTCGCTGGCGGTCGCTCTGACGACCTCCTCCATGTCTCGCACGATCGATTCGAAGTCCGAGGTGGACAGCGGCTGGAAGACGATCGCCGCCGAGCCGCGGGTGGTGATCGACAGCGAGGTCTCAAATGTCACATACGCGGTGCTGATCGCAAACAGCCGGTCAGGGGCGGGTGGCGCCAGCTTGCGCTTGCCGGTCAAGACATCCAGGAACCCCATCGCGCCTCGATTGTCGCCGAAAGCCCTGGGCTAGGCGGTGCCCTGGAGCTGGGCCTCGAGTCGCTGTAGTGCGGCGACCCTGGTGTCCAGTGAGGGATGGGTGGCGAACATGCTTGAGATCGTCCGCTTGGCCTTGGGCGGGAAGATGTAGAACGCGGCCAATCCGCCCGAGGCGGCACGCATGTCGCGCAGCGGGATCTGGTCCATCCTGCCCTCGATCTTGTACAGCGCCGAGATCAGCGCGCTGGGGCGGCCGGTGATGATCGCCGAGCCGCGGTCGGCGGCGAACTCGCGATAGCGCGACAGCGTCCGCAGCAACACGAACGAGATCGCATACACGACCGCGGAAACGAGGATCACCACCATCACGCCGGGCCCTTCCTCGTTGTTGTCGCCGCCGAACGCGCCGCCGAACCAGAATCCCATCTGGACGATGAAGGAAGCGATCGCGGCGAAGAAGCTGGCGATCGTCATCACCAGCACGTCACGGTTCTGGACGTGGGTGAGCTCGTGGGCGAGCACCGCCTCGAGCTCACCGGGCGAGAGGACGGCCAGCAGCCCGGTCGTCGCGCACACGGTGGCCGTCTTAGGCGAGCGCCCGATCGCGAACGCGTTGGGCATCTCGGTCTGGGCGACCGCCACCCGCGGCTTGGGCAGGTTCGCCTGGATGCACAGCCGATCGATCGCCGAGTGCAGTTCCGGCGCCTCCTGGGGGGTCACTTCGTGGGCGCCCATCGAGAGCAGCGCGATCTTGTCCGAGGTGAAGTACTGGACCAGGAACAACGCGGCGGCGATCACGGCGATCGTCACGGCGCCCAGGCCCGAGGCGATCAGCACCGCCACCAGGACCGCGTAGACGAGGCCGAGCAGGAACAGGGTCAGCAACATCCGGGCCTGAAGCCCGGTGTCGCGGCCGAATGATCTGGATTGCGCCATAGCACGAGATGTTGTCAGACCGGCTAAGTGGCCGCTGAAGAGAAGCGATGAAGTTCCGATCAAATATGCCCGAATAGCTTGCTATTCGCCAGCGTCGAGGGCTCGCACGATGAACCGCAGGCTTACCGCCTGCAGCTCCTCGTCGTGCTGGATCGAGCGGTGATGACCGCCGGGAATGGCGATCAGGCGGCTGCCGGGGGCCCGCATCCGGCTCGCCAGCTCCCGCGAGTGTTCGATCGGCACCTGCTCGTCGCCCTCGGCGTGCAGCAGTAGCAGCGGGACTCGCAGCTCGGCCACGGCTTGTCCCAGATCATGCGTGGCGAGCAACGCATCGAGCCCGTCGCGGTCGGCCTCCAGGTCAAGCGTGTTGGCCGCCAGCCCGCGGCGTAACCCCTCCGTGCTGGCCGGGCAGATCGCCACCACGGCCTGGGCGTCGACCTCGGCCGCGGCGAGAATCGCCAGGTAGCCGCCCATGCTTGATCCGCGCAGCGCCAGCGGCGCGCCGCTGGCGCCGATCCGATCACGGAGCAGGCTCGCCATTGCCGCCACGTCGTCGAGCGTACGTCCGTCCATCGGGCGCTCGCTCTGGCCGTGGCCGCGCTGATCGAAGACGATCGCCGCCAGGCCGAGGACGATCGCGGCGCGGGCGAAGTCGTGATGGTTCTCCTTGCAGGAGCCGGCGCCGTGGAGTACAAGCACGCCACCCAGAGCCGGCATTTCGCCGGGCGCCATCCAGACGGTGTAGGCGAGCCCGTGGTCGGTACCGGATTCGGCCGGGAGAACCGGTGTCACTGTGCGCAGGCGCCGCAAGCCTCGCAAACCCTATCGTTCGCGTCGATGACCACGCCGGATTCAACGCTCTCCCACGTCTTTCCCCTCGGCTCGTGTGTCGACGAACGCGGGCGGCTGGAGATCGGCGGCTGCGATGCCGTCGAGCTGGCGCGCGAGTTCGGCACGCCGGCGTTCATCGTCGCCGAGGATGACGTCCGCTGGCGGGCGCGGACGTTCGTCGAAGAGCTGGGTCTGCGCCACCCAGATTTCGACGTGCTGTTCGCCTCCAAGGCGTTTCCCTGCACCGCCATATACCGCGTCCTCGCCGAGGAGGGGCTGGCCTGCGACGTGGCCTCCGGCGGAGAGCTGGCTCTGGCCCTGCGGGGCGGCTTCGATCCGGCCAGGATCTACTTCCACGGCAACGCCAAGTCGGTATCCGAGCTGCACGAGGCGCTCGACGCGGGCGTCGGTCACATCGTGCTGGACTCGGTGCACGAATCCGACCGCCTGGAGCGGATCGCCGCCGAGCTCGGTCGTCGTCAGAACGTGCTGCTGCGCGTGACCCCCGACGTCGCCGGGGACACCCACGAGGCGATCTCGACCGGCCAGGCCGATTCGAAGTTCGGCTTCTCGGTGAGCGAGGCGCGCGCGGCGATCGACCGCCTGGCCGGCGTCCCGCATCTCGACCTGGTCGGACTGCACTTCCACATCGGATCCCAGCTGTTCGAGCTTGAGCCGTTTCGTGCCGCGGTCCGCACGGTCGCCGCGCTCGGTGACTTCCCGGTCTACAACATCGGCGGCGGCCTCGGTGTCGCCTATACCGCCGCCGAGCAGCCGCCGGCGATCTCCGACTATGTCGAGGCGGTCGTGGGCGCCATGCACGATGAGCTGGGGCGCGACAAGCGGCTGCTCCTGGAGCCGGGCCGGGCGCTGGTGGCCAACTCGACGGTCACCCTGTACACGGTCGAGACGGTCAAGCGCAACGTCTCAACCTGGGTGGCCGTGGACGGCGGGATGTCGGACAACCTGCGGCCGATGCTCTACGGATCCCGCTACGAGGCCCTGATCGCCGACCGGCCGCTAGCGGCTCCGACCGAGCGGTGCAACATCGCCGGCAAGCATTGCGAGTCCGGCGACGTGATCGTGCGGGACGCTCCGCTCCCGGACCCGGTGCCCGGCGACGTGCTCGTCACCCCGGTGACCGGCGCCTACGGCTACTCGATGGCCAACAACTACAACGGCGTCCCTCGTCCCCCGGTGATCTTCTGCCGTGACGGAAACGCCCGGGTCGTGGTGCGCCGTGAGACCTACGCCGACCTGAGCCGCCGGGACGTCGACGATCTCGTTGCCGGAGCGAGATGAGCGCCGAGCCGGGGGTGTTCAGAGTCGGACTGCTCGGCCACGGCACCGTCGGGGCCGCGTTCGCCTCGCAGCTGCCACAGCATGCCGAACGGGTGGCCCGGATCACCGGGCTGCGCCCCGAGCTGTCAGGAGTGCTGACCCGCAGCGCCGGCTCGTTTGATCAGATCCTGGAGAACTCAGACCTGATCGTCGAGTTGATCGGGGGCATCGACCCGGCCCGCGAGTACCTGCTGCGGGCGATGCGTGCCGGGCGTCACGTGGTCACCGCCAACAAGCAGCTGCTCTCACAGCACGGCGAGGAGCTGTGGGACGAGGCGCGCCGCCAGGGTGTGCAGCTGCGCTTTGAGGGGTCGGTGGCGGGCGTCGTGCCGGTGATCCGCGTTCTGCAGGAATCGCTGGCCGGCGCGACGATCGACCGCGTGCACGGGATCGTCAACGGGACCACCAACTTCATCCTGACCGAGATGGCGCGCACCGGCGCCACCTTTGCCCAGGCCCTGGCCGAGGCGCAGCGGCTCGGATATGCCGAGGCTGACCCCTCCGATGACGTAAACGGCCGGGACGCCGCCGCCAAGATGGCGATCATCGCCCGCCTGGCCTTCGACACGCCGGTCCACATCGATCAGGTCCGTTATGAGGGAATCGAGCGGATCCAGCCTGACGACCTGGAATACGCCCGTGAGCTCGGGCTGGGACTGAAGCTGATCGGGACCGCGGAGCGGATCGGCCCGGCGCTGTCGGTGCGCGTGCACCCGGCGTTCCTGTACCCGGGGCATCCGCTGGCGTCGGTCAATGGCCCGTTCAACGCCGTCACGGTCGAATCCGAGGCGATCACCGAGATCACCATGTCCGGACCCGGCGCCGGTGGCCCGCAGACCGCCACTGCCGTGCTCGGCGACGTGATCAGCGCGATGATCCCGCCGGCCTCGACACCCCCGACGTTGGAGGTGCTCGAGATCGTCGGCGACGTCGTGTCGGCGTTCTACCTGTACCTGGAGGTGGCCGACGAGCCGGGAGTCCTGGCCCAGGTGGCGCAGGTCCTGGCCCTCCAGGACGTGTCGGTCAAGTCGGTCGTGCAGAAGGGGATGGGCAACCAGGCGCGGCTGGTGATGGTCGTCCACCCGGTGCTCGAATCGCGCTTCACCGCGGCCATGGACTTGATCGCCGGACTGGACATCCTGCGCGCTCCGCCGCGGGCGATCCGGGTGCTGGAGGCGGAGTACGGATAGGATCCCGCGGCCGTGCGAGCGATCCAGATCACCGAGCTGACCGGCCCGCAGACGGCGCTGAAGCTGGTGGAGGCCGCCGAGCCGGAGGCCTCGCACATGCTCACCCCGGGCAGCGGCGTGATCATCGACGTGCATGCCGCCGGGGTGTCGTTCCCAGAGCTGCTCCAGACCCGCGGGGAGTATCAGCTCAAGCCACCGCTGCCGTTCGTGCCCGGCAGCGAGGTTGGCGGCGTGGTCCGCTCGGCGCCGACAGACGCCGATGTCGCCGCGGGGGACCGGGTCGCCGCGCTGTGCATGCTGGGCGGTTTTGCCGAGGTGGCGGTCGCGCCCGCGTTCTTCTGCTTCAGGCTGCCGGAGAAGCTCGATTTCGCCCAGGGGGCCAGCCTGGTGCTCAACTACCACACCGCGTACTTTGCGCTCAAGCTCCGCGGGCGCCTGCGTGAGGGGGAGACGGTGCTCGTCCACGGCGGCGCCGGCGGCGTGGGCACCGCGGCGCTGCAGGTCTCCCGCGCGCTCGGTGCCACGACGGTCGCGGTCGTATCCAGCGATGAGAAGGAGCGCGTCGCGCGCCAGGCCGGCGCCGATCACGTCGTACGCTCCGACGGCGCCTGGAAGGACGAGGCCAGGGAATGGTCAGGTGGCGGCGTCGACCTGGTGCTCGACCCGGTCGGCGGGGATCGCTTCACCGACAGCCTGCGGTCGCTGCGCGAGGGTGGGCGAGTGGTGGTGGTCGGGTTCACCGGCGGCTCGATCCCCGAGGTCAAAGTCAACCGGTTGCTGCTCAACAACACAGAGGTGATCGGGGCCGGCTGGGGGGCCTACGTGATCGGCAAGCCGCAGCTGTGTCGTGAGATCGGCGCGGCGCTGGCGGAGATGATCGAGCGGGGCGTCGTCGATCCGCTGGTCGGCGCGCGCTACCCGCTGGCGCGGGCCGCCGACGCGCTGGAGCTGCTCGACAGCCGCGGCGCGACCGGCAAGGTCGTGCTGGAGCTCGACCAGGCCGCCCGGTAATTCCGTCGCGGGCCCTTAGCGAGACCGCGCGCGGTCGCCGGGGTCGCTCTGGCATGCTCCGACGCCCATGCCTGGACTGATCGAGCGTTATCGCGACCGGCTGCCGTTCGCGCCGGAGGACCCGATCGTGTCGCTGCAGGAGGGCAGCACGCCGCTGGTGCTGGCGCCCCGGCTCTCCGAACGCGTCGGCGCCGAGGTCTGGTGCAAGCTGGAGGGCGCCAATCCGACCGGCTCGTTCAAGGACCGGGGCATGACCTGCGCGGTGTCGGCCGCGGTGCGCGAGGGAGCGCAGACGATCGTCTGCGCCTCGACCGGAAACACGGCGGCTTCTGCCGCCGCCTATGCAGCTCGTGCGGGATTGCGAGGAGCGGTGATCGTGCCCGAGGGCAAGATCGCGACCGGCAAGCTGGCCCAGGCGCTGATGCACGGCGCTCGCGTGATCGCGCTGCGGGGGAACTTCGACCAGGCGCTCGAGCTCGTGCGCGAACTTGCGCGCCGCCATCCGATCGCGCTGGTCAACTCGGTCAACGAGTTCCGGATCGAGGGCCAGAAGACGGCCGCCTTCGAGTTGCTGGAGGCGCTTGACGACGAGCTCGACGCGGTCTGCATCCCGGTCGGTAACGCGGGCAACATCACCGCCTACTGGCGGGGGTTCACCGAGTCCGGCCGGCGCCCGCGGATGTACGGCTTTCAGGCGGCGGGAGCGGCGCCGCTGGTCCACGGCGCCCCGATCGCCCATCCGGAGACGATCGCCAGCGCGATCCGGATTGGCAATCCGGCCCGCTGGGAGAACGCGATGGACGCCATGACCTCCTCCGGCGGAGCCGTGCGGGCGGTCACCGACGAGCAGATCCTGGCGGCGTACCGGTTCCTCGCCGCCAGCGAGGGCATCTTCTGCGAGCCGGCCTCGGCGGCCAGCGTCGCCGGCCTGATTGTTCACGGGGTCGACGGGGCTCAGCGCGTGGCCTGCGTGCTCACCGGCCACGGCCTCAAGGATCCCCAGACCGCGCTCGCCCACGCGGGTGGCGTGGTGCCGTCCGATCCTGAGCTCGGCGCGATCGAGCGGGCGGTCCTGGGGTGACGCTCGGGCGCCGGCGGCTGGTGCGCGTACCGGCCTCCTCGGCGAACCTGGGTCCCGGCTTCGACGTGCTGGCGGCCGCCCTCGCGCTGCACCTGGAGCTGGAGGTGGTGGAGACCGGTTCCTTTGCTGTCATCAGCTCGCTGGATGTGCCGCTGGATCGCAGCAACCTGGTCGTCCGCGCGTTCGAGGTGCTGCATCCCGCCGACGGCTTTGAGTTCCGGATCTCTTCGAAGATCCCGCTGAGCGGCGGTCTGGGTTCCAGCTCCGCGGCGATCGTCGCGGGTCTGATGGCCGCCGATCACCTGTTCGAGCTGGACGCCGACATCGGCACGCTGGCCATCGATATGGAGGGCCACGCTGACAACATCGCGGCCGCTCTCCACGGCGGTTTCGTCGTCTGCGACGGTCCCACGGTCCATTGCTTCGAGGCGCCGATGGGGCTGGAGGCCGTGCTCGTGGTGCCCTGGGAGCCGGTTCGCACCGAGCAGGCCCGGGCGGCGCTGCCGGCGAGCGTGCCGATCGGCGACGCGGCGTTCAACGTCGCGCACGCGGCGATGCTGATCCTGGGCTTGCGCAGCGGCGATTGGGATCTGATCGCCGGCGGGCTGGCCGACCGCTTGCACCAGCCCTACCGCGCCCATCTCTACCCGCGCTCGGCCGAGCTGCTGGCGCAGGCGGCGGCGCTCGGCGCGCTGGGGGCGACGATCTCCGGCGCCGGACCGACGGTGCTGGTCTGGTCCCATTACGAGCAGACGGCCGCGGTCGTGGCGGCGCTCAACGAGCGCACACGGGGCTGGGCGAGCGTGCTGCGAGCGCCGTTTGAGCCCCAGGGCGCCGATGTGCGCGAGATCTAGCCTGCGTCCGAGCTTAGTGGCCGGCGCCCTAAGTACGGTCGAGGACAACTTGGCTATGCGGCCTGGGTGGTTCCGCTGTCGGTCAGGCCCGCGAGGCGCTTGCGCGGCTGCTCCATCTGCAGGCGTCGCAGCAGCTCGTCGGCAAAGCCCAGGTAATCGGCGCCGAGGTCAGGTCGGTAGTCCAGGATCGAGACAGCTCGCTCGGCGGACTCGGCGTATGCGATCGAGGCGCGGATCGTGGTGTCGAACAGCTTCTGCCCGAAGTGCTGGCGCAGACTGTCGAACGCCTCACGCGAATGGCGCGTGCGCATATCGGCGATGTTGAGCACCACGCCGAGCCATTCGAGGCTCGGATTGAGGCTCTCCCGAGCAAGCTCGATTACCTCCAGTGCCTGCTCGACCCCCTGCATCGCAAAGTACTGCGCCTCGGCCGACAGGAGCGCGTAGTCCGACGCCACCAGCGCGTTGACGGTCAGCAGGCCCAGCGCCGGCGGGCAGTCGATCAGCACCAGGTCATAGGCGTCCTTGACCTCGCGCAGCGCCTTCTTGAGCGTGAGCTCGCGCCCCATCTTGCCGCCCAGCAGCAGCTCGGCCTCGGCGAGCCCCAGGTTGGCGGGGACGATCCCATCGTGGATGGCCTGCGCCGGCTTGGCTCGGCCGGCCAGCACGTCGGCGATCGTGGGCGAGGCATCGGGATCGACATCCAGGTAATCCGACAGGTTGCCCTGTGGATCGAGGTCGACCGCCAGGACGTTGAGATCGATCCTGCGAAAGACGTCAGTCAGTGTCCTGACCGTGGTCGTCTTGCCCGTGCCGCCCTTTTGAGAGAGAACCGCGATCGTGGCAGTCATCGGGCCGGACTATAGGCCAGCGAGCCGGGCGCGGCCTAGTGCTTCTCGACGGTATTTGCGCTGGCGGACACTGGTCCCCCGCCCGCCATCGGCCGGGGACCGGTGCGGCGCCGTCGGTCAGACAGCGTTGGTGCTCGAGTCCCGGTCCGACGTGCTGGAGAATCGCATCCCTGAAACCACCGGAACGTCGACGAAATGCAGATGATGGCGGCCGATCACGATCTCGTCGCCATCGGCCAGCGTGCTCCACTCGACCCGCTCGCCGTTGACGAATACCCCGTTGAGACTGCGGTCGTCAAGCACCCTCAGGCCGTCGGGCTGGCGCACGATCAGCGCGTGCCGGCGTGAGACGGTCGGATCGTCGAAGCGGATATCGGCCGCGAGACTGCGCCCGATCCGGGTCCACTCCCGCGCGACCGTATAGGCGACGACCTCCTCGCCTGACGAGTAGGCCACGTATTGGCCGGGCTCATGGAGCCCGTCTCGCAGCTCGGCCAGCCAGGCGTCGTCCTCGACCTCGGCATCGGGGTCGATGATCACGTTCTGCGAGGTGGTAAACAGCGATGCTCTGACGAACTGCGTCCCACCGCAATTCGGGCAGGTCGGCAGCTCGTCGACCGCGTCCAACGAAACCGAATATTCGCACTCCGTGCATCTAAACGTACCGGTCCCCGCAACATTTCCAGTCGTCCAAGCTTTCATGGAGCTTCTCCTTGTCACGGGTTGCAGCAGCCTACGCGTGCCGACTGCGGAGTGGGACGCGATGTCTAAGCTGGAGAAGCCATCATATCCACAACAGCAAAGAGCGCCTAAAGGGAAATCAACATTTGTAGATGTTGTCGGGCTGTCGAATCGACCCTTCCGGCGATGCAGGAACGTCGGGTCGAACGCCGAAAACCGGCCCGATGGCAACCCCGGTCCGAGAGATCCCGGAGCTGGAACTGGCGCTCCTGCGACGCGGACTCAACGAGCGGCTGGCCGGCTCCGAGCGCTGCGGAAACTGCGCTCGCACGCCGCTGATCGGTGAGCGGGTGTACGTGTACGGCGGTGGCCTGATCGTCTGCGAGCTGTGCCGGGCGCTCCAGCGGGAGGAGCCCGCCGACTCGCACACCGTGCACGGCCCGGAGTTCGGGCACACGATGCGCATCACCGACCAACGCGCCGCCGCGTAACCCCCGGCCGCCACGAGCGGCCATAGAATCCACCGCCGTGGATCCCATCACCGTGTCGACGACGATCGCCAAGCCGCGTGAGCTGGTGTTCGAATACCTGGCGGACATCGCCAACCATCCGGAGTTCACCGACCATTACCTCGTGGACTGGCATCTGACCCGCGTCGATCCCTACGGAACCGGGGCCGGAGCGCGGTTTCGGATCAAGGCGCCGATGAACCGCTTCGCCTGGGCGGACATGACCTTCGCTGAGTTACAGCCGCCGTTTCGGATCGTCGAGCACGGGCGCGGCGGCAAGTACAACCGGATCCGCATGCTGGGCACCTACACGCTGTCGCCGGGGCCCGGGGGCACGACCAAGGTCCAGTACACCCTGGAGACGGTGCCGGTGCAGCTGTCGGACAAGCTGATGGAGGCGTTTGGCGGCCGCGCCTGGAGTCGTCGTCAGGCAGCCAAGGCGATGCGGCGGCTGCGAGCGATCCTGGAAGAGAACCGTGACCGTGGCCGGCGCGCCTCGGTGCAGGCCCCCTGAGGCTAGACTTTCGCCCCCGTGAGAGTCCGTCGCCTCTGGATCCTGGCCGGCGCCCTGGCACTGGTGCTTGGGCTGGCCGCCTGCGGAACCAAGCAGTCTCACCCGCGGCTGGCCGATGCCAACAACAACGGCGGCTACGTTGACGCCGGCCCGGTGACCTACCAGCTGCAGATCTCCCGGGAGCTCAACCAGTACAGCACCGAGGATTCGCAGTACGTCACCGGGCTGCTCGCGGGCACCACGCGGCCGAGCTCGACCCAGGAGTGGTACGGCGTCTTCCTGTGGGCCAAGAACCAGACCTCCCAGTCCCAGGTGACCACCGACAACTTCGACATCGTCGACACGCAGGGCAACACCTACTACCCGATCAAGCTCAACCCGGCGCTCAATCCCTACGCCTGGACGAAGCAGACGCTGCAGCCGCTGGGCATCGAACCGGGCCCCGACACCACGGCGGCCTCGGGGCCGACGCAGGGAGGGCTGTTGCTGTTCAAGCTTGGTGATTCAGCCTACGCCAACCGGCCGCTGACGCTCCAGATCCGCGGCCCCAGCAACCAGCTGTGGGCGAAGATCTCGCTTGACCTTTGAGCGACGAGGACCGGTGGCGGCGGCTCGAGCGAAGCGGTCACGCGCCGTCGACTCCCACCGATCTCATCTTCAACCCGCTGGCCACCGGGATCGGGGTCTTCACCGCGATCGCGATCCCGCTGATCGTCGTCGGCTACACCCGCCCGGCGGGGGCCAACGCCACGATCATCGTGCTGGGGATCCTGGTCGGGGCGCTGGCCGGGGTCCTCGTCGGGATCTGGGTCGCGCACCGCAAGGGCCGCGTGTGGCCTGGCCCAGGGCCAGAGCGCTGAGGGCCCGAACCCTAGCCATCTGGCTGGTTCTGGTCTCGGTCGCCATCGGCACGGTCGCGGCACCGGCGGCCAGGGCCGGATGGAGCACGCCCTTTCAGTTCGCCAAGCCTGGCTCGCTTGACACGATCCCGGTCGGGCTCGCCTTCTCTCCCCAGGGCGCGGCCGCGGCCGCCTTCGGCGTGGAGAATGTTGACAGCCCCGCGATCTCAAGTGCATTTGTGAACTTCCGATCACCGGGCGGAGCGGTCGGCGCTCCGCGCCAGGTCCCGGGCACCCAGCAGGTGCTAGGCCTCGCGTTCGACGGCCCCTCACTGGAGCTCCTGACCGCTGACAGCCCTACCGATCTTGCCTGCTGCAGTGAGGCGCAAGCCGTCCGGGTGAGCGGGGTTGGTGCCTTCGCGCGACCTCATACGCTCGTCTCCAATCTCGACGGCGCCAGCCTCGGGCAGCTGGTGACCCTCGCAGATGGTCAGATGGTGGCCGCGCTCGCCAGCACCAACGGTGTCTGGGCGGCGCAATCGGTGAGCGGCGATCGGTTTGCGGGCGTTCATCGCCTCACCGTCTCCTCCGACATGCCTGAGTCGCTGGTGGCCACCAGTCTGGGCGGCGAGAAGTCGATCGTCGCCTGGACCACGGGGAGCGGGGCGGCCGGTGAGGCGTCGCCGCGGAGCATCTACGCCGCCATCGGCTCGCGGTTGAGTGCTCCCCGCCGGTCCCGCGCACTGGTGACGCTCCCATCCACGCGCCGGATCGATGAGCTCGCCGTCGCCGCCCGCGGTTCGATGCCGACCCTGGCGTGGATCCAGAGCTGGTTTGACAGCCATGGCAACTACCACGCCCAGGCCGAGGCGGCCGACATCAGCTCGCGGCCGCGGGTGCGAGCGCTCTCGCCCGCCGGGCAGATCGCTTCGGGCCTGGTGTTGGCGGGAGACGGCCACGGCGACCAGGCGGTGGCCTGGAAGATCTGCCTGAGCGACGGGTCGTGCACGCTCCACGTGTCGGCGCGCGCCGCCACGGGCATCTTTTCCCAGCCGGTGTCCCTGGGTTCGATTGACCCGTCGCAGACGCCATCGCTGTCGGTGGCTCCGAACGGCGAGGCGCTCTTGGGGTGGGTCCGGCTCGGTCATCCGGTCGCGGCGGTCAGCCAGCCGGCCAGCGCCCGCTTCGGCCCGACTCAAGTGCTTTCCCCGACCATCTACGCCCTGGATCTAGCCGTCTCGTTCGGGCCCAAGCGCGAGGGGCTCGCGGCCTGGACCCAGGGCACCCTGGCGCCCAGTGTCGTTGCGGCGGCCTACGTCGGTTAGCGGGCGACCCCTGGCGCTTGGTTTGCGGCCGCCGGGCGCGGCCTACGTCGGTTAGCGGGCGACCCCTGGCGCTCGGTTTACGGCCGCCGGGCGCGGCCTACGGCGGTTAGCGCGGCGTCAATGCGTCTGCAGCGCGGCGGTCAGCACCTGCGCCACGGCCGGGGCGGCGGTGGCGCCGCCCGCACCCTGCGCTGGGAACAGCGCGCCGACGACGAACCGCGGTCGACCCACGGGCGCGTAGCCGACAAACCAGGCGTCGGTGTTCTGCGCTGAGCTCGCGTTCGGGTTGTTGGGGTCAGTCGTGTTGCGCAGCTCGGCTGTGCCGGTCTTGCCGGCCACGGTGACGCCCGGGATCTGGGCCGCGACGCCGGTGCCGTATTGCACCACCGCCACCATCATCCGCTGCACGAGCCCGGCGACTTGCCGGCTGGTGACGCGCACGAAGTGCGGGGGCTGGTGGGCCAGCAGGGTGGGGATCGGCCTGCGGCCGCCCATCGCGATCGTCGCCCCGACGTCGGTCATCTCCAGCGCCGAGGTCTGGACCGTGCCCTGTCCGATCGCCGATGAGCCGACGGCCAGGGCGTCGCCGATCGTGCTCGCCGACGGGATCACGCTCTCGGCCGCCCCGGCAATCGAGCTGGGGTGGTTGAAGCCGAACCGCTCGGCCATCGCCACCAGCCGCTTCGCACCGATTGTGACCCCGAGCGGCGCGAACACTGAGTTGCACGACACCGCGAACGCGTTCAGTAGCGTGCCGCCGCAGGCCTCGCCACCGGCGTTCTGAAGCGTGTATCCGTCGATCGTCGCCGAGGTCTGGATCGGGAAGGTGCTGCCGAGACTGACGATCTTGGCGTCCAGCGCCGCCGTCGCGGTGATGATCTTCATCGTCGAGCCGGGCGGTTGCAGCGAAAAGGCGATCCCGGCCAGCGCCAGCAGTCCGCCCGTGCGGGGATTCATCACTGCGATGCCCGCGTAGCGGCCACCAATTGCGGCGACCGCAGCGCGCTCCAGCGACGGAACGATCGTGGTCGTGATCGCCCGCGCCGCCACCGGCGTGGCGCTGGCCAGCACCCGGTGGCCGGCGAGCAGCTGCCCGCCCAGGGTGCCGGCGAGCTGCTTCTCGAACACGGCCTCGAGCCCATCCTGACCCACCTTCGTAGTGGGCGGATAACCGTCGGCCGCGTACTGGGCGGTTTCGGTGCTCGGGATCGGGCCGAGCGTTCCGACGATCTGGTCGGCGACATCGGGGATCGGTGAGCTGCGATTCGGGCCCTCGGCCAGGGGTGTCCCATCGCTGGCCAGCAGCGCAGCCCGGGGTGGAAGCGTGACCTGCCGTGTTAACTGCTCGCCGGGCCTAAGTCCCGGGAACAGCAGCGTGCTGGTGAGCCGCACGGTGGCGCCGGAGCCGCTCCCGACCAGCGGTACCTCCACGGTCTCCCGCAGGGTCCCCCAGATCCTCGTTCGCGCCCGCATCGAGACCGGAATCGCGTCGCCGTTGCGACTGCCGACGTGGATCACCCGCACCGACACAAGCGTGGCGGTCCCCGCCGCCGAGCGCAGATCGGTGGCGAACCGGGCCAGGGAAGTGCGCCGGCGCGAAGCGGGGTCCAGCAGCCGGTACATCTGGCGGTACTCGTCGTGCTCCCACGCGGTCACGTAGCGCGTCACCATCTGCCGCTCGGCGCGCCCGGGAACGGTCGACCAGACCGCGCCCGCCGCGAACGCGATCACAGCCAGGCCACTCAGCGGCGCGGCGCGGGTGAGTAGCCGTCGACGCCGTACATTGCGCCGGGCGGGTCGCGGCGAGCGTGCGGCGATAACGGCTCCATATACCACCTCAATTCGAAACGGTAGAAGATGCGTGCCGCGCCCGGCGCCCGACTACTCTCCAGCGATGACCAGTGTCGACTGGCTGATCGTCGGTTTCACGCTTCTGCTGGCCTTCTACGGCTATCTGCAGGGATTCATAGTCGGTGCCTTGTCGCTCGTCGGCTTCGGGCTCGGCGCGTTCCTGGGCACGCGTCTGGCCCCCCTCGTGCTCAACGGGGGTGATCGATCGCAGTACGCGCCGGTGTTCGGATTGGTCGGTGCACTTTTGGTCGGAGGGGTGGTGGCGAGTGGCTTTGAGGGACTCGGCATGCACGCTCGGGCGGCGCTGCGACTACCGGGACTGCGCAAGATCGACGGACTGCTCGGCGCGACCTTCACGGCCTGCGTCGGTCTCGGCGTGGCCTGGATCGTCGGTGCGGTGGCGCTGCAGTCGTCAGGCTCGCCGCCGCTGCGGGCCGACATCCAGCGCTCGGCGATCCTGCGTGAGCTCAACCAACTGCTGCCTCCGTCGGGCTCGATCCTCAACGTGCTGGCGCGGATCGATCCGCTGCCCTCGGTCCGCGGTCCGGCGGCGGACGTGCCCGCGCCGACGCGCGGCATCCTGGCCAAGCGAGGAGTGCTGGCCGCACGCGGCTCGGTCGTGCGGATTCTCGGTACAGCCTGCGGACTGGGGATCGAGGGCAGCGGATGGGTGGCAGCGCCGGGGACCGTGGTCACCAACGCGCACGTGGTGGCGGGGGAGACCGACACGGTGGTGCAGTTGCGCGGCGAGGGGGCGCAGCTGCCGGCGGTGGTGGTCGACTTCGATCCCCACGACGACGTTGCGGTGCTCAGGGTGGGCGGTATGTCGGCACCGGCGTTATCGGCGGCCACCGGGGCCCGCTCCGGGTCTTCGGCCGCGATCCTCGGCTTCCCGCTCGACGGCCCGTTAGACTCCGAGGCGGCCCGGGTCGGCGACACGCAGACGTTCAGTACCGAGGACGCGTACGGCAACGGGCCGGTAACGCGCAGCATCACCTCGCTGCGCGGGCGCGTACGTCCCGGTAACTCCGGCGGCCCGCTGGTCAACTCGGCAGGGCAGGTCGTCGCGACGGTGTTCGCGTCGATCACCGGCACCGACCAGCCTGGCGGCTTCGCCGTGCCCAACGCGGTCGTGAAATCACAGCTGGCGGCTGCACGGGCGCGGGGCGAGCGACCGGTGTCCACCGAGCCGTGCTCACGCGGGTAACGCCGCGGCCCAACCCAGTACTCGGATCCGCTGCGGCCCAACCCAGCACTCGGATCCGCGCGGCCCAACCCAGCACTCGCATCCAGAGCCCGCGACGAAATCAACGCCCTGGGCGGGCGGCGGTCTGCACGCCGCCCGCCCTCAGGCGTTATTGCCCCCGGACGTCCTCGGCCATCTGGTGAACCACATCCAGTCCCAATGCCCCAAGGAACTGAGGGTGGTGATGCGCGAGGTGACGCTGAGTCGCTTCGAACAATTCCTGCTCGGAACCGCCGGCGAGTCGCGCCCCGCACTCGCAATAGGCAATCCGGCTATCGTGTTCGGTGATCGTGGTGATGGTTCCTCGGTCGTAGAGGCCCGGCGTCACTTCGCTCTGCCCCGCGAGCGATTCGTCCTGTGTGGCCCCGGTTTCCACGATTGGGCACGATCCTTGATCGCCGTTGGCGATACGTTTCCAGAACGTTGCCACCGGCAGCACCCGTCAGTGAACGAACCCGGGTCCAGCTCTGTGGGCGCCTGTCGGTCGAGCTAGACGGCGTTCAGCTGGCGGCGGCGCTGCGCGGCAAGCAGGTGCCGTTGCTGTTCGCCTACCTGGTGCTCAATCGGACCCGCCACGTCGGTCGCGAAGAGCTGATCGGCGCGCTGTGGCCCGAACACGCCCCCCGCTCTCAGGACGCCGCGCTGCGGACGCTGCTCTCCCGGCTGCGCTCCGTGCTGGGACGGTCCGTGCTCGGAGGGCGCGATGAGCTGATGCTGGAGCTGATCGAGCCGGCCTGGATCGACGTCGAAGCCGCGGCGCTGGAGGTGGAGCGGGCTCAGCACGCGCTGGCGCGCGGCGACGCCAGAGTCGCCTGGGCCTTGGCGCAGGTTCCGCTCAACATCGCCGGCCGCGGGTTGCTGCCGGGCTCGCAGATGAGCTGGCTGGAGCCGCGACGGCGTGAGCTGGAGGATGTCCGGCTGCAGGCGCTGGAGGTGGTGGGCCGCGCTGGGCTGATCCTCGGCGGAACCCAGCTGGGGTCGGTGGAGCGTGCGGCGCGGTCGTTGATCGAGATCGAGCCCTACCGGGAATCTGGTTATGTGCTGATGATGCAGGCGCTGGAGGCGCAGGGAAACGTCGCCGAGGGGTTGCGGGTGTTTGAGCGCCTGCGCACGCTGCTCCGTGATGAGCTTGGCAGTGTCCCCGCGCCGGAGACGATGGCCGCCCACGGTCGCCTGTTGCATCCGCCCGGACCCTCCCGGGCGCGGAGCGCAGACGCGGGTTCGAGGCCCCGGCTGCCGGTGATCGAGCTGCCGGGCGAGCTCCTGGCCCGCGGAGCGGCACCCCTGGTCGGCCGCAAACGCGAACTGGAGGAGCTCGACCGCCGCTGGCGGCTCGCGTCCGGCCATCCGGGCACCTCCGAACGACCTACCGAGCCCGCCGGCACCGGCGAACCGCCCGCCGAGCCCGCCGGTACCGGCGAACCGCCCGCCGAGCCCGCCGGCACCGGCGAGCCCCACGCCGAGTCCGCCGGCACCGGCGCGACACACGACGCCGGACCCCCTGGGCCGGGCGGTCACGAGCGGGCCGTCCTGCTGGCCGGCGAGCCGGGGGTCGGCAAGACGCGGCTGATCGCCGAGATCGCCCGTCGCGCGCACGAGTCCGGCGGGCTGGTGCTGTTCGGCCGTTCGCCGGAGGAGACGCTGGTCCCCTACCAGCCGTTCCTTGAGGCGCTGCGCCATTACGTCGCCAAGATGCCGGTGTCCGAGCTGCGCTCCAGCACCCACGAATGGGGCTCTGAGCTGGCGCGGCTCGTTCCCGAGCTGTCACACCGCGTGCCGGACCTGCCGCCGCCGCCGTCGGGCGAGCCCGGGACCGAGCGCTACCGGCTGTTTGAGGCCGTCGTGGGCCTGCTGGCCGAGATCTCCTCCGCGTCGCCGGTGCTGCTCGTGCTCGACGACCTGCAGTGGGCCGACCGCCCCAGCCTGTTGCTGCTGCGTCACCTGGCGCGCGCTCCGACCCCGTCGCGGCTGCTGATCCTCGGTGCCTACCGGTCCACCGAGACCCGGGCCGAGGGCTTTGGTCCCGCGATCGCCGAGCTGCGCCGGGAGCGGCTGGTCACGCGGCTGAAGGTCTCCGGGCTGGGACGCGCCGATACCGAGGAGCTGGTGCGCCTGCGCACGAGCGTCGCCCCGTCTCACGCCTTCTCCCAGGCGCTGTATGAGGAGACCGAAGGCAACCCGCTGTTCGTGGAGGAGATCATCCGCCACCTGGCCGACGCCGGCGTCCAGCCAGACCGCGCCGGCGCCCGAGAGCTGCAGCGCTTCGGGCTGCCTGAGAGCGTCAAGGAGGTGATCTCCCGCCGGTTGGATCGGCTCGACGAGAACGCGATCGAGTGGTTGCGGGTGGCGTCGGTGATCGGTCGCGATTTCGATGCGTCGCTGCTGGAGGCCACCGTGTCGCTCGACGAGGACGAGTTCCTGCGCGCGCTCGACGAGGCCCTGGCCGCCGGTCTGGTCGACGAGTCAGACGCCGGCTCCGGTCACTACAGCTTCGCCCACGCGCTGATCCGGGAGACGCTCTATGACGGGATGTCGACCGCCCGCCGCAGTCGCATTCATCACCGTGTCGGCAACGCGCTGGAGCTGGCCGGCCCCGAGCGCCATCTGAGCGCGCTGGCGCACCATTTCACCCGCGCCGCCAAGCCGCTGTACGCCGAGCGCGCGATCCGCTACGCGCTGGAGGCCGGCGAGCAGGCGACCGAGATGCTCGCCCACGAGGAGGCCGCCGACCATTACGCGCGCGGGCTGGAGGTGCTAGAGCGCTATGCGCCCGAGGCGGCTCACCGCCGCTGCGAGCTGATGGTGCTGCTGGGCGAGGCGCAGGTGCGAAGCGGCGAGCGCCCGCTGGCCTGGCAAACGTTTCGTCGGGCCGCCGTGCTGGCGGCCGAGCTGGGCGATGCGGAGAGTCTGGCCCGCGCGGCGATCGGCGCCTCGCGGCCCTACGTGCAGCCGCCCGGGGTCGTCGACCCGGAGCTGATCAGCATGCTTGAGCAGGCGCTGGCGATGACCCGCGGCCAGCACACCGTGATGCGGGTGCGCCTGCTCGCCCGTCTGTGCGGCGCGCTGTACTACTCGCCCCGGCGTGAGGAGATGCGCGAGCTGAGCGCCGAGGCGACGGCGCTGGCCGCTAAGCTCGACGACCCCGAGGCCTCGGCGCTGGCCGCCACCGCGCGCCGGCGAGCGTTCTGGGATCCCGCCCAGCTGCAGCAGCGACTGTCGGACTCGACCGCATTGCTGCGCCACGCGCGCCAGGCCGAGGATCTGGAGCTGGTGCTGTCGGGCCACGCGTGGTTGGTCGTCGATCTGCTGGAGCTGGGCGACATCGTGGCCGTCGACGCCCAGATCGAGGCGTTCACCGAGGGTGCGCAGCGGCTGCGCCAAGCGCTGTATCTGTGGAGCGCGGCCGTCTGGCGCGCGATGCGGGCGTTGCTGCGCGGTCACCTCAACCTGGCCGAGCAGCTCGCCGCCGAGGCGCTGGCGGTCGGCGCGCCGGGTGAGGATGTGACCGCGTTTCAGTACTACGCCGTCCAGGTGCTGGCCGTGCGGCGTGAGCAGCTGAGGATGGCCGAGCTGGAGGGGCCGATGCGCGAGTTGATCAGGACCAACGCGCAGCGGCCGGCCTGGCGCGCCGGCCTGTCACTCCTGTTGTATGAGACCGGGCGCCGGGAGGAGTCCAGGGCCGAGTTCGAGCTGCTCGCCGCCCACGACTTCGCCGACTTCCTCCAGGACGGCGACTGGATGATCGCGATGACGCTGCTGGCCGACACGTGCGCGGAGCTTGGGGATGCGCGGCGCGCCGCTCTGCTGTACGAGCTGCTGGCGCCCTATCGGAGCGGGAACGTGGTGATCGGCCTCGCGGCTGCGTGTATGGGATCGGCGGCCCGCTACCTTGGGCGGTTGGCCGCGACGATGGGCGATCGCGACCTGGCGCTGGAGCATCTGACCGAGGCCCTGGAGGCCCACACGGCTCTGCAGGCACCCGTGCATCTGGCCCACACGCAGATCGATTACGCCCGGGCGCTGGGACCCGGACCGGAGGCCGATCGCCTGACCGAGTCGGCCGCAGCGACCGCGCGGCGCCTGGGTCTGCGGTCGGTCGCCCGCCGCGTGGCCGAGCGGCCCGACCGCTGACTTGTCGCCGCCCCGTGGCGACCGCGGCTCGGCGCCACTTGCCGCGGGCGCTACCCTCGGCGGACTCATGCCAAAGACTCTGATCATCGCCGAGAAGCCGTCCGTGGGCCGGGATCTGGTTCGCGTGCTGCCCGGGGCTTTCACCAAGGGCGACGGGTTCCTGGAGGGGCTCGAGCACGTGGTGACCTGGGCGGTCGGCCACCTCGTCCAGCTGGCCGATCCCGACGAATACGACGATCGCTTCAAGAAGTGGCGGATGGCCGACCTGCCGATCGTCCCCGAGCACTTCAAGCTGGTGGTGCGCGACGAGCGGTCCAAGAAGCAGATGAACGTGGTCAAGCGCCAACTGGGGCGCGACGACGTCGAGAACGTCGTCAACGCCTGCGACGCCGGGCGGGAGGGCGAGCTGATCTTCGCCTATCTGTATGAGAAGTCCGGGTCCAAGAAGCCCGTCCAGCGCCTGTGGCTGAACTCGATGACCAAGGCGGCGATCGAGTCGGCGTTCGCGCATCTGCGCCCGGCCGCGGAGCTCAGCTCGCTTGAGGAAGCGGCCCGCTCGCGCTCGGAGGCCGACTGGATCGTGGGCATGAACGCCACCCGGGCCGCGACGATCCGCCTGCGCTCCTCGTTTGACGGCGCGGTCTCGCTGGGGCGCGTGCAGACCCCGACCTTGGCGATCCTGGCCCGGCGCGAGGAGGAGATTCGGGCGTTCAAGCCCGAGCCTTACTGGGTCGTTGACGCTGACTTCGCCGCGGTGGCGCAGCCCGCCGGGCGTACCTACGAGGGACGCTTCCACGCCGGCGCCAAGCCCCGGATCGAGACCGCCGAAGCGGCCGCGGCGATCGCCGCCGCGTGCCGGGGCCAGGTCGGCGAGATCACCAAGCTCGAGAAGACCGTGCGCAAGGAACGCGCGCCGCTGCTCTACGACCTCACCCAGCTCCAGCGCGACGCCAACGGCCGCTTCGGCTTCTCGGCCCGGCGCACGCTGTCGGCGGCACAGCGGCTCTACGAGGAGCACAAGGCGCTCACCTATCCGCGCACCAACTCCCGCTACATCACCGGCGACATGGTCGGCGAGATCAAGCCGATCGCGCAGCTGGTCGGCTCGCAGAGGGAGTACGCGGCCGCGGCGAAGTACGTGCTGGGACTGGACGTGCTGCCGCTCGGCCGGGTCGTCAACGACGCCAAGGTCACCGATCACCACGCGATCATCCCCACCGTCGCCGAGCGCCATCCCGTCGACAAGATGAACGACGACGACCGGAAGGTCTACGACCTCGTCGTCCGTCGCTTCCTGGCCGTGTTCCACCCCGAGGCGGTGTTCGAGAACACACGCGTCGAGACGACCGTGGCCACACACGTGTTCCGCACCCGAGGGAAGCTGCTGCTGGTCTCCGGCTGGCGCGGCGCCTACGGCGAGACGGCCGACCTCGACGACGCCACTGGCGAGGACGAGGACGAGGGTCGCGAGCAGCGGCTGCCGAAGCTGAACCAGGGCGAGACCGCGGACGTCGTCGATGTGGCCTGGGAGGCGAAGGAGACCAAGCCCCCCCGGCGCCACACCGAGCGCTCACTGCTGGGGGCGATGGAGACGGCCGGCAAGCTGGTCGACGACGAGGAGCTGCGCGAGGCGATGAAGGAATCCGGGATCGGCACGCCGGCCACCCGGGCGGCGATCATCGAGCGCCTGCTGCAGGTCGGCTACATCGAGCGCGACGCCCGGGCGCTGGTGGTCACCGAGAAGGGCCTCAACGTGATCCGCCTGCTCGGCGAGCATCCGCTCACCTCGCCCCAGATGACCGGCGACTGGGAGCACCGGCTAGCCAAGATCGAGACCGGTGAGGACTCGCGCAAGCAGTTCATGGGCGACATCGTCAAGTTCACCGAGTCCACCGTCGGCGAGCTCGACGCCAAGCTCAAGGACGTCAGGATCCCCCGCGCCAAGCTCGGGCCGTGCCCGGTCTGCGGCCACGACATCGTCGAGAACCGCAAGGGCTACTCGTGCTGGGCCCGCGACGATCCGGGCTGCGGCTTTGTGATCTGGAAGTCCAAGGCCGGCAAGCAGCTGCCGATCGCCATCGCGCGTGAGCTGATCGCGACCGGCCGGACCGAGAAGCCCGTGACCGGCTTCAAGGGCCGGTCAGGCAAGAGCTTCCGCGCCCGCCTGGCGCTCCAGCAGAACGAGGACGGCAAGTGGAGGGTCGAGTTCGACGAGCCATGGGCCAAGGAGGGCGCCAAGCCGCCCGAGGCCGAGCCCGAGGACCTCGCCGCCACAAGCGACGAATCCGCCGCGCAGCAGCCCGCCGCCGCGTAGCTTTACCCGTCTTTAGTGGTCGGACCGGGATCGCGCGGCCGGGCGCCCGCAGGGGTTCGTCGTCACCTCACGCCACCATAGGCCAATGCCCCTGACGCTCGTGCTCGGCCCGGCCAACTCGGCCAAGGCCGGTGAAGTCCTGGGCGCCTACGGCGCCGCCGCGCGCCGTGGCGCGCTGCTGGTGGTCCCCACCGCCGGCGACGCCGGCCACTACGCGCGTGAGCTGGCCTCCGGCGGAGTTGTGCTCGGCTCGGTGCTCACCTTCTCCGGCCTGGCGAGCGAGATCGCGCGTCGCGCGCAGTACTTCGGCCGCCGTCTGTCCCCGCTGCAGCGCCGGCGCGTGCTGACCAAAGCGCTGAGCGCAGCGCAGCTGGGTCCGCTGGCTGGCTCCGCGCAGGCCCCCGGGTTCACGGCCGCCGCGGGGGAGCTGATCGCCGAGCTGCAGCGCGCGCTGGTCACGCCGCAGCGCTTTGCCGCGGCCCTGCGCAGCTGGGCGGGCCAGGATCCTCGGCGCGGCCCCTACGCGCAGGACGTCGCCAGGCTCTACCTGGCCTACGCCGATGAGCTGGGCCGGCTGCACCGCGTCGACGCCGAGACGTTCGCATGGCGCGCGCTCGACGCGCTGCGTCAGGCTCCCGGCCGCTGGGGAGCGGATCCGGTCTTCTTCTACGGCTTCGACGATCTGACCGCGCTCGAGCGCGACGCGGTCGAGACGCTGTCACGAATCGTCGGCGCCCAGGTGACCGTCTCGCTGACCTATGAGGCGGGTCGTCCCGCGCTGGCCGCGCGCGCCGAGGCGGTGGCCGAGCTGCGGCCGCTGGCCGAGCGTGTGCTCGAGCTGCCCGCGCTCGACGATCACTACGAGCCGGAGTCACGCGCGGCCCTGCATCACCTGGAGCGCACGCTGTTTCAGCCGGCGCCCGAGCGCGTTGATCCAGGCTCCGCGATCGAGCTGCTGGAGGCCGGCGGCGAGCGCGCCGAGGCCGAGCTCGTCGCCGCCGAGGTGCTCAAACTGCTGCGCGCCGGAGTCCCCGGCGAGCAGATGGCCGTGGTAAGCCGGTCGCCGGATCGCAGCGCGCCGCTGCTGACCCGCGTCTTCGCCCAGTACGGGATCGCCCTGGCCAGCCGGTACGAGGTCCCGTTCGCCCACACTGCGCTCGGTCGCGGCCTGCTGGGCCTGGCCCGCTGCGCGCTGCTTGACGCAGAGGCGGCGCGCGCGCAGGACCTGCTCGATTACCTGCGGGCTCCGGGTCGGCTGGAGCGGCCAGAGGTTGCCGACGGGCTGGAGGCGGCGATCCGCCGCGACGCCCTGCGCTCGGCCGCGCAGGCCCGTGAGCGCCTCGGCTGGACGCTGGGCGAGATCGACGCCGTGGCCGGCGCCGCCGATCCGTCGGCCGAGCTGGCCCGCCAGGCGCTGACGCTGTTCGCCGCCCCGCACCGCGCTCGCGCGCCCGCGCTCGGCCGTGACGAGGAGCTCGACGCTCGCGCGCTGGGCGCCCTGCTACGCGCGCTGGAGGAGCTCAGAGAGCTCGGCCAGCCGCTCAGTGCCGCCGAGCTGATCGAGCTGCTGGAGACGCTCCCCGTCGCCGCCGGGCAGCCGCCGGCGCCGGGCGCGGTCCTGTTGGCCGAGCCGCTGGAGATCAGGGCCCGGCGCTTCCGCGCCGTGTTCGTCTGCGGGCTGCAGGAGGGCGAGTTCCCCCGGCCGGCCACGCCCGAGCCATTCTTGTCCGACGAGCGGCGGCGGGAGCTGGCGCTGTGCTCGGGGCTCGCCCTGCGCCCGCGTGAGGATGCGCTGGCCCGCGAGCGCTACCTGTTCTATGCCTGCGTCTCGCGGGCGACCGAGTTCGTTGCTCTGAGCTACCGCAGCTCCGACGAGGAGGGAAATCTCGCGCTCGCCTCCCCGTTCGTCGCCGACGTATCCGAGCTGCTGGTGGCGTGCTGGCCTCAGCGCCGGCGCACGCGGCTGCTGGCCGACGTGGTCTGGTCGTCCGAGGCCGCTCCGACGCCCCGGGAGCAGGCTCGAGCGCGGGCCTGCGCCCGCGCGCCGGGTGCCGGCGAGGGGCCGGCGCCG
>ODAK010001076.1_pt1 | contig 30534 bp, 38 predicted proteins | sample 1539591 | NCBI WGS metagenome assembly ODAK01 (sample SAMEA3539303, study PRJEB22396) | soil metagenome | biome: tundra; feature: field; material: soil | place: USA | collected 2010-05 | depth 0.15 m
CATACGAGATTGGTCAGTGACTGGAGTTCAGACGTGTGCTCTTCCAATCTCAACTGCTTTCGCACGATCTGCTTGACGCTCAAACGCGCTGATGTAACGCTCCTCAGCATGCTTCAAACGGTCCTGAACGTCATCCAAACAAAGATTGGTATTGCCATAACTCCATTGGCGGTTAAAGCGATTGAGAGGATGATCAGACGGCCATATGAGAGTAAAGGTGTCATAGGTGTCATGTTGCGTGTCAAGGGTCATACTGGCACCTAGCGCGATTGCGCGTAACCGTGTGGCGTCTATTTGCGCCTGAAATTCGGCACGTTCTGCCTCTACTTTCAGTTCGCAATCCAGCAAAAACTTTAACCAGGCCTGGGCCAGGCGCGTCATATTTTCCGTGCCTATTGTGTACTTTTTCGGCTTATCAGCACTATCAAGAGTGATAATCGTCACCAGCCCTTCACCGAGCTGGGCAAGGGTTTCATGTGTCTGCATGTTATGGGTATCATAGTAGAAATCGAGACGGACTAAACGCAGGCTACGTTCATCGTGGAGGATTTCGGCAGCTTGATCAGGGGTAAAACTTGTAGGTGACATAATTCGTTTCCTTTCCAATGGGGAATAGGGCCATGCAAAAACACATGGCCCGTTTGAATGGTTAAAAAGTAAAGTCTTCGTCAGCCTTGCTTTGTGCCATGCTTGCAGCAACTTTCTGCTCTTGCGTCTCACGGAGATACACAGGCGCTTGCTGAACAGGTGTGATAACAACAGGCGGCAACCCTGCCAGGGGATCATCAGAAAAGCCAGAAGTAGAGACCGTTGGACGCACGACAATCTTCGGTTCGTAGATTTCTGCCAGGATCTCTTCAAACTTTTCACGAGCAGGAATAGCGGCTTTGAGATTTGCGTTCATGGGCTTGGGAGGTTTCGGCGTACAAGAATAGGTCGTATCAAGACCGGAGCCTTTTCGCTCAATCAGGAAGTCACATCCGGTCACATTTTTTTCATAATCCTGATCTTTGTAGACACTCATGAGTTGCGCGAGGATAGTACTGCCTTGCTTCAGGCGGAGCATACGAAAGCCTTTGACGGGCTTTTCGTTACCGTCAGGGTCAGTGTACATGACCGCGTTATCCTGCACATCTTTGATGCCATAGAGATAAACAGGCACAAAGCATTCATGACGAGCTTCTAACTTCGCCTCTTTCGGCTGAGCACAGAACAAACACGCCTTGCCCTGATGGACGGCGCACATCGCACTAATAGGAGCAGGCACGATACCGCGCGTTTTGTCCTCACGACTGGATAACGACGTATCCGTATTTTTGTACTTGTCATGCATGGGGATGACAACGGCTTCAGACATGTTGTACACCGGACGCACAAGCGCACGCTGGCCTTCTGCCAGGAGTACTATCGAATTGCCGACAAACGCTCTAGTACCATCTTTCGCGGCGGCGCGTGCTTTTTCGGCATTGGCCTGCATCATCTCAATCATCTCAATTGTTGTTGCCATTTTTAGAACTCACTTTCTTCTTTAAAAAGACTCACGTTTTTTATTTTTTTAAGTTTGAAGTTTCATACCTCACACATAGGATTGTACCAGAACTGTCGATAGTTGTCAATAGTTTACGTCGTCAATATATGACTATCGACAACTATTGACAGATTACGAAAGAACTGCTATACTCAGAGAGTGATTACACGTGAGTACAAAAAATAAAATTTGGCAACTATAAAGAGGAGAGACAATGACAATGACAAATAAACCCTATGAAGTCCGTTTGAGCGTTCCTGGCAGACCTGTTGAACGGATGGAAGTCTTCGCAGCGGACAATCTGGACGCTAAAGCAAAAGCCAGTAAAGCGTTCTATGGACATGTCTTCACAGGTCAATTCAAATACATGGCCGCTCGACTAAAGAAGGATAACTAGAGATATGTCAATGCGAAAACCTTTTAATGAGCGAGCTGGCTACATTGCTAGCCTCAAAAACTCGCTCACCAACATCCACAATGTTATCTATATTGCCAGTGAGCAAGGGATCGATGCAGACGGAAAATATATCACTGTTTGTGAGAAGCATGGGCAAATGGTAAGCAGCAAAAACCTGCCAAATGCACGCAAAAGTATGAAAGACGCTAGTCAGTGGTGTAGTAAATGCCAAGAGTTGGTTAGTGTAGAGGAGTAAACAATATGTCACTGATCTTACGCGACTATCAAGAGGAAGCCATAGCGCTTGTTATGACTTCCTGGCAAGGGCATGCAGAGCGTCTGGAAAAGCATCTGGCAGACGTGCGCTATGGTTTGACTACTGAGGTGTTTATCCCTGGCAGGGAGGTGTTAGTTCTCGCTACAGGAGCTGGCAAGACCGTGATATTTGTTCAGATTGCGAAGATGCTGGCAGAGCTGGGAATATTGACACTGGTATTAGCGCATCGGGATGAGTTGCTTAATCAAGCTGCTGAGAAATATCGAGAGGCTGATCCAACGGCTGTTGTGGGGAAAGTGGCTGGCAGTGTCAACGAGCTGGGTGGAACGGTGACCGTTGCCAGTGTTGCGACCGCTCGCAATCCGAAGCGATTAAAGCAACTTCAGACGTTCAATTTCGGTTTGATCGTTGTGGATGAAGGCCATCATCTGGCCGCCAATGGCTACCAGACCGTCTTAAAAGCGTTTCCGAACGCATTCGTGTTGATTGTGACAGCTACTCCGGATCGCCTGGATGGGAAGCCAATTATTGATAAGCCGGCGCTCTACACAAAAGGACTGATTGATCTGGTCCACGAAAAATACTTGTGCACGCCTCGGGCGATTGCGATTAAAACCGAGGTGAGTCTTGATGATATCAAAACGACCATGGGCGATTTTAACGAAAAAGAGCTGAGTGACGCGGTGGATACACCTGCTCGCAATAAACGGATTGTCGATGCATACGTTCAACATGCTGACGGCATGCCTAGCATTGCGTTCTGTGTGACCGTAGCGCATGCTCAGAGCTTAGCGTATACGTTCAATGATCATGGCATTCCAGCGGCTGTAGTGACCGGGGAAACGTCAGCAGATGACCGCAAGATCATGTATGCCCAACTGCGTTCAGGTGAAATTAAAATATTGGTCAGTATCCAAGTTTTGACCGAGGGCTTCGATGAGCCATGTGTACGATGCATCATTATGGCACGTCCAACGAAATCGCGTGCTCTTTATGTTCAGTGCGTGGGACGCGGTGCGCGACTCTTCCCTGGCAAGGATGATTTTATCGTGCTGGATATCACGGATAACTGTCTCAAGCATAGACTTATACCAAATGATTTCAATTTAGCAATGGGCACATTCCATAGGAAAGATGGAGAGACGATTGAAGAAGCAAACGAACGCGAGAAAGAGGAAGCAGAGAAAGAGAAACAAGTTCGCAGGCTTAAAGACAAGCGCAAAGAAGATCTAGTTGTCGACTTGCTTCAGAAGTTCGACTGGCAAAAAAGAGAGTCAGACGGCTCATATATATTGACGTTTGGCAAGGCAAAACATAAAATTGCGCTACGTCCAGAAGGGGACAAATGGAACCCATGGGACATTCCATCCTATAGCGTCTGGGCTTCTCTTGCCCCAGCTCACTCTATTCAAAAATGGAGTACGGTTAATTTGCCGCTCACTGAAGCGCTTCAGTATGCAGAAGCTCGCGTACTGAAGATACAGGAAAATCCTATCCAGGCGAAATTTATGGATGCAAACGCAAGCTGGCGAAACAAACCAGTCGATATGGAATCGGCACAAGTCGCAAAAGCTGTGCAGATGCGCATTGAAGTCGATCCGGGGATGACAAAAGGTCAACTATCGAATCTTATCGATGAAAAGATACGTCTGAGAGAAGAGAGAAAAACGAAGAAATCTAAGAAAGCTGAACGGATTGCGCAATAAGGAAATGCGACAATAAAAAGAAGCCTGGTCATTTCGCTGCCAGGCTCTTTTTATTGTTTAGGTTAAACCTTTTTGCCGTGCGATGAATGGATATAATTCTTTTAAAAGTGTATTTAAATCAGTCTCGCTATACAACCGTTCATTGCCATTTTGCTCAAACGTGATCTCTTTTCCGGTTTTTTCGGTGTATCGCTTCGTGGCGACGCGAAAAGTTGCCTCTGTCCGCTGGATATAGTCCGCCGCTTCAGCGACATTGTACCAGCGCTCTTCTTTCCCGGTTGCCGGATTTTTTGTTAGTCGTACCATTGTTAGCATAGTTCCTCATTTCTTTTGGTAGTTATTGATGACTGTCAATAACTATGGATACCTACCACAATGGCAGTATACACGAATACACAAGATTTTGTCTACTATTTTCCTAGCGATATCCCTGTATTGCTATCCCTGCCCGACATTTAGAGACATTGTGATCACAATAGCAAACATTGTTACACATCTGTGTCTTCGGTAACAGAATGAAGATGGGCATACCGGCGATCGGTCTGAAGACGACGTTGCGCGATTTCGCGCGCGATCTCTTCTCGACGACGTTTGTCATTCAAGAATGCAACATGATCTGAGAGGGTATAGCCAGGTGGGTCGCGATGGATCGTACACGGTGCGAAGATGTCCGCAATTTTGTCAACAGTCTGGGCAAATTGCGTGAGCGGATCAACAGAAGAAACAGCTTGTATTGTTTGCTCTACGTGTGCATCCATTGCCAGTTCCACCGCCTGGCGCGCGTCATAATGTTTTTCACAGCAGGGTGTGCCGCGATCTGTGTAGGAATGCAGCTCGTCATGGCAAAGAAAACAGGTGTCTATTTCTTCAACAGTCGTTTCAATGACAGGCACAGAAACTGTAGTCTGCTGGGCACGTGCTATTCCTTTTTCAATCCATCGCCTTACTGTTGCCGGATCTTCGATAAGCATTTCATTCGCATCTTTGACTTCCCGTGGAGAATGCCGGATACAATTTTTAATTGTTTGATACCACCAATTAGCCCCATCATTCCCTGCCTGGTCACCGTCAAACGCTTGCAGCACAAACGGCGCGTACTGCAATTTGGCCTGACATCTTAAAGAACGACTACTATTCGTACCATCGGTACTGGTCGCTATGATCAAATCACCCGCTTCCTGCTCAATCGAAATGGCATCTAAGAATGATTCCGTCATGATAATCGGCTTGTCTTGCGTGAATAATTGTTCATTCAAGAGACATTCTTTTGATCCCATGATCAGCCCGCGTTTCATATTTGCAAACACGTTTACAGAAGCAGAAGCAAGCGGGCGGTACATGCTCAATTTCCATGGCTTGTTATCCTCACCATAGTAAGGAAACAACAGACCATCAGGAACCCTGACACAGCCCTTTGCCCACTGATCGCTGGTCAACATATCCTCCGTAAGACCCCACCGCTCAAAAGTCGTCTCAATCCATTTTCCCTCGCGCAAGGGAACCACTCCTATCATTTTTGCGTGCATCGTATCCAGGGTGATGCCTCTGCCTATCAGATACTCACGATATTCTTTCCCCTTTGACGAGAAAAGATATTTTTGCGCTTGATAGATAAATTCTAGCGCCGATTGCTGCCATTCTTTACACGGCTTTGGACTGACTAGCAGTAAAGGTGAAGGTGTGCCGACATACGAAAAATCATCCGGCTCAAGGCCCAACTCTTCAAGTGCTTCTCTGAAATCCATATGTTCATACTCAATAAGAAACTGGATAGCATCACCCTGTTTCGCGCATCCTCTACACCAAAAATGTGGCTTCGACTTCTGGGAATGAGGCCAGACGTGGAATCTATCGCGTCCGCCACACCACGGACAGTTTCCGGCGTATTCGCCGCCGTCTGTGGTCGCAACACGTTTCAGGCGTGTAGGGGATCGCTGCTCAATAAGCGAAAGTAAATCTATTGTGGGGGTTGTCGTCATTTCTGTACATCCTTTCATCCTGTTATATAAAACATACACCTTCGCAGGCATCCATCATAGGACTATCACCTGTCTCTTTTACCTGAAAATCCACCATAGGCAGAGGCTTTAAACTTTTATGCAGTCTCACCTGATGAGATTGAAACAATTGCTCGTCAAGTGCTACCGCTTCGGCCCATTCGTCAGGTTCATTTTTGACTTCCAACCATTCAGGATCATTCATATGAGGACACATCTTACATCGTGACTTAATAGGCGTAGGCAAGCCATAGGCTTCTACGAGATGTATACATTCTGCTCTGGTCATCTTTACGTCATAACATAAGGGAAAATAGTTCTCACACCATTTCAAGCCAGAATGTTTTAAGCGCCCCAGCTCGTCAAGGCTAAACCCTATCCACATTTCCACCCCATCAGGGTTCCCTTGTGATCCGCCGATGAATCGGCGGATGACGGATGTTTTCCACTCAGAACTACAATATGTAGACAACTTTGAACCCTTGCCCTCCGGTCTCGCATCGAACGCAGGCATCAACATGCCACCTTTGAGGCTATATAAATCAACATTTGAAAGCGTATGAGATGCTACCTCAATCGTTAATCCAATTTCTGCCAGAAGTGGCGCGGTATACTTTTCGGTATACTCCCAAGTCGCTTTAAATTCCCTGCCTGTATCGGCTATCACTATTCGATCAGGTCGCCTTAATTTGCCTTGACGTACAAGAATAGCCATAGCTATTGTCTGGGTGCCACCTCCAAATGACCATATTATTTTCCGTTTCTTTTCTGTTTTCATTTCCGATTTCCCTTCTATCATAAAATCTCAGCTACACGCTCAATTAATAGCTTCATGGCAGGGGGAGTAACAGCGTTCCCTAGTTGCTTCACCTGTTCTCTGCGCGTTCCTGTCACAATATATTGATCAGGAAAAGCCATTGCTGCTTGTATCTCCTTTGGAACCAACATTCTAAAACCACAGTCTTCTACTTCCGGCATCTGGCAATCGCCGGTAACTAAGGCACAACGATCTAGCGTTGTCACGGTTGGCACTGGCTCGGTTATTGGTTGCATGGAACCGTTCTGGTAATAACTCATGAGCCAGACAGGAATGATCAGACTTTGATGATTGCCACCTGCAACGATAGTAGAAAACGGCGCATCAATAGATCGAGGGCGATACTCCGCAATATGATCCAAGATGAATGGCGGTATTACCAGGGCCAGATCATCGCGTCCAGTTTGTGTAGGAAGCGCAACCATAGCGACGGGCGCTATTCTGCCTGTAATATCATTGTGTGAGAGTTGCATTGCTAGGGCCAGCCCCTTGTCACCTATCTGCGCTGGAGCGGCAAACTTTTCCAGACCATACGCAATACGCTTTAAGGTTTTCTCTTTGAGTGTTTTTCTTCTGTCCCCTATTCGTTGTGCCGACAACGACCAATCAATAGCTGTGGCAGCGGGGTAATAGTAAGGTGTCACTTCACGAGCACAATCAGGACAACAATAAATATATTGCTGTCGGTATTTGCCATAGCGCTTTGTAGGGTTTTTCCAACACTGAACGCTCTCTACATCCTGCTTACATGTCACGCAATAGGCCAGAGGTGTGATTTTGAGATTGGGCTTACGCATGCCTCGTTTCCATGCCACAAAGTACATGCGATCCCGTGATTGCGGCGTCGGATGAGTATACATAGAGTTGAGATAGACAATCTCATAATCATATTCCAGGCTTTTCCAGGCCGATAGCCAGGATTGAAATGGACGCCAGAGATGAGCATCTACCACATTTTCCAGTATGACAAACTGGTAATCATGACACTCTGCCCAGTCCAGGGGCGTCCACATGGTACATCGACTTCTCTCGTCAGCTTCTACCTCCAGATCAGGACCATCCTCCCATAATGTATTTTGTCCTGCCATCTTACGTATACGCCCTTTCGCCAGCGTATGTGAAGTACATTCCGGCGAAGCCAAAAGACCATTTGTTCTGGGAAATCGGCGCGGATTCGCTTTGTGAAGGTCGGTTAGGGCATGAGTCACATTTGGATAATTGGTATTGTGCGTTTCAATCGCACGTTGCCAATGATTAATTGCTAGTCGCACCTCCGCACCTGCTTGCGTGGCACCTGTCGTTGATCCACCGGCACCGCAAAACATATCTGTTATTGTGAATGTTTCATTCCGCATGATCCTGTCATCCTTTCCTCTGGTCATCTACAACACTACTCTTCAAAACTTGCTTCAATCTCGACGGTCTCAACTTTCGGCACTGGCAGACTATACCTCACGGCCTTGCCAATGTTCTCAATCACAATGGTGTCGTCTCGCTGGAGCTGCTTCAACAGATCCATCAGCTTCTTGGCTGACTGATGTTTCAACTTCCATATCCGTTGTTGCATTTCCCGGACCGTTGGTTTTTTGCCTTCCGACTGGAATAGTTTTACTGTTTCAAGCAGTAGTTCGTCTACTTGAGTACCAGGCGTATACGTTGTATTGGATTGCCTATATAGCTCGTGCAAAGAGACTCTCCAGCGTTCACAGATTTCTTGAGCTTTTGCCCAGTGCCACAACTCTACACGATTATTGTTCTCCAGCGATGCTAGCAAAGCTGCTATCCTCATCGCTTTTGTCGCGAGACGGTCATAATTGCCTCTGAGATCTTTATACTCAAGTTGTGTATTTGCAATGGCCTTGATCGCACTTCTGTACTGTTTCCATGCTTCTTTGACGCCTACACCAAACGAAACAATCACTTCAGGCAATTCTTCAGCAACGGCTTTAAATTTTCCATCCACTGGCACGCTTTCACCTTTTTTATTGGCTTCATAGACTTGCTCAACTTCACAGCTCGGAATACCTAAACGTCGGTGCCAGGCAACGAGATTATTGATCAGTTCGCTCGGAATGTCCTCATCGACATCATCGAATGGACTATCTTCCCCTGTGCCCTCTGGGGGACAGATAACCGCGATACGAGACCAGAAGCCGTTTCCATACAGCTCGGCGTCTTTCTTTGCGAGAATGCGCACATTCGTCGGTGTCATGCATCCAATCAAGGACAAAAATGGTTTCTGGATAATCTCTTTTCCACGTGAAAGCGTGCCAGTGTCATAGATCGCTTTGCAATCATCCATTTCCAGGAGCAATGATTGAAATTCCGTATTCGGGCCACTCTCGCGCATCATGCTCTTCACAAATTGTCCAAACTCACCAGCAACTAGACCACGCTGGCCTGCAAACGCGAGACGCTGTTTCTCAAAATGCTGAGCAAAATCATTCATCTCTCCATAATTCTTGGGCACGGCTCCTGACATCTCATGGATGAGTGATTGTGGTGTCGATTTTACTGATTGGAGTATCCAGTCTAATTGTGCCGCTTCCATTACTTGCGCGAGGACATCCGTCGTTGTCGTCTTTTTAAATGTGCCAGGCTCTGCCATTAAAATCATCATGAGTGGAGTATAGAATCTCTTCCCTAACGGCACACGTACCCGCCTCAGAGACAAAATAGACAACATCGCCACAAAACACGATTCATGGAATTGATCATACCCTTCAGGTGACACCAGCCTACTATACGCCTCATACAATGCGCCTGTATGCCAGGCACGATCTGAAAATCCGACTGGAAAAAGCAGAGGTTCTGGCAACGCTGGAAACGTTTCATCCTGCTCTACTTGGGCAGGGGGTGTTGTAACGGGATGATGTGTAGATGGAAATGTAGAAATCATAGGATGCCTACTTTCCCGTTAAAAGCGCACATCTAACTTCAATCTCTATCGAGCTGGCCCCTGTGATCGACACATCCTTTTCCACGATCAGACGCACAACACGATTATCATTCCAGGCTTTTTCCGTGCCAGGCTGGGCAAGAAATTGAAAATGTTTGAAAAGTGCATCGACAATGATCTTATCTGGACCGTCGATGTCTTTTCTCCAGAGACTCTGAAGATGGAGATGAATGCTTACCTCCAACGGGACCCGTTCTTTTGCTTCTGAAATCGCCTGAAATTGCCGAGCATCAAATAGCTTAATATTCGTCTGGTCGCGAAAATGCCACAAGGCTTTTTCGAGAAAGCTTTTTGCTACATCGGTATGAATTATTGTCTGTTTGCCATTTTCGTCAGTCGCTGGCATATAACTTTGATTAATTCCGGGTGCAGTAATGGGCAATTCCACATGGAAAAAGGGCAAGAGGGGAGATGGACGTTGAAGTGGGGGCATCATAGGATACATAGGTGATAACATACGTTTATACTTTCTCACTAAACAACCACAATAGGAATGCATCCATACACAGCTATCTCTCTAGAGATGTCTCTCTAGAGTACCGGGTTCTTTTCATAAAAACCAGTAGCAATATTTCCGCATTTCTCAACCAGTGCACTCGATGCTCAATGCAGTTGGCAAGCCAGTTCATCGCATTCTTGACTGTGCGACTGGTTAAGATTTCTCAACAATCCATCACATATCGCTCAATCGTCACATGCTTAGTATAGCAATGTTGTCGCAATCTGTCAATAGCTTTCGATAGTTAGAGACACCTTTCTTATCATTTGAGGTTATCACATGCTTATCAATTGTGTATCGATCTGGTATACTTGAGTCGGTCTCGATAGAAGAAAGGAAATAACCAATGTTATTGAGTATTCCAAGCAAGCAGGGGAGTATACAGGTTTTAGAAGATGGAATCCGTGTACAAATGCCATTCACCAATAAGGTCGTCTGGCAAGTACCGCGTGAAAGTGTAACTGGCTTCACCACACAACCAGGCTCACCAGGAGTTGCTATCATCGTCACAATCCACACCACACAGGGGCTATTTCAAGCGGAAACCGTTACACCCAAAAACTTTCAAAAGCTCCAGGCGCTCTTTCCTGGTCTTCAGACCGTAGTCGCTGGGAAAGAATGGTATCACAATCCAGCTATTTCCAGCCATGTCGAAGTCTATACTGATCAGAAGAAAATGCAAAAAGAAGTAGAAGAAGCTGGCAAATTCGGATGGACACCGCAAGGGGCCGACGCCACGAACGGCAAATTTTCAGCCGGGAAAGCGCTGGCCGGGGGAATTGTTTTAGGACCTGTGGGACTCCTGGCAGGGGCTGTTGGCAACAAGGGAAAATATACCGTTACGTTTATAAGACAAGGGAAATAATCATGCCAAACTGGGAAGCGATCGAGAAAGATTACCATGCTGGGATGAGTCTGCGTGTTCTGGCCGCCAAGTACGGGATCTCGAAATCAACCATCCATAAACATTGCAATCCTGCCAAAGCACGCATAGTGGACATGGGGGGGACAGTCGATGGACAGTCGATGGACAGTGGACAGGCATCTACACTTCCATCTACGGATATCGTCGCACTGGCAAAACAACTTGTCAGTCAACTAGCACAAGTCGCCGATGTTCCACTTGACCTGAAAGAGCATAATCTTATCGCGAACGCTTTAAGCCAGTACAATAAAATCATGATCACTGCTCCAGTCAATCAGGAGCTGCCGAAAGGCATTGACTGGAGTATCTTTGAACAGTCGGAGCTAGACATTATTCAACCGATTTTTGCAACAGCAGAGGAACGTCATCGTGTGGAGCTGGGAGAAACAACAATTCCACAACTCAGAAAGCAGGTGTAGATGTGGAAGAGCAGGACATTATGAATGCCTACTACAGCAGGACAGCTATCGAAGTGTTTCGGTTTAGTCGATGGGAGAAAGCTATTCCGAAAGATGTGCATGTTGGCGTCAATGGGCTTGAAGCTGTAAACTTACAATTATTGAAAGAGGATGGATTTCCGTCTGCAATAACATTTTCTATAATAGCTGACGATTTCGCCTCAAAATTGAGGCAGAGAGTAGTAGACGCATCATGAAAAAATGGACAAAAGACTGGGAAATCCAGCGCAACTCTATCATTTTTTTGATCCTCATCCTGATCATGCTCTTTAGCTGTATCGCCACAGCCGTGATCTACTGGCCTAAGTCAAACGCACAACCAGACTATCTGATGACACCAACACCTAATGTCTATAGCACTGGACAACCCCAGAAGTAGATGCTATAGTGTAGAGGTCATTTCGCATTGTTTCCTTTCTATTGGTAGGGGACCTACAAAAAACCTGTGGCAGGCTCAAGAAATTACTAGTTACGTTTCTAGAAGCCCACAGGTTTTTTGTTGTCTTCTTTTACCCGGCAAGAAGTGGGGATGTGGTGTAGATGTTTCCGAGCAAGTGTAGATGTGTAGATGTGGTGTAGATGTGCCTCCATCTACACATTGAGACGGCATCACAGGCCAATCTATGAGCAAGTGTAGATGTGTAGATGCCATTCCTAACATATTCAAAAATAATTTGATTTTCCAGGCAAGGGGATAAGGTAAAAGTCATACCCTCTTGACAGCATAAGCTCAAAATACTAGTATGATATATAGACACTAGACACCCCCAGCTTATTTTTCCTTCCTCATTCTCTTCTTATTTTCAATACCCTGTAAGGGAAAATATTTTCTCCTACCCCCTTGCCAGGTACTTACTTTTTACAAGTGACTCTCTAGAACACTTGTCTTATTTTTAAGGTGGTATTTTTTGAAATACTAGGGAATGCATCTACACCATCTACACTTGCCATTTTATGGCACTCAAGCCGCTCCACAGGCGGCTTCTATGTGTAGATGTTTCTGCATCTACGGTTCATCTACACATCTACACTTGATGGCCTCTTTGCCGGGTATTTTGACAAGAATTGACAGGGTTGGACGGATGTTGTATAGTCTAGACATAGAGACAAGTAACCAGAGAAAAGGGGGCATCAATGAGCGAATACGTCACACGTGATGAAGCTGCGGAACTCTTGGAAGTGTCAGTCCGCTCGGTTGAGCGATACGTGGAGCAAGGCAGACTGACAAAATATAAGCGCGGACGCTATTGGGTCCGGCTGAGTCGTAAAGAAGTGCAGGCGCTGAAAACAGAGATGACCGAAGTTGTCGCTGTAGCGAAATAGCTTTTCTGGGGTCTGGCAAACACGCGCGAACGTGCCTGCCAGGGCGTCCTGAAGATGAGTTCAGAACGGTACAAGTGTACCATATGAAAGGACAATCGAGATGTTTTTTGAGAAATTGAGAGTGCCACAGCGGCAAAAGAAGAAACACACAACTGCGTATTATGCGGCCATGTGCTTTACGTGCGTGATTGAATTCGCGCTCGGAACAAACGCCGCGTTTTTAATGTACCAAAACTTCAAGGTGACGATTTATAGTATGCTGAGCATCGAATTGTGGGCGTCGATCCTTACGATCATTCTTGCGTTTGCATTTGGGTTTGGAGTCTTTCTCGGTGGATTATGGACCTTCGCAGGGTTCATTGATAACATAGAAGATGCGAAAGCGTACCGGAAAGAATATAAATCCGGCCATTGGCCGCAAGGACTGATCTGGGCAGGTTTGGTGTTAGTGGTCGGTCTCGATTTTACCACCTTATTGTTTCGCGTTGCCTACTTCAGCGAAAAAGGTGCTACATCACTCTTCGCTTTTTTTTGTGTACTCATTGTATTGCCGCCCGTCTTAGGTCCCCTGATCCACGTCCTGGAGCATACGCCACGTGTGCGCCGTGAGGCACGTATCAGAAACTTTGCCGAGCAGCTCGACATTGACGAGCAGGAACGCGCGATTCGTAGTATGGACCCTGATCTTCGTGCGCAAGTGTTAAGTGCCGATTCTACCGTGGTGGCAGATGCGTGGAAACAATACTATGCACGCATCGAACAAGAGCGGAATGCAAACTATGAATACGAACAGAAGCAAATAGCTGAGCGATCTGCAGGCGATGCTCGGAAAAATCAAGGCTTTGCAAAAGACGACCGCCCTTTACCGTAGGTTTCTTGCGGCCAAAGCAGGAACGCGAGAAACCTCCCCACCAGGCAGAACAACCCACTGCCTGGTCACAACCAGAACCTGCACAACAAACATTCACGCCTCGTATACGTCCCATTAATATCACGGTTAATCATCCAATCGTAGAACGTCCCTATGCTGATGGCTATCCGGCTCAGCCAGCTCCTGACAGACATACTGGCCCTATTATTATTCCGGTCCCTATTCCTGCCAGGCCAGAACCTGACATACACGTTCATGTAGCGCCACACCCCCCTGCCCAGCAGCAGGTGCAACAGCCGGAAAGGATTATTCATGAGTACTCACCCAGAACGATATCACGGCCTGAAAAAGTCAGAACTGACCCTGAGCCAAAAGCGCGACATGACCCGCCAACGGCTGAGCCGATACGCGTTACGCCAGTGGCTCAAGTACCAGGGACCGGAAGACCGGAAATCTTATCTCACCCGGATAAAGAAATTTTTAATGTTCCCGTTAAAGAAAAAATTAACGAGCCGTTAAAATTTTCACCGCCTGAACCTGTTTCACAGGCCGAACCGCGTAAAAAGCTTCAACACAAAAAACGTGAACGTGGGCGGCAACGAAAATATCATCAAACGATAGCACTTTTGGAGGATTATCATGACGGAGACACAGGCCAGTTCGATAAGCTTGATCCCCAGATGCAACGATACTATAGAAGAGAATACAGCGACTACTTCGGACGAGACAGTAAACGAAGTGCAGAGCAGCGACTCAGCAATCGAACAAAAGCTGCTAGAACCAAACGAGAATCCGAACGTCGACGCATCGCAGAAATTTCCCGGCACTATATCAACACAGCCGTATAAAGAGTTTGTGACGAGCGACTTGAAGCTCTGGACGTTTATCCACGATGACATTGATCACACTGCCAGGCACTCCCCTACCGACGTGTGGATAGCGTACTTTTCTCAATATGCGGACCTGGACCCTGAAGCGGACTGGACCGATATGGAAGATCGTGCCGACTTTCTCATGCAGCTCTGGGAGTTCTGCGCAGCGGAAAAGATAACGTTTCCATTAATCGAAAAGCTTAACGCTGCGTAATGTTTTGAAGAAGGAAAAATTTATCTGGCAGGCAAAGAAATATTTAACGTGTAAGCTCGATTCGTTAATTTTTTCATTATACCAGCACTAAATTTTTTCGTCACTCTTCCTCATCGGGTGAATAACCTTTTTTAATCAATTCCATTTCAGCTTCGTACACATTGTCGTCTACATCTTCGATCAGATCAGCCGTCTGGACACCGAGCGCATAGGCCATTCGGCTGATCGTCGTTAACGTGACTTCAGCATAGGGATTTTTCCATACTTTATTGATGACATTGTAGGTGAGTTCAGATTTATTGCGGAGCTTTGTTCTGCTCATTCCTTTTTTCTTTGCATATTCTCTCACCAGTAGGCGTGCTCTCATCGTCTCATCTCTCACTACGTAGTGATGTCAGCATACTCCTCTATCCACTATTGACAACAGTCGTCAGATAGTGACATCATGAGAGAGATACTACTATACAGGTATCTCTAGAGAGAGAGTTATGTAGAGACAGCAATGAGAGGATAGCAGCAAGATGACAGATCGTTTATACTGTAGAGAAGGTGACACGTTTGCACTTTTTGACTTTGAGGAAAGAAGAATACATATTGAGGCAGAGGATCCACATCCAGGTGGTATCCATCCGGAATTGCCGCCATTTTATGTGAATGTTGAAACGTTCTGGGCTGTGGTGGGCAGGATTAAAGAACTTGATTTTTTGAATGAAGTGCGTGCTGAAAAGAAAAGTTGGGAGATACCATGAAACCTGTACGCGTCAAAAAAAGATTTTTCGTAGTGCGTTTCTTACGTCGTTGGTTGTACCGTCTGATCAAAGAAGAAGAATTGGTGTCTGTCAGTAACTGGCAGCGTCATGTCACTCCCTGTGTCTATTGCCAGCGTCCCATTCCAGTTGATAGCCTCTTCTGTGCTCATTGCGGTTTTGCCTTGGCAACACGAAAGCCACAAGATACCACAGGCCACAGACTCCCTACCCCTCCAGTGGTGCCTGTTACGTTGACAGGCCAGATAGAAGCTATGGTAAATCCACGCGAAAAACATGCACGCTTGAACGCGTATAATCGATTGAAAGGACAGCAAGAGGTATGAGCTTGTTTTCAACGTCTGACGGCGAAAAGATCAAAGTAGGAAATCTCGACGTAGATGTCAGTGATCTCTTCATGGTTAACATTTCCTATGCTACTTACACAGAGTATGGTTATCCGCCAGCTCCTACCAACACGATTGATTCCACTGCTATTGTGATCGATCCTGAAACGTTAGCCTTGCCAGCTCCTGCTGAGCAAGTGAGAAAGAAGAGTCAGGTCAATGAACGATCAAGAACTCTTCCGAAAAGCTGAAGAGGCGTGCCGGAACTATCACACGTTCTATGGCAGGTATCCCGAAAAGGTCGGAATAGAATACTCCCGTTTTAAAACGTTTGGGCGCACCTCCATTTGTTTCCCTGTGATACCCTTGCTTCCTGTCAGTTTTGGTATGCTGGCCGCACCTGAGAGCATAGGGATCTCCATGGTGTATGTTCCATTTGAAGGTGTGGTAGGGCAAAACATACAGGCGGATGAAGTGTATTTTGCGCTGCCGGCGCATGTCCACATGCCGAATAGAGTCATGGCAAGTGCATTCCTGACAGAGCAACTAGAGCAAAAGAAAACGAGGATGAAGGGATATTCTATCATTGACCTACCGAGATAAACCGTACGCGTATGCGTCTAAATGGCTGTATGTTGCGTTGATTAACGCACTGTTGAAAAGGAGAAAGTGATGTATATTCCTCCGATAATTCGCCCCATTGGAGCAGGGCAAGAAGTAGTTGCGCCGGATGATTTGCCCAAGACACGATCTACAGATGCTCTTTCTGAAGAAGAGGCGATGCTCAATGAACAGATACGCGCATTGCAAGACAGGCTGGGAGAATTGCTGGGCAGTCCACCGCGCAAAGAATTATTGCAGACGCAAGATCAAATAGAGTTAGATCAAGCCAATATGGAAGATGCTCTAGCACGCGCTACAGCCTTGTTAGCCGCTACACATCAGCATGAGTTCACCTACGCACTCAATAACAACCACACTGCACTACGTGGCTGTGCGTGTGGTTTAGCGTTCGTTGGACTCATGGCAGGACCGTCAACGTCTCAATTGGTCTGGCATCAGATCCATGAGGACAATGAGCAGTGAGCCATTATGATACTATCATAAGGTAACGAGGTAAAAGAGGATGGAATCAATCAACTGGAAAACATTGACATCTGAGCAAAGAAATCAGATCGTTGCTGAGAAAGTGCTGGACTGGAAGCAACAAGAATGTGAAGGTGAAATAGGTTGTTCTCCTATTTCACCTGATGGTTGGTTTTGCCAGCGGTGCGGGCAGAGTGGCTATTGGGGCGATGATACTACGCATCAGGAAATTGTCAAAGGATACAGCACGGACATTGGCGCGGCCTGGCTCATTGTAGAGAAGTTCCGAAGAACGCATAATGTACTGATAGGCGCTGACCCGAATCAATACGACGTGGCAATTTATGGTCGTCATGGTCAAAGTATTGAGTCAGGCGCAACAAAAGCTAGCACTGCTGCCGAAGCGATTTGCCTAGCGGCCTTGCGCGCCGTTGGGTGTGAGGTAGAAGTATGATGAGTACAGAACCTTTAGCATTGTGGGAGCATCGACTGATACAGTTTATGAAAACGCTGGAAAATACAGGCATGGATTCCAATACGATCATTGCACGTGGGTATGAGTTCGCACTGGAATGCGCGCATACGGCTGAACGATCACGATCAGAAGTTGTCCAAATGGAACATGCCGCCGCGCTTCTTGCTCGGGTTTCTGGCAGCATTAAACGATAAAAAAATCCGCATTGGCTACATTTGTGGCTACATCCTCCCTCGTCAGCAAAGACGATGAGCGTGCTTCTTTCATTTCAGGACATGAGGGCTAATCGATTACGATTATTTCCTTGAAGAACAACGATTATTTTCCAGGTTTCCGTCTATTACCAGAAAAATTTGCGGTCCTTTCCCTTTTCAGGAGAACAGGGAAAGAAACAAATTGGCTCCTTCCAAGACCAGCCAATGGCACTGTCCTTTTACGATTGGATGCGTTACAATTATTAGACAGGGGCAGATAATGAGCAGATAAGGAAGATGCATATGCGCTACAACGGCTCGGACAAACAACCAGTACCCGTCTTTACGACATCCATTTCCTCTTTCATCCAACTTGAGCGCAACACCGGCGTCCCTCTCTATCAGCAAATCTGCCAGGCATTGCGCGAGGCGATTCTCTCCGGTGCTCTGCCCGAAGGGATACGCCTGCCAACTGAACGCGCATTGGCCCTCGAACTGGGCATCAACCGCACCACCGTCATGAATGCCTACCACGAACTGGCAAGCGAAGGTCTGATCGAAGGACACGTCGGACGCGGCACTCTGGTCAAACGCAGCTACCTCAACCAGGACCACGCCGCGCTGGAAGAGGATACGCCCTCCTGGCTGCTTGGACTTGCGGAGGGCGAAGATGCCATCCTTGGACCCGATGCACGTGTATTAAGCGAAATGTCTTCCCTGGCTGAGCGTAAAGAGATCATCTCATTAGCCACCAGCATGCCTGCAACCGATCTCTTGCCCGCCGCACTACTACAATCGCTCTTTAACGATGGCTTGCTGCAAGCACGACAAAGCGCCCTTGGGTATTGTCCTGTGGAGGGACTACAGAGCCTGCGGCGTGAGATTGCCGCCCGCATGCGCAAACACGGTGTTGCCGTTGAGACACGCAATATTTTGATCCTCTCCGGTGCCACACAAGGAATTGGCCTGATCGGTCGCTTTATGCTCAATCCAGGCGATGAAGTCGTGGTCGAGGTGCCTACCTATCTGGGAGCGGTCCAGACCTTTCGCGCTCTAGGGGCCAGAGTAATCGGCGTTCCAACGGATAATGATGGGTTACGCGTCGATCTGCTCGAAGCGATTCTGGCACGGCGGCGACCGCGCTTCATCTACACGCTGCCCACATTCCAGAATCCAACCGGCTTTGTGATGTCGCCTGAGCGCAGACGCCGCTTACTGTTGCTGGCGAGACGTTATCAGATCCCCATTCTTGAGGATGATCCTTATCGCGAAATCTACTTCGAGGGCGCGGAACCCTTACCACTCAAAGCACTTGATACGCATGGATATGTCCTGTATCTGAGCACCTTCTCCAAAACGCTGGCACCAGGCTTGCGCGTAGCATGGCTGGCAGCTCCCGATCCCATGATCGAGCGCCTCTCGCTGCATAAGCAGATCTTTGACCTGAACACTAATGCGCTCGGTCAATGGGCAGTCGCAGAGTTGTTACAGCGTGACCTGTTGGATGATCACCTCGCCCTGTTGCGCGACCGTTATCGTCATAAGCGCGACGTAATGATCCAGGCAATCGCCAAGCACTGGCCCGCCAATGTGCGTATCAGCCATCCAAAGGGAGGTTTTCATCTCTGGTGTCGCCTGCCGGGAGACATGCGCGCGCGGCAGCTCCTACGCGAAGCAGCTCAAGAAGGCGTTGCCTTTGTCATCGGAGAACCATTTCATGTTGACGGAGGCGGCCAGCAGCATATACGCCTGAGCTTTGCCTCCGCCGAAGAGGAGCAGATCGAAGAAGGCATCAGGCGCATCGGCCAAATTATGCGCCGCATCCAGGCCAGACACACCACCCACAACGAACAGGACACCTTGATCGAACGCCTCCCCATGATATAAACCTGTATATAATACCGTAGGGGCCACGTTTACGACGCCCACGTTTACGACGCCCACGTTTACGACGCCCGCGTTTACGACGCCCACACAACGGAACATAGAGGAAAAAAGCCAGGCATGCCTTCACAAGATCAAGAAACCGATTGGGAGATTACCGACGAGGGATTGTATATTGCGACGCGCGGATTTCTCGTGCGCAGAGGTTACTGTTGCGCGAACCGCTGCCGCAACTGCCCCTACATCAACTGGCAGCAACAAGCGACCTGGCAACCAGCACCAGCCGAGTGCATAAAGAGCGTACACGTTGCACCTAAAGTCATAGCAGGAGCCTGCGCGCTGTTATATATACATGAAGAACAAATCAAGCAGGCAACGCCAACACAACAGGAATATCACAAGGCAATGGTTGAACATTATTGTTTGTTATTGGAACGCTGGGAAAAATAATCAAGGACATCAAAAGTCCATAGACGCGCGTAAAACGGTAGGGACGCAATAAATTGGGTCCCTACCGTTTTACTAATTTGCGCCTGGGTACCAGACAAAGCTCACGCCAGCCATGGGGTACGTAAAATTCACATACGTTGTGATCCCCCAGTTGCCAGCCCAGTTCCAATTACTGGCACTCACGACACCGGCACTGGGAATACTCTCTACAACTGCAACGTGTCCATACCCACCAGCACCTTCAACATAGGGTTGCAGCACAATTATCGAATGAACATGTGGAGTCGAAGATACGACCCAGCCGGCATCAGCGGCACCTACAGCCCACTCATCCGCATTACCCAGCCATGCAACCTGGTGACCAGTTAAGGCAGCGTAACGCATATTGGCCCAATAGGTACACTGACCATAGAAGAAGCGGTCAAGTCCGGTAGTGCCAACACCAACAGCGCCACCAGTATTGCCAGTGCCACTACTCATGTTAGGTGGCGCGGTCGGCACACCAGCATAGATCTGTGATCCGGCGTCAAATCCGTCTGTAGTAACGGCAGTAGCCGTCGCGGCCTGCTGGATAATCAGGGGTGCGTTATCACCTTTTACACCGGTAATATTCACCTGACCATTATTGGCTCCAATCATAGACTTCAATAAGCTGCTCTGACCATTTTTTCCGACCGGGATAACCGCAAATAGGGCACTCAAGACGACAAGTGCCAGCACAATCGTCGCAAATACATGCATGACGGGCCTGCGACGACTTACAGGTGGGCGCAGACTGGTACTTTTTCGACCTGTTCCGCGAATAACTACCGGGTGTCGCAACGTCGTCGTATTTTGTTGTAAGGGAACAATCGAGAAGGCATCGGTCTGTACTTCGGTCAACGCGCGCGTGTTTACAGGTGCGGCAGCGCGCAACGCTTCTGTGTGGGAGGTAGAAACAATCCCAGAATCCAGCGCAGGTGAATCTGGGGTCAGGGGATCACGCGCCAGAGCAGAATAATTGGGAAACGCCAATTGTTCAACGGGTACTTTTTGTACTCCAGTATCTGGAAACGACATTTGAGGTATACTACGATGCTGTTCGGTCGTACTATTCTGTTGGTGGTCTAGAGACGACATACTATTTCCTTTAATCGTTAAATCATTTAAACGTTTTAAACTTGCATTACGAGGACGCTGCTTCCACAGCCAGCCCTTCTCTGTCCGGCCTTACTTACCCAATGTACCCAGTGTAAGCAGAGAGGTCAACAAATCAAGCGCACCCATAGGACTATAGGACTACAACAGTTTTGCCTCCTCCACCGCACCTGACCTGTATAAACCCTCTATTTTTTTAAACTCAACACGATGACAAATTCGTGAATCTCCATCCTCCCAGAGTAATACCCCACGCAATTGCAGATTCAAAATGTGTTATTCTGGTACAATGAAACGTATATCGTTATAATGGTATATGGCATCATCCTGTTTCTTGTGGATACAGAAGAGAAGATCTCCCAACTGAAAATCAATAAACAGATGCACCATCCATTATGTTAATATGGAGAAGAGAATTAGAGGAAACTTACGGATGTTGAATACTGGCATAAAAGATGATCATACAACGGTCAAATCAAGAAACATCAGCATACAAAAGCGCCGATTAGCGTACTTTTCGCGCTACATTCTCCCGGTACTGCTTGCACTTGTTTTGCTGGTCGGTTGCGGTCCAACGATCGGGGCAAGTGCTCAACCAGGAGCCACCGCAACACCAAAAGCAACGGCAACACCCTCGCCTACCGCTACCCCTGTGAACCTGGCGACCAGCGTGTGCCCTGACGGTTTACAAGTTACACCGACCTGCTACACACCGCAGGTATTTCGCGCCGCATATGGAGTGGATAAACTTATCCAGCAAGGCTTCACCGGCAAGGGGCAGACCATAATCGACATCGTCTCGTTTGGTAGCCCAACGTTACAACAGGATATGGACGTTTATGACAAACAATTTGACCTGCCACCAGTCAATCTGGAGATCATCGCGCCGCTGACAAATGTAAAGCCTTACGACCCCCATGGCGATCGTCCTGGCTGGGCGGGCGAAACAACACTGGATGTAGAGGTCATTCATGCCATTGCGCCGGATGCCAAAATTGTGGTCCTGGTCAGCCCGGTTGCCGAAACGGAGGGAACGATCGGCTTACCCGAATTTCTTGAATTGGAGCAGTACGTTATTGATCACAAGCTTGGCAATATCGTCTCACAGAGCTGGGCGGCATCTGAGCTGACATTAGAAGATACGGCGGGACAAAAAAAGCTTCAGCAGTGGAAAAACTTTTACCAGAAAACCGCCACGCAAGAAGGCATGACCTATCTTTCCTCCTCAGGCGACAATGGAGCAACGGATTATAAAGATATTAATGGCAAGATAATCGCCTCAGTTCCGACCACCGGCTTCCCCACTGACTCACCATGGGTCACCAGCGTGGGAGGCACAACGCTGATCCGTACCGGCTCAACCTTCAGTGAGCAGGCATGGGACAATAGCGGCGGTGGCTTCAGTCGCTTCTATAAGACGCCCGACTATCAACAGACGCTGCCTGCCACCGACCAACAACAATTGCAGGGACGGCGCGGCGTTCCCGACGTGGCCGGAGCTGCCAATCCAAGTACAGGACTGGTCATTTATCAGGCAGGACAGTGGCAAATGGTAGGGGGAACGAGTGCCGCCGCGCCTCTATGGGCTGGGATTGTGGCTCTGGCTAATCAGATGGCAGGCCATCCACTCGGTTTCATCAATCCTGCGCTCTACAAACTGGGTGAATCAAGCACCTATGCACGCGATTTCCGGGATATTACGGTAGGGAATAATACCAATACGGCAGCAAACGTGCGGGGATATCCTGCCGTAACCGGGTGGGATCCCGTGACGGGCTGGGGAGCGCCGCTGGCCGACAATCTAGTGCCGGATCTGATTGCAGCGATGAAATAACGCAGCATCCGGGTGAATGGCGTAGAGGCGCACGCCTCTACGCCGATCGCGAACGATTTTGTATCAACGCATGGTAGGAGGCATCGCCCCTACGCCATTCACCCCACAAGGATAGAGACCCTCATAATATCCTATGAAACCTTTTCCTCTTTTTCCGTGTTACATTGGACATAGGAGAAAAAAGTTACAGCGGGGAGGGTCATGGATCAGCACAGGAAAGAGCCTATATACCTGACAGCCGAACAGGTAGATGCCTACTACGAACAACTGGTCGCACAGTACTGGCACCAGTTACGCTCCTTTATCCTGCGCCGTACCAGAAACCAGCAAGACGCAGAAGATATTGTACAGGAGGCATTTATGCATGCCTATTATGCTCTGGAACGTTACCCATTACAGCAGATACGCACATTACAGGCCCGACCATGGCTCTACAAAATTACCTGGAACGGGTATCGTAACTATATGAGTCGTACAAAATCTGCGCTGGAGGTCTCGCTCGACACACCCGAAAATGACTTACTCCTTGAACTGGATGATGCATGCGAAGAGCGGCCTGAAGCCGTATTTGAGCGGGGAGAACGGCGACGCGAGTTAGAGACGCTGGTTGGTGAGCTACCAGAAAACTATCGCGAGGTCATCAATCTCTACTATTTTGATGATCTGAGCCAGCAAGAGATTGCAGATCTGCTCAATCGACCCGTGGGCACCATCAAAACGCATGTCTATCGCGGTATACGCATGCTCAGGAAAGCACTGCTGCTGAAAGAAGGGGAGAGCATCAAATAATGGACTACAACAAGAACGAACGTCGCTTGACCCGCCAGACGCATCAGCAGGCCGCACAGGTATGGAGCACTGAATTTGTCGATAATGTAGAACTGGCCGCTTCTGACCCACCAGCATTAGCAGCTATGGGTCTGGGACAGGCAGCAACCTATCTTGAGGCACATCCAGAATATCTCAACGCATCCCTCAAGCACAGCGATTGGACAATACGCACGGCTGCAATACAGGTACTGGGGAAACAGGGCAAACCCATTGAACCCTTGCTCAATGCCCTGCACGACGAAAATACATCCGTACGCGCAACGGCCACACGCGCTTTAGGAATGCAAGGGAACCAAACACCTGTGGAGCCACTGCTTGAAGCGCTGAAAGACCCTGAGTGGCGCGTACGTACGGCAGCGACAATGGCGTTGGGCAAATTGAAAAACAAAACTCCAGTAGAGCCACTGCTCCCCGTGTTGCATGATGAAAATGCATCAGTACGCGCAGCAGCGGTATGGGCACTTGGCACATTGGGCGAACGCGCACCAATAGAACCGTTAGTGATTGCCCTGCAAGATAAAGCATGGGCAGTAAGGGAGGCAGCAGTTATGGCACTTCAAGAACAAGGTGATAGAGCACCGATTGGTCACTTATTAGCCGCACGTTGGGATGAAGATAGCTCCGTACGCACCGCAGCAGACAATGCGCTTGAGCAACGCTTTGATGAACAGCAAGGCGAGAAAATGGTGCCCGCAGGGACGAACTGGTTCTTATCACCCTGGCTACGACTGGCGTTAGGAGTCTTATCAGTCTGCTCATTAATACCGCTTACAGGTCTATCAATAAACAATGCCTATATGGGTCGCTCGGGACTCGTAAGCCAGTTTGTCGCAACCTTCATAACCTGCCTGGGCATTGCATTGATCAACATTCTTTATCAACGCAAATCTGGCGGCATATCATCCCTCCACAAGCGAACTCATCCGCAAAGCGCACCTACGCCCCTGCAAAACGCTATACTGGCAGGCGCTTCCGTCTTGACGTTAACACAGATTGCCTACACTCTTCTTATGCAAAATGATTTTGCATATGATCCTAGTATGACAACCAGCACGATTCACTTTATTCTATTCTTCCGACTGATAACGTTAGGTATTATGGCAACTACAGTAATTGTAATTAATAAGGTGTTTTTTGTAAAACATTGAAAGGATTAATACTATGTTTAACCGCTTACAAGCAATACGCGCAGCAATCTTTGGTATCTCCTTCGATTTCCTTTGTTTGTTTGCAGGTCTGCTCATAGGCATCATAGCTCACCATTACACTTCTTATGCAGGTATGTTAATTGTTCTTAGCTGTATAGGTCTGGCACTACTTACTCTCAGTGCAACATGGGCTACCCTGAAACCGTATGTTATCTACGGTGGTCTGCACAGTAGTGCCTGGTTTGTAGCGGTGGCCCTGGGGGTTGGCTTTAGTAGTCTTCTTCCTCTTGCAATTGGCCTCTTTGTTTCAATACTCCTGTTTGTCAAGCTTGATCAGATTATGCTTTTTCTGCACAATCTCAATCGTCCCAGGATCATCTTTAAGAATACAATGCCAAAACAGCCGCATTATGAACCAGGGGCCTCATCAGATGCTGCGGCCTATTATCAGGAGGGCTATCAACCACAAAAATCTTATCAAGAAAGCGAACCAACGTTTCTCTCTCCTCAATCCTCTGATTTTCAGGACAGAGCACAGCTACAATATCCAGAAATGTGCCAATAACAATCTAGAGCGAAAAACATACTATATGCAAATTCGCGAATATTATCGTTAGTGCATCTTCTTTCGGTTTACAAAATTTTGATAGTATGCTACAATGTAAACTGAAGGAGGTGCACTTATGAGCATAGGAGAACGCATTAAAAGTGCCCGCATTATGGTCGGGATAAGCCAGCGTGAGCTAGCAGATAAAGCCGATGTGAGTGCAATGGCAATCTCTAAGTACGAAAGGGACATGGATACACCAGGTTCCTCTGTACTACTACGTCTGGCTGATGCTCTAAAAGTTAAAGTCGAGTACTTCTTTCGGCCCACTACGGTAACGCTTTCTACTCCCACCTATCGAAAGCGGGCATCTCTCCCCGCGCTTGCAGATGCAAGTATCCTTGAGCATATCCAGGAATGGCTCGAACGGTACCTGGATGTAGAAAACCTATTGGATAGAGCATCCGTATTCGCATTACCTACACCTCAATGCATAGAAATGATGGAAGAGATAGAAAACGCGGCCCTTGCTCTACGCAAACACTGGTGCCTGGGCCTTGATCCCATTAAAAATCTGATGGAGGTTTGCGAGGATCATGGTATTAAAATCGGGTTGGTCGATGGACACTCAGGTTTTGATGCCCTTACACTCCTGGCAAATGACAACATTCCCGTGATTGCATTGCGTCGCGACATGCCTGGCGACCGTCAACACTTCTGTCTCGCTCATGAATTGGGCCATCTCATTTTACAGCCAGCAGGCCATATTGACGCCGAAAAGGCTGCCCATCGCTTTGCAGGAGCCTTCCTTGCGCCACGATCCGCTGTTGAATTGGAACTAGGTACAAAACGTCAGACCATTGGACTCAACGAATTGCATCTTCTCAAATACAAATATGGTTTAAGCATGCAGGCATGGATATATCGTGCAAAAGACCTGGGTGTTCTCTCTGATACTCATGCAATTCAGGTGTTTAAGCGCTTTCGTCAGCAAGGTTGGTATCGTGAAGAACCAGGAAAACCACTACCCCCGGAGAAACCTCAAAGACTTGAGCGCCTTGTCATGCACGCATTATGCGAAGGTATCATCTCTCAGGCACGTGCTGCTGAACTGCTGAATGTGCCGATCGATCAATTTTTAGGAGGAGAAGTAGAGCGGTATGGATGAATGCAATTATCGCCTCAATAGTTGGCTAGACACATGCAAATAAATTTATCTTAACCCTCCTCACACATTTATACACCTGAACAGAACACCCACGCACAATTCCCATTGCTCTTCCACTCCACTTGAGTTTATACCTCGGTATATTATGGAAAGGGGAGATTATTTCTTCCTTTTGTACCCTCTTAGTCTTGTATCGAGAGAAGCTGAGTGGGGTCTCCATGCTTGCGGAGGAACCTGGGTAGGGGCGTCACCTTGAAATAACGGATACGGGCATTGGCATTCGACCAGAAGAACTGGATCGACTCTTCGTCGAGTTCCAGCAACTCGATGCCAGTATTTCAAAGAAATATCAGGGAACGGGACTCGGCCTTGTTCTTACCAAACGCCTTGTCGAAGCACAGGGAGGCTCTGTCGGCGTGCATAGCCTGCCAGGCACAGGTAGTACCTTCTTCGCTATTCTGCCTCGCGTAAGTCAGGTACGCATAGAGGAACGCAATGACGAGATTCCTATGTCCAAAAAGCCTCTTGCTGGTAATCCCTCTATTCTCATTATTGATGATGACACCCACGATCGCGAGCAACTGGCACAGATTTGTATCAATGCTGGCTATACCGTGGAGATGGCAAGGACAGGTCGCGAAGCCACAGACAAATATCAACAACGGACGTTTGATCTCATCACCCTCGACTTGATCCTACCCGATATCGATGGTTGGGATATCCTGCGCTCCATCCGCGCAGAGGAACATAACCGCAACACCCCGATCATCGTGATTACAGTCGTGAAAGAAAAAGGCATCGGAGTAGGCTTTGCTATCCAGGAGGTTTTAGCTAAACCAATCCAAACCATTGAAGTACAAGCAGCATTAAACACACTTCTTGCTCAGCTCAATTCTCCCCATGGGAGTAACCTTGTCAACACAAAAGAAGAAGCGCAGAAATAAATAGAGTTCTGTCGTGTAACGAGATAAAGACAGATCATCCTGGCTATATATCATCCTGGCTATATAGAGAGGAAAAACAGAAAAGAAAGGAGCGGACCATGAGTGGTGAAACAATCCTTGTTATCGAGGATAATGTTTCTAATCTGAAACTGGTCAGGGCTCTCCTCCTCAGCGCGAACTATGAGGTCCACACGGCTGAGGATGCAGAAGAGGCACAAATAAAGCTGATAACCATCCATCCACAGTTGATCTTAATGGACATTCAACTGCCCAGTATGGATGGATTAGCACTCACACGCCTGCTAAAAGCAAATCCCACCACACGCAGTATTTTGATCGTTGCACTTACTGCCTATGCCATGAAAGGCGACCAGCAGAAAGCTCTTGACGCCGGCTGCGACGCATATATCGCCAAACCGATAGAACGTATCCCTTTCCTGAGCAACATCAGACGCTACCTGGACGCTATTCCCGCAAAATAACGCACAACTGTTTTAGGAAAAATAGGGCATGTGCGGAGTGCGAAGTGGACGGGCTTATTCCACTCCGTTTCTCCACCAGCAATGTGACGGCGCAACCTTATACCAAACCCTTGCTTACACACAATTCCGCATTCAAAACGGAGCCACCTGCCGCGCCACGAATCGTATTGTGCCCCAGCATCACAAATTTATACGTCAGGATAGGGCAACGCCGCAAACGCCCAATTGTCACCGTCATGCCATTACCTGCATCACGATCCTTCAATGTCTGAGGACGATCCTTCTCGGTACGATACACCAACGCACGCTCAGGAGCACTCGGCAACTTGAGCTGCTGCGACTCAGGCACATAGTTTTTCCACGCCGCAATCACCTCTTCCGGACTGGCATCACGCTCCAACTCGATACTGGCACACTCAAGATGCCCCTCACGCGTGGCAACACGGTTACAATGCGCACTCACAACCAACGGAGCATCCGTAAAACCATGCCCCTCCTGCCAGCTACCAAGCATCTTGAGCGTCTCTATCTCCAACTTCTCTTCCTCACCACCAATATAAGGAATGACGTTGTCGAGAATGTCGTATGAAGGCAGACCTGGATAGCCCGCCCCAGAAATCGCCTGCATGGTTGTCACCAGGATTTTACGTAAGCCGAACGCCTGCTGCAAGGGTTTCAGCGCCATCACCAACGGCGTCGCACAACAATTGGCGTTGGTGACAATGCTACCCGACCAGTTGCGCTGCTTGCGCTGCTGCACAATCGCAGCAATATGATCAGCATTCACTTCTGGAATAAGTAATGGCACGTCAGGTTCCATACGATAGTTCTTCGCATTGCTGAAAACAGCAACACCTGCCTGCGCTAACGCTAATTCAATAGCGCCCGCCACCTCACCCGGCAATGCGGAAAATGCTATCTTGATACCCGCTAACGCCTCTGGCGTACAGGGCACAACCGGCAACGCGGCAACCGAAGCTGGCATCTCACTACCAGCCAGCCGCCAACTCGTCGCCTCGCCATAGGATCGCCCCCCATGCCTCTCCGAAGCTGCCAACGCAACCAGCTCAAACCACGGATGATCCTGCAGCAACTCGATAAAGCGCTGCCCCACCATTCCTGTTGCACCTAGCACCGCAACCGGGATACGTTTCTGTATCGACATAAATGTTTTCCTCTTTATACATGGGCTGGCGGCTAGCACGGGCTTGTATAACCGCGCCCCTACATTTTTATATATGGGCTGGCGGCTAGCACGGGCTTGTATAACCGCGCCCCTACATTTCGCACCCTATACCGTTTGCTACCGAATGTGCTCTTTACGTCTCTCATGTGCTGCATGCGCATGGCGCACCAGAGGAATAACAGGCGCGATCAGATCGCGATGCAGGCAACGTAATGCGCTCTCACTATACGAATCTTCTACAATTAGCGTAATACCTTGCTCCGATGCACCTTGCGAGATAATGGGAATATGCTCACGTGCCAGGGCCGTCACAGCTCTCGCTGGACTCATCGGATCAGAGGTAAAGCCCGAACCAATACAAGCACAGGCGGCAAGACCACGCCGACAGGATACTTTCCAGTTCTCCATATCATGATGCAACAACGCGATTACCGAATCGGCTGCCTGCTCCTCTACCACAAAAGAAAGATGATGCCCAGACGATGAACAGATGGCAACGGGAGCCGCACCCGCACCCGCCGCAAGGGCAAAAACCTGCCCGGCGTTCTCTGGTGCTCCAAACATATCGGTACTCTCCACCGTTATTAATGCCAGCTTGTGACGAATTGTAATGGCACAGGCACCACTCTGCCCGGTTGCTACTGGTCCAACAACGGTACCACGAATATGTGGGCGGAACGTATTACGCACACACACGGGAATATTGCGATGCGCTATGGGAATAAGCGTGCGTGGATGCAGCACCTTCGCGCCAAACCACGACAGACGCGCAGCTTCAGCATACGAAAGATGCGACAACAAACGCGCATTCACAACCAGGCGCGGGTCAGCCGTCAAAACACCATCCACGTCGGTATAAATGGAGACCTCGGCACAATCAATTGCCGCTCCAATGACCGTCGCGGAATAGTCCGAACCATTGCGGCCAAGCGTCGTTACAAAACCTGTAATAGTACGCCCCATGAATCCTGCTGCAATCGGGACGATCTCTTGCTCTATAAGTGGTGATAGCAACCTGACTGCATTGCTACGTGTCTCTTCAGTTAAAGGCTCGGCCCCCACTACCACGCCAAAAGGCTGCGACGGATCAGATTTGGGGTGCGTCGTGATAATAATTTCCTGGCGCATCGGCTGTGCATCGATACCATGATCGTCTACGGCTGCCGCCACAAGCAAGATGGAGAGGCGCTCACCACGCGAAGCTACCGCTGCTGTCGGTAATGCTACCTCCT